>Ga0082335_1006040_pt1 | contig 16041 bp, 14 predicted proteins | sample Subgrocontami58m_FD_72375 | JGI IMG/M metagenome (GOLD analysis project Ga0082335, IMG submission 72375) | Subsurface groundwater microbial communities from S. Glens Falls, New York, USA - GMW37 contaminated, 5.8 m (SPADES assembly) (version 2) ... | reverse complement strand
CCATGAGGGGAATACCGAATTGAGTTGTGGACAGATGACTGGAAAAGCCATATCGCCAATGCCACGCTCTTCCGTCTTGAAGAGTACAAATTGCCAGAGTTTTTAGTGAATATCAAGCCGAAGCCACGAAAGGATGAGGAGAAGACTGCTTCTTATAGGTTAGGGGATACAGTCACTGTAGAAGTTGATGCACAATATTATTTTGGAGGACCAGTGGCAGATGCAGAGGTTGAGTATATAATCTACCAGAATGAGCATTATCACATTTATTATCCACCACGTCAATACGGATGGTATTATGAGGATATGTATCAGAGGAATTATTATCGTGGAAATGGACAACTTATCAAACAGGCTCGGATAAAGACAGATACAGAAGGGAAATCTCTCTTTACTTTTGATACGCCTGAAAAATCACCCAATGATTTGAGATACCATATTGAGGTGCGGGTAGTAGACCAGAGCAGGCGTGAGATAAGGGCTGCAGGCGATATAAAGGTAACGCGCACGTCTTATTTTGCCTTTCTTACTCCAAAGCATAATCTCTATCGTCCGGGGGACAAGGCAGAGATTGAGATTAAGACCCTCAATGCAAATGATGAACCTGTAGTGGCTGATGGCAAGATAACCGTTACCCGCAACTGGTGGAAAGAGCCTGTCCTTGAAGGGGATAAAATCACACGACCTGCCGGATATGACACAAATGAACTATTCGCTCGTTTTGTCAAAACCAATGTTAGGGGGGAGGCAGTATTTGAATTTCAACCTGAGAGAGATGGATATTACGTGATTGATTTCACAGGTTTTGATTCAGGTGGCATAGAGGTAAAGGCACAGACAAATTTATTCGTATGTGAAAAACAGAGTAAAGAAATTGGCTATAGATATGGCGGATTGCAGATAATCGCTGATAAGGATACCTATTCTGTGGGTGAGATAGCATCAGTGATGCTTGTATCTGACAGGCCGGGGACATGGGTATTATTTAGCACTGAGGCAGAAGAGATATACACTTATGAAATTGCGCATCTTGAAGGGCCTGTGAAATTGCTTCAGGTCCCGGTGATTGATTCATTTGAGCCGAATGTCTTCTTCACTGCTTCTTCTGTAGATAAGTACCAAATGCACACATATAAACTTCAAACCATTGTCCCGCCTGATGAGAAATTCTTAAATGTGAAGGTCACATCAGATAAAGAAGAATATAATCCGCAGGAGGAAGGTAAGTTTGATATTTTAGTTACAGATAAGGACGGGAGGCCTGTATCTGTGGAACTCGCATTAGGCATTGTGGATTCAAGCGTATATTATATCCAGTCTGAGTATGCACCTGATATCAGGAAATATTTCTATGGGGATAAACGAAACCATACCGTTGCCACACAGACAGGTTTCTATCAAAAGCAATATCTGAAATTTGTGCGGGATGAAAATAATGTTTTGATGACAGAGGAAGAACTAAGGAGGAAGGTGAGCGGGACAGGCGTAGTTATAGATGAAGATAGAACCAGAAGAGGGTTAAGGAATGTAAGGGTGAGTGGGGATATATCAGCGCATGCGGAATCTCCAATGGACAGATCGAAAATGGATAGTGTGAGTAACGAAATTGGTTTTATGCTTGCCAAAAAGGAAATGGTTAAATCTCCATCCGCGACTGCTCCTTCTCCTGCCATGGAAGCAGAAGGCGAACTTGTTGCACCAGAGGTGCGCACTGATTTTCGTTCTACAGTCCTATGGCAGCCATCTATAATCACGGATAAAAATGGCAAGGCAAGCATAACTGTCAAATTCCCTGATTCGCTTACCACATGGCGTGCCACTGCCCGTGCCATAACAAAGGGCACTCTTGTGGGAAATGTGACACACGAGACCCGAACAAGTAAGGATATAATTGTGCGGCTTCAGGCTCCAAGGTTCTTTACTGAACGTGATGAAGTGACTATATCTGCCAATGTTCACAATTTTACAGAGAAAGAAGAGAAAATAAAGGTCACGCTTGAGGCAAAGGGATTAGAAGTGTCTGGCAAAGGGTCGGTCTGGGTCACAATCCAATCAAAAGGTGAAAAGAGGGTTGATTGGAGATGCAAGCCTGGAAAGGCAGGGATAGCAGAACTCACTGTCCTGGCACAGACCCAAAAAGAATCTGATGCCATGAAGAAATCATATCCTATTATTCCACACGGGATAGAGAAGTTTATCGCCAGGGCAGTGGTTTTAAAAGGTGATGAAAACAAGATACAGGGAACAGAATTCTTAATAGAAATACCTAAGGAGAGAATTCTTGAATCTACATCACTACAACTTACCATTTCGCCTTCTATGGCTGCTGCTATGCTGGATGCCCTGCTATATCTGGCAGACTATCCTTACGGCTGTGTGGAGCAGACCATGAGCAGGTTCTTACCTGCTGTGATTGTGGCAAAGACATTGCAGGACTTAGGTTTTTCTAATGACGAAGTGGCAAACTATATCAATAATGTCTTTGAGAAGCGTGGTGACCCAACTGGCCATCCGGAACGGAAGACAGAACCTACACTATCTAAATTAAAAGAGATAACTGAGGATGGTCTGAATCGGCTATATGATTTTCAACATTCAGACGGTGGTTGGGGTTGGTGGAAAGATGACCCAAGCGACAGGTTTATGAGCGGCTATGTCCTATGGGGGCTGGCACTTGCAGAAAAGGCAGGGATTAAGGTAAAAAGTGGAGTTATTTCAAATGGCATATCTTATCTTCAAAAAGAACTTGTTGAGGAAGAGAATAATCCGGATATGCTGGCATGGATGCTTCATGCCTTAGGAGAGGCAAAATCCAGGAGTAAATATGAAGATAAGCAGATTAACAGATTGTGGGAGATGAGGGATAAACTCAATCCGTATACCCGCGCTTTATTTGCCCTTTCTGAATACTATCGTAGTAATAGTGAACGTGCCGAAATCTTAGCACGTAACATCGTAAATGGTATTCAGGAAGATAAGGAAAATGGGACAGTGCATTGGGGTGAATCTGGTATACATTATCGCTGGAGTGAAGGAGGGGTGGAGACAACTGCATTTTGCATCAAAGCCCTTTCCAATATCCTGCCCCAGAGTAGTTATCTTGAGCCATCTGTGAAATGGTTAGCCTTAAACCGCCGTGGTGCACGCTGGAAAAACACCCGCGATACTGCCATTGCCATCTTAGGATTAGCAGATTATTTGAAGACCACAAATGAATTAGTTCCTGACTATGACTATGAGGTCTTTGTAAACGGTAAATCAGTTAGTAAAGGGCATGTAGGGACCACTAATATGTTTACCTTTAACCGTTACATAGAACTACCCAATGAGGCACTTAAGGATGGGGAGAATACGGTGAAAGTCACCTTGAAAGGAAAAGGTGCATTATATTTAACAGGATACCTTAGATATTTCACATTGGAAGAGGGAATAACACCTGCAGGTAATGAGGTATTTGTAGAGCGTAAATATTTCCGTGAAGACATGAAAGAGACACTTCTAAAAGGCTATGTCCCTGAATGGAAAGTTCTTTCTGACGGAGATAAGATTAAAAGCGGAGACCGTATCCGTGTAGAGATTACCATTGACGCCAAGAATCACTATGAATATATGGTCGTAGAAGACTATAAGCCTGCCGGATGTGAAGCAGTGGAATTAAAGAGTGGTTCAGGTGAAGCCGATGCACTTGACCATGAAGGCTATGAGAGTGGCAAAACATGGCTATATAGAGAATTCCGTGACCAGAAGGCTGTCTTCTTCATCACAAAACTCCCACAGGGCAGGCACCGTATCCGATACGAACTGCGAGCCGAGGTCCCTGGAGAATTTCACGGCATGCCGAATCAGGTCCATGCAATGTACGTCCCTGAAATCCGAGCTAACAGTACCGAAATGCGTTTAGAGATAACAGACTGAAGTTAAAAAATGCAAAAAATATCTGGATTTTTCAGCGCAAACAACTCATATAATTATAAAAATATTTGACAAAGACCCAGAAAATGACTATAATCTAACTTAAATGAAAAATCAGAATAGAATTGCGTTTGGTGTTAAATCAGATTTTTTTGATGAGGATAAAGAATGGCTTCATCTGAAGCCAGCTGAACGCCTTTTGGAAACTACTAAACTCTGGGCAATTTATAAATTAATGGGAGGTAACCTTGATCCCGAACCCGATCATCAAAGTCCTTTCTACATTTTCCAAACACCGCGTCCGCTGTCTTCTAATCGGCGGTCAAGCGTGTATAATTTACGGAGCCAGTGAGTTTAGCCGTGATTCTGATTTTGTTGTTTTCTCATCAACAGATAATCTAAAGAATTTACGTGCGGCGCTCAGTGAACTAAAAGCCCGCCGTATTTATGTTCCCACTCTTGATAAGAAATATCTTGACCAGGGACATGCCTGCCATTTTCGTTGTTATGCCTCAGGTGTTGAACGTTTACGGGTAGATATTTTGTCAAAACTCCGCGGCTGTGATGACTTTTCTATTCTCTGGGATAGGCGTTTTAAGTTAAGGATACCTTCTGGTCCCGAAATCAATGTTATCAATCTGAGAGACTTGGTAGTCTCAAAAAAGACGCAACGCGACAAGGATTGGTTTATGCTACGTCGTCTTGTGGATAATGATATAGATTTACATGGGAATACTTCAAATATGGGTAAAATTAACTGGTGGCTGTGTGAATGCCGGAACCCAATCTATCTTATTGAGTTATGCAGAAAATATCCAGATTTAGTTCGGCAACAACGGTTGAATAGGCATCTTCTTAAATCAGATATAAAAACTGACCCCAAAAACTGTCACAATTACTTGAAGATGAAAAAGAGAGAGAACAAAAGAAAGATAGGATTTACTGGGAACCGCTTAAGGAAGAACTTGAACTATTACGGCATAAACATCTCTCAAAAAGAGTACCTAAAGAAAAAAGAATGGCAAGAAACGGCTGCAATTTGTAGAATATTGTGGTAGTATTTAAGATAGTAAAGGCGATTAAATGCTTTTAGGGGGAAGGTATGAATAAAATCAGATATTCCCGTTCAATAAGCCATGAGAAAAGATATACTCGTGGCTTATTTTGTTTTTAGGGTAGGAAAAGAAGCAATGGATAATTATGGACATAGGCGAAAGGAGGGAGCCGTGAATACTTTTTTTAAAGGAATTATTACTAATACAAACGCATTAAGTATCCTAGCATATTCCTGATGTTGTCATTCCTGTGAAAACAGGAATCTATTATTCTACGGTCGATAGATTCCCGCTTTTGCGGGAATGACAGTCACTGTAAAGTTAGTTATTGCGTTTGTATTAGTGTAGTGGTGTTTGTATCATTGAGTACAGCCGGACAAGGAATCGCTGAACGAAGGAGCGCTGTTAATTCTGGCGACGTGAGTTACATGATTTCTGTTGAATCTGATGGTTCATACACATTGAAATTCCCACCCGGAAAAGAATCAGAACTTGCAGACTGTCTTGATAGGCTCATAAGTGATCATAAACGATTTCAGGTAGAATTCACAAATGTAACTGACCCGAATAAATTGCTGGGTTTGGAAGAACTCATGCACGACAAAAATTATACGATATCATCCCGGCAGAGGGCCATGATGGATGGGACGGAACTATTGACATGGATGTTTCATACCACCCATAACAGGATTGAGATTTCCATTCAGGAAGCATCAGAACGACATGAGGTTCGGATACAAAGAGGAAGTAAGATAGTAACACAAAACATAACACGACTCGGCAGTCACATTCGGTATGGAGAATTGAGGGAGTTAAATCCAGAAATTTATCAACTGACACTTTATTTTGATGATGAAGGAAAAACCTTTTTACAGAAACTTATCTCGCAGAACCCTGGACAAAAACTTACTTTGCAAGCCGAAAGTGTTACGGTTGGAACAGGAGAAGTCCCGGTTCAAGGCGATACTGCATCGCTTACCTTCACATTTTTACCTGACAAACTCAAACGCCTTGAACATGCCTTTGAGGTGGCAAAATTAAAATTGGAAAAGACAAAATAGGGCAGAGCCTTATGCAGAAAATCTTGGTAGTAATACGGTAATATAGTAGAGAGGGGAAAATGAGTGAATTACTAAAAATTATTTTTAAGATTGCAGTACCCTTGGTTTCATTAACACTGATATGTGGTATTACTGAGGAAGTATCAGGTTTAGGTTATGAAACAATTGGTAATAAGCCTGTATCTGACAATTCTGACAATAAGGAATGGAGCAAAGGTGTTGTAGATGTTGTTAATCTTGAGTGTCGGGTTTATTCACGTTGGGTCAATGGAAATGAGAATTTTTACTTCAGTGGTGATACAAATGCATTTAACGATGCACTAAGGAAATTTGCCAATATACAAGATGAAGTTAAGGAACTAATTTTACGTCCAGGGCCAGGAGAATTCAAAACTTTTCACGGCGACCGTATCGTTTGTGATTGGAAGCTACAAGTTCCAGGTGGTTTCTATCTTTCTGATGCAAGACAAGAAAAAGGGACAAATGTCTATGTGAAATACGCTACAATGACACTCTATGTAGGCAAAGGCAATGTAGAACTTGAAAAGGTCCAAATACCAACAGGAGTTACCGTAATAGAATTAAAAGACCTCATAGAAAGATATATATCAGGATTGAAGAATGATGACTGGCATTATCGACAATATGCGTGCAGTTTATTGGGGGACATGGCCCCGTATGCTGAAGAGGCTATCTTGCCGCTTATAGAAATGCTTGAAGACAAAAGCCATTATGTTCGTTGGGGTGCGGCAAGTGCCTTGGGGGAATTTGGAGTAAAAGCGGTTCCAGCGTTACCCGCACTAAAGAAAGGCCTGCAGGATAAAGATGAGGACGCGAGAAAAAGATTTCAAGAGGTAATAGTAATAATTGAAAATTCTAAGGACGAAGGAGCAAAGGAATATCGTGCCATCTGTGAACAGATAAGCAAATTCCAGTATTCTATCTTAAGTAAAGAAAGTGATAAAAAGAAAAAATAGGATTAAATGTTCCTAACCTATGAAGTTTTTATTAAAGCAGTCTTACTTGTAGCAGGAATTGCATGGTGTGTCTGTATCATTAAGCGATTTCCTAACGATATCTCTGAATTGTATGAGTTATATCGCAAATACAAGACTCGTAACGACCCAGATGTTCTGGGAACTATGCGAACAGAGGAAAGGCAGCGGTACTATCAGGAGGATTGTGCAACCAAATTCTGGACGACCCTGGTAGTCCATGCGACTTTCTTTTGGCCTGTTACTGCCATTGTTCTATTTCTTGTATTACGGTTTGTAATATGGGGAATCATACTCCCTATTTTGAATTCATTTGGATAATAGAATATGAGAAAATCTTTCAGAACCAATAGAGAATGCATAGAAATGCATATTGCAAAAGTATTAGTTATTTTTGGAATTACGCTGTTCATTGCTGGAGGCTAAAATGAACTATTTTTCATCGCCTAAAAGTCGTGTCATTATTATAACTACAACGATTTTTCTTATAATAATATTTGGAGTAGTATTTATTATGATATGGGACGGCCAAAAAATGGGATGGCCGGCATGGTATGTAGTCTTATTTTTGTTCATTGGTCTTCAATCAGTGTTGATACCTTTCCTGTGCTATCTTTATGCGCCGATAGGTTATATTATTACACAGGATACAATTGTCATCAAAAGACCATTGAAGAACAATATATCCATTCCGACTGCTAAGGTAAAGAGAGTATGGTGTGACCCTGATGCTTTTAAGGGAACAATTCGTGCCTGTGGGAATGGTGGTTTATTTGGTTCCGTAGGTTGGTTCTATTCTAAAGCACTCGGAGATTTTAGAGCCTATATCACTGACATGGGTAAGGCTGTGATTATTGATGCGGGAGAACGTTTTGTTATTAGCCCGGATGACCCAGACCGTTTCATGGCAGCTCTGAATAAAAAGATTGCCTAAAAGTAATTATCACGGCTTATTTTGAAGAGAAACTTGTTAATGACAGAAGAGATAAAGCTAAAGAGCAATCTCGTAATTAGAAGAGAGAGGGAGCGAATATGTTTATTCTTGGCATGAAGGCAAAGATGATAAAGATAAGGAAGGAGAGAAAGAGAATAGTAACAAGATTGAGCATTAAGGGAGTAATTTGTGTTTTATTTCTTGGAGTATTGTCAATACCACTTTATTCTGACCAAAGATTTGCCTATGTAATTTCTCGAGACTGGGAAGAATCTCTTCTGAGCGAGGTTTGGGTAGTTCAGCCTGGTAAAAGTGTGCCAGAACACATCAAGACTTATTTGGGCCGTGCAGATGTATCTTGGTTACCGAAAGGTGATAGGTTTTTTGTCAAAACCAAAATGTACTTTGGTTACAGCCCATTATCTATTACAAGAGTCTGGATTTTGAAAGAAGATGGCTCAGATAGCGTGATAAACTTACCTTTCGGGTATGATGTACTTTATTTTGAAGTATCCGCAGATGCTAAAAAACTTGTATTTTGTGGTAGGGTTCATGAATTTCCATATGATTCATTTAATTCTGGAATTTGGGTCTGTGACATTAATGGTGACAATTTAACGAAATTATTAGACGGGGATAGGAAAACATTACCGGCATGGTCACCAGATTCTAAGTCTTTAATCGTTGCTGATGGTAAAGGGTATACGAATAAATACAGACTGAAGATAATTAATGTTAAAACCAGGGAAATTACCGATACTGGCATAGATGGAGTTGAATCTGATTGGTCACCTGATGGTTCATGGATTGTTTATAGTAACAACATAATACGAGGAGGTGGCTGGTCTCGGGGGATTCCTCTATATGGGAGTATTTTAAAGTATAACCTAAAAACCAAAGAGGTTGAACAACTTACCGAACAATCTGTAAATATTAAATATGATGAAACAGGGGAATGGAAAGCATCGGGTTTTTTATTACCAAAATGGTCTCCTGATGGTAAAAGGATTCTTTACACATACCGTTCCTTCAGCATGATTAAAGCTGACTACAAATATAATTTGACTGAATTATGGGTTATGGATGCTGATGGTGGCAATAAGAAAAGATTATTTTCTGGGGTTATTGACTATAAATGGGCTGATGCGAAATATGCAATAGCCAAAACAAAGGATGCTATCTGGAGTATTAATGTAGAGACTATAGATACAGAGAAACTTGCGGATTTGACCCAGTGGCAGGCTCAACTGGAACGGCAAACGGAAGAAGATTTACACAAGGCTGTTTCGTTTATTACCAAAGCAGATAATTATTATAACCAGGGTAGAGCCTTCTGCGGAAAAAACAGACTGACAGATGCAAGAAATTGTTATGCGAAAGCAATTGAGAATATTGCACGTATACCCAAAGAGTGTAAGAGTGCGAAAATATCTGAAGAGGACTGTATTGCCTACATTAAACATTGTGAGCAGTTAAAAGAAATAAGTCCCGAGAAGAATGTAGAAAAAATCTGTGTAGAAAATATGCATTCTATCCGTAGTGCTTTACACAGTTATACAGAAAAACACGATGGTAGATATCCTAAAAGTTTAGTAGATTTATTTAACTTTTGCTTGGAAAGAGAACCGCAGGGTTACGAGACAAAAGCCAGTATTGAGGAAGGACTTAAGGCAGTGTTTCACTGTATTGCTGACCCTGATATAAATAGCGGTATTAACTACACTTACACAGAGATAACTCCAGATGCACCTGATGGCACACCTGTGGTTACCTGTGGACGACATCCTGGGAAAACTATCTTATTAGTTAAAGAAGGTAAAAAGTGCAAAATTATTAAAAAAGAGAACCAAGACATGCCGATTAATATACATAATATAGAGAGGGAGTGAAGAAATGAAATGCCAAAAGTGCGGTGCTGATATTCATGATAATACTGGGAAAATATGTAAGAAATGCAAATGAGAAATTCATAACATTGGAATCCATGGCATTGTAAAAAAAGATGAGAATAATGGCAAGGATTAAAAAGATCTGGAAGGTTTTAGGGTTGATTGTTCTTATATTATTCATGATAGGAGTTATTGGATACACTACAGTCAACTATATCGCCAATAAAGAATTAAAAAAGGAATATCAAAAGATAAGGGATGCGGGAGAACCTTTGACTTTGAGGGAGCTATATTCCACCCGGATACCAGATAAGGAGAATGCCGCTTTAATCTATCAAAAGGTTTTTGTTCTTATAGACAAAAATAAAGAAGAGATAAACAGGATAACCAGTTACATTCCTTCAAGTAAGAGGATAGGAGATTGGTCTGATGAAGATGAAAAAGTGGTATCTCAATTAATTCAGAAGAATAAAGCGATATTTGTACTTCTTGAAGAAGCGATACAAAAACCAAAGTGTAGGTTTCCTATAGAATATGATAAGGATACAGAAGGTTTATTGTACTGTCTTACAAATATGCGGCAATGTGCTCGGCTTCTGAGTATCAAAGCGTCTTTAGAGGCTAAGAATGGTGATATAAACGAGGCTGTAAATACCTGTATAACAGGTTTAAGATTAGGAGAATCATTATCCCAAGATTCACTGATTATCAGTCAGATGGTCATGATTGCTATAGAAACCATTATGACCTATGAGATAGAAGATATCCTGACCGGAATTGAGATTGACGCCACAACTTATGATGACCTTTATATGGGATTAAAACGTGCAAGAGAAGAGACTATTAACTTGGTAGGGGAACGTTGCTTTGGCATATCCCGCTTTGATTATATATTACAATATGAATCAGAACCTATTTTATTTGATAAAGAGAAGAAAAAAACGGAAGGATGCCATTGGTCACTATATTACACCCGATTAGGAAACCCATGGTTCAAGATGAGTGGGGCACATTATCTCAAGACAATGGCAAAAGCGATTTCTATTTCTAATAAACCTTATTGGCAGATAGTGAATGTATTAGATGAATATGAAAAAGGTATACCAAAATACTACCCAACTAAGATGATGTTTCCGGCTATAGAGGCATATTTTGAACGTGAAGCATATCACGATGCCTTAATCGGTGCTGGAGAGATTGCTATTGAGTTGAGGTTATACAAATCACGACATGGAATATATCCTGGTACACTTAAGGAACTGGCTCTAAATACAACTCGCGAACTCCCGCTTGACCCTTTTACAGGACAGAGTTATATCTATAGAAAAGAAAAGGAAGGTTTTATTGTATATAGCGTGGGTGCTAATTTAAAAGATGATGGGGGAGAAGATGAAAGGCATGGGGGATTGTATGAGATTGATATAGTATGGCGATGCGAGATATAAATATTTTATTCAAAAGAGAATAGGGGGGATGTTAGAATGACAAAAGACTTAGGCTATATTTCTAATATAATCCGTTGGATTGCGAGAGTCTTAAGTATCGTAAGTATCGGGATTTTTTTATTGTTTTTTATTGGCGAAAGATTTAATCCCATGCAACTAAATGTCCGAGACTGGATATTATTTCTTTTCTTTCCTTTGGGAATCACTATTGGGATGATTTTAGCATGGCGCTGGGAGATGTTAGGAGGCATCATTACATTTGTAAGTCTTTTATCTTTTTATGCGGTTCATTTTATTGTGAGTAATAGATTCTCAGCAGGACCGTATTTTCTAATATTTGCCTTGCCAGGGATTATTTTCATGCTATGTGGGATACTCTCAAGGCATTACAAAAGGTGCGGGGGGTAATATTATGGCAAAATGTCAAAAGTGTGGTGCTGATATTCATGATAATAATGAAGAAATATGCGAGAAATGTAAAGGTCCGGATGTAACAAATATTCCACCTGTTGTATTCTTAAATCAAATTAGTGAAAGCCTATATGGTCCATCTACTAACATAACTCTACAAACCCTTGCTGGGAAGGAATTGGCCAAGAAGAGATTTGTAGACATGATGCTTGGCTTGGGTCTTCTCATACTGCTGACATTAGTTGCAGGGCTAATACTATTTTTATTGCTATAGGAGTGGAAATTTTCTAGAGAAAGTCATTTTCATTGACAAAGTTTAATATTTTTGGCATAATTACAATAGATTATTAAAGTAACAAGAGGCTAAAAAGGAGGAATATGGTAAGGGTAGCGATTGTCGGTGCGGGTTTCATGGGGAAGATGCATGGGAATGTGTATGCCAATCTGCCTGAATCTAAGGTAGTTGCAGTTGTGGATATTGATATAAATAAGGCTGAAGAGATTGCCAAATCTCACGGTGCCAGAGTAGCCACAAAGATGGATGAGGTGCTGGATAGTGTTGACCTGGTTGATGTCTGCCTTCCTACTTATCTACACTGTAAATATACTGTGATGGCAGCCCATGCCGGTAAACACGTTCTGTGTGAAAAGCCTATCACATTGAATCTTAAAGATGCTGATAGTATGATAACTGCTGCCAAAAAGTCTGGTGTTAAATTCATGGTTGCTCACTGTATAAGATTCTGGCCAGAGTATGCGGCATTAAAAGAGATATTTGAGGAAAAGAGATATGGAAGGCTTATGAGTATATGGATGTTACGGGTGAGTCCGACACCGGTCTGGAGCTGGGATAACTGGATTTTGCAAAAGAATAAAAGCGGTGGTGCACTTCTTGACCTGCATATTCATGACACAGACTTTCTGTTATATCTTTTAGGAAGGCCTGAATCTGTCTTCTCCCGGGGAACCAAGAATAAAAATGGCTGGTCCCATGTGTGGACTGTTTACAATTACAGACGGGTTGCTGCAGTAGCAGAGGGTGGCTGGGACCTGCCTGCGAAGTTTCCTTTCAATATGGCATTCAGGGCAGTATTTGAGGAAGCAGTAGTTGAATTTGGACTTGTGCCTCAAAGCCGGATGCTTTTATACCAGGCAGATAAGGAGCCTGTGCCGATGGATGTTCCACAGCCAAAAGTAACAGGTGTCCAGGCCGGCGGTAATATATCGGCATTAGGCGGGTATTTCAATGAAATTCAGTATTTCATTGAATGTATTTCTAAGGATGAAAAGCCTCAGATAGTTACTCCTCAGGATGCACGAATGAGTTTACAGATAATCCTTGCAGAGCAAAAATCGGCTAAGACCGGGAAGATAGTTAAATTGGTTTAAAAAATGGTCGCTGTCCCTATTAATGTTCGGGTACATTTAAAGATAAGAGGGAGGGTTCAGGGGGTATTCTTCCGTGCTACTGCATGTGACGAGGCAACCCGGTTAGGTGTTACGGGGTGGGTGATAAACTGCCGCGATGGGTCTGTGGAATGTGTTGCGGAAGGTGAGAAGGATAAGGTGGATAGATTGATAAGTTGGTGCCACCACGGACCTCCAGGTGCAAGGGTGACGGATGTAGATGTTAGATGGGAAGAATACACAGGTGAATTTGATTCATTTTCAGTCGGTTATTGAGGGGATGTTCAATGGCACATAATACATTGGGTTCTGTCCTTTTAGAGATGGGCTTGATATCAGAGGCCCAATTGAACAGGGCATTGGCAGAGCAGAAGAAGACAGGGGAATTGTTAGGCAAGACCCTTGTTAAACTCGGGCTTATCACTGAGGATGAGCTGGTGAAGTCTTTGAGTAAACAGTTGGGTATTCCTCTTGTAAGGATATCTGACCATGTGTTAGATGTCAAGGTAGTAAGAATTGTACCAGAGGATGTGGCACGCAAACACAAGGTTATCGTCATAGGTAAGGCAGATAATAAACTTACACTCGCTATGGTTGACCCATTTGACATATTTGCGATTGACAGGATTGGAAAAATCTCAGGCAGGGTAGTTGTGCCTGTAATATGCACTGATAGAGAACTTACTGCGGCATTAGACCAGTATTATGAGGTGGGCGATGCTATAAGTAAGTTGATACATATCATCCAGGATTATTCAGGGGCAGGTGAGGAATTGGAGATAATCAGGAGGAAGGACACCCTGATGGAGGAACTCCAGAGGGTTTCAGAAGAGACGCCAATCATAAAGATAGTGAATCTGATGATAACCCAGGCAGTGAGGGACAGGGCAAGTGATATACATATAGAGCCTGATGAAAGGGTCTTGCGTGTCCGATACAGGATAGATGGTGTCCTCCATGAGGTTATGACACTCCCTAAGGTGCTTCAGCCTGATATTACCTCACGTGTAAAGATAATGTCAGAGATGGACATTGCGAAAAAGAGGGTGTCACAGGACGGGAGGTTCCAGGTAAGGGTTGGGACAAAGGAGATAGATTTCAGGGTCTCTACATTACCAACGGTATTTGGTGAGTCTGTCGTCTTGAGACTGCTTGATAAGACGACTGCTATCATGGGACTTGAACAACTCGGTTTTGTCAAAGAGAATTTAGAAAGGTTTAAAGAATTGATAGAGAGGCCTTATGGCATTATCCTTGTTACAGGGCCTACAGGCAGTGGCAAGACGACGACATTGTATGCAGCACTACAGGTTCTCAATACACCAGAGAGGAATATAATCACTGTAGAGGAACCTGTGGAATACCAGTTTGAACGTATCAGCCAGGTGCAGGTAAATCCTCTTGCCGGGGTAACTTTTGATAACTCATTGAGGAATATATTGAGGCAGGACCCTGATGTCATCATGGTAGGTGAGATAAGGGACCATGCCACTGCAGCAGTCGCATGCCAGGCAGCATTGACAGGCCATTTAGTATTCAGCACACTTCATACTAATGACGCCCCTGGCGCTATTACCAGGCTGACAGATTTAGGTGTAGAGCCATTTCTCATTGCCTCAAGTGTGATTGGCGTGATGGCACAGAGGCTCATCCGGACAGTATGTTCTGGATGTAAAGAATCCTACAAGCCATTATCAGAATTGCTCAAGGTGATGAAGATTGAAGATGAGAGTGTCTTATTTATGAAAGGTAAAGGGTGCCAGATATGCAAGGGGACAGGATATAAGGGAAGGAGTGGTATCTTTGAATTGATGATACCAAATGATTTTATCAGGGAATTAATCATTGCCAAGAGTTCTACGATTGCCATCAGAGAGGCTGCCATAGATTCAGGGATGAAAACACTCAGGCATGATGGCATTCATAAGGTGCTTGAGGGCATTACGACTGTAGAAGAGGTATTCAGGGCAACACAGGAAGAGGGGGTTTGAAGTAAATAAATCATGCCTAACTTCGCATATACTGCAAGGAATGAACGTGGCAAGTTGATAAAGGGGGTGATGGACACCCCTGACAGTGCCCAGGTTATTGAAAAGTTACAGACTGCAGGACTATATGTTACAGGGGTCATAGAGAAGAAGGCTACAAATATCAAGAAATTCCTTGATGTATTCGCTACCCCAAAACAGGTGAGTGTGGCTATATTCTGCAGGGAATTTGCTACAATGATAAATGCAGGGCTGCCACTTTTGAGGGCGATTACGCTTTTAATTGACCATGTAGAGGATAAGCCATTGCAGAATGCCTTAAAGGGGGTGAGGGATTCTATCCGTAGTGGCAGCACACTTGCCGATGCATTCAGGAACTATCCGAGGGTATTCTCTGAATTATTTGTAAGTTCTGTTGCTGCAGGTGAGGCAGGTGGGACGCTGGATCTAACCTTGATGAGATTGGCTGACCATATGGAAAAGGAAGTTGATTTAAAGAACAAAGTTAAGGCAGCACTTACTTATCCTGTAATTTTAATCACTGCTACCTTCATTATCATAGGGATATTCATGTTCTTTGTCCTGCCCAGATTTATACCGCTCTTTATTGAATCAAAGGTCCCATTGCCTCTCCCGACACTCGTCATCTACAACTTAGGTAATCTATTACATGCACATGGTATTATAATCCTCTTCTGGGCTATACTGGCAATTGTTGGGTTTATAACGTCCATCCGTACCAAGAAAGGCAGGCTTAGATTTGATAGGTTTAAGATAAAGATGCCTGTACTTGGTAAGATAATAAGGAATGTTGAGGCAGCAAGGTTTTCTGCTACACTTGAGACGCTTATAGTGAGTGGCGTTCCCTTACTCAGGTCCATGGAATTACTATACAGGATAGCAAATAATAGAATGGTTGCTCTATTGATAGATAATATCCAGAA
>Ga0082335_1006039_pt1 | contig 16042 bp, 16 predicted proteins | sample Subgrocontami58m_FD_72375 | JGI IMG/M metagenome (GOLD analysis project Ga0082335, IMG submission 72375) | Subsurface groundwater microbial communities from S. Glens Falls, New York, USA - GMW37 contaminated, 5.8 m (SPADES assembly) (version 2) ... | reverse complement strand
ATGCTCGCCGCCATGGGCGAGCGCTCCTTCGTCGTCACCATCGCCTATACCAAGACCGAACCGCTGCACGTTGCGGTGTTCGGGCTCGTCTTTCTCGGCGACCGAGTGACGCTGCCGATGTCCATCGCCATCGTGGTAGCGACGGCGGGCGTAATGACCATGTCATGGAAGCCGCGCACGGCGTTGGCGCGGAGCTGGCCGCCGATCGCGCTCGGCATCGGCTCGGGGGCACTGTTCGGGCTCTCGGCGGTCGGTTTTCGCGGCGCGATCCTGAGCCTCGGCGAGCCGAGCTTCATCATCAGTGCGACGTTGACGCTTGCGCTCGGCATCGTCATTCAGTCGCTGCTGCTGCTCGTCTACCTCGCCGCGCGCGACCGCCCTGTGCTCGCGGCCATCGCGCGGGCCTGGCGGCAATCGCTGTTCGCCGGCTGCATGGGCGCGGTCGCTTCCGAATTCTGGTTCCTCGCCTTTGCGCTGACGAGCGCGGCTAACGTGCGCACGCTTGCCCTGGTCGAAGTGCTGTTCGCGCAATTCGCGACCGCAATCGTGTTCAAGCAGGGCACCTCGGAGCGCGAGGCCTCCGGCCTCGCGCTCGTCATCGCCGGTGTGGTGCTGCTGCTGTGGGCGCAGTAGGCGCCTGAGCGTGAGCGCTCAATTCCGCTCGTCCGGCGGCACCGGCGCGAGTGGATGCGTGCGCGGGCGGCGACGCTGTAGCCGTCGAGCTAGTGCTTGAGACCCCAAGCCGAGCACGAGGCGGCGTTGCGCCGGCACTTCCTTGCATAGCTCCGGCACGCTGCGGCCGAGATCGGGCTGCGCCTGGCAGGCGTGCTCGAGGTCCGTGAAGCGCTGGAATTGGCCACCGACGAGAAGCGCGCGAGCAACATGCCGCCCGCCTCGATCATCCGGGAATCGCGAATCCCCGCAAAAGTCCCCGCTGAAAGAAAAACGGTCGGAATCGCGGACGATTGCGATCGACTTGGCCACGTCAGTTGCCCTGGGGAACGGGGACGAACAGGCTGTCGACCGGCATCATCTTGTCGGTAATGCCCTGCTGGTAGAGGTACAAGGTCAACGCGTTCAGGGTCGCCCGGTTGGGTTCGATGCCGTAGGGCCAGGGATCGCGACCCATCACCGCCTTCTGCTCCTCGATGTGCGCCGGCAGCCACGGCAAAGTGGCGCGCAGCGCGCCGGTGTAATCCATTTTCTCGAGCGCGAGGCGCTTCGATTCGCACAGCGCGCGATAGAGGCTGCCGGCCACTTCGGGATACTTTTCGTGCACCGCCTTGCGAATCGCCACCACATGCATGATCGGGAAAATCTTCGTGCGACGGTAGTAGTCCTTCTCCACCTCGACGAAATTCGGGAACAGGCGCTGGATGTTCGGGTTCTCCCCAAATCCTTTCGGCATGGTGACGCCGGCCAGCGCGTCGATCTCGCCCGAGGCGAGCAACTCGGAGAGCGACTTGCCGCTGGTGTTGTTCTCGATGTTGACCTTCTTCAATAGCGGCGGCACGGTCGGGCTGCCGTACGAGCCGGCCTTGTCGATCGCGCCCTGCACCCAGCGGATGCTGGAGAGATCGACGCCGTACTCGTTCTGCAGCAGGCCGCGAATGAATACGGCGGCGGTCATGGTGTAGAGCGCGACGCCGACGCGTTTGCCTTCCAGATCCTTGGGCGTGTTGATGCCCGCATTCTTATTGATGGTAATGAAGCCGTGGCGGAACACCCGCGACATGAACGCCGGAATGGCGACGAAGGGGCTGGTGCCGGCGGAGGTGCCGGCGATGAATTCCGAGCTCGACATCTCGGCCGCGTCGTATTCCTGGCGCGCGCCCATCTTGTCGAAAATGTCGCGCGGGTTGTCGTTGCCGATGAATTCGAAGTCGATGCCTTCCGGTTTCACTTCACCGGAATAGAGCGCGATGACGCGGTCGTAGACGCCGCAGGCGAATCTCAGTTTGGGTTGGGTCATGGTTTCTCTCTTGCGAGCGCCTTGCGCTTCCACAACTCCCACGGACGGCCGATGGTGGCGGCGATGTTGGCCGCCGCCAGCCGGCCCTCCTCGGGTTCGAGGTAGGTGATGCTGCCGCCGAGCATGATGGCCTGCACCTGCAGGCGCGCGTTGACTTCGGTGTAGACGGCGCGGTAGACCGCAAGCGGTATGGTGGAACCGACAACGACGTTGCCATGTCCGCGCATCAGCGCGACGGGCTTGTCCGCGAGAGACTGCGCGAGCGCGCGACCCAGCTCCGGATTACGCACCAGGAGGTCGGTCATGCCGCCGGCATCGCGAATTTCGAAAAGCGGCACGCCCTCGCTCAGGAACCCGCTCATGTGATAGAGCGGCCGCAGCGGCACGTTCGACACGCCGAAGGGCACCACCGCGGGCGAGTGGCTGTGCACGATCGCATTGATTTCTGGCCGCGCCTTGTAGATCTCGCCATGGATGAAGCGCTCCAAGTACATGGTGCGCCCGCGCCGGTCGACGGGATTGCTGTCCAGGTCATACTCCATGATGTCGGCGGCGGTCACGAGTTCCGGTGCGAGTGAGCGTGACAGAAAGTAGCGCTCCGGATTCTTGGGGTGACGCACGCTGACATGCCCGTAACCGTCGACCACCCCTTGGTCCGCCAGGATACGGTTGGCGGCGACCAGGTCCTCAATCAGCGCCGGATCAACAGGTCCGGCCGATGCCGGTGCGCCGAGCGCGGGCGAACCCGGTGCCATGGATGCGCGGGTGGCATACAGGAGAAGCGAAGGCGCACGATGCAGGAAGTAGGCCATGTCGGTCCTTTTGGTAACTACTCAGGTGGCCATCACCAGGATGCCCCCCAACAGGGCGGTACTCTACCCCATCCCGTGTCAAGGCAAGCGGGAAACATTCTTTTCCGCTGAACTCGAACGCGCTCATGTTGTACCCTGTGAACCATGGCAGGCGTCATGGTAATACAAGGACGGGAACTCAAGCGCCGAGGATATCCGAATGATCGCGCGCTATGTGCTCGACGGCATCTGCCTTGACCAGGATCGCGGATTTCAGGCGATCTACCTGGAACGCGCCGGCGACGGTCCGGCCGTGGTAGCCGACGGCCGCGCCGCGCAGGGACTTGACTCATCCGGGCGTGCTACGCTATCCGCGTGAAATCGGCCTCGCCCAATAGCGCGACCGCAACATCGACAATCAAAGGGAGACATCATGAACGCAAAATGTCTGTTGTCCGCGCTCGCCGTGGCGGCGGCGCTCGCCGGGTGCGCCGGCATGACGCCGCATGCCTGGGAAGTGACGCCGGGGATCCGCGCCGTGGTGGCCAGCCCGGATCGCAGCGACGCCGACCGCAAGACCGACGAGCGGCGCAGGCCGGAAATGCTGCTCGCGTTTGCCGGCGTCAAGCCCGGCATGAAAGTGCTGGAGGTCGGCGCCGGCGCCGGCTACAGCGCCGAACTGCTGGCGCGCAGCGTCGGGCCGCAGGGCATCGTGTACGCGCACAATTCGCCGGACGCGATCGCGCGTTTCATCAAGACGCGTTTCGATGAGCGCGCAGCCAAGCCGGTCATGCGCAACGTGGTCAAGCTGATTCGCGATTTCGACGACCCGGCGCCAAGCGAGGTGCGCGATCTCGACCTCGCGACCATGCTCTACGAGTACCACGACACGCCGGCCATGGGCATCGACCGGGCCAAAATGAATCGGCGCATTTTCGATGCGCTCAAGCCGGGCGGCTACTTCGTCGTCGCCGACCACTCGGCCAAGGCCGGCGCCGGCGTGAGCGGGTCCAAGACGCTGCATCGGATCGAAGAGGCGGTGGTGCGGCAGGAAGTCGAAGCAGCCGGATTCAAGTTCATCGCCGCCGCGGATTTCCTGCGCAATCCGGACGATCCGCGCGAGGCGACCTCATCTCGCGCGGCGTTCCGCGTGGACGCGTTCGTACTGAAATTCGTGAAACCCTGAGAAATCGCCGGTTTGTCTCGCGTTTAGCTTCCCCTAAATAACTCCTGCGCCCGCTCGCGCAGCTTCGCCTTCTGGATCTTGGTCGCGTTGGCCCCGGGCGTAACCGGGAAGGACTCAACCACGAATACGCGCAGCGGCACCTTGAATTTCGCGATGCGCGCGGTGCAATCCGCGATCAGCGCCTGTTCGTCGAAAGCTGCCCCCGCTTTCGGGATGACGAAGGCCACGGGCTTCACGCCGGCAGCCGTGTCCACCCCCACCACCTGCGCCGATTCCACCGACGCGTGCCGCTGCAGCACGTCCTCGATCTCGGCCGGACTCACCAGGAACCCGGACAGCCGTAGCGCATCGCCCAGGCGCGCAATGAACACGAATCTTCCGTCGAGAGTGGTATAACCGAGATCACCGCTCCTGAACCAACCGTCATCCGTGGTGGCGGCGCGGTTCGCCTCCTCGTTCTCGAAATAGCCGACCATGAGGCTGGGCACTTGGAATTCCAGCTCGCCCGCGATCCCGTGCGCCAACACCTCGCCACTCTCCGGATCGCGCGCGCGCACCCGCGCTTCGGCCGCCACCGGCCTGCCGCCGCCGAGTGTACGTTCGGCCAGGGGCGCCGACTCGTTTTGCCGCGCCATCAATGCCTGCACTTCGCTCATGCCGTACAGCCCGACCAGCCTGAGTCCGCGCGCCTCGGCGCGCACGGGCAGGTCGGCGAGTGCCGGGGAGAACGCTGCGTAACCGAAGAAACGCACGCTCGGAAACGGCTGCGGCTCGCTCACCGCGGCCAGCATTTGGTGGATCATTTCGTCGGTGGCGTGGGTATGGGTAATTGCGTGCCGCTGTACCGCGCGCGCCGCTTCCAGCGCATCGAAACCCGGGTACATCGCGAGCGGGCGCCCGGCCGCAATCGCGGCCATGGCATTGCAGAAACCGAACACGCCGCAAAGGGGAGCGGTGAGCAGGATTTTCGCCTGCGCCGCGCTGTAGCCGAAATCGGCCGCGACGTCGCGGGCGTGGCGTATCAGCGTCCTCTGGTCGTGCAGCACGAACTTGGGCGCCTTGGTGGTGCCCGAGGTGGTGAACATGATGCAGCCCGCCTCGGGCCGCGAGACATCGTCTGCGAGCGGCGCGCGCCCGATCAGCTTGCGGTAGCGGTGCGCGGGCTTGCCGATGAGTTCTGCCGGCGCGGCGCCGTCCTCCTCGTACACCAGCAGCGCCTCGAGCGCGGATAGCGCCGCGGGATTGCAGCCGGCGAGTAGGCCGCTGAAATCGATATGCTTGAAACCCGGCCAGTAGCAAAGCAGCTTGGCGCGCGAGCGCCCGACGATGTCGGCGAGTTCGTGGCTCCTGAAGCGCGTGTTGACCGACACCGCGATCGCTCCCAGCCGGGCGCAGGCGAAAAATAGGGCGAGCCAGGCCGGGACATTGGGCAGCCACAGGGCGACGCGGTCGCCCGCGCGCACGCCGAGTTCCCGCAACGCCCCGGCGAGGCGCGCGCTCTCGTCGGCCAGCGCCGCATACGCCAGGGGACGGTCGCGGTCGAGCAGCACGCCAGGCGCGGCGGCAAGGAATGCGGGAAGCGTGTCGGCAGGCATGCGCCGGAGGTTAATCCCGGCGCGGTCGCGGCGCAAGAGGCCGGTGGCGTGCTGCCGCCGTTGGCGCGCGTAGCGCGCAATGACCGCTCTTGGCGGGTGTCGGCTTTTAAGTAGGACACGGTGTTTAGAACTCAATCTAAAGTATCGAGCCAGAAGCCCAGTCCTTGGGCATTCAACTCGACGTCGTTGGAATAGATTTCGAGGATGCGCGCCTCCGCCAGGTGCGAACCCCAGCGCCGCGCTTCTTCGAGGAATATGCGCTTCACGCCCTCGCGCAAGCGCTCCGGCCGCGCCGCGCCGGCATTCTTCTCGCGCAAGCCGAGTTCGGCGTGCGCATCCACCAACCGGTGCAGCACCGCGCCCTTGGCCTGGATATCGCGAATTTGGCTGTAGTGGGTAACGTATACCGCTTCGGGCCCGAGCCGCAGAATGAGGTCGATGGAGCGATGGTAGGGTTCCGGATCGAACTGCACCGGGCTGGAAGTCGGGACGATGAACTGCCTGCCGGCCTCGTCCATCTCGCGGTAGGACAGGCCGAACACGTCGCCGGCGAAGACATGGCCGGATTTGGTGTCGAGAATGGCGACGTGGTGGCGCGCGTGCCCAGGGGTGTCGAGAAACTGCAGCTCGCGGCCGTTGAGGCGGATCGAGGATGCGTGCGGCGTCTCGAGGATGCGCGCCGCCGGCACGGGCAGGATGTCGCCGTACATCCGGCGCGTCGGCTCTTCCCCGTATACGGCGACGGTACCCGCTATCAGCCTGCCCGGATCGGCCATGTGGCGCGCGCCGCGCGGATGCACGGTGAGCGTCGCGTTGGGAAACTCCCGCATGAACAGGCCCGCACCGCCGGCGTGGTCGAGGTGGATGTGGGTCAGGATCACGTAGTCCACCTGCTCGGGCTGCAGGCCCTTGCGCCGCATCGCTTCCAGCACCAGCGGCACGGAGTGATTGGTGCCGGTGTCGATGATGGCCGCGTGAGCGCCCTCGACCATCAGATGGATGGCGTCGAGCATGGCCCGGTGGTAGCCGGAATCGATGGCGCTGATGCCGTGCTCGTAATCGATGACCTGGGGCATGGTGCCTGCCGGAAAGGACAACCAGCGCATTCTACATTGGGCCGGCGTCAGGGCGACGCCACAGCGCATGGCGGGGTAAAATGGCGCACCCGCATCTCCCAGGACTCGTTCCTCTTCATGCGCATCGCCGACATACGCCAGGAATACATGCGCGCCGGGCTCGTCGAAAAAGACGCCGCGGCCGATCCGTTCAAGCAATTCGATCGCTGGTTTCACGATGCGCTCGAGGCCGATCTGCCGCTGCCCAACGCGATGGCGCTAGCCACCGCGACCGCCGCGGGCCGGCCCTCGGCGCGCGTGGTCTTGCTCAAGGGCGTGGACGCTCGCGGCTTCGTCTTCTACACCAACTACGCCAGCCGCAAGGCGCGCGAACTCGCCGCCAATCCCTATGCCGCCCTGGTGTTCGCCTGGTCCGAACTGGAGCGCCAGGTGCGCATCGAAGGCGCAATCGAAAAGGTGTCGGCCGAGGAGTCGGACGCGTATTTCGCGAGCCGCCCTCTGGGCAGCCGCCTCGGCGCCTGGGCTTCGCCGCAGAGCATGGTGCTGCCGGACCGCCTGACCCTGGCGACGAAGGTCGCCGCAATCGTGCTACGCTACGGCAAGCATCCGCCGCGGCCGCTGCACTGGGGCGGCTACCGCGTGCTGCCCGAGGCGCTGGAGTTCTGGCAGGGGCGAAAAAACCGCCTGCACGACCGGCTGCTCTATACAAAGCAAGCGGGCGGCTGGAAAATCGAACGTCTTGCGCCGTAAATCCTTAGGGGCCGTTTCAGAGTTACCGAAACGGCCCCTGAATTAGGGGAGCATGAGGGGAGGTATCCCCTCATCTTGAAACAGGCCCTTGGAAAATTTTGAACCGGGAGGAGTCATGACTGATACCGTTAAATACCTGCTCGACGAGTCGCGCATTCCGAAGTACTGGTACAACCTCGCCGCCGACCTGCCGGTGGCGGCGCCGCCGGTGCTGCATCCGGGCACGCTGCAGCCGGTGGGACCCGCTGATCTGGCGCCGCTGTTTCCGATGGACCTGATCATGCAGGAGGTCGCGACCGAGCGCGAAGTCCCGATCCCCGAACCCGTGCGCGAGGTGTATCGCCAGTGGCGCCCGTCGCCGCTGTTCCGCGCGCGGCGCCTGGAGAAGGTGCTGCAGACGCCGGCAAAAATCTATTACAAGTACGAGGGCGTGAGCCCGGCCGGCAGCCACAAGCCCAACACCGCGGTGCCACAGGCCTTCTACAACAAACAGGCCGGGGTGAAGCGGCTCGTCACCGAGACCGGCGCCGGCCAGTGGGGCTCCGCGCTCGCCTTCGCCGGCGCGCTCTTCGGGCTGGAGGTCAAGGTGTTCATGGTGCGCGTCTCCTACGACCAGAAACCCTACCGGCGCGCGCTTATGGAGACCTACGGCGCGAGCTGCACGCCGTCCCCGTCGAAGGAGACCCAGGCGGGCCGAGCCATCCTCGCCCAGCGCGCCGACCATCCGGGGAGCCTGGGCATTGCCATTTCCGAGGCGGTCGAAATCGCGGCGCAGCGCGACGACACCAAGTACGCGCTCGGCTCGGTGCTGAACCACGTGCTGCTGCACCAGACGGTGGTCGGCCAGGAAGCGATGGCGCAACTGGAAATAGCGGATGACTACCCTGATGTGATCGTCGGCTGCACCGGCGGCGGCTCGAACTTCGCCGGCATCGTATTCCCTTTCCTCGGCGCGCAATTGCGCGGCGGCAAGAAGGTGCGCATCGTCGCGGTCGAACCGGCGGCCTGCCCCAGCCTCACGCGCGGCCAATACGCCTACGATTTCGGCGATACCGCGCATCTGACGCCGCTCACCAAAATGTACACCCTGGGCTCGACCTTCACCCCGCCCGGATTCCACGCCGGCGGCTTGAGATACCACGGCATGGCGCCGCTGGTGAGCCACATCAAGCAACTCGGTCTGATCGAGGCGGTCGCCTATCACCAGACCACCTGTTTCGACGCGGGCGTACTGTTCGCCCGCGCCGAGGGCATCCTGCCGGCGCCGGAGGCGAACCACGCAGTGAAGGGCGCGATCGACGAGGCGCTGAAGTGCAAGTCCGAAGGCAAGTCGCGCACCATCCTGTTCAACCTGTGCGGCCACGGCCATTTCGACATGCAGGCCTACATCGACTACTTCGGCGGCAAGCTGCAGGACCTCGAGTACGACGAGGCCGAGCTGGCGATGGCGCTCGCGGGGCTACCCTCGGTCAAGGCAGCAGCCTGAGTTGCGGCATCCCGCGTCTTAGGATCAGCGCATGGAATTCCAGACGCTCAAGGTCGCGCTCGCCGATCAGGTCGCGACCATCGAGCTCAACCGGCCCGAGCGCGCCAATGCGATGGAGCTCGCCATGTGGACCGAGCTGCGCGAGGCGATGCGCTGGCTCGACGAAACAGCCGCGGCGCGCGTCGGCGTGATTTGCGGCGCCGGCAAGCATTTCACCTCCGGCATCGACCTGGGCATGCTCGCCGGGATGCGGGCACAAGTCCGCAACGACTGCGACGGCCGCGCGCGCGAGAAGCTGCGGCGCGTGATCCTCGACCTGCAGGACACGCTCAGCTCCATCGAGCGCTGCCGTAAGCCGGTGATCGCGGCGATCCATGGCGCCTGCGTCGGCGGCGGCATTGACCTCATCTGCGCCTGCGATCTGCGCTATTGCTCGGCCGATGCTTTCTTCTCGGTCAAGGAGATCGATGTCGGCCTGACCGCCGATGTCGGCACGCTGCAGCGCTTGCCCGGGCTCATAGGCGAAGGCGCGGCGCGCGAGCTCGCCTACACCGGGCGCAAAGTCGGCGGCGCCGAAGCGAAGGAGCTGCGCCTGGTCAATGATTGCTATGCTGACCGGGAAGCACTGATGGCGGCAATGCGCGAACTCACCGCGACGCTCGCGTCGAAGCCGCCGCTCGCCTTGCGTGGATGCAAGGAGATGATCACCTATGCGCGCGACCACACGGTGGCGGACGGTCTGAACCACGTCGCCACCTGGAACGCCGCGATGCTCTTGTCCACCGACCTCGACGAAGCGCTCGCCGCGGGCAGGGAAAAGCGCGCGGCGAAATTCCGCGACTGAATCCGACTCCAGCCGTTGTTGCAGCGTTGCGATGTTGCGCGGACGAGAAGCCGTCCGCGCGGATCGTCGATTGCGCGCGGATGGAAAGCATATCCGCACGCAATCGGCGATCTTGGAGAAAACCCCACGCTATCCCTTGTTTTTGTCCAGAACCGTGTTTTCTGGACGGATAGCTTTTATCCGTCCAGAAAACACGGTTGGCGCGCGCAGCGCGCAATTCCGCTGCTGGCATGCGACAGCGGTTAAAGTGTCGTAGCTAGCTCTTATTTTTTCAGTTTGCCGATGAAATGCTTGCGGAACTTCGCCACCTTGGGCTGCACTACCATCATGCAATAAGCTTGGTGGGGATTGCGCTGGTAGTACTCCTGGTGCTCGCCCTCGGCAACATAGAACCGGCTTGCGGCCGTGACCTCGGTGACGATGGGTCGGTCCCATAGGCCGGCAGCCTCGAGCTTGGCTATCACCTGCTCGGCGCTTGCTTTCTGCTCCGGCGAGTGATAGAAGATCGCCGAGCGATACTGCGGCCCGGCATCGTTGCCCTGGCGGTCCCGCGTGGTCGGGTCGTGGATGACGAAAAACACTTCGAGAATTTCGCGAAAGCCGACCACGGCCGGATCGAAGCTGATCTGCACCACTTCGGCGTGTCCGCTGTCGCCGCTGCACACGTCCGCGTAGGCGGGGTCCTTCAAGTGTCCGCCCATATAGCCGGATTCGACCGCCTCCACGCCCTTCAGATCGTCGAATACCGCTTCCAGGCACCAGAAGCAACCGCCGCCCAGGGTGGCGGTTTCCTTTTCGTTTTGTGCTTGCGCCATGCGGTTCACCTTTCTTGCGGGATGCACAACATTCAGTTTAGTCTGGCGGGACGCCGAAAACTTGCATATCATATCGAATCTTTGCCTGACGTCGCCGGGACTGATCACCAGTTTAAAAAAATGAGACCCTTTTCCAAATTCCTGCTGCTGAGCTGCGCGCTTTGGCTTTCCTTGCTCTCGACGGCCCAGGCCCAGCCCGCCGCTCAGGCGAAGGCGATTTTCGCCGGCGGCTGCTTCTGGTGCATGGAACCGCCGTTCGACAAACTCCCCGGCGTCATCTCCACCACGTCGGGCTATGTCGGCGGGCAAAAGAGGAATCCGACCTACGAAGAGGTCTCGGCCGGGACGACCGGACATACCGAGGCGGTGCAAGTGGTCTACGATCCGAAGAAAATCAGCTACCAAAAGCTGCTGGAAGTATTCTGGCGCAATATTGATCCCACGGTGAAGAACCGCCAGTTCTGCGACGCCGGCACGCAGTACCGCAGCGGCATTTTCTACCGGGACCAGGAGCAAAAGCGCCTGGCCGAAGAATCGCGGGCGACTCTGGAAAAATCCAAACCGTTCAAGGATCCGGTTGTCACCGAAATTACCCTCGCCACCGAATTCTGGCCGGCCGAGGAATATCATCAGGACTATTACCTCAAGAACCCGCTGCGCTACGCCTACTACCGCACCGGCTGCGGCCGCGACGCCAGGCTGAAGCAATTGTGGGGCAGCGCAGCCGAATAGATATGAACACCCAGAAAAAGAAGGGAAGCTGAATGGGAACTCTGCATCTGTTTCGTAACGCACCGGAAGTCCTTCCCGTGGCCGCCGGCGAATACATTTTCCGCAAGGGCGACGTGGCCAAGGTGATGTACCTGATAATCGAAGGCGAGGTCGACCTGATGCTCGACGATACCGTGATTGAAACCGCCAAAGAAGGCACTTTCATCGGCGAGATGGCGCTGATCGACGAGGAGCCGCGCAGTGCGTCGGCACGCGCCAGAAGCGACTGCCGCGTGTTTCCCATCGACGAGGCACGCTTCCAGTTGTTGGTAAAGGAAACGCCCTTTTTCGCCTTGCAGATGATGAAAACCCTGGCGCGCCGGCTGCGAAAAATGGATGCGCGCATTGGCGCCGCGCCGAGAACCAGGAAAACCAAGGAAAAGACCTGATCCGCGCAGGAGCTTGACTCGGCTCTCGGACAAGGACTAAATTGCCCCTTGCACGGGCAAACATTGCGTCAAGATCCTGCCCGCCGCAAACTTGTTCAATCCGACATAAAGGGGATTTCGATGAAAAATATTTTTGTCCGCTATATCTGCCGCATGTTGATCGTCTGCATGGCCGCATTCCCGTTCAGCACTTACGCCGGCATGGTCGGCACCGATCAGGTGGTCACCGCGGCGCAGTCTCAGGGCGCGCGCGACCAGTTGCGAGATCTCATCAGCCGCAGCGAAGTGCGCGATCAGCTTCAGAGCTATGGCATCAGCCCCACCGCGGCGCAGGCGCGCGTCGGCGCCATGACCGACGCCGAAGCGGCAAGCCTCGCCGGACAGATCAACGGCCTGCCTGCGGGCGGCGCGACCGGCTGGGCAATAGCCGCAGGCCTGCTCGTCATCGGCCTGATCTGGTACTACTGGGTCAAGTGACCGCGACTTCCAATCGGTCTTTAGCCAAAGCCCGCGTAATCGCGGGCTTTGTTTTTGTGCTGTGCCTTTTGGCCGGCTGCGTCAGCTTGCCGCAGACCGAGGCTCTGCGCGCTGAGGGTGGCACGGGCCTGCCGCCGCGCATGGAACTGGATTCGGTGCCGTTTTTCGCGCAAGAAGAATACCAGTGCGGTCCGGCGGCGCTCGCGATGGCCCTGAACGCGGCCGGCGTAGCCGTGACTCCCGCTGCGCTCACCGACGAGGTGTATCTCCCGGCGCGCAAGGGCAGCCTGCAGGTGGAGATGCTTGCCAGCGCGCGGCGCCACGGCCTCCTGGCCTACGAACTCGCGCCCGAGCTGAAGGATGTGCTCGCCGAAGTGGCAGCAGGCAACGCGGTGATCGTGCTGCAGAACCAAGGGTTGTGGGCATTCCATCCCTACTGGCACTACGCCGTGGTCATCGGCTATGACCTGGAGAAAAATCAAATCCTGCTGCATTCCGGCACCCGGGCGCGCCGCCCGATGCCGTTCGGGCTGTTCGAGTTCCTGTGGATCGACGGCCAGCGCTGGGCCATGGTCGCCCTTGCCCCCGGACGCCTGCCGGCGAGCGTGCGCGAGGCAAGCTTCGCGACCGCCGCCGCTGCCCTGGAGAAAGCCGGCCGCATCGCGGAAGCGCACCAGGCCTATGCGGCCATGCTGGAACGCTGGCCGGGTAATCTCATCGGTTTGATGGGCTTGGGTAACACGGCCTACGCGCAGGGCCGTTTAGCAGAAGCCGAAACGGCATTCCGCAGGGCCACCGCCGCGCATCCGCTTGTAGCGGCGGCATTCAACAACCTGGCACAGACGCTCGCCGACCAGGGCAAGCTGGACGCGGCGCTGGACGCGGCGCGCGAGGCGGTGAGCCTGGGCGGCGCCAGCCTGCCGGCGGCGAGGGCGACGTTGGAGGAAATTCTCCAGCAGCGACGGTAGACGTTGGCTCGGTGGACGTCACCGCTACCCTTGGTTGTCACCGCGGAGGATGCGGAAAAAGAAAAACAATGTCCTCCGCGTCCTCTGCGGCATGCGAATATCAGCCCCGGGCGATACGTTGCTGCATCCAATCGGCGACGGTCAGGGCACGCGCGTGGCTAGGCGCCGGGCTGCTTCGCTCGCGCTCAGTTGGTTCAGTCGCTCCATGCCGCCCCCTGATCTCAGCTTTTCTTTTTCTTCTTCTTGACGTTAAGTATGGTGCCCTTGCAACGGCGCGCGCCGCAGCGGCACTGGTATAGCCGCTTCAGTTCCGGCGTATGCCTTTCCTCGAGTTCGATGCGGTAGTCGTAGCAGAGCTCCTCGCCCGGGCGGATCGCGCGCAGCGTTTCGATGTAAATGCGGTCCTCGTCATCCACCGCCTCGCAGTTGGGCGCGCAGCTGTGGTTGATCCAGCGGGCGCTGTTGCCCCCGCCGGTGGCATCAATGACCATGCCGTCGTCGAGCGCAAACAGGAACGTATGCGGGTTGTCGTCTTTCGCGTAGCGCTTGTCCACCTGGGCCTCAGTCAGGCGCTCGCCCTTGTACTCGATCAGACGGGTGCCGGCCGGGATGCGGGTGGTGGCGAATACGCCTTTGCCATGTATGCCGGAATTGCGCACGACGAAACGGCGTCGCGGCTTGCTCTTTCTGGTTGCCATTGATCTCGCGGGACGTATTGTAAACAGGGCGCGATTTTAGACCATTTTGCAACGGGATGGCTGCTTTTCCGTCCTCTTGGCTGTAGACTTTGAGTCAGAACAGGGGCAAATCATGTCGGTGCACACAGAAAGAAGCGGTCCGGTCACCACCATCATTATGGAGCGCCCCAACGTACGCAATGCGGTCGACCCAGAAACGGCCGACGCGCTGGTCGCCGCATTCGACGCCTTCAATCGCGACGCGCAGGCGAAGGTCGCGGTGTTCTTCGGCTCGCACGGCACGTTCTGCGCCGGCTGGGACCTGAAGTACGGCGCCTCCCTTGCAGGCAAGGATGCGCGCCGCGAGCTCGATCTGGATTTTCCGCAGGGCGCCGCGCCGGTTCCTCGCGGCCCCATGGGGCCGTCGCGCCTGGAACTGGACAAGCCTGTGATCGGCGCGGTCGCCGGCGCTGCCGTGGCCGGCGGCATGGAACTCGCCCTGTGGTGCGACATGCGCGTCATGGAGGAAGATGCCTACTTCGGCGTCTACTGCCGCCGCTGGGGCGTACCGCTGATCGACGGCGGCACGGTGCGCCTGCCGCGCATCGTCGGCATGGGCCGCGCCATGGATATCATCCTCACCGGGCGCAAGATCGATGCCGAAGAATCGTATCGTATCGGCTTGTGCGATCGCGTAGTGCCGCGCGGCCAGGCGCGGCAAGCCGCCGAAACGCTGGCGCTCGAGATCGCGCGCTTTCCGCAAGCCGCAGTGCGCGCCGACCGGCGTTCGGCCTACCGGCAGCACGGCCTGCCGGTGCGCGCGGCGATGGAGCAGGAATGGAGCAACGGCGCGGCTGCATTGGATGAGGCGATTCAGGGCGCCGGGCGCTTCGCTTCGGGCAAGGGACGTCACGGCGCATTCGACGATATTTAGAATTTTCCCGGAGACCTGCCATGGACGATCGTGCAGTTGCACAAGCAGAACAAGCAAGCAACCAGCCGCCCCTGCTCGCCGGCTACAACGCCTGGGAGCAAGACGCGATCCTGCGCGCGGCGGTGGAGCGCGAAGGCGGGGCTTGGATTGATGAGCGGGCGCACCGACTGGGCGAAATGGTGGGCAGCGAGCGCATGCAACTGCTCGCCGACCAGGCCAACCGCAACCTGCCGCAGCTGCGCACGCATGATCGCTTTGGCGAGCGCATCGACGCCGTCGACTACCACCCGGCCTATCACGAATTGATGGCGCTCGCCTTCGGCGCCGGGCTGCATTCCGTCGCCTGGAAAGCGCGGCGCGACGGTGCCTTTGTCGCGCGCGCGGCACTCAACTATTTATGGAACCAGGCTGAGAACGGCACCTCCTGCCCGGTCACCATGGCCTTTGCCGCAGTGCAGGTGATGCGCAACGATCCGCAACTCGCCGCCGAGTGGGAGCCGAAGCTGCTCGCCGACGCCTATGATCCCAGCCCCCTGCATTTGTCGCAAAAACGCGCCGTGACTGTCGGCATGGCCATGACCGAGAAACAGGGTGGCTCGGACCTGCGCGCCAACCAGACCGTCGCCACTGAACTCGGTGACGGCGCTTATGCGCTGGAGGGCCACAAGTGGTTCTGCTCGGCGCCGATGAGCGATGGTTTTCTCACGCTGGCGCGCACCGGCGCCGGCGTGACCTGCTTTTTCACGCCACGCTCGCTTGCCGACGGCAGCCGCAACGGCATCCACATCCAGCGCCTGAAGGACAAGTGCGGCAACCGCTCCAACGCCTCGAGCGAAATCGAATACCACGGCGCCTGGGCGCGCAGGATAGGCGCGGATGGACGCGGCATCGCCACCTTGATCGAGATGGCGCACCTGACGCGTTTCGATATCGTCGTCGCCTCTGCCGGCATGATGCGCGGCGCGCTCAATCAGGCCCTGCACCATTGTGAGCATCGCAGCGCGTTCGGCCGACGCCTGGTGGAGCAGCCGCTGATGCAAAACGTGCTCGCCGATCTCGCCCTGGAGACCGAGGCGGCGACCCTGCTCGCGTTGCGTCTGGCGCGAGCACTGGACCGCTCCGCGCACGATCCGCAGGAACGGCTGCTCGCGCGCATCCTCACCCCGGTGGCCAAGTACTGGCTCGCCAAGCGCAACCCCGCGTTCATGTTCGAGGCGATGGAATGTTTGGGCGGCAACGGTTACGTCGAGGAAGCGCCAATGGCGCGGTTCTACCGCGAGGCCCCGGTGAACAGCATTTGGGAAGGCAGCG
>Ga0082335_1006038_pt1 | contig 16043 bp, 16 predicted proteins | sample Subgrocontami58m_FD_72375 | JGI IMG/M metagenome (GOLD analysis project Ga0082335, IMG submission 72375) | Subsurface groundwater microbial communities from S. Glens Falls, New York, USA - GMW37 contaminated, 5.8 m (SPADES assembly) (version 2) ... | reverse complement strand
AAATGCAGCAACGTTGGGAGATAGTAGTTATGTCTGATTTTCAAAATGTGCCTGCCGGAAAAGGGGGCGCAACGGGTGCGGTTCCCTCGGGAATTGAGGGAATGTTGCAGAGGATGATGGGTACACCCACAAATCATTTGAGGGTTTATGGGGGTCTGGGTGGCGACTTAGAGAAGGGGGTGGTGTTTGACCAGAAAAGTCCTCTCGTTCGGACGGTGAGTGACTTGTTGGGCCATCACCAGGGGAGAAAGTTTGTGGCGAGTCCAGTCGAGATATTAGGTGTTTTCATGGATGCGGTCACTGGCGTGACTACGGGGACATCCCTCGACGGGTTCTTCGAGCTTCCTCTGTTTTGCTTGGATGCGGCGGAGAACTCCTTGCTCCTCGAATGGGCGACCATCACAATGGGTTTCGGTGGGTCCACGTCTCCGACACCCCTTCGTTTCCCGAGTTACATTGTGCCGGCGATGAGGATTCTTTCGGGACTGGAGAAGCTTGGACTTCCCCTTCCGACGGTACGCCTTGTTTCTGCGCAGATGGCCGCGGTCAAAATCAATGGGATGAGTGAAGATAGGCTTTGGCCTGTAACCCTTGGGAATTTTGCGATAGCGAGAATGTTCGCACGCCGCTTTTTCCCAAAAGTAGCTCACCGTCTTGTTTTTGACTTTGACCAGCCGCTTGAGGGAGCGTTTCTTGGCGCCGCAGAAGCATTGCGGACGTGCGCGATGCGGGATGGAAAGAGGGTACGGGCGCTTGACGCGGCTTTCGAAGCAATGGCGAGGCAGGGACAGCATCACGGAGGAGTAAATGGGGCGTTACTCTATGCGGGGATTCACACTCTTTATTCACCGGACTTCACAGTAGGGGCTTTTGGGTCTCCGTGGATTTCCGAATGCCACCGGAACGGAATTCGGGATAGAGCAGTAATCACGTTGGGCGGGGAACCGGAGCGGTTTTTCAACGCACTTAGGGACTTTTTCTCTATGAATGCGAAGAAAATCTTTGGTGGTGGGACGAGGTTCCCATGTCACTCACTCCGGTTGCTCATAGGGGTGGGGCATATTCCCGTCTATTACCCGAAACCCGGTGAGATTGGGTTTGAGTGTCCGCAGGCATTCGCCCAACTTCGCCGTGACTGCTTGGGATGGCGACGGACGAGGGGAGACCGAGAACTTGCCGCAGACTTCGACGCGCTTGAAGATGCTACAGGGGGATGGGAGAATCTCCTTACATGGGCGGAGGAGATTGCCGAGCTACTCCAACTCATCCCTAGCCACGAAGGAGCACGCGAGCTCTTCATGGGGCGGGTTCTTACGAGCGACTGGGATCCGCTAGATATCTTGGATGAAATGAACGGATTTCCTCCCGCAAGCTTCATTTCTCGGTGCGCAGAAATGCGGTCGGCATTTCTGAAGGGTGTGCAGTTGCCGTCAACTTTGCACGTGTAGGTTTTCAACAAATTTGGGGAAGACGTGGTTTACCATGGCTTCCCTGAACCTTTTTAATGGGATATTGTGATGTGAACGGCACAATGGAGATTTTGAATGAACGAAAAAAGCAAATCGCGGAAAAGGTGGACGCGGTGCTCAAAAAAATCCTCGACGGGAGGCCCGCGCTCCAGGCGATTGCGGAGGCGCACAGTCTTGGCGAGTATTTGGAGCCTCCGCTCCGGTGGAATCCCGGGCAGGGAGCATTTCCACTGCGCCCGTTTCTTGAAGAATTGATACTGAAGGAAGTCGAGCGCTTGTACGGAACTCCAACGCGCGAGGCGTTGCGGGGCGAATTTTCCAAAAGCTGGGCGGTGGAGACAGGCGCGCACATACACCTCCCGCGGCGGTACGACCGGCTCGAGAAAAAAGGAGCGGGGCAAATCAATCCCGTGGTGTTCCAGGGGCAGGTGGTGTGGGCGGCAGTCCGGCATGCGCTTTTGGGGAGCCGCATCAATTTCAGCATGAATACCGGCCGCGTTCCGCTTTGCAATGCGAATAGCGGCGCATATTTGGATTATTCTTTTACCGCCGAGCCGCTCCGCCTTGTGAGCAATCGTTATATGAATACGCCCCAGATGTTTATTCCTGCACTGGACGAAGAAGAACTCAAAAAGAAAGATGAGCAGCTCAAGGTGTTGTTGGAGCAGAGAAAAATCACCGATGCGGAATATGCGTATGCGAAAGAAGTGCTTGATGTTTTTGCAGTTCACCGCGACGGGCGTTTTAACCACCAGGTGGCTGTCGGGCAAACGCATATTATGAATAAAGTCTTGCCGCAGGGAATGCGGCAAGTCACGATTGATCTCGAGAACATTGGTACCGCATTCATAGTGCGGCTTTTGCGAGACCCGTCGAGCACGCTTTACCGGATATTCAGCGATGGAAAGCTTCGTGCCCGTTTCTATGGCGCATTAAAGGGCATCCGCACTGCATGGGAGGAAGGGGACAGTATGTTTTATGAAGTGGACCGTTCGGGGAAGGAGCTCCGGCTTCGCGAGTACCGGGGAAGTTGTGCGCCGGAAGTGCTCGCAGACCTCTTGGTGTCGGAGCGTATCCTCCACAAGGGCTTGCTTGGCTTTTATGCGTTCCTTATAGAGGGGGGGCTTTGCCCTATTGGTGGCATGTTCCAGTCGCAGTATTGCACCGAGCTTCGTGACCGCATGATTCCCATACTCGAAGCGATTGGCGAAGGAGCCCGCACCGCCTGTCTCGCACAGATGCCCACTGCGGTTGCGGCAGGTCCGACTCCTTGCTGGGGGCTTGTACGAAGAGATACCGGTATCGAGTTGTTGATTGCGCTTGATTGCATGGCAGCGTCCTTGACTGATGCTGATTTCGACAAAATCCCCGCGCTCTCCGGGAGGGATTCGTTGCGGCTCGCGGCGCCGTCGCTCGCGCAGCTCATGCTCCATGAGGACGCGGGAATCGCGTATGAGGACTTGTGGGAGTTGCTCGGCGACCATATTATTACTCGCGGGGCACAGTAACCCACATGTTCACCATTACCGGCGGTTCCATTTCTAAAATCACGATTCCGCTCGTGAAGCCGTTTGTTACGAGCTTCGGCAGCATCGCGGAACGGGAAATCGTGTTGGTATCACTCGAGACAAATGAAGGGGCAGTCGGCTGGGGAGAAGCTCCTGTGCTTTCCCTGCCGGTCTACGGCGCGGAGATTCCCGAAAGCGCGATTGCGGTGATTTCCCGGGTCATTTTCCCGCGCGTGCGGGACGTTTCGTTCGCGCACCCGGAGGAACTCGATACCGCGCTCGGCTTTATTCGCGGCAATGAATTTGCAAAGAGCGCGGTCATCATGGCGGCGTATGACCTTTACGGACAGCTTGTAAAGAAGCGGGTGGTTGACCTTATCGGCGGCACGAAGAGTGAAGTGCGGAATTCCGCGACTATCTCGATTCACGAGCGCCCTGCGGATGCGGTTGGGGAAGCGCGTGGGTATTATGATGCGGGAATCCGCTTTTTGAAGCTCAAGATAAAGCCGGGATTTGATTATGAGCACGCTCGTGCCATCCGCGAATCGTTTCCCGATGCGAAATTGATGCTCGATGCGAACGCGAGCTACCTTTTTTCTCCAGAGACGCTCGCGGTTTTTAAGAAATGCGATGAGCTGGGTCTCTATTGCATTGAGCAACCGCTCCGTGCCCGTGAGCTTGTCGCTCATGCGAAACTCCAGGGTGAGCTCAAAGCACCTCTCGCGCTCGATGAAAGCGTGGAATCATTTTCGGATGCGGAGCAGGCGATTGAGCTCAAGAGTTTCAAACTGGTCAACATCAAAATTGCCCGCGTGGGGGGACTCACCCAGGCGCTTGCGATTAACAAGCTTTGCGCTGCACATGGTATCTCCGCATGGGTGGGGGGGATGCTTGAGTCGCCGGTGGGGCTCTATGCCAACCTTGCGCTTGCGAGCGTGCCGAACTTCGATTACCCGGTTGATTTTCTTGATGTGTTCACGTATCTCCGCGAGTATGAAAAGTTTTTCACCCGCGCGCCGTTTGAGATTCACGGGGGCACGGTTGCCATCTCGCTTTCGGGTTATGGTTTGGGATTGGAGTTCGATTGGGATTATTGCAGACGCCATATGAGCGGGTACATCTCCTTCACATAGAAGCGTTGACAACGCGAGTTGAAGCGCTACACTTATCAAAACATGCATCAGCTTGAGCACCACATCGCAATTATCAGCATTATTATTACCCCTCAACGAGGTGAAGGTTTTGTCCATGTTCCGGAAACTGATAACGTATAATTTAATTGATAACCGATAACGAGCAGAGACATGCACAAACCCTTCACCGAACGTGAGGGGTTTGTGTTTATCCTTGGCGGGATAGGCAAGCAGTGGTTGACACACGGCAAATTGAAAATATTTTATTATGAGCGAGTCGAATGGAAAACTCGAATTCCCTGTAACTCTCAATTGGACATATATGGGCGTCGGGCACGGCGAGCAGGCGCTTGTGGCCGATGAAGATAAAAGTCCTAAAGCGGTGAGAGCGGTGCTGCGGCATCTTCTCACCCACTTCGCGAGTGGAGATTTCGCGGGCGCAGGCATTGCGCAATGCACCCTCTGGTGCGACTGCGGGCAGTATTTCGAAATACGGAAACTCTCCAATCCCAAAAACGTGCCGAGGAACGGAACATTCCGCTTCGCGGCATTCTGTGCGGAGGAAGGAGTGATTCAATTTTTCTGGGTGAATCAAAGCATTCGCACGTGCGATACAAGGGCCCACCGCGTTACCTCCATCGTGTTTTCCCGCGAAGAACCCAAGAGATAACCACGGAAGCCATCTGTTGAGTCGCAGTAACGGCTGTGAAAGGAAAATCATCAAGAAACCCGCCAGCAATGGCGCGGTTTTTTTGTTGGGATTTTGGCGGGGTTGACCCCTCACATAACAAGGAGTTTAGGACTTCAGGCACTCCGTACGCTCCTTGTTATGTGAGGGGTTGACATACTTTTTCTTGTGCCTTATTATCTTTGCATAACTTCAAATGAACCGTAAGTACATCACAAGTTCGCTTCTTAGCCTCCTTCTTAGCCACACGGCAAAGGTGGAGGTTTTGCATATGTTCAAGTTGCAAGGAGCGAATCGCAAATAGCCAATCGCAAAAAGCAAATGAATATGAGCCAGTCCTTCACCGGACTGGCTCGTTTGTTTTTTGGAAAAGACAACGAGACAGCGGAAAGGGCTGTTGCACCTTCATATAAGCTAAATGCAGAAAATCAGAGAGAATTGTTATGATAAGAATACAAATTGAGCAGCACATGGGAATCTCCATGACCGCTGCCCTCGGAACCGTAGTGGAAAGGACGGATATTAAGTCCTCGATAGGCCCTTTCCGGAGCCTGTCTGGACATAGAACCATGTATCCGGAAGTAGTGATCCGGGCATTAGGAGAGTTGTACGACGAATACAACAAGGCTTTCACTCCTTTGGTGAGGGTCAACAGGGAGTGGGAGTCTGACTACCAGTATTGCATCGTAGATGGGATGCCCACCAACTGGGGAGTGCAGATTGACATGGTGGGTCTGCCGCAGTGTTTTCTGGATACGGTCGTTGATATGCCTGTGGCGGTGGTTCGTGAGGCCTTAAGGGGGAAAATCTTTGAAGTTGAGAACTCTCTGGCGGGGTATCAGTTGCTGGAGAACATCTGCTCAAGGAAGAAGGAAGATTCCTTTTTTAAGACACGGTTTCGTGCGTTTCTCGATGGTTTGCGAGACCGGTTCAAAAAGTCCATCGCTCTCCTCGCAGTCACGGATGAGAAGTATCGTTCAATCCTAGAGGTGGAATTTGGCAAGAACGAGGTTTCAGACGATGAAGTGAGAGAGCTTTCAGGGTTTGACCGGCTTTTCGGTCCGATTGAATTCCGGCAACACGTCGAGAAGAGAGGGGGTCAGTCTGAGTATCTTCTTTACGTCCGGTCTTCCGATCCGGTGAGCAAGTTGAAAAAACCGGATTCGGTGGTTGACCATCCTTTGTTGGGGGACCCCACCATGAGGAAGATCATCAAAGCTTATACTCTCACGCTGAACATCGACGCTCCTGAGATGGAACCCGCCAGGAGAATAAACGACACGAAATGGTACATGCCCGGAATGGGGATGGCTTTCCCTATATACTCCGAAGCGGATCTCCTTCGTCCCGAATTCGGGCAGTACCTAAGGGCGCAGGGGGTAGACCCTCAGGATGTCGAGCTGGGGCGGACCCACTTGCGTGCCAAACCTGCCCAAGGTGCCTACGGGTGTTACGGGCACGTGAGTTCGCTGACAACTGCAAGGTTCAGGCATGAGTTGCGACGCAACATGCGCCAGAGGGGGGCTTATCTCGTCCAGCCTGAAATGGAGATACCCACCATAAAGAATACAAACGATGGAACGGAGTACAACTACATAGATCGGAACTTTCTCGCCGTCGTAGGCGGACACCCCGAGTTTCTTGGTGGTTTCCGGTCATTCATGCCCGTAAGTTCTGCCGAAGGGCAGAGAGGTAGAAACCATGGGAACGGAGCGACTGTCTGGTCTGAGATTGTTTAACAGAACTTTTGAGAAGTGGTAAATTTAAGCCGTGTCCGAACGAGGGACTCGGCTTAATTAATTCTAGAAAGCTTTGTTTTTAAAGAAATCCATGTTGCATAACATTGTGTCACTGACTAAAAAGTTTGTGTCCATAAAATCCATACAGGGGAATACGAAAGCTCTGGAAAGAATTTTGGAGCTCGCGCTGTCGAACTTAAAAGGATATACAATCGAGCGGTTTACACACAACGGTGTGAAGAGCGCGTTAATTTACAACTCACAAAAACGGCCAAAAAGATTCAAGATTATGTTGAACGGCCACTTGGATGTTATTCCCGGAAAAAGAAGCCAATATTTTCCCAAAATAAAAGGCCATAGACTTTATGGAGTTGGCTCTATGGATATGAAGGCGAATGTCGCATGCCTTATCGCGGCCTTCAAAGAAGTGGCTACCAAAGTTAATTATCCGCTTGGTTTGCAACTGGTGACTGATGAAGAAGTCGGGGGATTTGATGGTACAAAATACCAAGTAGAGGAAGGCGTGAGGGCGGATTTTGTCATTGCCGGGGAACCTACTAATTTTGACATTGTGAATAGGGCAAAGGGAGTTTTATGGATGAAAATTTCCACGTACGGAAAGACAGCCCATGGCGCGTATCCTTGGAGAGGGGAAAATGCAATTTGGAAAATGGAAGAGTTCTTTGATGTTTTGAAGAAAAGGTATCCGATTCCCAACCAAGAAAAATGGATTACCACCGTTAATGTGAGCAGGGTTGAAACAAGCAATCAGTCTTTTAATAAAATTCCCGATGACTGCATGACATGGCTTGATGTGCGCTTTATCCCAGAGGAAGCAAACACAATAGTAAAAAGCATACGGAGATTATTGCCAAAGGGATTTGCGTTAGAAATTGTTGCTAAAGAACCCGCTCTCGTTACTGATGATGGTAATGAATACATAAAAGCGTTGCAGAAAATAGGCAGGCAAGTTCTTAAGAAAAAAGTCACTTTACGCGGAGCGCAGGGTTCTTCCGACGCAAGGCATTTTGCTAGGGTGAATTGCCCTGGAATTGAGTTCGGACCGATAGGAGGAGGTATTGGAAGCGATGATGAATGGGTGGATATTCCCAGCCTGGAAAAATACTATCGGGTACTTACAAAGTTTTTGCTCGGGAATTAGATTTCCGAGAACTTTGCCAGCAATGGCGGGGTTTTTTGTTGCGGATGTTTTCTTTTCGCGATACGATGATACGGGGAATTGAAGCAATTCCTATCTCAAACAGGATGAAACTCGCCATCGGCACAGTTGGAACACAACTCGACATGGGGAGGGGGGTGTAGGCATCCCGTTTGAGTTTAGAATCAAGTTGCCGCCACCGATTCTAGTAACCCAAGCACGGCGATTGTAAGTGTGAGAGGGAGGGTCATGGGGATAACCCCTAAGAAGCGGCCGTTTGACCAATTTGCTACAATTGAGGTATAAGAAGTTACCTATGGAATCAGCATCAATACAGGCGATACAACTTGTGAGGAGAGTTTTTGAATCCGTACATGGCAATCTCGGACTTCTTAAGTTCAACGTGGAAGAACTCACTCCCACTAATGGGACGAATGGAGAGGAATCCAAAAAATGGGATATAGTTTGTGGTTTCTACGAAACTCTCGGTAGCACTTCCCCGTCTCGCTACAGAGCTTCGGTGGATTTGACTAAAAATACCGTTGTCTTCAAAAAAATACTTGGCTCACCCGAAGTGGCCGAAAAACTAGAAGGTTCGTACACTGTCAAAAAAGAAGAAGCGGCAAGCTCTCAGTCAGGTTAATGTTTCTCGATTTGAACAGTATTGCCGACTACGACACCGGCATAGCCCCGTTCATAAGGAACGGGATTATCATTGACACAAGTGTTCTTTGGGAAATTATTTGTGGGTTGATTACCACAAGAGTTAGCAGGAGGGAACATCTACAATATGACATGATACTCCGTTTTTTGGATCGGATTAAAGTAGGCAATCAGTGGAACAAGTTTTATATCACGCCACATATTCTTACGGAGACATCCCATCACTTACGGAATGAGTATCAAGGCAGAGATGATTACAAGAGAATAGTCGAAGAGATCATGCCAATTCTGAAAGTGTTTGGAGAGTACAATGCCAGTAAGGACAGTTTCATAGAACGTATTGACTTCAAAAATCCTATTATTGAAGCAGGTGATATTTCCATATTCGTAGTCGCCGAAGATTTTTTTAACAAGAAAGAGAAAATAGCGATTCTTTCTAATGACAGTGATATAAATAAAAAATATCAAGATAACTCACGTGTTATGGTAATGGACTACCAGAGCGCGATACTAAACTCCGTTTAGGGTAAACTCGATGGAAAAACTAACGACAAAACAAAAGAAATTTACCGCTTCATATTTAGAAACTGGAAATGCTACGGAGGCGGCTATGCAAGTGTATAAACCAAAGAAACGGGCTACGGCGCGGGCGATTGGGAGCGAGAACCTAACAAAACCTAACATTCAGAGGACTATCCAAGAAGCATTAGTAGAAAACGGATTGGACGCTGAGTTGGTTATTAGATCGCTCGTTGAGGACATTAAAGGCAAACCGATGGAGAGAGTAGCCGAGCTTCTCCTCGCTTCTAAGTTGCTTGGATTGTTGGATAATGCGAAAAAAGAAGAGGAAGCGAATCAGAGATTGCCTATACCCATCATGGGTGGTAGATCGGTTAAGGAGGATTATCCAGTAAATGAACTACGCCGCAAGACGGACGGAGAACTTGAAGCTATCATAACCGGCTAAAAACTCTACTTTCTAATAGCAAGCAACTGTTTTCCCATCCGAGGTTATGCAGGTATTAGAGTTTATAGTAGCTGTTACTGGAGTAATTCCACTCGTCACCGGAGTCGTGTACTGGGAAGACAATAAATTCAAGTTTATTGTGTTTATGTCATATCCATTAACCTTTCCAACTAACTCAATTGAACTATTATCGGGCACAGATATTTGATAAGTAGTTATGGGTTTATCCGTTCCATAGGCGGTGCTTGGCGTGCTCAGCATGTCTGCAATTATAAATATAGGTTTCCCTTGATATACATCAACAGGAGTGTTTGGCGTAATTGTTAGTATTCCATCGGATTCAAGATTATACGATGCGGGACCGGCAGTAGTTTGATAGCTACAAAATCTACCCTGCGTGCAAGGCGGGCTATTTGTAATTCGAACATTTTTAAACCATGTTTGGTCAAGATTAGTGAGCTTAAGTTTCATTGATTTAACTTTTAATCCAGAGATTGAACTATCAATAGAATTCGCCACAAAAAAACTTAATATTTGGTCTGAGGCGGGTGCCCTTACTGCTCCAGAGGCTGTGCCCATGCGAACATCTCCAGAGTGAGTAATATTTCCAGAAACATTGCCTGTGGTGCTTATTGCGTTTATTACTACGGAATAGTTTTGACCATCAACAGAGGCGCGAGCCAATAAATTTCCTTCCTGACCTGATGTGACAGTAAATGTTGCAATGCCATTTGCATCTGTTGTTAATGCTTGAGATTTCGGACTGATTTCTAGTACCGCTTTATCCCCAGCGGGCGTTCCATCTGCACTCGTAACCATTACTGTTATTTTCGCTGCATCTTGACCATTTGCCCCTAGCTGATTTTTATCTGATGAAATAATAACTTTAAGTTGCGGAGCTGGCAGAGGTATTGGTGCTGGTGCTGGTGTCGGGCTTGGAGTAGGAGTAGGTGCTGGGGTTGGCTGGGTTTGCGCTTGTGGCTGGACAGGGGTTGTGCTTTGGGGCGGTGGTACGTTCCCCGTATTGGCATTAGGAATAGCCAAGCAATTACCATTACCATCGCCGTACATACCAGCAGAGACAACAGATTGGATACCCTCAATGTTTTTGCACGCGTCCCAAACTGGAAGCGTGGGAGTGATCGTTGCAATCTGCGGAAGTTGTTGGATGATTCGTGTTTGTTGCTGTACCTGCGCTTGCAGGTTCTGAATTGCTTGGGCGCTACTTTGTTGCGCCTGTAATTGTTGCTGTAAGAGTGCCACTTGCTTCAAAAGCACGTCGAGTTGAAGCTGCATGGTGTTAGGCGCGGTGGTTGACGGTGTGCTTGTTCCTGTTTCAGCGACTGCTTGCGCGTCAGACGCCCTAATCTCCACGTCCGCAATTTTCTCTGCTGCGGCTCTTGTAAGCGGCCCGAAGTATCCGGCGGCGGGAGAGATGCCTTGTTGTGTTTGAAATGCCTTTACGGCGGTAAGGGTAAGGAAATAGAAATTGCCTGTGATGGGGCCAGTGTATAAACCCCGCGCCTTCAAGAGTTCTTGAAGCTGGGAAACCTGTGCATCGCCCTGCATACCAAACGAGAGATTCTTCGTGAACACTTGGGCGTGCGCAAAAGAGATGCCCGAAAGAACGAGAGTTGCGACGATAGTAGGAAGAACGAAAACATATTTTATTTTCATATTCATTCTCATTTATTCTTCCGGCGGGAGATCAATCTTTTAAACACAAAGCTCCCAGCCAGCGATGGCCTTGCGGCCACCCATATCCCTTTCGAGATATGACCGATGAGAGTGCTCTGACTAGGAGCTTTATACTCTCATCGGTTTTACGCCATGCCGCGGGTTTCCCCGACGGTTTAGGCAAGTATTCAGTTGTTAATTACAATTTAACATAAATTGCTAACTTATGAAAATGGCTTGAGAAAGTGGGCAAAGGGGGGTAGATTTAGAGTAGATGAGCATGAATATGAAAGACTACAACTACAACAAGAATCCGGCAGTTTCCTTTTGGCAGAACGCACTTCTGGACGCAAAAATAATTACTTTGGCGCATCAGTTTCGTAAAAAATACAACATGCCCCGCGATGGGTTTGATTCATATGAAGATTTTCAAAAATGGCGCAGTGAAATTATAAAAAATGAGGGGAGTGATAAAGGAAGAGTCGAAAATTTTAATGAGTTTGAGGAGGAGGCTAAAAAGGTAGTTTCGTATCGTGGAATCTTAAGTGAATACGCATTTCGTAGAATATTAATAGATTTTTTTTATTTTAATGAACCGAGTGAGGAAATATTAAATAGTTCTAAATATTCGGAACTCGGAGTTTCCATTATTAAAGACAATCGTAGGCACGGAGAAAATATTGATGATTCAGTTTATATTAAAATTGGGGCATATACCCCAATTGACAGCATTAAAAAGTATATAGAAGAGAGCAGAGAGCTTATTAGATCAGCTCAAACTTTATTCGCAGCAACTAAAAAATTACCGAAACCTAAAAAGCAAAAAAGTCGCAAGAATTTTAATCGAGATAACCTTGTTATGTTTTTCGTCGAGTTAAGTACAAAAGAATTGAAGGAATTTACTCCGGAACTCAACGCAAGAGGCATTTATAGAGAAAAACGCATCGCAGAGATGATGAAAAAATGTGGGCAGTCGATAAAACCTGAAGCTGTGAAGACTGTTACTCAAAGACGTAGAAAAATGATTAAGGCGCTTTCGTTAAAATAACAGCAATAAACATGGTTTAGGTACAAACCTTTAGTATAGGTATTTGGAGGTATCTTACGCTCACTCGCAAGGATAGCATCAACACGGTAAAGCCGTGTTTTTGTTTGTGAGAATGGATACAGAAGTTGTTCTAGAGTGAAGTCTTTTATTGAAATGGAAATAAAAACCGATAAAGAACGATATTACCGCGATTCTTCATTCCCCATCGCGTTATTTTTGTACGCAAAAGGGGAGATGATTGCAGGTGTGAATCCTGCGGATAGACCCGGAGTAAAGGAGTTCGCTTTCCCGCGTACCCCTCGTCTCGAAGAATTGTTGCAAAAGTACAAATTTGGGGACAGAAACGATCCTAGTTTATTAGTTCAAGTCCATACATACGAGCAGGCGCGGCGGGAGTTATTAGACCTTCTCAATGATAGAAGTCGCTAAACAACCGAATAGCCGCGTAACGCTTGTATGGAGCGGGACTAAGCGCCGCTCACGAGACAAGTGTAAAGAACGAGTTATTTCAGTAACGTATCGGTTTTGTGGTGAGTCGGAAGCGAACGAGGCGGCGGTGAATAGGGCGTATGACTTTTTATTCGAGGAGACACTGAGGGTTTGGCAGAAAAATGGCGAGTTAGATTATGAAGATGAAATAAAAAATGAACACGAAAGAGTATCTCTATAAAAATGACATTCCTTATTTTCCTTCCGGGAATAACTTGGTTATTGGTTGTCCGTTTTGTGATATACCCGTTGCTACAGGGGAGCAATTGGCAACTTTTCACATAAATCAAGCTGATGGGCATGGCATTTGTAGTAATTGCAAGACAACCGCAGAGTTTTCGGAAGTTACTGCAAAACTTGGTTCTAGGAGTAATGAAGTTATAAAAAGTGATAATAGAGTCCTTGCTACAAATTCTGCGGTTGTATCGTCAAGTCCGTCCGCGCAGATTGTCGCCATTGGAGATATATTAGCCCGTGAGTATGGCAATGAAGAGTGGACTATTGACCGGATTTTGCCAGTTTCGGGAATTTTGGCCCTGTCGGGTATACCGGGCAGCTTCAAAACATGGATAACTCATTCCATCGCGCTTTCTGTTGCGCGGGGAATCCCCGTGTTTGGAGAGTTCGCGGTAAAGCAGGGAGCGGTACTTTTCATTGATGAGGAAAACCACGAGCGCCTCATTAAGCAAAGGTTTTTATCTCTCGGTGCTCTGGCGAGCGACCCCATTCACTTTCTCTCGCTTACGGGTTTCAAGGTAGATAAAGAGGGGAGTGTAGAAGCGCTAATCCCGAAGGCGAAACAATTAGGGGTTACGCTAGTTATCATAGATTCCCTTATTCGGATTCACAGTAGAGACGAAAATGCTGCGGCAGACATGGCGCGGGTGTTCGGGCACCTCAAAATGTTCACTCGTGAGGGAATAGCGGTGTTATTTACACATCACCATCGGAAGGGGCAGGCGTTTGGGCGCAGCAATCCGGTGGACAACTTGCGAGGTTCTTCAGACATATTAGCAGCCGTGGATTCGCACGTAAGTGTCGAGCAAAACCAGCAGAGTGAGGGCGTGCTTGTGTTGCGGATGAGTAAATCGCGCTATGCCGCTCCCGTACCATCTTTTGAGGTGAAGATTGTTAAAACGGAGCAGGGCATTGCAGGTTTTGAGTATATGGGAACCCATGACGAGCGCGCAACAAAGGCATCGGAAGCCGCAGAGGCCATTATAGAGTTCCTTATCGCGGAAGGAGTAAAAAGCAGGCAGGAAATCCATGAAGTGCTAGGGCAACAGTTCGGGAAAACTGCCATTGATGACGGCATAAAGAATATAGAAACCGCAAAGAGGGTAGAACGTGTGCCGAAGGATGCATTGACGCCGGAACAGGCAAAATTCGGCAGGCGTGCATACTATCGCGCGGTTTCTGATTCCGAGAACGAAACAGACCATCCTGCAACTTCCTAATTTCCTAATATATATATAACTAGGAAGTTAGGAAGTTGGAGCATGGGATAAATAACGTTTGACATCTATGTACACCTAGGAATATGATTATCATATGGAGTTTCTCACACGGGATGAAGTGGCAAAGTATTTCCGAGTGCATCCCCGGACTATTGAGCGTTGGCTTAAGAGCGGCGGACTCAAGGGGTACAAGCTGGGAAACGGGAAAACCTCTCTATGGCGGATACCGAAGGGCGAAATCAAAAGGTTTTTGGATGCTCACAAGTCGGGAAAATGACTGACGAGGCAAAGCGGACAATCAAACTGATCGCCGTATATGCACGGGTTTCGACTTCCACTCAAGAAAACGAGGGGACAATTGAAACACAGCTTTCCGCCGTTCGGGAGTTTGCGGAAAAGAAGGGTTATACCGTTGTGCAGGAATACCTCGACAACGGCTGGAGCGGCGACATATTGGCCCGTCCGCAATTAGACCAGTTGCGAGAGGACGCGAAAAAGAAACTTTGGGAGGGAGTATTGATATATGACCCCGACCGACTCGCGCGGCGGTATTCATATCAAGAATTGGTAATGGATGAATTGCGGGAAGCGGGGGTTGAGGTGCTGTTTGTTACTACGCCGCCCGTGAAAGATGGCAACGACAAGTTGATGTACGGGGTTAAAGGTGTATTCGCTGAGTGGGAGAGAATGAGAATTTCGGAGCGTTTCCGGCTAGGGAAAATGCGGAAGGTGAAAGAGGGGCACATTTTAACGAGTGATGCACCTTACGGCCTCCGCTATGTGCCGAAGAAGGAGAAGGTACATGGCTACTACGAAACTAACGAGGCGGAAATAGAGAATTTGAAAAGAATATTTGCGTTCGCGGATGAGGGGCTTACTCTTCGCGGAATTGTACGGAAGCTCCAAGAGTTAGGGATGAAACCGCGTGAGAGTGCGCGGGGCGTCTGGAGTACCAGCACTCTCTCGCACCTTTTGAGAAATAGAACATATATCGGGGAGGCATATTATGGCAAGTCCTATGGAGTAGTGCCGGAGAAACCATTTAAGACGGAGAAGTATCGCAAGATGAAAAAGACGAGCCGAAGAATCCGGCCGGAAGAGGAGTGGGTAAAAATTGCAGTACCTCCCGTTATTGAAAGAGATTTATTTCTACGTGTGCAAGAGAAGTTACGGATGAATTTTGAGCAGTCCAAGCGTAACCGGAAAAATGAGTATCTCCTTGCGGGGAAAACGTGGTGCACGTGCGGCCATCGGCGAACGGGTGAGGGGCCGCAACGGGGCAAGCACCTTTACTATCGCTGTACGTCGCGGGTCAATAGCTTCCCGTTGCCCTCACAATGCGCGGAGAAAGGGATAAACGCCCGGATTGCCGATAATATCGTGTGGCAGCGAGTCGCCGCGTTGATGAGTTCTCCGGACTTACTTCGCAAGCATTTACAGCGCTGGCTTGATGAACGTAAAAAGAAAACATTGGATTCTTCTGCCGACACTCACGCTATCGAGAAAGAAATTACTAAGTTGAAATTGGAGGAGGATAGGTACAATCGGGCGTATGGAGCGGGTTTGTTTTCATTCGAGAAACTCAAGGGGTACACGGCCCCCGTGCGTGAGAGGATAGGCGCACTGGAGGGACAACTGATGAAGGCACAGTCCGCTAGGAACGCCGTATATGGGGCTGTGATGCCGAGAATGAGGGAGATTGAAGTATTCGCCAAAGCGATGGCGCAAACCCTCCACAGCTTGAATTTCGAGGGACGGCGGGTGATAATTATGGGCGCTTTAGAGAGAGTCGTAGGAACGCAAACACATTTAGATGTATCGGGTCGCGTACGCATAGAAAACATAAATCATGTCGAGTTCCAAAATATCCATCGGCATAGTCGGTCTTCCGAACGTGGGCAAGTCCACGTTGTTTAAACTTCTCACGAAGCAGAATATTTTGATTGCAAATTACCCGTTCGCGACGATTGACCCGAATGTGGAGATGATAAGGGTATAATGTAGGAATAATATGGAAGAATCTCTTAAAGAAAAAATCTTACGTTG
>Ga0082335_1006036_pt1 | contig 16047 bp, 14 predicted proteins | sample Subgrocontami58m_FD_72375 | JGI IMG/M metagenome (GOLD analysis project Ga0082335, IMG submission 72375) | Subsurface groundwater microbial communities from S. Glens Falls, New York, USA - GMW37 contaminated, 5.8 m (SPADES assembly) (version 2) ... | reverse complement strand
TTCGGGGCGTGATTGACCTGCTGGAGGAGCGTGCCTGGGTGTACGAGGGTGAAATGGGAGCCGACTCCGAGGAGGCCGAGATCCCGGCGGAGATGCGTGAGTTGGTGGCTGCTCGTCGTGAAGAGATGGTGGAGGCTATCATGGACACGGACGAGGCGTTGACGGCCGTGTATCTGGACGATAGGCGAGTGAGCGTTGAGGATCTCCGCGGCGCATTGCGGCGAGCGACGACGGCGGGCCGGCTCGTTCCGGTCCTGTGTGGTAGTCCCCTGCGCAACAGGGGGATTCACCCTCCCCTCGACGCGATTGTTGACTCCCCCCCCCCGCCTCCCACAACCCCCCAGCACCCACCCCCCCCGGCGGGAGCCAGCCGAGACGCCCCTCGCGAAAGAGTCGGGGGGTTTCGCCCTCCGCGGTCATCACGCCGAGGCACGGCCGTCCCGTGGCGGCGCACTCGAACAGCTTGCCGAGGACGCACCGCGGCCAGCCACTCATGAAGAGGAGGAGAACGTGGGCGCGACGGTACTCCTCGACGAGGGAGGCGTGCTCGACGTACCCCGCATGTTCGAGCCACGGGTACGCGGCGGCCGCGGCGGGGCGGTGGTCCCACCACGAGCCGGCGAACCGGACATGAACCTCGTTGGCGGGGAGGCGGCCCGAGCGGACGAGGCGATCGATCGCGGCGAGGAAGGGGCGCGGATCGCTGGGTCCGTAGAGGGCGCCTGCATAGAGGAAGCGGAGCGCATCGCCCCGGGCGGCGACGGGCCAGGGGGCCTCGGGGAGGGCCTCGGGGTCGAAGCCGTTGCGAATGGCCTCGGCGCGTCGCGCACCGCGCGCGCGGAACTGATCACGGGAGGACTCGCTCGTCGCGACGACGAGCGCGGCGTCGTGGAGCCAACGCGTTTCGAGGTGCCGCGCGAGGCGGGCGGCGAGGCCGAAGGCGCGGTAGGAGGGGTGATCGGTCCACTCGTCGCGGAAGTCGGCGACCCATGGGACGCTGAGGAGGCGAGCGAGGAGCCAGCCGACCAGGTGGCAGGTCCAGTTGGGCGCGGAGGAGAGGATGACGCGCGCGCGGTGGCGACGCGCGAGGGCGAGGCCCCTGGCGACCGCGAACAGGAGCCAGCCCGCATCCGCGTCGGGGAACGAGGCGACCGCGCGGAGGGCGCGGCCGACGGCGCGTGCGCCGATCGCCTCGATCCGGGCGCCGATTGGCCAGGCATCGAGGCAGGCTGCGCGCTCGATGTCGAGGTCGCTGGGGAGGGCACCGACGAGCGACGGGTCGCGCGGGTACCCGGGCCGCTCTCGCATGGTGAGGACGGCCGGCCCCCATCCCAAGTCGTGCAGGTGCCTCGTCCACCCGGCCACGCGCTGCACGCCGCTCCCCCCGGCAGGGGGGAAGCGGGAGCAGACGAGCAGGAGGCGTCCAAGGTACGTCGGCACGCGGAGGATCCCTCGGCTCACATGGGGCGGAAGTGTAGCAGACGGGGAGCGCGGAGCGGAGATCCTCCGCATCGCGCGGGGCAGACTGGCTGGTATACTCGCGCGCACCGTGGAGGATGACTCTCCGAAACCGTCGAGCCTGCCGCCTCGGGCAGCCACGTGGGTGCCCGGGGCGTTGCTCCTGACCGCCTTCGTCGTGGCGGCGACGGTGTGTACGCCGGCGCGCCCGTACGCGGTCATCTCCGAGGACGAGGCAAGCTACCTGCTGGTCGCGAAGGCGGTCCGGGCAGGTGTCGGCTTCACGTCCACGTGGACCCCAGGTCACCCCCCCTACACGAGGTACCCTCCCGGGTTTCCTCTCGTCGTCGCGATCACGATCAGCGTGCTCGGCGACCCGCTGTCAGCAGCGCGGGCCGTCACGACCGTATGCACCCTGCTCGGCCTCGCGGCCGTCGTACTCTGGCTGCGCTCGCTGCTGGGACGTCGCGCGGCCCTCGCCTGCGCCGCGCTCGTCGCCTGTTCGCCGCTCCTATGGCGCCTCTCCGGGTCAGCCCTCTCGGAGCCGCTTGCACAGCTCCTCGCGATCACCTCGCTGCTCTCGGGGGAACGGTGGGGGACGACCGGGCGGCGAAGGTGGGCGGCGGCTGGACTCCTGGCCGCGCTCCTCTCCACGGCGGTGCGCGTGGCCGGCGTGGCGCTTCTCGCGGCCTGGGTCCTCGCGATGGCGGTCGGGAGGGGGGGCACCACGCGGCGTGCGCGACTTCAAGGAGGCATCGCCGCCGGATGCGCCCTCCTGCTCTCGGCGGGTGGCTGGCATCTCTGGACCGCGCGCGGGGGAGAGGGAGGCGGCGAATACGCGCGCGGGCTTGCGTCGAGCGACTTCCGCGACCTCGACGCTCCGCCAGCCAGCCTCGGCTCCCTGGCGAGGCGCGCCGCCGAGAACGCGGGGCGCTACGCGGAGGGGCTCTCCGACGCGACGTTTCACCACTTCGGGAAGCTCGGCCCTCTGGAATGGCCCGCGCGCGGCGCGGTTCTTGGCCTCGCACTCCTCGGAGCGATCGTTCTCGGGAGGAGTGGACGGCTGCTCGCGCCTGCCTGGTTCCTTGCGCACCTCGCGATGTGTCTCCTCCTGCCGGATTACGAGGGAGGTAGGTACATCTATCCGGTGCTGCCAGTGCTCATCGTGTGCGTCTGGGAAGGAGGGCGCGCCATCCTCCCGCATCGTGCGCGACTTACCGTGGGGGCCGTCGTCCTCCTGATCCTCGGCGGCTCGGCACTCCGCGTGGCTGTCGCGCTCGGCCGGGCCGCCCCCAGCGTACCCCCCGAGATGGCGCGCTACCTCCATGTGGCGAGAAGCCTCCAATGGGGCCCCGCGGTCGTCGTCTGCCGCAAGCCCTGCGTTCTCGCACTGGCGACGGGGCTGAGCGCCGTGCCGTACCCCTTCACGCGCCGACCAGAAGCCCACCTCGAGTGCCTGCGGTCCTCCGGCGCGCAGTGGGTCATCGTCGACGAACTGGGCACCACGGCATCGACGTTTCTCGTGCCGGTACTCCCCGCGCTCCCGATCGTGGAGCGGCCCTATTTCGCGGATGAGAAGACCCGCGCCTACCGCGTGCCATAGGCATGGGTGAGTGATGTCATGAGGCATGGCGTGTCGGGGGGGGTGCGCCCCCCGATCCCCTCGGCAGGGGGCGCCACACGTGGGTGTCGTGAATGTGGCACAGCCGAGGGACCTGCGCGCCATCGCCCACGCGCGGATCAAGAACGACTGGCTCGATGCGGGTGCCTCGTCGCCCGAAGGGGCCGTCGTGATCTGCCGAAAGCCGTGCATCCTGCGGCTCGAGACCGGGCTCACTGCGGTCTGCTACCCGTTCACGCGCAGGGTGGAGGCGCACGCGGACCTGATCCGGCGGACCCACGCGACCTGGGTCCTGGTCGACGAGGTGAGCTCGACCACGACGGACTTCCTCGTGCCCGCCCTGGACCGGCTCCCCTGGCGCCTGCGGCTCGTGCACGAGGTCGGCGGAACACGTGCGTACAGGATTGAGAATCGCTAGGCGGCCCGTCGGGCGCCGGATATCATCGACGCACGAACATGAAATTGATCAAGAAGCTGCCGCCCGAATTCGTGGATGTCCGGGGCGAGATCACCAAGCTCCTGGATGACGGCAAGACCACCCTTCGAAGCGTCCTCCTCATCTCCTCGAAGACGGGCGCCATCCGCGCGAACCACTACCACAAGACCGACTCGCACCATGTGTACTTGGTTTCGGGGCGGATGGAGTACACCGAGTACCCCGTCGGCGGTCGCCCCGAGGGCGCGGAGAAGGTGATCGTCGAGGCGGGGGACCTGGTCTACACGCCCCCCATGGCCATCCACGTCATGCGCTTTCTCGAGGACTCCGTCTTCCTCGCCCTCGCCACGAACTCCCGACACCAGGACGCCTATGAAGCGGATACGGTGAGAGTGCAGCCGAAGGGAGACCCCGGCCGCTAGTCCTACAACGCTAGTTCGTCAGCCCCGAAGGGGCCGCCCAAGAAAGCCAGGGGCGCAAGCCCCTGGTTTCCACGCATTCGTCGCGACGTGAGCCCTGAAAGGGCGACCCATGAATTGTGTCGCCCTTTCAGGGCTCCCTCCAAGGGGGGCCACGGGTTCCCCAGGGGCTGCGCCCCTGGCTGTCTTGACGTCGCCCCTTCGGGGCTGAAGTACCGTTGTAGGACTAGTCGAGACGACATGGGCGATCCACGGATCAAGCGCGTCACGCAGTGCCGGGGCTGCAGGGGAGGGCATCTGGAGCGGGTCCTCTCGCTGGGCTCCACGCCGCTCGCGAACGCGTTCCTGCGGGAGGAGGACCTCGGGAAGCCGGAGCCCTCCTTCCCGCTCGAGCTGCTCTTCTGCAACGACTGCACCCTGGTCCAGCTCGCCGACGTCGTCTCGCCGGAGGTCCTCTTCCGAGACTACGTCTACGTCTCCTCGACCTCTCCCGTGTTCGTCGCGCACTTCGAGGAGTTCTCGGCGGAGGTCTGCCGCCGCTTCGGGCTCCGTCAGGAGTCGCTCGTCGTCGACATCGGGAGCAACGATGGGATCCTCCTGCGCCCCTACCTGAGCCGCGGGATGCGGGTCCTCGGCATCGACCCGGCCACGCGGATCGCGGAGCAGGCGACGCGGAGCGGGATCGAGACGAAGGGCACGTTCTTCTCCGCGTCCCTCGCGGAGGAGATCGTCCGCTCGAAGGGCGCCGCGGCGGTCGTCACCGCCACGAGCGTCTTCCCGCACGTGGACGACCTGGACGACCTCGTGGGAGGCGTCCGACGACTCCTCGCAGACGACGGGGTCTTCCTGATCGAGGCCTACTACCTCGGCGACCTCCTCGAGAAGAACCTCTTCGACACGATCTACCACGAGCACCTGAGCTACTTCAGCATCCGCACGATCGTCTCCACCCTCGCGCGCCTGGGGATGCAGGTGTTCGACGTCCAGAAGACCGAGACGCACGGCGGGTCGCTCCGCGTCTTCGCGCAGAAGGCCGGCGGTCCGCGGCCCGTCGAGGCCGCCGTCGAACGACTCCTCGGCGACGAGGCGCGCCACGACCTGGCGTCTCCCTCCACCTACACGGCGTTCGGCCAGCGGATCGAGGGGAACAAGGCGGCCCTCGTGGCGCTCCTCCGGCGGCTGAAGGGGGAGGGGGCACGCATCGCGGGGTACGGCGCACCCGCGAAGGGGAATACGCTGCTGAACTGCTTCCAGATCGGGGCGGACCTCCTCGACTACATCGTCGACGACAGCCCGTGGAAGCAGGGGCTGTACACGCCCGGCACGCACGTGCGCGTGGAGAGCGCGGAGCGGCTCAAGCGCGACCCGCCGCAGTACCTGCTCCTCCTCGCCTGGAATTTCGCCGAATCGATCATGAAGAAGTGCGCGGCGTTCAAGGAGACGGGAGGGCGCTTCGTCATCCCCGTCCCCGCTCCGCAGGTCATCTAGAGAGAGTCGCACCCCATGCCTGGAAATGAAATCGTCACCCAGGACATCGAGGCCGCCGCCGGCGCCCTGGAGAAGGAGGCGAAGGCCCTCGAGGGCCGGACAGTCCTCATCTCCGGCGGAAGCGGTTTCCTCGGGAGCTACATGGTCGCGACGCTCCTGCACCTGAATCGCAGCGTCCTGCGGACCCCCTGTCGGGTCATCGTGCTCGACAACTTCATCACAGGGGCTCGGGAGAACTCCATCTACGACGCTCGCGACCCGCAGGTGTCGCTGGTGGAGTGCGACGTCTCCAAGCCGCTGCCCGAGGACTTCCTCGCCGATTACGTCATCCATGCGGCCGGGATTGCCTCGCCGGTCTACTACCGGCGGTTCCCGCTCGAGACGATCGAGGTGGCGGTGGCCGGCACGAAGAACCTGCTGGCGTATGCCCACTCGAGGAAGGTGCTGGGCTTCCTCTATTTCAGCTCCAGCGAGATCTACGGAGACCCTGACCCGCGGTACGTCCCGACCCCGGAGGACTACTGGGGAAACGTCTCGTCCATCGGCCCCCGGTCCTGCTACGACGAGTCCAAGCGGCTGGGGGAGACCCTGTGCATGACCTATCACTGGTTTCACGGCATGCCGGTGAGGGTCGTCCGGCCCTTCAACGTGTACGGCCCCGGCATGAAGAAGGACGACTACCGGGTGATCCCCACCTTCCTGGTGAGCGGCATGCTCAAGAAGCCGCTCCCTGTGCACGACAAGGGGAACCAGACGCGGACCTTCTGCTACGTGAGCGACGCCACCGCGGGGTTCCTGAAGGTGCTCCTCGCCGGGAAGAGCGGCGAGGTCTACAACGTGGGCAAGGACGAGGAGGAGATCAACGTCGTCAGCCTGGCGAACCTCGTCGCCGGACTGTTCCCATACCCGGTCTCCATCCAATTGACGCGGTATCCGGACGCATACCCCGCTGGAGAGCCCAAGCGTCGGTGTCCGGACCTCACGAAGATCCGCCGCGAGCTGGCGTACGGCCCGAAGATCAATCTCGAGACCGGCCTCTCGCGGACGCTCCGCTGGTTCCAGTCCGTCGGGACGGGCACCGCATGAGCGAGAGGCCTCTCCGCGTCGTGGTGAGCCCCGTCATGTACAACGAACGCGGGAAGACGGAGCGGGTGCTCGAGCGGCTGCAGGAGATGCTCCGAGAGAACCCGGCGTACGCGGTCCGGATCGTGGACGACGGCTCCACGGACGGGTCGCTCGCGACGATCCAGGCGTCGGGCCTTCCCTACCTGTCGCACCCGCAGCGGATGGGGGTCGGCGTCGCCGTGCGCGACGCGATCGAGGCCGCCTGCGCCGAGGGCAGCGACGTCGTCGTGATCATGGCGGGAAACGACAAGGACCGGCCGAGCGAGGTCCCGCGCCTGATCGCCAGGGTCCAGGAGGGGTACGACTTCGTGATCGGTTCGCGGTTCCTCCCAGGCGGGCGGTACGACAACACCCCGCGGTACCGGGTCCTCGCGACGAAGTTCCTCCACCCGTCGGTCGTGTGGTTGACGACGGGGCGGAGGCTCACGGACACGTCGACGGGCTTCCGCGCGATTCGCACGTCCGTGTTCCGCGACCCGAAGATCCGGCTCCGGCAGGACTGGCTCACCGAGTACGATTGCGAGATGTACATCCTGTACCAGGCGATCGTGCGTGGGTGCCGGATCTCCGAGGTGCCCGCCTCCAAGATCTACCCGCCGCACCATCTCGGGTACACGAAGATGAAGCCATTCAGCGGCTGGTGGAAGATGCTGAGGGCATTTTTCTGGCTGCGCCTCGGGGTGAAGTCGTGAAGGAACCTGGGATCCCTCTCGTCGACCTCAAGATCCAGCACGCGCAGATTGCCGACGAGATCGCGCGCGGGATGGCGGAGGTGATCGAGGGCACCTCGTTCATCCTCGGGGACGCGGTTGCCAGGTTCGAGCGCGCCTTCGCCGATTTCGTGGGCGTCAGGCACTGCATCGGCGTCGGTAACGGGACGGACGCCCTCGAGTTCGCCTACCGTGCGGCCGGGGTGGGGGAGGGGGATGAGGTCATCCTCCCGGCGAATACGTTCATCGCGACGGCACTCGCGGCGGTGCGCTTCGGCGCGAGGCCGGTGCTCGTGGACTGCGACCCGGTCCACTACATGATCGATGCCGAGCAGGTCGCTCGGAAGATCGGTCCCCGGACGCGCGCAATCGTTCCCGTGCACCTGTACGGGCAGGTTGCGCCGATGGAGGCCATCGTGGAGATGGCGCGCGGGCACGCGGTCGCGGTCGTGGAGGACATGGCCCAGGCCCAGGGGGCGCGGCGAGGAGGCGCCTGCGCCGGGACGTTCGGGTCGATCGCCGCGACGAGCTTCTACCCGGGGAAGAACCTGGGCGCCTATGGGGACGGGGGGGCCGTGCTCACCTCCTCGGACGCCATGGCGGAGCGCATCCGGGGCCTGCGGAATTTCGGGAGCGAGGTGAAGAACCATCATCCCGAGGTCGGCTTCAATTCCAGGCTCGATCCCATGCAGGCCGTGGTCCTCTCGGCGAAGCTGCGCAGGCTGGAGGCATGGAATGAGGAGCGTCGCGTGGCCGCGGCCCGCTACGGACAGCTCCTCGCCGGCGCGCCGCGGGTCACCTTGCCCGCCGTGCTGCCAGGCAACGAGCACGCCTTTCATCTCTACGTGGTGCGAGTTCCGGACCGGGACGCGGTGCTCGCGAGGCTCCATACGGCAGGGGTCTTCGCCGGCATCCACTACCCGCGGCCCATTCATCTCCAGGGCGCGCTGGCTGACCTGGGCCACCGGCGAGGCGACTTCCCCGTCGCGGAGCGCGCGGCCGACGAGGTCCTGTCGCTGCCGCTGTATCCCGGAATCACGTCCGCTCAGCAGGCGAGGGTGGCGGAGGAGCTGCGGAAGGCGGTGGCGTAGGATGGCCAGGGACCCGAGCGTGTTCGTCCACGAAAAGGCGCTCTGCGAGAGCGACGATGTGGGCCCGCGCACGCGCGTCTGGGCCTTCGCGCACGTGATGAAGGGTGCGAGGGTCGGGGCGGACTGCAACGTGGGCGATCACGCGTTCATCGAGACCGGCGCCGTGGTGGGCGATCGGGTCACGGTGAAGAACGGGGTCCAGGTCTGGGACAGGGTCACGGTGGAGGACGATGTCTTCCTGGGTCCGAACATGGTCTTCACGAACGACAAGGTCCCTCGCGCCGCGTTCAAGAAGCCGCGGGAGCAGTTCCTGCCTACGCTCGTCCGCCGTGGCGCGTCGATAGGCGCCAACGCCACCATCGTCTGCGAGGTCACCATCGGCGAGCACGCCTTCGTCGGCGCCGGCTGCGTCGTCATCCGCGACGTGCCGGCCCACGCGCTGGTCGTCGGCAACCCGGCGCGTCAAATCGGCTGGATGTGCGCGTGCGGGGTGAAACTCGCCGAGTCCCTCGCCTGCGGTTGCGGTCGGCGGTACCGTGTCGCGGACGTCTCGGCCGGTCTCGTGGCGCTGGGGAGCTGACGTGAAGATCCGCAGTGCTCACGTCCGATCTCCGAGGATGACCGACATGGACCAAGGCCGCCTCGTCATGGGGGTTGTCGAGCCCCCCTCATGGCATGGAGCTATGGCCGCTCGAGGCGTGCGGCCATACAATCTCGGTCGCATCGGCGGTGAAGTGGGCGTCCGTTTCTGCAACCCCACGCAGAACCGTTCGACCCGGTCCGCGGAGGCGCCGACGGCGCCCTTCCCGGAGGGTCCCTGCGAATGACACAAGGACCTGCTGCGGGTAGGTACTGTCGCGCGCTCCTCTGGATCCGCTTCCGCGGCCGAGCCTGCCCAGTTCTTCCTCTCCGATCGCTAGCCTACATTGGCGTCGTCGTCCTCATCGGGCTGGCGGTGTGCAGCATCATGGAGCTTGCGCTAAAGGTGCTGGAGCGGAAGGAGGTCATCAGGACATCGAAGTGGGATGAAGAGGACCAGCGAATCCTGGCCAACGACCGGGAAAAGGTCCTCGCGACTGAGAAGGACCCGGTGTGGCGCTCCATGGGTTTCTCGGTCGACGATGACAAGGCCGGCCGCAAGCGGGTCCTCGTGGTCGGCGACTCCTTCATCTGGGGCCACGGCTACGTCAACCTCAATGACGTCTGGTGGCGGCAACTCCAGCGCGAGCTGAACCACCGCGGCTACTGGGACGTCCAGGTCATCGGAGCGGGGCTGTGCGGCGCCTCGACCCACGATGAGCTCCGCTGGCTGCGCGACGGGGACTGGCTGAAGAGGTATCGACCGGACGCCATCGTGATCGGCTACGTCACGAACGATCCGAATGAGCGGGATTCGAAGGGCGACAGGCTCGTGGATCCGCCGGCGGCGGCCTCGACCCGCTTCGTCTCGAAGCGCGGCCCCCTTACGGAAGCGCTGGGGTGGCTCTTTCCGAGGTTCACGGAGCAGATCCGGGGGAGGGTCCAGCGGTTGCGCCTTGCGCGGGCTCCCGCGGGGGATCGCGCCCAGGACTATGCGATCTGGGAGCTGAATCTGCTGCAGGGGAAGAACTTCGAGTCCTATCGGAATACCGTGGGCGAGCTGGGCAGCTTCCGGAAATCGCTCACCATCCCTCTGTTCGTGTTCACGACCCCCCAATACCCTTCCCGAGACCACTTCGCCCCCCGCTACGCCCCCGTCGTCCCCCTGTTCGAGCAGGCCGCGATCCCGTTCTTCAACTGTCTGGATCGATACGTGGAGCAGCACCCGCTCGGAATCTCGGTGGCCGCCTGGGGGATCACGCCTGCGAATGCTCACCCGGGGACGACCACGACGCACTTCTACGCGACGGAAGTCGCGGACATCCTGGAGGCCAGGTATCCAGAGACCCTGGGCAAGCGATCCGCACCTCCTGGTTCCCTGCGTCCCTGCATCGACGACTGGATGCCATGCGAAGTGAATCCGGTGCGGTCGTCGGCAGGCACGTGGAAGTTGAACTGGCCGAACAGCACCGGGGGAATGCTGGAGCTCCCCCTGTCGACGAGGCACATCGCCCTTTGTTTCGAGCTTCCCGTCGCAGCGCGCGCGGTGCACCTGCGCGGGGAAGGGCGTCTGGCCGCCGAAATCTTCGTGACTCGCGTGAATCCCGCGATCGGGTTCGACGACGGCCAGATCTGCCCACTCGGGAGGAGGGAGGGCGACGACCTGACATGGCAAGTAGCCGAGCCCGCGCTCCCGCTGAACACGATCCGAATCGCCCTGGACGCCGATGCGTCGCCCGCGCTGGCAAAGTCCCGTGAGTTAACGCTCGAGATCCAGTTCGAAGATCCGGCGGTCCGCCCGTGAATCCCACGAGCATCCTGGGCGTCTCAGCCTTCTATCACGACTCGGCGGCGACCCTCGTGCAGGACGGGCAGATCAAGTCAGCCGCCCAGGAGGAGCGCTTCACCCGCATCAAGGGGGACAGCTCCTTCCCGCACCACGCGATCGCCTTCTGCCTGGACACAGCCGGCCTGGCGGAAGACAAGCTGGACTACGTCGTCTACTACGAGAACCCGGTCGTGAAGTTCGAGCGCCTGCTCACGACCTACCACCTCATCGCGCCGCACGGGCTGCGGAGCTATTTCGCCGCGCTGCCCGCCTGGCTGACCCGGAATTTGTGGTTGGAGCGGCTGATCGCTCGTGAGATGGGAATCCGCAAGAGGGTGGTCTGCTGCGACCATCATCTGGCTCACGCAGCCAGCGCGTTCTTCCCTTCCCCGTTCGAGGAAGCGGCCATCCTCACCGTCGACGGCGTCGGGGAGTGGTCCACCGCGACGTACGGCGTCGGCCGGGGGAATCGGATCGAGCTTGCGGAGGAGATCCGGTTCCCGAACTCCCTGGGCCTCCTCTACAGCGCGTTCACCCATTTCGCTGGCTTCAAGATCAACAGCGGCGAGTACAAGCTGATGGGCCTCGCGCCGTACGGGACGCCCCGGTACGCGGAGCTCATCCGCTCTCATCTGGTCTGCCTACGGAAGGACGGTTCCTTCTCGCTGAACCAGCGGTATTTCGACTACGTCGGGGGTCTCTCGATGACCAACCGCCGGTTCGAGGAGCTTTTCGGCGGCCCGCCGAGGAAACCGGATAGCCTTCTCACGCAGCGGGAAATGGACCTGGCAGCGAGCATCCAGATGGTGCTGAACGAGGCCCTGATGGCAATGGCCCGACGGGTGCGGGAGCGGACGGGCATGAAGAACCTGGTTCTCGCGGGGGGCGTGGCGCTGAACGTCGTGTCGACCGGGCTGCTGTCGCGAGAGGCCCCTTTCGAGCGGCTGTGGATCCAGCCTGCGGCGGGGGATGCGGGCGGTTCCCTCGGCGCGGCGTTGTGGATGTGGCACCAGGAACTCGGCAACCCGCGTGTGCCTGACCCCTTGGATTCCATGCAGGGTGCGCTCCTGGGACCGGAACTCGCCCCGCAGTCTGCGGCGGACGACAGGATCCTGGGGGAACTCGGCGGGGTATGGACGGAACACTCGGACGACGACCTCCAGGCACGGATTGCAGAGACAATCGCCCGAGGATTGGTGATCGCGATCGGGAGGGGGCGGATGGAATTTGGTCCGCGCGCGCTCGGGAGCCGATCCATCCTCGCCGATGCCCGCCTCCCGCAGATGCAGACCCACCTGAACCTGAAGATCAAGTTCCGGGAAGGATTCCGCCCGTTCGCTCCCATGGTGCTTGCGGAGGACGCGACCGACTACTTCGACGCAAGGCAGGACAGTCCGTACATGCTCCTCGCGTACCCGGTCGTGGAGCGCAGGCGGCTGCTGCCGACGACCGCCGAGAGCGAACGGTGGGGGATCGACCTCCTGAAGGTCCCTCGCTCCGACATTCCTGCTGTGACGCACGTGGACTATTCGGCGCGTATTCAGACTGTGGACGCGGCTCGGAATCCGTTCATGCACGGGGTACTGACTCGGTTCAAGGAGATCACGGGCTGCTCAGTCATCGTGAACACCTCGTTTAACGTGCGGGGTGAGCCCATCGTCTGCACGGCCGAGGACGCGTACCGGTGCTTCATGGCCACCGAAATCGACGCGCTGGTCGTCGGCAACCGGTACTTCGAGCGACAGTCCCAGAAGAGGAGGCCCGCGAATGCAGCCGAGCGAGAGAGCTGGCGCAAGCGATTCGATCCCGACTAGTTCCGGATACCTGGACCGGCGTTGGGCGCGGATGCGCCGGGAGGAGCTGGACCGCCAGATCCTCTTCGGATTCGCCATGGGCGGAACGACATTCGTTCTGGGGTTCGTGCACGGTCTCCTCGTCAGCGGCGTGGATGGGCCGCTCTGGCGCGGTCTCGAGACGGGCGGCCTCGTCGCAATCGCGGCCGCGGTCCTCCTCCCTTCCGTGTGGACGTGGCCTGAGCGAGTGGTCCGGACCGTGGCGACGGCTCTTCAGAAGGCCGTCCTCTATCTGCTCCTCGCCGTGGTCTACGTGCTCCTCGTCTGTCCAGTGGGATGCATGCTGAGGTGGTCGAGGGGAACGGGCCCCATCCTCGCATGGAACTCGGTCCCCCCGTTAAACGCCGAGGGGTGGCGCAAGAAGACGATCGAAACCACGGGTGGACGAATCGCGGCTCGCGGCCGCCAGTCCCCGTTGCGCTTGGGCGTGTCTGTGCTGGCCTTCTTCCTGAAGAGGAAGCAGTTCTGGCTGGTGCCAGCTCTCGTCCTCCTCCTGGTTCTCGGGCTGCTGGTCTTCCTGGTCCAGAGTTCCGCGATTGCGCCTTTCCTATACCCGCTCTTCTGACGAACCGCGCGGACCGCGGGTGCCCATCCGCTCGACGGACGTGCTCAGGGGCTTCCCACGGAGTAGAGTCGCAGCGGCCCGTCGTGGAACACCAGCGCGAAACGGGACCGGTTGCCACGCAGTTCGGATTCCACGAATGCCTCCACATCGGCATCCGTGAAGAGGATCCACTTCACGCGATAGCGGGCAAGAACACGGTCGAGAGCCTGCGGGCCCGGTGTGCGGTCGAATTCGACGCAGTCGTGGCCAGTTGTGAGCTTCACGACCTGTGGGAAGCGGGAGAGGATCACGTCGTCGCTCGCGGCGTTCGCTTCCAGCCAGGCCTTGAGCCGGCGGAAAGACTCGCGGCCGGCCGTCGAGTGGGGATTCTCCTCAAGGTACTCGCTGACGGCCCAGGAGTGTCGCGTGATCCGGGGATAGAACCAGACAGCCAGGACCATCGCGGCGAGCAGACACGAGGCGGGCCTTCGCCACGCGGACCGACCGACCCACCACGAGCAGGTCGTGAGCAGCCCGTGCAAGAAGTATGCGAGCAGCAGCGGGAACACAGGGACGAGGAATCGCAGGTTGTACCATGGCCAGAGAAGGAGGATGCCCAGGAAGAAGGGGAGGTATCGGGAGGCCGGGTCTCGCGGGTCGCGCCCAAGGCGCCAGGCGCCGATCGCCACAAACCCGGGGACAATGAAGTTCCAGAGGATCGCGAGCCAACCGACCGCCGATGGCAGGTGGGACCCCACTGACCCGGGGAGACTGACCGCCGCGAGTTGCGTTGCGTAGTCCGCGTATCGAAGGAGGTTCTCTCCCAGTCCGCGGAGCAGGTTCCCTCCCGCCCGGGGGAGGAAGTCCGCGGATCCCGTCGCCCCCTGCTGGAGCTCGTACGGATCGCGAAGGCGCCAGTAGTCGATGTAGGATCTGCCGCCCGATACGCCGGCGCACGCGTTGCGGACGGTCCAAAGGACGATGGGCAACGCCGCGAGTGCCACAAGGAGCACCGCGCGGCGGCGGCGATCAGGGATGTCGAGCTTCGAGCACCAGAGATAGAGGAAAGCCGCCGGGAGGAGAGAGACGCCCACGGTCCTGAGAAGGGGTGCTGCGGCTACCGCAAGGCAGGCACCCCCGTGGACGCGGAGAGTAGCCTCGGGCTGGGTCGAACATCGGCGCAGAAGGAGCAACGCGCCGTAGAGCAGCGCGACGTACGGGACCTCGGTCATGAGACGGCCGGAGAACTCAATGTACAGGGGGGTGAGCGCGGTAGCGGCCATCACGGCGAGCGCCCACCCGTCCCCGAGCAGCGGTCTCAGGTACACCCAGATGAGGAGGAGCCCCAGGAGGGAGCAGGCCAACACGAAGCCGTGGAAGGACACAATGGACCCGCCCGCGAGGCGAAGCACGGCGAGAAGCGCAGGAAAGAGAGGCGGAAGACGCGTATGCGGGGGATTCCCCGGCGTGTACGGCTCGACATATCCCTTTCCCTCCGCGAGCGATTCGGAGAACAGGACATAGTCCGCGGCGTCGATTCCGCGGACGGGGCAGTCCGCCCGCAGGACGCGCGGCGCGAGGACGGCCGCGTGGAACGCGAGAATCGCGAGGACTCCGACGCGGACGAGCCAGATCCTTTCGGAGCCGATCCGCGTGCTCGTGCCCGCCACGATCCACGCGGGCGCATCGGGGACGTCGAGCACCGCGTCGAGGCTGTCGGCCTCGCCGAAGTCGAGCAGGTGTGTCCACGTGACGAGCGCGAACGTCGCGGTGCAGTCGCGATCGGCGTCGAGCGTGAGCGCCACGTCGGACGTGCCCGCGCAGTCGCCCGACCACCCGACGAGCTGCCATGCGTCGGCGGCGAGCGCGTGCAGCGTCATCGTGGCGCCGACGGAGAGATCGCCGATCTGCGCCATCGAGTCGGTCGCCGGCGCGCCCAGCATACGGAAGAAGCGGATCGGCGCGGCGCTATTGGGTCCGGCGCCGATGTTCGGGCCGAGCTCGCAGAGCACGGACGAGGGTCCGGAGTGTTCGAGGCCATCGACGATGCCGGTAGCCACCGCCGCCAGGGCGTCGTCCCACGATATACGCTCCCATCGGCCTTCACCGCGAGCGCCGACGCGGCGCATCGGGTAGCGGATACGCGACGGCGAGTACATCTGCGAGCTGGAGCAGGCTCCCTTCTGACAACCGCGCGGGTTGAAGTCCGGCAGCCCCGGCGCCGACGCGGTGTAGGACGACTTCTGTTCTTCGCGCCACACCATGTTGTCCTTGACGTAGAGGTTCCAAGCGCAGCCGGACACGCAGTTGGTCATCGTGTGGGTGCCGCGCGCGATCCGATCCCAGGTCCATTTTTGACGGTAGACATCTTCCCAGCCGCGGTACGCCGGCACCTCGACGCGCCCGCCTGCCGGCGATGGTGTGGCCGCGGACTGATCAGAAGCGCCCCAAGCGTAATCGAGGTTGGTGAGTCCGAGGGTCAACGCCGCCGCAGCGCTACCACGCAAAAAGTCGCGCCGGCTCCAGCCGCTCCGAGTGGGGTCTGCCATGGAGCCGGATCCTACCGACCGGTAGGACGGCTGCGATGACGAAGGTCAGGACTGTGGATGATCACGACCCATGGGGACTGTAGGGCGGCGAGGGATGGCATCGTTCATAAGGAACGATTACGGGGTCGCTTCGTCGGTTTGCACCGCGCCGCACGCAACCATCTTGTAGGAAGGAAAGAGCAACGATGGCAATCTATCCAACTCCGGAGCAGATTCAGGCCCTGTCGGCTGGAGCCCCCGAGCAACCGGTGGTGATGGTGAATCTCCTGCGTTTCAAGGCGCAGGCCGACGCACCGGATGAGGGCATCTCCGGAGAAGAGGCTTACCAACGTTACGCCGACCGCAT
>Ga0082335_1006034_pt1 | contig 16049 bp, 21 predicted proteins | sample Subgrocontami58m_FD_72375 | JGI IMG/M metagenome (GOLD analysis project Ga0082335, IMG submission 72375) | Subsurface groundwater microbial communities from S. Glens Falls, New York, USA - GMW37 contaminated, 5.8 m (SPADES assembly) (version 2) ... | reverse complement strand
CATTTTTGCCAGAACAGTCTGCGTTCGTTGATGCTTAACTATGCTTAACTATATAAATAACGATACTTCTACGTATAGTGTGACAAATGTTAATCAAACAGTGTGGAAAATACTTCAACAAGATCTTGCCATACAAAAAGACATCTGGCGTAAAATCATCAACACACGTGCCCTCGCAAAGTATTTACTAAAAAAATACAGTATTCCTGTATCTCTTGATTCAGTGATTTCAGCAATACGTAGATTTCAAAACCAAGACACATTTGAAGAAGAAGAAAAAACATTACAGACACTATTCAAACATGCAATTGTAGGCACAAAAAACAATGTGTGTTGCATGACCATTGGTTTAGCTACACATGAATTTCTTTCAAGAATGTGTAAAACACAAAACCAAACACACTTTAGAATAAGCACAGGAGAACACGAATTCAAACTCATTACAGAAAATCCCTGTCTGCCAAAAATTAAAGGACTCTTTGCCAGTGATGAGATACTTGCTATTGACCAAGAACTTAGCGAAGTTTCTGTTGTTTTATCAGACATTGCAGTAGAAACAAAAGGAGTACTCGCGCGCATGGCAACAGAGCTTACTCTTGCAAACATAAACATACAAGAAATCATTATTACTCCTCCGGAATTTTTAATTTACGTAAAACAAAAAGACATTGTCAAAGCGCATGAATCAATATTAAAACTCGTAAATGGAGGATAACTATGCAAGAAATCCAATACATAGGAACAAAAGAGCTTGGCGTAGAAGAACAAGCAATTGTACACCACATTAGTGAAGAACAATATGTAAAAATTCAACGTCTTCATAAACACATTGCAGGAATGACAGTGCATATCAAAGCAGCAGAAAAACCAGGAGCCAAAAAAAGATATGACATACACACACGACTTGCAGTCATTGGCAAAGAACACATAGAAAGCTGTGCAGCAAGCGATTATGACCTTAGAACTGCATTACACAAAAGCTTTGAAGACATAGAACACCAGGTTGAGCATAAACTGCATCTAAACTGAGTGTTTAAATGATATAGCGGGGGTTGGATTTGAACCAACGACCTACGGGTTATGAGCCCGTCGAACACTCCAGGCTGTTCTACCCCGCTGTGAAGAAATATTAAATGTAGTGCTGTGTTTAAAAAGCTTTGTTGTGGTCTTTCGTCTCTTTTTCATTTCTTTTGTGCTCCAATTCTGCCAATAACTCTTTAATCATATATGGACGACGCACTCCAAAAAGATACAAATCATGCTCGCTCATAGTGTTGATGAATAATGTGCCATATCCTAACAAACGCTGACCTATGTTTTGATATACTCTGAAATCACTAATCTTATCAAACGAAGCAGAAGAATGCTCGTGCTTTAAAACACCTTTATTCAATAGAATTTTATCAGCATGCACTGTTAGGTTATTATGAGCAACTTGAATCTCAATTTTAATTAATAACAAAAAAGACAGACAAAATAAAGCATACAAAACATATTTTGACAGTGAAAGCAACTTAAGAAACAAAACAATAATGCTTAGTAGAATAAAAACAAAAATATATGTCTTCCAATAAAACAATCTAGACTGAGATATTTTAAGAGGCAGAGTGACTTTCATACAGCTTGTTTTTTCTTAAGACTTTATATCTCTTTGCGCTTAACAGCATTTTTGCAACAAATTCAGTGATGTAAGAATAGGAAGAAAAGGTGAGTTTGTTTGAAATTCTAAACAACATTTAAAAAGGATTGTTCTTGATAGTGATATAATGATATTAGACATACGCAGAAACTACGGTTTTTGGTTGCTTCTATGTCGTATCATAATCAAAAACAATTGCCACGATGGCGCAACCTGGTACCGCGGTGGATTGCTAATCCACTTTCCGCAAGGATTTCCCGGTTCAAATCCGGGTCGTGGCGTTAATGAGGTGTAGTGTAACAAGTATTGTCCGGATTTGAACATCCAGTCACTTGCGTTCCTGGACTTCCTCGGCTGATGCCTCGGAAGAATCCGGGTCGTGGCGTTGCTTCTCGGATTTGAACATGTCCTCACTTCGTTCGGAACACCTTCTCGGCTGATGCCTCAAAGATCCTCAGAAACTGCGGTTTCTGGAACTTGCTTAGTTGATACCTTGCAAGAATCCGGGTCGTGGCGTCTTTTTTTTTGAAATCACATAGATTTAAATACTAACTGTTACACTGTCTGTAAATCATTTGTGTTAACACAAAAATGATTAGCTTATAATGAACAAGATCGGAATAGTGTCGGGAATTATTGTTATGTTAAGTGGTATAGTATTTGCATTTTCTTCACATGAATTGCACAATTCTGTTTTTGGCATGGTTGCAGGACATTCAGCTGAAGAAGGCCATAGTTCTTTTACTGAAGATCATGGAAGCCATGATACTCATCAACTGACTGGATTTGCAGTTGCAGGCATAGGTTTAATAATCACATTAATTTCTTGGAAAATTAGTTTTAAAAGAAAAAGCATTTAGGAAACAATGGACATTGCACAACTAGTCACATTATTTTTAGCAACACTTACTGTGCTTGGACAGCTTTCAATACTGGCTTATGTTTTTCTTTTGACTGGAAAAAGATTCTCACATGCACTTTATAACTTGTACAACTCTGTAAGTGTCTTTTTATCACAAAACATGTTGCTATTTTCATTTATTGTTTCTCTAACAGCAACTTTTGGCAGTTTGTTTTATTCAGAAATTGCATTGTATGAACCTTGTCGCCTTTGCTGGTTTCAAAGAGTGTTCATGTACCCGCAAGTAATACTATTTGGTGTTGCATTATGGAAAAAGACAACTGATGTAATAAAATATGGAATTCCTTTAAGCATTATTGGGGGGTTTATTGCAGCATACCATTATTTTATTCAAATACAAGGATTGGCACAACCAACAGTTTCAGATGCATGCAGTATAACAGGAGTGTCATGTGTTTCAACACAGTTTCTCACATTTGGGTATGTAACAATTCCTTTGATGGCGTTTACTGCGTTTGCGATGATAATACTATTGTGCTATAATCAGAAAACATTGCACAAAACATATAAACTGTCAATATAAGATTGATTTGTGGGCGTTTATACTACTGCAATTAGGTATCAGAACTTCTGTCAGCGTGCGAGGCAAAAAAAAGAACAAATAATAAGACCTCTGGTTATACATCTTAACCTGATACATGCAACACATGTTACCATCGCAAGAATGCTCATAGGAATTTCCGGCATAGTGATACTGCCTTTTAATCAGGGCATATTTTTACTCACGACTGCATTATTTATTTTCGGGGATGTTCTTGATGGCTCGCTAGCAAGATACCAAAAAAGATTTGGACCTTATTGGCTGGATAAAACCGCAGACCTCACTTTTTATGCCGTATTGCTGCTTCAGCTTTTTTTGATCAGTAAAAACTTTCTCTTTATTTTTGCACTTTTTCTTTTTTTTGTTGGGGTAATTATACGATTTAGAATGATTGACACAAATTTTGTTGATTTAAAATATCTTGTGATTTTTGCAGCTTTTTTTCAAGCCTACACTTTAGGGGCAATTATTTGCATGTTTGAATCACTTTTCACATTTATTTTGTGCATTATTATGTCTAAAAATTAAAAACTCAGCAACAGCAGAGATTATTTGGCCCACTTCCATCTTGAACCTGTGGGTGTGTCTTCAATAAGAACCCCTTTTGATAATAATTCTTTACGCAAGAGATCAGACTCTTTCCAATTTTTCTTATTGCGCGCTTGTTCGCGTTGATGTACCAGTGATGCAAGATCTGCGGGAAGAGAATCCTGCTCAAATGAAAGCACGCCAAGAACAGAGTTGAGCTTTTGAAATCCTTTTAATGCAATCTCTGCATCGCTTGAGCCAAGGTTTTCTTTAGCAAGCAATGAATTAGTCTTACTCACAAAAGCAAACACAATTGCAAGAGCTTTTGATATGTCAAGATCATTATCCATTGCTTGTTCAAACCTCTTAAGCAAAGAATCAACAATACGTGCAAATGCAGGCGATAAAGGCTGAGCTTCAAGAGCTGGATTGGCTTTGGCTTCTAATAATGCGCGTATGCACTCTTGCAAGCGCTCAACACTAGATTTTGCAGCAGACAGGCTTTCTAGAGTAAAATTCAGTTTAGTGCGATAGTGAGTGCTCAGCAATAAGTATCTAATAGCAACAGAAGAAAATCCCTTTGCAAGCAGGTCTCTTACTGTGTAAAAAGTGCCAGCAGACTTTGACATCTTCTTATTATCAACTAATAAATGCTCAGAATGCAGCCAAAAATTCACAAAGCGCATGCCAAAACACGCCTCACTTTGTGCAATCTCATTTTCATGATGAGGAAAAATATTATCTACGCCACCAGTATGAATGTCTAATGTTGAGAATTTTGCATTATCAAAACCAGTATTATCAAACACAGCAGTTAAGTGTTTGGCAGACATTGCGCTACACTCAATATGCCAGCCAGGACGACCCCTGCCGAGCTCAGTTTCCCAAAATACTTTACCGTCTTGTTCATCCCAAAACTTCCACAATGCAAAATCAGCAGCACCCTCTTTATCATACTCGTCAGCTTTCACTCTGCCTGATGCAGAAGCTTTTAACTGGTCTACTTCAATATGCGCGAGCTTACCATATTTTTTAAACCTTTTAATAGAAAAATAAATACCATCACTTGCCTTGTATGCAAAACCTTTTTCCAAAAGAATTTTTATGATTGCAACCATCTCAGAAATATGATCAGTTGCTCTAGGATACACTTCTGCAGGTTCAATATTCAATGTTCTAATGTCCTCAAAAAAAGCTTGAGCATATCTATCAGTAAATTCTCTCAATGAAAGACCTTGCTGTTGAGAGTCGCGAATTATTTTATCATCAATATCAGTCAAGTTCATGACTTGCTTCACTGCAAAACCCTTGAATTTCAAATACCGACGAAGCAAATCTTCAAACAAGTATGTCCTGAAATTTCCTATGTGTGCAAAATTATAAATTGTTGGACCGCAGGTGTATAACCTAATAAGGTTTTCATTACTGTCAGGAGTGAATGTCTCTTTCTTTCGCGAAAATGTATTGAAAAACTTTAGTGTCATTACATGCCACCTTCATTTTTATCTTCATCTTCAGAGTCTTCTTCACCTTTAATAAGCTTTTTTATGCGTTCATCAACTTTTTGTTCTATTGAAGCAGAACTTGTTTTTCCAAAAAAGCCTTCATTTGTATTGTTTGGAGGTGTTTGTTCTTTTGGCGATACAACTTTTTTTTCTTCAGGCTCTTTTTTAGTTTTTATTGATTTGAGTTCAACAGAATCAGGTTTTTCTGAAGCATACACTTCAAGCTGACCAAGAGTTTCAGAAGAAGGTTTTAGCTCAGCGACTGGCAATTCATTAGACGCAGTATTTTCTGGCAGTGTATCAGTATAAGGCTTTATTGTAGGATTTAATTCAGGAATAGCCTGTACTGGAGATAATTCTTGTTCTTTTTTTGCCAACGCTTGCTCAATACGTTCCGCATTACCAAAACGATCCTTTAATTTATCAGCAGGAATATCAAAATACTCAAAAAACTTTTTCGCAACTTTAATCAGTTTAGTTCTCCCACTTTTTTCACGAGTAATATAACCTAATTCTTCAAGATAATTTAGGTGATCATATGCTTTGTTTGTTCGCACTGCAATCACTTTGCTCTGCAAAACAGGAGCTTTAAATGCAACAACAGCAAGAGTTTCTAAGATGCTTTTTGTCAGCTCAGATTTTTTCACAACTTTGCGAACAATAGAAAGATATGCATCGCGAACTCCAAGCTTGAAAAAATCACCCTCTTCGTGAAGCGCAATACTGGACTGTTTTTCATCTAATTCTTTTTTAAGCAAAGCTAATGCTTGACGGATTTTAGTTAAATCTGGCTCTCGGCAAAGGTTTGCCAGCTCTTGTAATGATAAACGCTTGCCAGTGCTGAATAAAACACTTTCAATCTTATTTTTCAACTCAACTTCAAGACTTGAATTGGCTGTTTCATTCATTTGAGTATAAGTCCTCGTTTTTTCGCAAAAACTTTTGCACAACCATTTTATCAAGAATCTTGAATAATTCAGGAATATTAATGCCTGTTGCTGCGCTTAATTGCTCGCATGTTTGCGGACCTGAGTTTAGGATGAACTTCACAAAATTCCTTAGTACATTAAATGCGTTTTTGTCAAGTATCTCCTGCTGAGCACGCATGTTTTTAACAAACAAATCAGAATCATGCATACGTGCTTGCAAGTCATTTAAAACATCTGTCAATTCGCCAGAAGGGAGCTGAATATCAGACGGCTCAATAATTTCAATAGAGCTTGGCATGCTGTCAAAACAAAAATCCAAAAGTTCTTTAGGATTGACAAAATTAATTTCCAGCTCGGTGAATACGCTGAAAAACTTGTCTTTTTGCTCAGCAGGCGCATACTCAGCTTTTTTTATTTGCAAACCTTCAGACTTGAGTTTTTCAACATAGTTCTTTAAGGTTGATTCAATATATTCCTTAGGCGCGCCAAGCATTTCAATAATAGCACGAATAGTAAGTGGCTTGTCCATGAAATCAATTCAGTTATGAGCCTATTTAAACCTTCGGGGGGCAAAGAGTTTCTAAAATAACTATTGTAGCATATCAGTTACTATTCTTTAGTGCTCCCAAATCTTTTTAAACAAAATCAAGACCTTATCATATATACTAAAGGGGTGGAATAGTGGGGTTTTTAGGATTATTCAACAAAAAACAACAGACTATAGAGTTTAAACTGCCGCCTCTGCCACCACCTCCACAGCTTGACATGACTAACTTTCCTTCAGATATTGCGCCTATACAAGCAGGACAAGATATTCAGGCAGGTAATGCAGTACAATCAATACGTTCAATAGAACTTCCAGATATTCCAGAACTACAAAAACCACTATTGCTTGAACAAGTTTCTGAACGAACACTGAACAAAACAAAAACTCCTGATAAAGAGTACCAAGATGAGTCTGAAGCACCAGAACAAATACGCTCAGCACCCAGAGCAATGTTTGTCTCAACAAATGATTACAAACAAATCCTGTCAGGGGCAAATACAATACGCACAAAACTTGAACAAACAGACCACATAATTAATCAGCTTACCACACTCAAAAACCAGCAAGAACAATTTTTTGAACGCTGGAGAGTACAGCTTGAAGACACAGAAAAAAAACTTACATACATAGATACAGTATTAGACAAGGCAAGGTGAATTCATGGAAAAAGCGCCAGTATTTGTTAGGATAGAAGAATACAAAGATATAATGGACATACTTGTTTTAATTAAAGAAAGAATCAACAGTGCGCATTCATTACTTGAAAAAATCACAGAGCTCAAACAACAAGAAGACAATGCACTTGCACAATGGGCAAAAGACCTTGATGAAATAACAAAAACTATCGCAGATATAGACAATACACTGCTCAGCCCAGAACAGCTATAGGACATATTCATGAACAACCTACTCTATGTTGGAATTCCAGAATCAGATTTAGTACGCAGAGATATATTGGGAAGCGCAAAAAAAGTAATAACCCTGCTCAAAGACCACAAAGACTATGTTGCTTTACGACAACAAAAACAAGAACACATAGTGAGACTTAAAAAAGTTCTTGATTCAATAGCAAATCAGACACGAAAACTCAAAAGCACACTGCCAAAAACAGCAATAGGAATAGAAGCAAAACAAAATGCAAGAACAGGACAACATTCTCAACGACAAACAGAACGCGCACCTTCTTTATCTGCATCAAAAATAGAACTTTTAGAACAAGAATTAGACAAGATAGAGAAGAGACTGAAAGCGTTTCAGTAGGCGATTTTTTGCAACATTAGTTTTAATAATACCTCAACACGTACTGAGATATGAACTGGAAACAAGAAAAAATTTTTACACCTAAACGCTTTGCAGGACAAGTGCCAGTGTATCAAGTCATTGCAAGATATTCTTTGAAAGAAGGAGAAGAAGAGCTTTTGGTAGATAGAGTGTTTGCAGCATGCCAAGAATCACTCAAAATAACTTTTCAAAACACATTTCTCAGAGAACAAATAGGAATTCTTGAAGGAAAAATTTGTTTTGTCACAAGCAAGTATATTCTGCCTTTTCCTCATGATGCTCGCCAGCGTAACTTGTCTTGGAAAGAAGTTGAACCACTGTTAGACCTTCATTTTAATCCTCCAAAAATGCCCCTACCAAGCTATCAACACATTAAAAAATATGAAGAACAATTAAAACTATTGCCATGGCAAGAAGACCTTGAAGCAATTTATGCAGGAAATGGAATATTTTTGCAGTTGAGATTGTGCGCAAAAATTGAACCACAACAACACTTATAAACCCATTCTGACTTTGTGTTTATAGACGACAAATGGCTGAAGACTTACCTCAAAAAGACACCTCAAAAATTGTAGTGCAACTCCTTGAAGAGGAGATGAAAAGTTCATACTTAGCATACTCTATGTCGGTCATTATTGGCAGAGCACTGCCTGCAGTAGCAGATGGTTTGAAACCAGTGCACAGAAGAGTTCTTTTTGGCATGCATGAATTAGGTGTAGGACACACAAAACCACCCAAAAAATCAGCAAGAATCGTTGGCGAGGTCATGGGAAAATTTCATCCACACGGAGACGCACCAATTTATGAATCACTTGTACGCATGGCACAAGACTGGAGCTTACGTTATCCATTAGTAAAAGGTCAGGGAAACTTTGGAAGCATTGACGGGGATGCTGCAGCAGCAATGAGGTATACTGAATGCAAACTAACTCCACTTGCCGACGAACTTTTAGAAGATCTTGACAAAAAAACAGTTGAGTTCGTTCCAAACTTTGACAACAGTCTCCAAGAGCCAACAATACTTCCAAGCAAAGCACCAATCTTGTTGTTAAATGGAAGTACAGGCATTGCTGTAGGAATGGCAACCAACATACCACCACACAACATGACTGAAACATGCAATGCAATAATTCACACAATTGATAATCCAACCGCAACACCTGGAGATGTAGCACCTATGCTTTTAGGACCTGACTTTCCCACAGGAGGAATTATCTGCGGTACACAAGGAATTCATGACGCATATACAACAGGCAGAGGAAAAATCATAGTCAGAGGCAAAACAAGAATTGAGGAACACAAAGGAAAACAATGGATAATCATTGATGAAGTGCCATACATGGTCAACAAAGCGCAACTTGTTGAGCAAATCGCAGATTTAGTAAGGGACAAAAAAATTCAAGGAATTACAGACATCAGAGATGAAAGCGACAGAGAGGGAATGCGCGTTGTAATAGAACTCAAACAAGGAGCAAATACAGAATTAATTCTCAATCAATTGTATGCACACTCGCGCCTGCAAGAAGCATTTGGAATCATCTTGTTAGCTATTGTTGACAACAGACCAAAAATATGCACAATCATAGAACTTATGAGTAATTTTGTCAAACACAGGCAAATAGTAGTTCGCAAAAGAACAGAATATGATCTGACAGATGCACAATCAAGAGACCACATAGTTCAAGGATTACTTATTGCGCTTGATAGTATTGATGCAGTAATTGTTGCTATCAAAGCAAGCAATGGAACAGAAGAGGCACGAGAAGCTCTTATGACAAATCATGGCTTGACAAAGATTCAAGCACAAGCAGTACTTGACATGAAACTCCAGCGTCTCACAAGCTTGGAACACACTAAACTTAAACAAGAACATGATGAATTATTAAAACTCATTACTGAATTGCAACAAATTTTAGAAAACCAGGAAAGAATAAATGGCATAATCAAACAAGAGCTAACACACTTGGCAAGCACATATGGTGATCCAAGACGAACACAAATCATTGCAGGAAATAGTGTTGTAGAAGATGAGTCGCTTATTAAAAAAGAAGATGTAATAGTCACAGTAACAAATGCAGGATATGTTAAAAGAATACCACTAGACACTTACAAAGCACAAAAACGCGGCGGCAAAGGAATTATTGGCACAGAAACAAAAGAAGAAGATGTAGTCGCGCAATTATTCCTTGCAAACACGCATAACTACTTGCTTTGCTTCACAAGTCATGGAAAAATCCACTGGATTAAAGTGCATCAAGTGCCAGAATCAGGACGTTATGCAAAAGGAACACCAGCAGCAAACCTTATTGAGCTTTCTGAAAATGAGCAAGTCACTACATTTATTCCAGTACATGAATTCAGCAAAAACACATACCTCTTTATGACAACAGCAAAAGGGATAGTAAAAAAAACAAGCTTAGAAGAATTTAGCAACCCGCGCAAAGGAGGCATTATTGCCCTAAGTCTTGAAGAAGATGACAAACTCATTAGTGTACTACAGACAACTGGAAAAAACAATATAATAATTGCAACAGAGCAAGGAATGGCAGTCAAGTTTGAAGAAAATGATGTGCGTAACATGGGCAGAACAGCATATGGGGTGTATGGAATTAACCTGCATGACAATGACAAAGTAGTTGGAGCAGCAATAGCAAATGACACTGAAAGCTTATTGACAATAACTAAAAATGGATATGGAAAACGAAGCCCTGTCAGTGAATATAGACTTATTAGTCGTGGCGGGGTTGGTGTTATAAATATTAAAATCACTGACAAAAATGGGGTAGTTGTTTCAGTTAGGCCGGTTAAAGACACTGATGAAATAATGCTTATCTCACAACAAGGCATTGTGCTAAGAACACCTGCTTCACAAATTAATGTTATAGGCAGAAACACACAAGGAGTGAGAGTAATGAGACTTGATTCTGCAGATTTTGTGGTAAGCGCAACTATAATCCCTGAGGAAAATGGAGCTTAAGTTTTTAGGAATAACGCACAAAGGAATGGAAGCAATTGCTGCTGCTGAAGTAAAAAAAATAATTAGTGTGTCAGCAAAAGTTCTTGACGAAGCAGTAGAATTCACAACAATTCTTGAAAAAGCATGTGAGTTTGCATACAAAACACAAAGCATGCGCACAGTGATGTTGTGCCTGAGTGAAGGCGCTGTTAATGTAAATGATGTCATGAGCTATGCAAAAATAATTCCTAAGATTAAAGAAGATTTGAGCTCTGAAAAAACATTTAAAGTTGAATGCGACAAAGATACAACTGAACTAACTAGCCAAGAAATAAATGATGCGTGTGGTGCAGTAATAAAAGAACAAACAGGGAGTGCGGCAAATTATAAAATTCCAGATATATTGTTTTTGTTGTTTGTTCGCAATGAAAAAGCATGGTTTGGCATAGACCTTTGTGGTTTTGATGTGAGCAAAAGACCATATCGTGTATTCTTAGGAACAAATAGCCTAAAGGGCGCAATAGCTTTTGCAATTGTGCAGATTGCTGGTTATTCTCCTAAGAAAACACTTCTTGATCCGTTTTGCAGACATGGAATAATACCTATAGAAGCAGCGTTGTGTGCAATGCAGTTATCGCCGCACTATTACACTAAAGAAAAATACTTATTTGCAAGAATATGGCCAGAAATGAAAGAAAAGTTTGCTGAATGGGATAAACATGAATCTGTTGAACACAAACCAATACTAGCTATGCACGATCAATTCACATTTGTTGCAGCTGCGAAAAAAAACGCGCAACTTGCTGGAATAAATAAAGAAATAGAGTTCAGCAGAGCAGATATTGATTGGTTAGACATAAAGTTTGAAGAAGGAAGCATAGATTGCTTAGTAGGGTATCCGCCACAACACGCGCACTCTCCTGAAAAAAGTTTAAAGCTCATGAACAATTTCTTTAATAGGGCGCGAAGCTTTATGAATAACAAAGGAAAAATAGTATTAGTTGTGCAAAATAATAGAGAAATATTTTTGAAAGCCGGAGAGGCAAATGGATTCAAAGTTGCAGAAGAACACTTAATAATGCAAGGACAAGAAGAAGTGCTAGTGATTGTGTGGCAGAAGAGTTAAGTTTGAGAATTGTTAAGGAAACTTTATGCGCGTATGTTTTGTGCATTTTCACTTATTCGTGAATAGTTTTTAATAATCTTTATGAATCCGTTCACACCTATTAATTCTTGAAATGTTCTTGTTATATCATTCACAACAATGAATTCAGCAGGTGCTTTTGCAAGTTCTTGCTCATATAACCATTCTTCAATATATGCAGGTCTTTTAGCTGTAGCTGATTTCAGGAATGTTAAATGGTATAAGAAAATTTCTTTTTTACTTGAAGTTAATCTGTAGACTAAATCTATATTGTCTGATCTGACGGGCTGATTTAAGGGTGTAGATCTTGCTTGTACTATAAAAGGACCTTCAATTGACAAATAGAAATTTTTCTTTAAGTATCTTAGTTAGAGAAGCAATTTTAGGAAGTTCTGTTATTGGTAGCATTACGCGTGGTGTTGGAGTATGAAGCATTGGTTCGCTCTTTTGACTGTAAATTGTCATGTTAATTCTCTCAACTGTCTTCTTCTTTAAAAAACTTACACAGTCATTGCCTGCCAGTCAAGGCGTGACTTGCATCGCGGACATTCTTTAGGAGTATTTACTCGTGGCTGCCAATCATAACTGCACTTGTTACATAACATATTATGCACCTCGCTAGGATAATAGTCTTAGGAGTAGTAAGAGGTTTATAAAGGTGGTGATTAAGAGTCACTGATAAGTGGTCATTATTGATTTTTGGTTTAATGAAAAATCCCCTTCTTGTCCCCACAATGTTTAAATACACTTCTATATTACTAGGTATTGGCTGGGTGAGGAGCTCGCTGACGGTGACGTGAAAACGTTGCTGAGGAAAGTCTGCCCATCGAAATCGGTTTTACGAAACGACGACTGAACGTGTGTTCGGAACTTTTTCGCGAATCTGACTGAAAGCGTGACTGAAAACAGATCCAGCAATGGATGGCTCCATCACAGAAACGGCACGGCCTGTATTGCAAGCATGAATGCTGAGAATGTTTCCGCGAGGCAACAGAGATAACCAGCAGACGATAATACAGGAAACGTTGAAACGGATAGCCCTCACTGATGCAAGGCACAATAGTGCTGCTTAGTAGAATGCGAACACGCCCCTCATGAGTCACATCATGAACACTGCTTATCAGTGTCAAGGCGCACAAAAGGCAGCTTATCCTTGCCCAGCCAAATTACTATGACAAAAGACCGCGTCAATATGCCTTCGGGCTCAGCAGGACTCACACGCTACTTTGAAGACTATAAATCAAAAATAGAGCTCTCACCATGGACTATTGTAGGAATATGCATTGCAGTAGCAGTACTGGTCATTGGGCTCCATTTTTTTATACCAGCATAAAGTAGGAGCAATACTAATGATTCCAGGAATGAACCCACGAGATGTTCAGCGTGCCATGAAAAAGATAGGCATGCAACAAGAAAACATTGAAGCTTCTGAAGTTATTATACGCTGCCAAGACAAAGACCTTATTTTCACACAACCATCAGTCACAAAAATCAATATGATGGGTGAAGAAAACTATCAAATCACAGGAATAGTCAAAGAACAAGTCAGAGAAGTTCAAATCACAGAAGAAGACATTCAAGCAGTTATGCAGCAAACAGGCAAAGATCATGCTACAGCAAAACAAGCCCTTGAAAAACATCGTGATCTTGCACAAGCCATACTTGCACTTGCAAATTAGTTAAATCATAAAAACCTTCGCACCAATGAAAGAATCACTTCAAAATGCAAAACAAGAACTAAAAAGGGCAGATCATCTTATTTTTGTAAGCCTCAAATACACACGCACAGTTGATGTTATCAAAAGCATTATTGAACGATTAATCAATTGCCTTGACCAAGCCATGAGTTCATTGCTCAGTCACGCTAAAGAACAACACCGGATAACAGCTGTGCCAACACTTGCGCGCATGAAAGCAGACTTGTGCAAAAACCTGTATGCACAAGACCAAACTATACAAAATTACATAGATTTTTATCAACTACTTAGAAGAATAGACAAAGCACAATTTGAGAGAACACAAGAATACAGGCGTCATGTCACTATGACAGCACATCTTGAAGAAGGACACGTAGAACTAACTATAGATATTATCCAAGACTACTTTCATAGAACCAAAGAATTTATTACCTACATAGAAAAACTCCTTCTAGGAGAACATGAACAATAACATTATTGCACTTGCAGGAAAAGAGGACACAGACAAAAGTACTACTGCAGTAAAACTTTGGCTAGCATTGAATCATACAGAAAAATCAACACTTCTCGTAGATTGCATGCCACCAATCATGGCTGCAGAACAAGCCCGTGCACAATTATTGCATATGCCTGAATTGTTTACTCACGTTCAAGTGCGCAATATTTTTGACTCACTAGCAGGGCTTAGTATAGAAGCACAAGATGTATACTCAAAATCCTTAACTTTCGAACAGAAATTAAAGGATTTTGGTATATACAAAAGTCTTTTAAATGTTCGGAATCTTAAGACTTTTAGTATACTTAACAATGCTAAAAGCAGTCTTGTTGTAGTCAAGCCAGATCACCTTAGCATGACAGAAGAACTACGCACACGACACTCGCTTACTAATGCGCAACGCATAATACCTAATAAATCAACAACATCGCTATCAGAAAAATTCTTTCATGCACCACTTATTGGATCACTGCCAGAATATCAAAAAATACTACATGCAGCACTGAAGCAATCACTTGCACACTTGTTGCCAGAACATGATTTCACAACACGCATCAATCAACTCGCACAAAAGTGTATTAGACTATGAGCCAACTCACACAAACACATACAGCACTAATACATTTTCTTGATAGCATAGTATACTGGACAGGAGTAGGACTTGCCATACTTGCAAACTTTTTATTATCAGTGGTGCTAGTACCATTTTTGTTGGCACTCAAAGGAGTGTGGTTATATCCTGCGATCATTTTTATTGCACTGAGTTTTGGCACAGTTATTGACGCAGTATTGCGCATGGTACAACGCATCAGCCAGCAACAAGTAATAGCAGAACTATTTATACCAATTCTTGCACTGATAAATATCTATATTATCGCAGGACTTACAAACACACTATCTGTAAAAATAGGATTAGATACAGTGCATAATGCATGGTTGATTAGTTTAGTATATGTTTTTGCATTTAGTCTGCCTCATTTTGTGGTTCTGGGAATGAATCAAAAAAACGTTGTTCAACCTATTGCGGCCACAATCAATAAAAACCCCAAACAATAATTTCTTTAATGCGCAAAATCCTTAAATTTTTAAAGTAAGTTAAAGGATTTTGGCATGCTCAAAAACAACGCTTGTTTTTGGCATCCAAGAAACTTATTGTTTCTTAGGATATACAAAAGTCTTTTAAATCTTTAAAATCTTAGACTTTCAGTATATATTGGCGGCCATCGCGTAATGGTAGCGTTGAGGCCTGTGGAGCACAGCACAGAACGCCTTAGGCCCGGGTTCGATTCCCGGTGGCCGCCTTGAGCGAAGCGAAAGGAGGACAACGGGTCCCGAACCGTAGTGAGGATATCCGGTGGCCGCCTAAGTCCTAATTAGTGGATTTAGTACATGTGAAAAGGCCACCGGTTTGGAAAACATCAGTTTGACATTATCGGTGGCCGCCTTACGAATAAATGGACCTGAAAAATGTATGAACAAGGTCTGGTCACGCCTTGGAAGGCAACACACCTTGTTCAAGTATTTCTTTGGTGCATGATTGATTTATTACATGAACGCAATATTGATTTGCAATATGGGCTCAATGAGCTGAGGCAAGAATTCAGGTCTTTGAAAAAAGAAATTTAACACAGTTTTTCTTCTATACAAAAGTTGTGCCGAAATTATTTATTGTTTCATCAGCACACGCAGATGATAGTCGGAAATGGGTAAAGGCTGCACTTGCTGTCCCTGCCAAAGTTGAATTAGTAAAGGACAAAAGTAAACTATAAATATCAGTTGTGTTATTGCTTTATTTATGCTAAACCTAACCCAACGTGAACTGATAGTTAAACTATCGAGACAACAAAAGAAACAGCAAGAAATC
>Ga0082335_1006028_pt1 | contig 16063 bp, 16 predicted proteins | sample Subgrocontami58m_FD_72375 | JGI IMG/M metagenome (GOLD analysis project Ga0082335, IMG submission 72375) | Subsurface groundwater microbial communities from S. Glens Falls, New York, USA - GMW37 contaminated, 5.8 m (SPADES assembly) (version 2) ... | reverse complement strand
GACGTAGGCGAGCGTCGTCATCGGATCGAGCCGCGGCTTCGCGACCACGCTGTCCCCCACCCACACCGCGTCGTAGCCGGCGGCGTCCGCGTGACGCGCCATGGCCCACCCTTCCTCGACCGGTGGCCGCCGCGCCGACTGCATCACGCTGCCGCGTGTCGGAATCAGGATACCGATGCGCATCACCGACCCCGCCCGAGCTGGCGGCCGATGAACTCGCGCACGTCCGCGATGCACGTGGTCGTCGTCGCGCTCGCCTGCTGGATGAAGCTGTGCCCGGCGCCGGGAAACCGCACGCGCTCGATCGCGCCTCCCGCCTTCTCGTAGGCGTCGACGAACGCGTCCGTGATCGTGGCCGGCACGTTGTCATCGGTGTCGGGCTGCGCGAGCCACACGGGCGGCAGCGCGCGCGCCAGAGCTCCCGTCAGCGGATTCCTCCAAAAGAACGCGAGCGCGAAGATCGCCGCGAGCAGAAGTGCTACGGACGCCGCCCGCAGCGGTATGCGGGAACCTACCGGACGACGGAATCGCGAGTCAGAATTCATTGCAAAAAGAATGGCGAGCGAAAACGGAGAAAATCCGTCACGAGGCTCCATGAAGACGTTTTGACGTACTGGAGGTACGGCAAAACGGCTGAAGCAGGGCCGCAGTAGGATTTTCGCCGTTTTAGCCGCCAAACATCCATATAACTCAGGCTTGTGTGTTTATTTTTGCAATGAGTTCTTATTTAAAATCTTCATCATGCTCGATAAGTACGTCGCGGTGCAGGTCCAGATTTTCAAGCACCACGCCCGTGCCGCGCGCGACCGCCGTCAGCGGGTCGGACGCGACATGGACCGGCACTTTGAGCCACTCCGAGAGCAGGGGGCCGAGCCCGCGGATGAGCGCTCCCCCGCCGACCAAGTGAATGCCGCCGCGCATGATGTCGCCGAGGATTTCCGGCGGCGTGGTCTCGAGCACTTCCCGCACGCTGTCCACCATCGTATCCACCGATTGGGAAATGGCTTCGCGGATGTCGGCGTCGGTCAGCATTATCTCGCGCGGCAATCCGGTGATGAGGTCGCGTCCGCGCACGGTCGCCTCAAGGGTCGAGGGTCCTGAAAGGAGCGAGCCAATGGCAATTTTGACTCCTTCGGCCGTTTTTTCGCCGATGAGCATTTTGAACTCGGAGCGCACGTGCGCCACGATATCGCTGTTGAATTTGTCGCCCGCTATGCGCAGGTTCTTCGAGTGCACTACGCCGCCGAGACTGATGACCGCGATGTCCGTGTTGCCGCCGCCGATGTCCACTATCATGCTGCCCATCGCCTCGCGGATGGGGAGCCGGATGCCGAGCGCCGCCGACATGGGCTCCTCGATGATGTGCACTTCCCGCGCGCCGGCATTGAGGGTCGCGTCGCGCACCGCGCGTATTTCCACGTTGGTGATGCCGGATGGCACGCCGACCACGGCGCGCGGCCCCAGAAGCTTGCGCGAGGCGCCCTGGGCTCGATTGAGGAAGTACGCGAGCATTTCCTCCGTCGCTTCGAAATCGGAGACGACACCTTCAACCAACGGACGCACGGCCGTAAGGTGCGCGGGCGTACGCCCCAGCATTTGGCGTGCTTCCGTGCCGACCGCCACCACCTGTCCGGTCTTCTGATTCACCGCCACCACCGACGGCTCGTTCAAAATGATGCCTTGTCCGCGCATGTACACGAGCGTGTTCGCGGTACCGAGATCAATCCCGATGTCGTTGGAAAGATACGTATTCAATTGTCTCGTATATTTTTTAAACATACAGGTAAGCGACCCGTCACACCTCGACACAAAATAGTGCCGTTATGTATGAACGGACGAATAACATCAGTATGGCTTTTTTACGATAAAATGGAAATACTTGACATGTCCTGAATATATACTTGCTACATTGTGAAAACCGATGGGATTTACTTTTCGTGGTATTTCTCTATCCCTTTTTATCCTCATTTCTCTTACTTTCACAATCATAGTATTTGCGCACGATCGTATGCAAATACTATAATATTGAGGTGATTCGAGCGCAATCAAAAAACGAACATAGAGTAGGAAGAAGGATCGGCGCTGTTCAGAGAAAAGTGCTTCTCTTGCTCCTTGGTGGTTTTGCTCTTTCCTGTACACGCTCGCCGAAAACGCAGTGGAGAATTATCAAGGAAGTAGGAGAAGAGTGGAAGGAAATCGGCAAGCAAGCCGCTGAGCAGTCTATCAACGCTCTTTATGAATCCAAGCTTCTTACATCGGAGAATAATCCGGACGGCTCTACAACACTTACTCTGACCGACAATGGTAAGAAACGCGCACTCACCTACCAATCTCATACTATGAAGATCGAGAGATCAAAAGTGTGGGATAAGAAATGGCGAGTCGTCCTTTCAGATATACCGGAAGAAAAACGCGAGGCACGCGACGCTCTTCGCGACCATCTGCATTATATGGGGTTCTATGGTCTTCAAAAATCGGTTTCGGTACACCCTTTTGACTGTAAAAATCAAATAGATTTTCTTATTGAACTACATGATGTCCGGCCCTATGTCCGTTTTATGGTGGCTGACTCCATTGATAATGAGGCAGACCTAAAACGCTTTTTTAATCTCAAGTGAAGATTAAGAGCAGCACTGCAGTGGAATAGTCGTAGACTGGGCGTCAAACCCTGCAGGCCGCACCGAATAACCCTGCGCCTGCCTGCGGCAGGCAGGCCTGTCTGCCGAAGACACTTCGGCGCAGGCAGGCAGGAGCGCAGTGGAATAGTCGTAGACTAGGTGTTCCCATTCGTAGGTATTCACAAATTCGTATCATAGGCGGATTAGTATCTATAAATCCTTCAGTTCTTCAAATCATAGTATTTGCGCACGATCGTATGTAAATACTATAAATTGAGTAATCGGTAGATCGGTAGAAAGATAAGGTAGATACATAGATATGAAAGAATGTCACAAGAAGGCATCCCTATAAGTATCCTACTCTGGGAAATCTACCCGGCAATGCATGTAACTCCTCTTATGTAAGACATTTTTTAAAGAAATCTTCTTCGGAATGCATCTCGACTACTCCGGTTTTGCGATCTTTCACCTCAAGCTTTCCTCCGGAAATAGTTTTCTCACTAATAACGATCCGTGTCGGGATACCGAGCAAATCGGCATCCGCGAACTTCTCTCCGGCTCGTAGGTCACGGTCGTCAAAGAGAACGGAAACACCACGACTTGATAATCCGTTATAAAGTTTCTCCGCCTCTCCCATTACATTCGCTCCATCAGCGCCCGCAATCGCCACCAGATGAACCCGAAACGGCGCGACGCTCTCCGGCCACACAATTCCTTTTTCATCGGCGAACACCTCAACAATAGTACCCATGACGCGCCCGATTCCGATACCGTAGCTTCCCATAACCGGCGTTTTTTTCACCCCTTGTTCATCCGTAAACTGGAGACCGAGAGCGGAGGCGTACTTCGTACCAAGCGAAAAGATGTTCCCCACCTCAACGGCTTTCTCCGTTTTGGAAAGCGCACCGTTACACTCGGGACAACTGACGACCTCTTTGATTATTTCCTCGTTCACCGCAATGTGACATTTTTCACATAGGTGAATCGTATCTTCACCGGATACCGTTAGTGTCTGGAACTCGTGCGAGTATTTGCAAAATGTGCCACCCGACGCGAAGGTAAGGTAGGTCTTCTCGCCCAATCCAACGCGATCAAAAATCTTTCGGTATGCAACTTTGGACTTTTCATAAAACGCCGTATGCTCCGCTTCGTCTCGGCAAAACGAATATAGATCCTTCATCAAGAACTCACGACCGCGCAGTATTCCACTCTTCGCGCGCGACTCGTTACGAAACTTCGTTTGGATCTGATAGATATACTTCGGTAAATCTTTATAGGAATTAACGTGCTCGCTTACTATTCTCGTCAATGGTTCTTCGTGGGTAAACCCGAGACCAACCTCTCCTCCGTTCTTGAGTTTCGTCTTAAACCAATTATCCACTATCTCATCGTTCCACCGCCCGCTTTTCTCCCATACCTCCCTGTCCTGAAGCGTCGTCATCTGTATTTCAACCCCTCCGAGCGCGTTCATTTCTTCACGAATAATGGTGGCGATGTTGGTAATCACATGAAGCCCCAACGGTAAAAACGAATAGACACCCGCCATTTCTTTATGGATATAGCCGGCGCGGATGAGTAACTGCGCGTTCTTTGACACCTCATCCGAGGGTGCTTCCTTCCGTGTCTTGGTAAATAAGTGGCTCTGCTTCATAGTGAAAACAGCTTAATAATATCACGGTAGGTAATAACAATCATGAGTAAGATAAGCAAAATAAATCCTGTCGCGTTGAGCGTGCGGGAAATCCTTGTGGGAATCGCGCGACGAAAGATTCCTTCAAGCGCCAAGAAAAAGAGTCGTCCGCCGTCAAGCGCGGGGATGGGAAGCAAATTAATAACCGCGAGATTTATTGAAATAAAGGCGGTAAAGGAAAGTAGGTACACCAACCCGAGTGTCCGCGCCTCTCCGACCATTCCCGCGATTCCTATCGGTCCGGTTACGGAACCCAGGTTCGCCGATCCTCTAACGGCATCACCGATAAAACCGACAAGTCCTACTGCCACTTCCCGTACCAGATCCGCCGTCATAAGCAACCCCTCAAACAGTGACCGAAAGAAACCGAATCGCACCACTCCAACGGTGTCAATCATCACTCCGATAGCCGACTTCCCGGGTATAATGTCCTTCACGGGTACAATCTCGACCGTCTCGCTCGCTCCCGCGCGACGATACGCGATAGTGAGCGTTTGTTCCGAAGCGCCGATAAAAGCGCGTGCTTCGTTTACCTCTTTTTTCTCAAAACGCCGACCTTCCCCTTCAAGCGAGATGATTTCATCTCCCGCTTTAAGTCCCTGAAGCGCCGCGGGAGAATCCGGAAGAACACCGGTAATCATCAGTTTCGCATCACGCACCTCATCCGCATACCTTCCATCGGTAGATGAAGGAATACCGAGCATGAAGCTTACCGAGAGCAGAACCCACGCGAACACCAGGTTGCCCAGTATGCCGGAAGAGAGAACCAGTGCCTGTGTCCACCGTGATTTTGATGTGAAGCGTCGAGTGTCATCCGCCGAAACAACCTCCGCCACCGCAGACTCGGTCACCCTATTTACTAAAGAAGATTCCGCGACGATATCCGCGTTTATCTGCGTCTTGAATCCGCGTTTATCTGCGTCTTCGTCGCCGTCTTCTCCAAAAATCTTCACATAACCTCCAAACGGCACCAGGTTCAGTGAGTACTTCGTCTCACCGACTGTTTTTGAAAATAGACGCGGGGGAAATCCGAGCGCGAACTCATCAACGCGAATCCCCGCCCTTTTAGCGGAGATAAAGTGCCCAAGCTCGTGCACGAAGACGAGCGCTCCAAGGATAATGAAAAACAAAAGTGCGGTCATGGGAAGCAGTTTATAGTTTGTAGTTTGTAGTTTGTAGAATTTATTTCGAACTACGCGCCGGCGCGTGAACGCGATACGCTAGCCGGTAATTTCTTTTTCTTTACGCTCAAACAGGTCCTGTAGTCTTTTATTCTCCGTCTCGGATAACTTCTCCAACTCTTTCTTAAATCGAAATTTATCATCCTCTCCCACCTCGCCCGCTTTCTCCTTTTGCTCAAGCTCTTTCATCGTCTCGTCACGCAATTTCCGGAGCGTTACGCGAGCGCTTTCCAGCTTCTCCTTTGCAACTTTGATGAGCACCTGACGGCGCTCGGAGGTAAGCTCGGGAAAATGTACCCGAACCCCTTTTTCATCGGAGGAGACCGAAAGTCCGAGATTGGCGAGGGTAATCGCTTTCTCAATCTCTTTTCCTGCCGTCGCGTCAAACGGAACAATGCGTAATGTTTTCGGATCTTCAATCGAAATTGAGGCGACATGCTGTATCGGCATCTTGCTTCCGTAACTCTCCACCAAAATAGTATCAAGAATAATTTGCTGTGCCCGCCCACTTCGCAAAACGTTAAGCTCTTTTGAAAGCCACTCGGAACCCTCCTTGGCTCGCTGATTGAATTTTGAAAAATTATATATACTCATATGCGATACAGTATACCACAACGGTGTATTTTACCGCCTTGGCAAAACCAATGCCAAGTGTTCAAGGAGTAATTTGAACGATGGTGCTCTGTCTCGGCTGTATTTCTTTACGATAAGAAGCTCGGAAAGAGCTCGTTCGCGCGTTTTCGTATCGTCCGCGAGGACGTGTTCAAGGTGATCCAAAAATTCAAAAATCTTCCCTCTCTTCTCTTCTTCCTCCGCCGTCTTGAGAAGCTTCGCCACGATACGGAGACGCGCCGGAAGCGAACTCTTCAGAAAAGTCTCAGCGGGAAGCGATGCTTCCGTGGATATGGTATGTTCCGCGAAATTAGACACCTCGTGAACCCGGGAGCGAAGCGTGGGAAGAAGTATCTCAGTTGTCGGCAGTACAAAAAAGAAGTGTGTGTCGTGAGGCGGTTCTTCCACGATTTTAAGAAGCGCGTTCTGGGCCTCCACCGTGATACTTCCAATCGCGACGACAAAGATTTTCTTTCCTCCGGTGACCGCGGTACGTTCCGCGGATTCTTTAAGCGCTTGTGCCTCGGAAATACCCATTCGCTCATGGATTTCAAGGCGAACATCGGGATTACCGCGAACCGTCGTTCCACTCCTCTCAATACTATTCCACAACCGCGGAAGAATATCGTCCCGCGAACCGACTAGCACATACGCGTGGTGATCAAGCGATGTAAACATAGGACACAGTATATCAGTTCAGTAACATCATCTCTTCAAAAACGAACTGCCGGAAAGAGTTCATACTGTGTATCTAGCGTTTGGCAAGAATCGTTTTCTTGTACGTATCCAAGTGCTCAAGCGCGATACCGGTTCCCTTTACGACACAGTAGAGAGCGTCTTTCGCAAGCTCCGCCTTTACGCCGGTGCGCCGAAACACCAGTTCGGGAAAATTACGAAGTTGCGACGATCCGCCGGTCATGATGATGCCTCGATCAATGATATCCGCCGAAAGTTCCGGAGGTGTTTCTTGGAGCACATCCTTCATCGCTTTGATCATTTCACGCAGTTCCCTTCCCATTGCCCTCACTATTTCATTCGTTTTCACTTCCGCGGTTCGCGGGAGACCCGTAATAAAGTCCCGTCCTTTGATGGTGATAGAAAGCTCCTCCTCCAACGGTACCGCCGAGCCGATTTGTATTTTAATATCCTCCGCCATCTTGTCACCGATGGCAAGATTGAATGTTTTTTTAATATAATCCGCAATAGCGGAATCAAGACGGTTACCCGCGCACTTAACCGATGTTGACGCCACGATACCACCGAGAGAAATCACCGCGACATCCGTCGTCCCTCCTCCGATATCCACGACCATATGCCCGACCGGCTCGTGAATCGGAATGCCCGCGCCAATCGCTGCGAGAATCGGCTCCTTCACCACATACGCGTTCTTGGCTCCCGCTTTAATGGTCGCCTCAATTACCGCTCGGCGTTCGGTTGATGTTACACCGGCGGGAACGGACACAAGCACTTCCGGCTTCCAGATATTCCACCGACCGAGCGCTTTCGTAATGAAGTAGCGAAGCATGGCTTCGGTTACGCGGTAGTCCGCAATCACACCATCTTTCATCGGACGGTACGCGACAATACTCTCGGGTGTTTTGCCGACCATATTCTTCGCGTCAACGCCGACCGCCAAAATCTGGTTATCCTGTTCGGACACCGCGACTACCGAGGGCTCATTGAGCACAATGCCTTTCCCGGGTATATAGACCAGTGTATTGGCGGTGCCTAGATCAATACCAAGTTTTGGGGTGAAGAATGACATACCGAAAGAATTATAGAGCGATTAGCGTTTAGCGTTTAGTAAAGAATGAACTCTCGGGATAGTGCTCACCCCCAGACCTACCGTGGCAACTATAGTTGAAGCCACTCGCCACATCGTCGTGTCATCTTCGGATGGTGGCAGGTTTGGGGATACTTCTAGAACCTGAAAGCTAGCGTTTGGTAACGACCTATACTAGCACTATAGCAAATAACCGAGAAATCAACACCGCTTGACGAAAATATGGATTCATTCTAATCACATCTCATTGGAGTCGCCATTCTCCCTTTCTTTCCTCTCCCCTCCTCAAATCTCAAATCATAGTATTTGCATACGATCGTATGTAAATACTATGAATTAAGAAGGGGTGTCGGCAGGTATACCAAAATGCGAACACGGAATACGAACACGGAAATGACTAACGTAGACACCGAGTACACACATATCACATATATGGTATAAATATGCTTGCTACCCATATGGTGAATATGCTAGTATAGTGACATGTCATCTCGGCTCAAACACATCGGCGCGCTCATCAGAGACCTCCGCGAGGAGCGCGGTCTGTCACAGTCCGAACTTGCCAAAAAACTTAAAACTTCCCAGAGCGCCATCGCCCGAATGGAGAACGGCGAGCAGAACCTTTCCACCGATACTCTTTCCCGGATCAGCGCGGCTCTCAACCGAGACATTCTCAAACTCTCGGACCGTTCTCTCAATATTGAAGTGGAGGGCAAACGGAAATTGCGCGGTACCGTTACGATCCATAGCTCCAAGAACGGCGCGGTCGGACTGTTATGCGCATCGCTCCTCAATAAAGGGGTTACCCTTCTCAAAAACGTGCCCCACATTGAAGAGGTAAACCGCGTCATTGAAGTGCTTTTAAGCATCGGCGTGTCCGTCAAGTGGATAACCAATGACGTGGAGATCAGAGTTCCCGAAAAGCTCAATCTTTCCGACATAAACATTGAATCGGCAACAAAGACGCGAAGTGTCATCATGTTGCTCGCTCCTCTCCTCCACCTCGCGAAGAGCTTTAAGCTTCCACACCCGGGGGGGTGCCGACTCGGCAACCGCGATGTGCGTTCCCACCTCCTCGCTCTTGAGCGATTCGGAGCGAGAATTAAAACCCGTTCAAAAGATTACCTCATAGAACGAAAAGAGTTGCATCCGGCAGAGGTAATACTCTATGAATCCGGCGATACGGTAACCGAAAACGCGCTCATGACCGCGGCACTCATCCCGGGAACCACCACCATTAAGTACGCATCAGCCAATTACCAAGTGCAAGATCTCTGCTTTTTCCTTGAAGGATTAGGGGTAGTTATCGAAGGTATCGGCACCACGACACTCATTGTCCACGGCATTGCGGAAATAAACCGAAATTACGCTCACGCGCTTTCCGAAGACCCCATCGAGGCAATGTTCTTTATCACTGCGGCAATCCTTACACAATCAAGCATCCGTATTAACCGAGCGCCGATCGATTTTCTTGAACTTGAACTCCTCAAACTTGAGACTATGGGATTCAAGTACAAAATCCTCAAGCGTTATCTATCGGAAAATGGACGCACTAACCTCGTTGACCTCCGCACGTACCCATCGCGTCTTACCGCGCTACCGGATAAAATTGAGGCGCGCCCCTACCCGGGACTCAACATTGATAATCTCCCTTTCTTCGCGGTCATCGCGACTCAAGCCAAGGGAACCACGCTTATTCACGATTGGGTGTACGAGGGTCGCACGGTGCACTACAAGGAGCTGGACAAGCTTGGAGCAGAGACACTACTCGCCGACCCACACCGCATCTACGTTACCGGACGAACCGCGCTTAAAGCCGCCGAGGTTGTGTGTCCACCGGCGCTCCGCCCCGGCGCGATTATTCTCATTGGTATGCTCGCGGCGGAAGGCATCTCCATCTTACGCAACATCTACAGCATTAACCGCGGATACGAAGGTCTCATTGAGCGACTCAACGAGTTGGGCGCGCGAATAAAAATACTCCGTTCGCTTTAAAGATTCAAAATTTGAGAATTGAAAATTGATAATTGAAAATTTTATTATCATATGGACATCCCCAAAGATTATCTGAGCAAGCTTAACGGCGCGAAGAAATTACGAATCACAGGTGAGCGACAGGAGCTCATCCAACGATTCGTGGACGTTATCAATCGTGAGCGAGTCGGGACCGCGTTCAAACCGGTATCGTGGAAACAAATCAACGGACTCCTCGGTCATGTGAAAAGACTTTCGGATTTGTATTGGTTTTTCAAGGAATGTGAACAGGGAGAAAGTTTCAGCAAAAAATTCTTCGGTATTCTTAAAAACGCCCGTAAACCAAAGTGATTTCCGGTTCTTGAAAAACGGGTTTAAACAGGTACAATGTACCCATGCTTTTGATTGTTCAAAATGGGGATCCCGTGTTGCGCGAGAAAGCCAAGGAAGTGCCTATTCCCGAGATAAAAAGTGCGCGAATACAAAAGATCCTCAAGGATATGGTGGTGGCTCTTGAATCGCAAGATGACGGTGTGGCTCTTGCCGCTCCTCAAATCGGGATATCGTTGCGTATTTTTATCGTATCTAACATCGCGGTAGAGGTGCCTGCGGAACTGCACGAGCGAACCGAGATGAAGGATAGACGAGCTCATAAAAAGAAATCAGGATACCTTACCTTTATCAACCCGACTGTTATGAAGCTCTCGCGAGAGAAGGAGATCCTTGACGAGGGATGTCTTTCAGTACGCCCGCTCTATGGGAAAATTAAACGCTCAAAAAAAGCCACGGTTCGGGCGTACGACGAGAAGGGTCGTCTCTTTGAGCGTGGCGCGTCGGGACTCCTCGCGCAAATCTTTCAGCACGAAACCGATCACCTTGACGGCGTCTTGTTTATTGATAAAGCAAAGAATCTTAGAAAATTATCAGCGACCGATGATGCATCACTGAAAAACTGAGCTACTACTCAATCTCTTTTGTTATTCAGTTATTCAGCGGTTAGTTGTCGTTATATGTCAAACATCACATTCGCCTTCTTCGGTACCGATGAATTCAGTGTCGCGGTATTGGAACGATTAGCGCGAAACGGACTGACTCCTTCAGTCGTTATTACCGCTCCGAACCGCCCACAAGGGCGAGGGCTTGTTCTCATGTCTCCTCCCGCCACGATATGGGCGGAGCAACACTCAATCCGAGTGCTACAGCCGGAAAGACTTGATGATGATTTCGGTGCCACGCTCACCGCCGCGCAGTGCCCTCTTTTTGTCGTCGCTTCGTATGGATCCCTGCTTCCGAAATCGATTCTCTCCATTCCCGCGCATGGCGTACTGAATGTTCACCCTTCCCTCCTCCCGAAGTATCGTGGATCCTCTCCTCTTGAATCGGCAATTCTGGCAGACGACAAGAACACCGGCGTTACCATCATGTGTATGGACGAAAAGATGGACCATGGTCCGATTGTGGCGCAACAGGAAATCTCTCTTCCCGACTGGCCACCGAAGCGAAGCGAGCTTGCCCGAATGCTTGCGGAAGCAGGTGGGGCTCTCCTCTCGGAGATTATTCCGCACTGGATTTCCGGAAAGAAAACGTCTGTCGCACAGGATGAAACGCGGGCAACCTATACGAAAAAGATAACGAAAGAGGATGGACTGATTGATCTCACCGAAAATCCGTACAAAAACTTCCTCAAAATCAGAGCGTTTGACGGCTGGCCGGGAACCTATTTTTTCACGGAACAGAAGAGTAAAAAAGTACGTGGTGTCATTAAGGAAGCGCGTTATGAAAATGACCTGCTCAGGATTCTCCGTGTCGTTCCCGAAGGAAAAAAAGAAATGGAGTACGACGATTTTCTTCGCGGATTTCAGTAAAGTTAAAAACAACACCGACAAGACAGTAATCCTTACACGGTTGTTCAGATGCGACTCTGCCTGCCTGCAGAAGTCGCTTTGGATGCAGACAAATCGGGAGGATAGAGGATGCTGAATTCGTAGCTATTCGTTGCGTTCGTATCATTTGTATATTCGTATGTTTATCTAAAAAAACAGCGCGCATGAATGCACGCTGTCGGTTGAAACACTAAACACACATACGCGGTCAAGTGTTTTTGTCTTGGTGAATCTTTATGATACCCGTCCCCGACGACGAGAAGACTTACGGTGCAAGAATTTCTTTCCGTTGAGTGCTTTCGTTTGTATCGTCAGAAACGACAGAGAAGTTCCGTCAATCTTCCGGAGAAGCTCAGGAAGACGAAGCTTGTCGAGCGCCGACTCTTTAATTTGCCGGACCCTCTCACGAGTAATTCCGATTTTTGTTCCGATCTTCTGAAGAGACATCTCCGCCTCGCCATTCAACCCAAACAGCAGTTCCAAAATCTGCCGTTCTCGCGTACCAAGCTTTGAAAGCGCCCCTTGTATCACGGTATGGAGTGATCCTTGCTCCGCCGATAGGTGGGGCGACACAGCTCGTTCGTCTTCCACCGTTCCCTCAACCGTGTGTGTTTCATCAGAAGAATCACCGAGGGGCTCTTGGAGCGACTGGCTCCGAAGAAGCGGAATAGCGCACCGTACCCTCCCCACTTTTTCGCGCGAGATGTTCGTGAATTTCCTACCACGCATCCGTCGTAGGTATACCGCAATTTCTTCATCCTTCGGTTCACACTTCAATCTTCTATGCAGAACCGCTATTGCTTCAATCACGGGAGTAATCAGCCCCTGCAGATGCACCGGCACGCGGACAGTGCGGGATTGGTTAGCGATAGCGCGGATAACCGCCTGACGTATCCACAGGACCGCGCAGGTGGAGAACTTGAAGCCACGAGATGCGTCAAATCGCTCAACCGCCGTCATGAGTCCTATATTACCCTCCTGCACCAAGTCCAGAAACGGGACTCCGAAATCCTGATACTTCCGAGCGATGCTCACCACGAGACGGCGATTGTGGTTAATGAGCTTTTCGCGAATTTCCGGATCGCGAGTACTCTTGTACACTTCAAAGAGAGCCCTCTCCTCACCGCGAGTAAGAACCGTTGCTGTTCCCAATGTTGCGAGATACCTCGCTTCAGAGTCGTAATCGTGATAGTCAGCGGAAAAAGTGTCTCCCGAGATTTTCCCATCTATTTCCCCAAATTCTCCTCCCTTCAACCCCCGAGAAAAAACAGTATCTTTCATGTATTCACCTCATTTGGTTTATTAGCATCTAGTTACCTTTGAAGTAGGACAGTTAGAATTAATGTATTAGCAAAATTAATTTAATTGTCATGAAGTATCACCATTTGTCTTTTGAAGAGAGGTTTGTCATTGAGAAGTTGTATGTAGCCGGGTCTGCTATTAGAAGAATCGCGGAGTTTTTGAGTAGAAGCGTGAATACCATTAGCAGGGAGATCAAAAAGAATAGCGTTAGAGGCGCATATACGGCGGAAAAAGCCAAACAAAAGACCTTGATGAGGCGATGGAGAGTAAAATCACAGTGTCTGAAAGTATCGATGAATTCATTCCTGTGCGTATTTGTGGAGGAGAAACTGGAGAAGAAATGGTCACCGAAACAGATTAGTGGTCACTTAAAAAGAGAGTTGGGTATCATTTGTTCTGCCAAGGCAATATACAAATTCGCAGAGAGTAGAGGGTTAGATCATCTCCTCTTTTGGGGTTGGAACAACCACAAGGGTGGATGGAAGCGAGGCAGGTGGAAAACTGCCCATGATGGGAGGAAATACATTGATGAGAGACCTGTAGCTAATGAGTCAGGGCACTTTGAAGTTGACTTCATCGTATCAAGAGACAGCAAGTGGGTGCTTCTTGTTGTGGTGGACCGCTACACCAAGAGAACGTGGGTAATCAAATTACCCAATAGAAAACGCAACACTATTCGTGCTGCGCTTTCTAGATTGTTCCATGGTGCTGAATTGAAGAGCATCACCACAGACAATGACATTGCGTTTACTTGCTGGAGAGAACTTGAGGTTCTCCTCAACACGCATATCTATTTTACACACCCATACCATTCTTGGGAAAAGGGGCTGGTGGAGAACACTAATCGTTGGATCAGATGTTTTGTACCTAAAAGGAGAGATATTAGTACAGTCACACAAGAAGAATTAAATGAAATTCACTCCTTCTTAAATGACCGACCGAGAGAAGTGCTTGGATTCAGGACTGCTTCAAGTTACTATTATCAACAAGAGAGTGTCCTACTTGAGGGGTAACTGGAGGTTAGTTACCCACTCGGTACTATACCATACCGATATTTCTCGGCAACCACGGCGCTCAAAAGAATATAGTCACTCGGGCAAGCCCAGAGGTACTATCGGAACTCGCTTCGCTCGTCCATATGCTACTTCTGTGCTATAGCAGAGAAGTAGCATATGAGTATTGGACTAGAGTAGCTCCCTGACTGCCGTCAGGCAGGCCTACCTGACGGGAGTCAGGTCTGACTACCATCAGGCAACTCGGCTCGAAAATAAAAACCAAGACAGTTTTCATTTCTCTCCCCGCCCGAACGTACCGTTCGGTATGGGCGGGGCTCTACGTCGCTAATAGAGTTAATCGGAGTTCTCCCAAAAAGTCTGCCTACTCTTCTTTATCGGCAAACACCACCAACCGAGTTGAGTAGCTTTTGGTGACTTTATCCCAAACTCCCTCGCAGGTAATAAGATTAAGGTGCGATTTTCCGTCATCAGAACGAAAGACACCCAAAGCATCCGCGTCAGGGTCATACCGTCTGCTTTCACGCACGACAAACGAGATGCGTACTCCCTCGTCATCAAGAATCTCTACCTTATCACCCGCGCGTAATTGGGAGATGGTGTCAAACACCGATGCTTTCCCTTCTTTCCAGCCGTAGTGTCCGGTAATAACCGCGCTTCCGATTTCTCCGGGACGCGACCCGAGATCAAACCAAGCCACCGTAGTCGGTCCTTTCGGCACATCCATTGCCCCATCGGACGTAAGACCTACCGATTCAACGGGAGCGTCAATCCCGAGAGAAGGGATAACGAGACGCGCCGGCAACGAGGCGCGTGCCGGTCTTCCCATTGGGAGAACGGTAGCATCTTCAGTGGACGGTACCGAATCGTCTCGTGCTACCTTCGCAGAAGAGAAATAAAAAAGCGATGCGAGAACAACTATGAATCCCATAAGAAACATAAGCACAAATGTTCGTCGCGAAAAAAGTTTCAGTACATTCATATAGTATCGAAAGAACCAGACCAGTTCTTGGTCTGGTTCTCATTATGTTTCGGTACGCAAGCACATCGAGTATCTTTCTCAATCTTCTTAGATACGGCTTCTGCTCCTGATTTCAAAATATAACGAAACAATAAGGAGTAGTATGGTCGGGATAAGGAACTTCCACAAAGAACTCTCGCTGTCATCGGGACCGATTCCCGCATTGGGAAGTTTGGGAGCAACCACCAATACCGTCGCGGAAGAAGAATCAACCGCAGTCAAGCCATTTGCGCGCCCAAGAGCAATCCCTATATTTGTTGTGGTACGGGTAAGATTGGTGGTACACGCTACGGTCCAAACCTCGTTATGTTCCAGTAAATTATTTCGATTCAGGTCTCCCGAATTGTCCGATATGAGACCAAGCGTACCCGTGCATTTATCATCGGTCACACTGACATCGTGTAAGGGAGCGGTACCGGGATTAGTAACCGTGTAGGTATAGGTAACTGCTCCTCCAGGCGCAATGAGCGTAAAGACATCGGGCTTCTTTACCAGATGAATGAGGGGCGGGATGACTGAAGCGCGCTCTCCAACAATCACCGTTGCGAGAGCGGTGTCATATCCATCCCATCCATTTGCCCCGCCATGCGCGGTTGCGGTGTTTGTTTCGGTCTGGGAAACGGTCTTGGTACATTGGTACACCCACGCTTCGTTGATATCAAGCTTGGCATCGTTGTTGCTATCACCGGAAATAAAGCTCACGGGAGCACACAAGTCATCCTTGACCCAGATCCACATCATTTCAATCTTACCGACATTGGTTGCGGTGTAGGTGTAGGTAACGAGACCTGGTCCATCGGGTAATGCCAGAGGATTCGGCACTTTGGTAATGTTGATAAGCGGTAATGGTAAAAAACCTCCGCCGCCGCCACCACCACCGGAAGAAGTGACCGTTACCGAAGGGACAACAACTGGCGGTACGACAGGAGGAACCACGACACTTGTCGGGGTGCTAATGAGTGTGGTTTTGACACTTTGCTCACCTC
>Ga0082335_1006027_pt1 | contig 16065 bp, 17 predicted proteins | sample Subgrocontami58m_FD_72375 | JGI IMG/M metagenome (GOLD analysis project Ga0082335, IMG submission 72375) | Subsurface groundwater microbial communities from S. Glens Falls, New York, USA - GMW37 contaminated, 5.8 m (SPADES assembly) (version 2) ... | reverse complement strand
AACGGCCTGCCATTTCATCGCCGCGATGCCGGCCTCGCCGCACACCGACCATCCGCCCCATCCGGCGATGCTCGAATACGACATGAGCGACAATCGTCTGCGCACCGAGCTCCTGAAGACGCCCCTCAGGCTCGAGGCCGGGCACGTGCTGCTGCCCGACGGACCCGGCCTCGGCATCGAGCTCGATCCCGCCGTCGTCGAGCGCTACCGGGTGTGTTGATGGGGCCTGTGAAGGTCGATCCGGCCAGGGTCCATGAGTTCGCGACCGCCGAGCGTTTCTACCGGTGGCTCGGCAAGCACCACGACAAGGCGGACGAGTTCTGGATCAAGATCCACAAGGTGGATTCGGGATTGAAGTCGATTACGCCGAAGGATGCCATCGACGTCGTGCTCTGCTGGGGCTGGATCGACGGGATTCGCAAGGGTTTCGACGGCAAGAGCTACCTGCAGCGCTACACGCCGCGCACCCGGAAGAGCATCTGGAGCCAGATCAATGTCGACAACGTCGCCCGGCTGATCGAGGAAGGCCGGATGACCGCGCACGGGCTCGCGCAGGTCGAAGTGGCCAAGGCCGACGGGCGCTGGGACCGTGCCTACAGGAGCAAGGGCACGAAGATCCCGGACGATCTCCAGGCCGCCATCGATGCCGAGCCCAAGGCCAGGGCGATGCTGGGGAAACTGAGCGCCCAGAACCGCTTTGCGCTCGCCTTCCGTACCGGCAACATGAAGACCGAGGCCGGGCGGAAGAAGAAGATCGCGGCCTTCGTGGCGATGCTGAAACGCGGCGAGACGATCTACCCGCAGGGCAGAAAATAGCCTTCGGGCGGCGGTCCTGCGGCCCTCCCGGGTTTGCTGATCGGCACCGGCCGTGCCAATCTTTCGCCAGAAAAAAATGTCATGGGGAAGGTCACGGAAATGACGACAGCAACGCGTCGGGCGATCGCGGCAAGTGCCGCTCTGTTCATCCTCGGTCTGGCCGGTGGGGCGGCCGCGCAGCAGCCGGTCAAGATCGGCGTCATCTATCCCTTGAGCGGCAACTCGGCCAACGCCGGCAACTATTCCAAGATGGCGATCGAGGTCGGCGCCGACGTGATCAACAACGGCAATGCCGAACTCGCCAAGATCATTCCGCTGGCCAAGGGCGGCGGGTTGCCTGGCCTCAAGGGCGCCAAGATCCAGCTCATCTTCGCCGACAACCAGGGCACGCCGGCCGCGGGCCAGAACCAGGCGCTGCGGCTGATCTCCGAGGAGAAGGTGGCGGCGCTGATCGGCGCCTACCAGTCCGGCATCACGGTGACGGCAAGCGCTATCGCCGAGCGCCACGGCATCCCGTTCCTCACCGCCGAATCGGTCGCGGCAAACCTCACCGAGCGCGGCTTCAAGTGGTTCTTCCGCACGACGCCCGTGGCCGCCGATTTCGCACGCGCCTATTCGACGTTCCTCAAGGAGCAGAAGGCGGCGGGCCAGAAGGTGGGCAGCATCGCGGTCGTCCACGAGAATACCGAGTACGGCAACTCGGTCGCCAGCGTCATCGCCGACCAGTTCGCCAAGGATGGCCTCAACGTCAGCCAGAAGATCAACTATTCCGCCAACTCCAGCGACGTGCAGCCCCAGGTGCTGCAGCTCAAGGAGAAGAATCCCGACGTCGTGATCTTCATCTCCTACACGTCGGACGCGATCCTCTACGCCAAGACGATGAAGGAGCTGAACTGGAAACCCGCGATCATGATCGCCGACAACGCAGGCTTCAACGATCCCTCGTTCGTCAAGAGCATGGCCCCCATGGTCGAGGGCCTGATCAACCGCTCGGCCTACTCCGGCGGCAAGCCGGGCAGCGTGCCGGCGCTGTTCAACGCCCTCTACAAGGCCAAGACCGGCGGCGACGATCTCGACGACGTGTCGGTGCGCGGCCTGCAGGGCTTCCTGGTGATGGCCGACGCGATCAACCGCGCGGGCTCCACCGATCCCGCCAAGATCCGCGACGCGCTCAAGGCCACCGACCTCAAGGCCGATCAGATGGCAGCGGGCTACGATGGCGTGAAGTTCGACGACAAGGGCCAGAACATCCTGGCGTCGAGCGTCGTCACCCAGATGCGCGGTGGCCAGTATCTCTCGGTCTTTCCGAAGGCGCGCGCCACCACCGACGTGATCCTGCCCTACAAGGGCTGGTAAGCGGGCGTAGCGGCGGCAGGCGAGGCGCATGTCGGCTACGCTCGTGCAGGTGATCGTGGGCGGCCTGCTGCTCGGCGCCGTCTATGCGCTGTTCTCGTCGGGCCTGACCCTGATCTGGGGCATGATGAACGTCGTCAATTTCGCGCACGGCGACTTCGTCATGCTGGGCATGTACAGCGCCGTCATGGTGTGGACGGCGCTGGGGGGCGGCCCGTTTGCAGCAGTGCCGATCGCCGCCATGCTGATCGCGACACTGGGCGTGGCGAGCTACTTCCTGCTGGTGCGCCACATCATGCGCGGGCCGATGCTGGCCCAGATCCTCGGCACCTTCGGCCTGGCGCTGTTTCTGCGGTACTCGGCCTTCTGGTACTTCGGCGCCAACTTCCACAGCCTGCCCGATACCGTGGTCGGCGGCTCGTTCGAGCTGCTGGGCATTCGCTTCGAGGGCTCGCGCGTGCTGGCGGGCGGCATGGGCCTCGCCGTCACGCTCGCCCTGCACCTGATCCTGACGCGGACCTCCATCGGCAGCCGCATGCTGGCGGTCTCGGAGGATGCGACCGCGGCCCAGCTCATGGGTATCCGCCCGCAGCAGATGCAGGCGCTGGCCTGGGCCATGGCGGGGGCGGCGACAGGCATCGCCGGCGCCCTGATCGCCAATTTCTTTCCGACGTCGCCCACGGTCGGCGAGACGCTGGCCATTCTTGCCTTCGTCACCGTCTCGTTCGGCGGCTTCGGCAGCGTGCTGGGGGCGCTGGTGGCCGGCCTGATCATCGGCGTCGTGGAATCGCTGTCGGCCTATCTCGTCGGTCCGGTCTACAAAGACGTCATCGTCTATATTCTCTTCGTGCTGGTGCTGTGGTTCCGGCCGCAGGGCCTGATGGGAAAAGCCTGATGGGTGGGGCGTGAAGCGCTACCTGCTCCCCGGCATCGCAGCCGTCCTGGTGCTCGCCTATCCCGTGCTGACCATGGAGTCCCCGGTCTATCAGCGGCTGGGCGCGCTCGTGCTGCTGGCGGCGATCGGCGCCTCGGCCTGGAACATCGTCGGCGGCTATGCCGGACAGGTGTCGGTCGGCCACGCCGTGTTCTTCGGCTTCGGCGCCTATTCGTCGGTCGTGGTCTACACTCATCTCGGCTGGCCGCCGATCGCGGGCGCGCCGCTCGGCATGGTGCTGAGCGTGGGTCTTGCCTCCATCATCGGCGTGCCGACCCTCAGACTGTCGGGCCACTATTTCAGCATGGCGACGATCGCCGTGGCCGAGCTGGTCCGTGTGCTGTCCTCGACCAGCGAGTTCCTGGGCGGCGCACAGGGGCTGGGCGGGCCCGCCATGCCGCGCTCGCTCATCGATCTCTCGTTCCTTTCGGCGATGCCGTACTACTACATCTTCCTCGTCGTGCTGGCGTTCATACTGTGGCTGACCTGGACCATCGGGCGCGGCCGCATGGGCTTCTATCTGCGCGCCATCAAGGACAGCGAACGCGCCGCGCGCTCGCTCGGCGTCTCCGCCGGCCGCTACAAGCTCTACGCCTACATGCTGAGCGGCGCGTTCGCCTCGCTGGCGGGCTCGCTCTATCTCTGCATGTTCGGCTTCGTCGATCCCGAGTCGGGCTTCGGCATCCTGATCTCGGTCAAGATGCTGGTGATGGCCGCCCTCGGCGGCGCCGGGCAACTGTTCGGGCCGCTGGTCGGCGCGCTGATCCTGGTGCCGCTGGAGGAGCTGTCGAACAGCTACCTGGGCGGCCGCGGCGCCGGCCTCACTTTCGTGGTCTATGGCGCCATCATCGTGATCATCGCCCGCTTCCTGCCGAGCGGCCTGCTGTCGCTGTTCGATCGCAAAGCTGCACCACCACCCAAGGTGGATGCTGCCCGCGCCAAACCGGCGAGCGGCCATGCTGATTGACGCCCGCAACGTCACCAAGGCGTTCGGCGCCTTCAAGGCCGTCGACGACGCTTCGGTCACGGTCGAGGAGGGCGACATCCTGGGCCTGATCGGGCCCAACGGCGCCGGCAAGTCGACCTTCTTCAACTGTCTCACCGGCGATCTGCCGACGACCTCCGGCACCGTGCATTTCGCCGGCGTCGACGTCACGCGCGCGCCGCCGGAGGCGCGGGCGCGACTGGGACTGGCGCGCAGCTTCCAGGTGCCGCTCACCTTCGAATCCATGTCGGTGCTCGACAACGTCACAATCGGCGCGCTGCTTCGCCATCCCCACGCCAGGGACGCGCGCGCCAAGGCGCTGACGGTACTGGAAAGAGTGGGGCTGGACCGCCTGGCCGACCAGCCGGCCAAGAGCCTCGGCACGCCCGGCCGCAAGCGGCTGGAGATCGCCCGCGCGCTCGCCTCGGAGCCCAAGGCGCTGCTTCTCGACGAGGCGATGGCGGGCCTCACGCCCACCGAGGTGCAAGAGGCGATCGAGCTCGTGCGCCGCATCCACGGCGGCGGCATCACCATCGTGATCGTCGAGCACATCATGGAGGTGATCGTCTCGCTGGCGCAGCGCGTCGTGGTGTTCCACCAGGGCCGCGAGATCGCCCGCGGCACGCCGCGCGAGGTGACGAGCAATCCCAGCGTGATCGAGGCCTATCTCGGCCGCCGCAAGGTGCGGCACGGCAACGAACCGGCGGGCCAGTCGTGACCGAACTTCTGCTCAAGATCGAGCATCTCGAAGTCCGCTACGGCGACCTGATCGGCGTCGCCGACGTGTCGCTCGAGGTTCCAAAGGGTTCGGTCGTGGCGCTGCTGGGCTCCAACGGCGCCGGCAAGACCACGACGCTGAACGCCATCGCCGGCATCGCGCGCGCCTCCGCCGGCACGGTGCAATTCCACGGCGAGAACATCGCGGGCCTTCCGGCCTACGCCATCGTGCGCAAGGGGCTGGCGCTGTCGCCTGAGGGTTGGCGGCTGTTCGCCCAGCAGAGCGTCGAGAACAACCTGATGCTGGGCGCCACGCCGCTGGCCGACCGGCGGCGTATCCCGCGCCTGATCGACCGCGTCTATGCCGTCTTTCCCAAGCTGGCGGAGCGGCGCAATCAGCGGGCCGGCACGATGTCGGGCGGCGAGCGCCAGATGCTGGCCGTTGGCCGCGCGCTGATGAGCGAGCCCGAGCTGCTGCTGCTCGACGAGCCCAGCCTCGGCCTGGCGCCGGCTATCGTCGATACGATGTACGACAGCTTTGCCGCCCTGCACAAAGACGGCCAGACGATCCTGCTGGCCGAGCAGTCGGTCGATCTGGCGCTGGAGGCGGCCGATCACGCCTACGTCCTGCAGGTTGGCCGCACCGTGCTCGAAGGTCCGGCCAGGTCGATGCTCGACAATCCCGATGTTCAAAGGATCTATCTGGGTATTGAATAGACGGGCTTCACTGGGGGAGACTCGATCATGCCGATGCTCAATCGTCTCTATGCCGAGTTTCTCGGCACCGGGTGGCTCGTTCTCGGCGGTTGCGGCAGCGCCGTCCTCGCGGCGGCCTTTCCCCAGCTTGGCATCGGGTTCGCGGGCGTGGCGCTGGCCTTCGGCCTCACGGTGCTGACGATGGTCTACGCCCTCGGACCGGTTTCGGGCGGTCACTTCAATCCTGCGGTCACCGTCGGCCTCGCGGTGGCCGGCCGATTTCCCAAGGGCGAAGTCCTGCTCTATGTCGCGGCGCAGGTGCTGGGCGGCATCGCCGGTGCGGCCATCCTCTATGTCGTCGCCACGGGCAAGGCCGGTGCCGACATCGGCGGCTTCGCCACCAATGGCTATGGCGCGCAATCGCCCGGCAAGTACGGTCTGGTCTCGGCGCTCGTGATCGAGGTCGTCATGACCTTCGGGTTCGTGACCGTCATCCTGGGCGCCACCGACAAGCGCGCGCACCCCGCCGCGGCCGGCCTCGCGATCGGCCTCGCGCTCACCTTGATCCATCTGGTGAGCATTCCGGTCACCAATACGTCGGTGAACCCGGCGCGCAGCACGGCGCCGGCATTGTTCGTAGGAGGTGCGGCGCTGTCGCAGGTCTGGCTGTTCTGGGTGGCGCCGCTGCTGGGCGGCGCGATTGCCGGTCTGGCCTATGGTCTGCTACGCCGCGACGACTGACGGCGCGCGCCGGTCGATGTAAGGTGGAGAACGTCGACTGGCCCCTCCCTCGAAGGATCGAACAATGACCATTGGCAAGTATGTCGCTCTCGCCGTTGCTTTGGCGCTGCCGGCCGCGGCCCTGGCGCAGGACGCCGAGGTCAAATTCTGGCTGAAGGGAGCCCCGGGCAATATCCAGGGCTGCATCGCCGCCGACTCGCAATTCACCCGCGAACATACGTTCACGCTGAAGAACGGTCAGGCGGAGGTCAGGATGCCGGGAAACATCCACGTCAAGCTGAAGCTCGCCAAGCCGAACGTCTACACCGGCGACTTCGACCTTGGACGCCTGAATCTGGATATGGTCGTCGACTTGGCAGCGACGCCCAAGACCCTGACGGTCACGGAAAAGAATCTCGGTTGCAAATGGTCGGCCATCAAGCAGTAGCCGGGCTGCGAGCCCAGCCGCGGGCCGCCCGGGAGGAATCGCAGGCGACATGAAGTCGGCCAGGCTGTCGATTCCCTTCAGCGCCACGATCCTGCTGCTGATGGCGCTGGTCCTGGCGCCGCTCAGCTCCGCGCTGCTGTGGCTCGGCTGGCGGTCGGTCGATACGCTGGAGCAGCGCAGTGCCGATGCGCGCGTGGCGGAACTCGAGAAGGCGGTCGAGCAGTTCCTGACCGACGGCCTGCGCGTCGTGATCTATGTCGGTCTCACCCTGGCCGATTCGCCGAGCTTCGCTGCCAAGGAGGGCCCCGCCGCCGATGACGAACGCCGCCACCAGCTCGTCGCCCTGCTGGGGCGGCATTCCGTGGTTGCGGCGGCCTTCGTCGGCTATGCCGATGGGCGCTTGGTCTATGCCGGCCGACCGGACTCCTTCTCACCGACCGAGCTCAGCGACTTCGACATAAAGGATCGCGACGCGATCATCATGCGTGTGGTGAACGGCGAGGGGCCGGCACGCCGCGAAACGTCGTGGGCCCAGGCGCCCGACGGCACCCGCGGCCGCGAGCATGTCCGGCCAACCGACTACGATCCGCGGACCCGGCCCTGGTATGTCGCCGCCGAAAAAATGCGCGGCGCGGCACTCACCGCGCCCTATCACTTTGCCTGGTCGAGCCATGCGGGCATTTCGGCCGGCTTGCCGCTGGTCGGCGGCGGCGGCGTGATCGGCTTCGACTTTACGCTCGAGACGCTTTCGCAGCTTATCAGCGCCTACAAGATTACGCCCAACGCGATCATCATGGTCGGGCATGGCGCCGGAGCGGTCGAAGTCGAATCCGAAGGCTGTATCAGGGCCGCGCCAGATTGCCTCGCCGACGATGCCGAGGTGCGCGTGGTCCTCAAGGGCGTGATCGACGAGGCGGTCCGCGAGGATCGCCGGATCGACCAGCGCATTAGCGTTGGAGCGCGTATCTACCGCGTGATCGTGCAGCGTCTCCCGGAAGCGCTCGGGCAGCGCTTTGTCGTGGCCAGCGCCGTTCCCGTCTCTGAACTTGCTGCCAATTCGCGCACCCTGTTGGAGCGTGCGGCGGCCGCCGCCGCCATTGCGGTCGGTTTCGCCGTCCTGGGGGCGCTCCTGGCATCGCTGCTGGTGTCACGGTCGATCGGACGCATCGCCGCCAAGACCGAGCGGATCCGCAATCTCGACTTTGCCGACCGCACGCCCGTGCAAAGCCGCATCAGCGAGATCGTCCGGCTGTCCGATGCCGTCGAGCGCATGCGCGAGGGCCTCGAGGTGTTCGGCCGCTACGTCTCGAAGGATCTGGTTCACCAGATCATGCGCTCGCCCGAGAGCTCGGGCGTGGGCGGTACGCGCCGGGAAGTCACGGTGATGTTCACCGACATCGAGGGTTTCTCGCGTCTCAGCGAGACGATGGAGCCCGAGCTCCTGACCAGCCGGCTGTCGCGTTACTTCGAGGTGCTGGGGGCGGCGATCTCCGCCAACCACGGCATGATCGACAAGTACATCGGCGACAGCATCATGGCCTTCTGGAATGCCCCGGAGTTCGACGAAGACCACATCGCCAACGCCTGCCGGGCCGCCCTGCAGGCCGCCGCCGCGGGTCGCCGGCTTTCGGAGAAATGGCAGCGGCTCGGCCGGCCGGGTTTCAAAACCCGGTTCGGGCTCCATACTGGGTCGGCGGTGGTCGGCAATGTCGGCGCCCGCGAGCGCATCAACTACACCCTGGTCGGCGCCGTGGCGAACCAGGCCTCACGGCTGGAAGGGATGAACAAGGTCTATTGCACCGAGGTGCTGGCAAGCGGCGAGGTCGCCGGCCCCACGTCCGACCGCTTCGTCTGGCGTCACATCGACCGCATCGTCGCGGTCGGCACCACGGAAATGCATGACATTCACGAACCATTGGGCGAGATCGACAGCGCCCCCGACCATGCCGAGCTGCTGGCCCATTGGGCCGCCGGACGCGCCGCCTATGTCGAGGGCCGCTTCGAGGCCGCGATCGTCTGCTTCAATGCCGTGGCGGAGATCCGGCCGGGCGACGGGCCGAGCCGCGTCTTCATCGCGCGCTGCACCCGGTTTCTCCAGAGCGGGACGCCCGAGGGATGGGACGGGACCTGGCGCCTCGACAGCAAGTAACGCTTCAGGACTGCTGCATCAGGATTGGCCCGTCAGGACGCGCACGTGCGCGACAGCCGACCCGGCCAGCGCCTCGAGGTCGTAGCCACCCTCGAGGGACGAGACGATGCGCCCCTCGGCGTGCTGGCCGGCAATCGCCATGAGTTCCTCCGTCAGCCAGGCGAAGTCCTCGGTCTCGACGTTCAACTGGGCCAGCGGATCGCGGCGGTGGGCATCAAAGCCCGCCGACACGATCAGAATCTCCGGCGCGAAGAGATCGAGCGCCGGCAGGATGCGGTCGCCCCAGGCGGTGCGGAACTCGGCACTGCCGCTGCCGGCCGCAAGCGGCACGTTGACCACGTTGCCCGCCACCCCGCGCTCGCGCGCCGAGCCGGTGCCGGGGTAGAGCGGCGACTGGTGGGACGAGGCATAGAACAGTCGCGGATCGGGCTCGACGATGGCCTGGGTGCCCTGGCCGTGATGGACGTCGAAGTCGACGATCGCCACGCGCTTCAGGCCGTAGGCGGCCTGGGCATGGAGCGCGCCCACGGCGACGCTGTTGAACAGGCAGAATCCGCCGGGAACGCTCGGCAGGGCATGATGGCCGGGCGGACGTACCGCGGCGAAGACGGTCTGCGCTGTTTCGCGCATCACGGCATCGACGCCGGCGACCACGGCGCCGGCGGCGTGACGTGCCGCCTCGGCGCTGTCGGTGCTCATGATGGTATCGGCATCGATCTGGACCAGCTCGCCGGCCGGCGGGCGGACGCCCAGGATCGCCTCGACATACTCCTGCGGATGCACGCGCGTGAGCTGCTCGAGGGTGGCGGCGGGCGCCATGACGGAGACCAGATGGGCAATGGCCGCATCGTCGAGCGCGGCCAGCACCGCGCGCAGCCGGTCGGGTCGCTCGGGGTGGTAGTCGCCGGTGTCGTGGGCCAGGAACGACGGGTGGCTGATGAGGAACGACGTCATATATTCCCTCTAGCGCGGCGGGCCGTGCCGGGATAGGCCATCCGATCCGTCACTTGAGCCGCCTTGCGAGGCGGCGATAAGATGCCGGCGCCTTGGGGGATCTCGATAAATGTTGCGTTCGATTGCCATCGCCATGCTCTCGCTGATTGCCGGGAGCGCGCTCGCCGTGGACACCACTTTCCTGCTGGTCAATTCGACCAGCTATCCGATCGGCGAGATGTCGATCTCGCAGCACGACATGAGCATGTGGAGCCCCAATCTGCTCCGCGGGCCCGTCATCAAGCCCGGCGAGTCGCGCCAGGTGGTGATCCCGGCGTCGCAACTCGTCTGCCAGGTCGATATCAAGCTCGGCTTCTCCGACGGTACCCCCGCGGCGATCTGGCAGTACCTCAATCTGTGCAATCTGAGGAAACTCCAGGTCTTCTACGACCGCTACAGCGGCGTCACGACCGCCAAGTACAACGAATAAGCAGGATCGCCTTCCTCCCCATTCAAATGGGAGGTGCCCCGTACCGGCGCTGTTTACAGCGCCTTTGGCGGAGGGGTCATGACCCCATCGCCCTCGTAAGACGAGGGCACTTCTCCTGATGACAGGGGAAGAGAATGAGTCTGTTTCCAAAAGACCCTAGCCCAGAAACCAATCGAGGATCGCCGCATTCTTGTCGCGCGGATAGGTGTGCGACAGGTCGGCGATCTCGCGATAGACCACCGCGGGAACGCCGCGAAAGCTGTGTCGGCCGCCCATGGCTTCCCCACAACCCCAGAGGGTGATAGCGTCTCGCGCTACTCGGGTTGATCTGGAGAATATCGGCTGATTCATCGTTGAACCTTATGCGTCCGGCCGGCGACCTAACATCAACGCTTTGATTGAAGGAATTAAGATGACGCCGCTCGCACGCTATGAAATTGCACGGGAACCCGATCTTGCTTTGAGCGTGCGTGGGGCATCGCGCGGCTTCAACCTTCTCACCATGGCGCAAGATAGCCAGAGTATGACTGGTTCACCGGCTGCGCTATTGCTGACGCCCGATCAGACGACCGCCATAAACCCGCTTCTGGCGCTCAAGCCTTCGACGGCGGCGAAAGTCGCGGGCCTGTTCGATATCTTGCACATTGAGCTGAACGCATCTTTCGATACTGGAAATTACGCGCAACTGGCGCAACAGGCATCGGCATTTTTGCAGCAGCATCCCATTGTCCCGATGGCCCGCAGATCGGCCTTCGAACAGAGAGTAATACGAGGCCGACCTTAAGGAATATCAAGCCAAACTTGCCGACTACGAAGCCGCCCTTGCTGCCTATAACGAGAAAATGGACGAGAGGATCCCCACCACAGGGCGGAGCGAGGTGAGCTTGTATGTCGGACAGACTCTACCCCAGGAACCAGTCGAGGATTGCCGCATTCTCGTCGCGCGGATAGGTGTGCGAGAGATCGGCGATCTCGCGATAGATCACCGCGGCGCCCGCCTGCTGGAGGGCGAGCTGGGCGCTCCGGGCGATTTCGGGCGGGAACATCCAGTCCTGCGCGCCGTGCACGATATGGACCGGCAATCCGCGCACGCGAGCGGGGTCTGCAAAGCCCATCATCATCGGATGGAAGGCGGCGGCCACCGGCGCCAGGTGGGTGAAGCGGCAGTCGCCGCGCAGGCCCAGCACATAGGTGAAGGTGCCGCCGTCACTCATGCCGGTCAGCAGCTGCCGCGCGGGGTCGATGTTCCACTGCCCCGCGACCTCGTCGACCATGCGGTCGATATTCGGCCCGTCCACTTCCGGCTCCATCAGCGACCAGGTCGAACCGCTCGCCGTCGGTGCGATCACGATCAGGCCGCGCGTGCGTGCCTCGCGCACCCAGCTCCACAGGAAGGCGCCGCCATCGCCGCTGCCGCCGTGCATCGCCACGACCAGCGGCCAGGCGCGGGCCGCGTCGTAGTATTCCGGAACGTAAAGCGAAAAGGCACCGCGCGTGCCGGGAGGACCGCCGACATGCATCACGCCGACCCTCTCACGGCTGGAGCCGGTATTCGCCAGCCGATCCAATAGGGCCGCATCGTCGCGCGCGGCAGGTTCGAGGAAGAATTGGCTGACCGGCTTCAGGTGCGCTGCCATCGGATAGATCGCTTCGGCAGCGCGAGCGTAGCCGCGTAGCGCTCGGTAGGCGGCAACGATGGGCTGCGGCGCCTCACCGGAGGCCAGGAGCCTGGCGATACCTTCGCCTGCCGCCTCGGCGGCACGTTCCAGGCAGCCGCGCACCGGCGCCAGCCGCTCCGGCCAGGTCATGGCGCGCGAAGCCGAAAGAGCTGCCTCCACATCGTCGTTGCGGCCGGCAACCGCGTCGATCAACCGAGGCAGGTTGGTGGGCGAGAGATGGCGGCCGGTGAATTCCAGCGCATACAACGCCCGGAGTGTCGCCGGGACCAGGCTGGCAATGGCGTCGATGGCCGGTTCGTTTTGCGCGTCCGCCATCGCTCCGCTCTTCTCAGTCCTTCAGCATGACGGCATCGAGTGGTGCCCGGCCACGGATCATGTCCGAGGCTTTCTCCGCGATCATCAGCACCGAGGCGTTGAGGTTGGCGGACGGCATGGTCGGCATGATCGAGGCATCGACGACGCGCAGCCCCTCGAGGCCCCGCACGCGGAGCTGGTCGTCGACCACCGCTGTCGGATCCGTATCGGGCGCCATGCGGCAGGAGCCCATGAGATGGAAGGTCGTCGTGCCGCGCTGCTTGGCGGCCGTCAGCAAGTCGTCGTCGGACTGCTTCTCGGCGCCGGGGAATTCCTCACGGTCGTAGTACTTGCTGAGCGGCTGCGAGCCCAGCAGGCGACGGGCGAGCTTCATGCCGGCCAGCAGCACGCGCCGGTCGCTTTCGGCGGCCAGGTAATTCGGCTGGATGACCGGCGCCTCGAAGGGATCGGCCGAGCGGGCACGGACATAGCCGATGCTGTCGGGCCGCTGCTGCCAGGAAGCGATCGTCATGCCGGGAAAATCATCGAGCGTCGACTGCACGCCCTCCTTGTAGCTGGCCGGCGTAAAAGTGAGCTGCAGGTCGTAATTGTCGACACGCTCGTCGGACTTCCAGAACACGTAGATGAGGGTCGGGTTGAGCGCCAGGATGCCCTTGCGCGACACGGCGTATTTCAGCACTTCGCCGACCAGCCGAAGCCCGTGCGAGCGTTCGTTGATGCTCATGGCGCCCTTTACGCGGGCGACGAAGCGCGGCGCATAGTGGTCGCGCAGGTTCTCGCCGACGCCGGGCAGGGCGTGCTTCACCGTGACGCCGAGCGACTGCAGCAGCGGCGCCGGACCGATGCCGGAGACCTGCAGAAGCTGCGGGCTGTTCACGGTGCCGCCGCACAGGATCACTTCCTTGTTGGCGCGGACCCCGATCTGTTTGCCGCTGCGTCCGCCTTTGCGATAGCGCACGCCCGTCGCGCGCTTGCCTTCGAGGATGATCTCCGTCGCCTGGGCATGGGTGCGCACGGTGAGGTTCGGCCGATTCATCGCTGGATGCAGGTAGCCGCGCGCGGCACTCACCCGCCGCCCGTTCCGGATAATGCGCTGCACGTAGCTGACGCCGGCCTGCATCGTGCCGTTGTAGTCGCGGTTGCGCGGGATCCCCATCTGCACCGCGCCCTCGATGAAGGCCTCGCACAGGGGATCGCGCCAATCGAGATCGGTAATGGGCAGGCCGCCCTCATGGCCCCGGAATGTCTCGTCCACGGCATCGGGCGTGTCGGCGATGCGCTGCTCGGTGCGGCGGAAGTAGGGGAGCACGTCGGCATAGCCCCAGCCGTGGTTGCCGCGCTGTGCCCAGCCGTCGAAGTCGAGCCGCTGGCCACGATTGTAGATATGGCCGTTGATCGAGCTGGAGCCACCCAGGGTCTTGCCGCGCGGCGCGGCGATGCGCCGGCCGCCGGTCCATTCGCTGGGCTCGGAGGTGTAGAGCCAGTTCACCCGGGGATTGACCAGCGTGTACATGAAGCCAGCGGGGATATGGATGAAGGGGTGCCAGTCCGATGGGCCGGCTTCGAGGACGCAAACGGTGACGTTCGGGTCCTCGCTCAGGCGGCTGGCGAGCACGCTGCCGGCCGAGCCGGCGCCCACGATCACATAGTCGAAACTGTCCATTCCTGCGCGTCTCCAGTCTTCGCCGTTTCTACTGCGCCTTCTTCGGCAGGAAGCAATGTTCCATGCCGGGAAAACGCCGCGCTCGAACATCCTCGGCGTAGGCTTGCGCCGCCGCGGAAATCTGGCTGCCGAGATCGGCGTAGCGCTTGACGAAACGCGGCGTGAAATCGCTGAACAGCCCGAACACATCTTCCGACACCAGGATCTGGCCGTCGCAGGCGGGAGAAGCGCCGATGCCGATGGTCGGCACCGGCAGGTCTGCCGTGATGGCCGCGGCCACCGGCTCGAGCGTGCCTTCAAGAACGACGGCAAAAGCGCCGGCCGCCGCCACCACTTCGGCATCGCGCCGCACCTGCTGCGCTTCCTCGTCGGATCGGCCGGTCGCCTTGAAGCCGCCGGCAACGTTCACGGCCTGCGGCATCAGGCCGACATGGCCGCATACCGGGATGCCGCGCTGGGTCAGGAAGTGCACGGTCGCGGCCATCTCTGCGCCGCCTTCCAGCTTCACGCCGCTGGCGCCGGTTTCAGCCATGACGCGCGCGGCGGAGCGGAAGGCCTGCTCGGGGCTCTCCTGGTAGCTGCCGAAGGGCAGATCGACGATCACACAGGCGCGCTCGCTGCCGCGCATCACCGCCGCCCCGTGCGCGATCATCATGTCGAGCGTCACGGGCAGGGTGCTATCGAAACCGTAGATCACCATGCCGAGCGAATCGCCGACCAGCAGGAGATCGACATGGGGATCCAGGCGTTGCGCCATCTGGGTGGTGTAGGCAGTCAGACAGGCGAGGGGTTCCACGCCCTTGCGGCCGCGGATCTGCGGAGTGGTCGTGCGTTTGACGCGGGCGACGGTGCTCATTGTCCTGAACAAGGTGAGAGATGGCGCACATCATGCTAGATCACGGTGTGTCGTGAAGCCAGATAGAGTGCCAGACAGAGTGAGTCAGATGAATGCGCCGGCCCCGCTCAAGCTGCTGCTTTCCAATCATGCACATCTCACCTGGGGTACCCGTATCGCAGCTGCCGTTCCGTCAGGCGGGCTTGCTTTTGTGACCTCGGAGGAGGCTGTCGCCAGCGGTGATCCCTGCGACGCCGATTTCGCCTTCATGACCCGCGAGGTGACGGGGAAGTCGAGCAAGAACAACCAGACGCCCGAGTTGCGCGATTTCGAGATCGTGCTGCGCCGGGCGCCGAAGCTGCGCTGGCTGCAAATCCATCCGGCCGGGGCGGAGCGGCCGATCTATCGCGAGTTGCGCGACCGCGGCGTAAAAGTCACGACCGCGTCCGGGGCGACGGCGGTGACGGTATCGCACACCACGCTGGGCGCCGTGATCGCGCTCAACCGTCGCTTTCCGCTGCTGGCGGATGCCCAGCGACGGCATGCCTGGGAACCGCGGATCGGCGAGGGGGCGCCGCGCGATCTGAAAGGCCAGTGCGCCGTGGTGGTGGGCCTGGGGCCGATCGGCCGCAACATCGCGGCCCTGCTGAAGGTGCTGGGTATGCGCGTGGTCGGCGCCCGACGCAGCGCCGAGCCGGTGACGCCGTGCGACCGCACGATCGCCTACGACCGTCTGGGCGAGGTCCTGCCCGAGGCGGACTGGCTGATCCTGTGCTGCCCGGCCTCTCCGCTCACGCGCGGCATCGCCAACGCGGCGGCCTTTGCCGCGATGCCCGCCGGCGCCCACTTCGTCAATGTCGCGCGCGGCGAGATCGCGGTGGAAGCCGACGTGATCGCAGCCCTCGCCAGTGGCAAGCTGGGCGGCGCCTATCTCGACGTCTTCGCGCATGAGCCGCTCGATCCCGCATCGCCCTTGTGGGACATGCCCAATGTCCTGGTCTCGCCGCACACTGCCAGTCATTCGCTCGGCCAGAACGAGGCGATCTTCGAGATCTTCCTCGACAATCTGGCGCGCTGGCGGGCCGGCCAGAAGCTGCGCAACGACGTCGACGATCTCGGCTAGATCAGGATGCTTGCACTGCCAGCATCCGCTCACGGAGATGTGATGAGCAGGTTCAGCAGGAAAATGCTATTACTTCTGGTAGGCTGGCGGTTGGACCGCGCCAGTCGACTACATGAGCATGACCCGCCCGCGCACGCCGCGGGTTGACGCAGAAGCGAGGGTGGAGCTTGCCACGGATGGTACGTCACGCCAGGCCGTCTGAGTCCGGA
>Ga0082335_1006026_pt1 | contig 16066 bp, 18 predicted proteins | sample Subgrocontami58m_FD_72375 | JGI IMG/M metagenome (GOLD analysis project Ga0082335, IMG submission 72375) | Subsurface groundwater microbial communities from S. Glens Falls, New York, USA - GMW37 contaminated, 5.8 m (SPADES assembly) (version 2) ... | reverse complement strand
AATTCGCGCGAATAAGGCTGGTAAGAAATTTTAAAATAAAAAAACCGGCTCGGGCTTCGAGCGCGGTGAGATCAACTGATTACATCTTCGCGAGCGCTTCCTTGAGCCGTCGGGGGCTCTCAGCGGCACTCTCTAATTTGCGTTCCTGAAGGTCAGCCACCTCACGAAGGCGAACAGCCACATGCTTCACCAAATCATCTGCCCCCCATTCGAGCATGAACGTTTGAGAGAACGGCACGGGATGGCAATTGAAAAGGCAATCGTCATTGGTACGAGCAACCATGAGAATGTCGTCCCGATGAGGGTGATGGCAGATGTACATCGCCGCAACGGGGTGGTTCGCGTAGGCGAGGTCGGCAACGACATGATTTTCGCACTCTCTGCATCCCTGACTCTTCGGGAGCAACCGGAATAGCACCGTGAGCGGCTCCGGCAAAACCTCGTGAAGCCTGCCGCCGACTAAAGCTGCTGCCTGCAACAGCTTCGGCCACTCCCACACTGGTACATCTACTGGGAACCAGCATGTAGCACGCATTCTTTTCTCCCTGCTGCTTAGATGGCCTGCCACTCAGGTGTCCCCTATGGCTCAGACATCCTACAGCTCAGGATTATGAAAGGACTTTGACGACCCTATTGCCGTCACCTTAACTAGTAACGCGGTTTCAGGTGTCGGTCAACTGATGCACATCTTATGAACCTTCTATTCTCAAAATTGAGGAATTTTCCCTTGTGCTGGGTTTTGTGGGCGCGGTATATTCAAAGGACTGACGAAAGTATTAGGCACTTGGTACTAGACACTCATCCGCACCTCTATCCCCTAACCTCTACTCTCTATCCCCTCCACCATGGCCGACACCCGCGAAAAACTCGACACGGTCCGGATGCCTCCGCAATCCCTTGAGGCTGAAGCGGCCCTCTTGGGATCCCTCCTCCTTGATAAGGAGGCGTTTTGGCGCGTTGCCGATGTCATCGAATCAAAAGATTTTTACAAAGCGGGACATCGGATTATTTTCGAAACCATTCAAGAAGTCGTGGCCCGGCGCGAGGCAGTTGATATTCTTTCGGTCCAGGAGAGGCTCCGCGAAAAAAACGAGCTTGAACCCATTGGCGGGGTAAGCTACTTGACCTCGCTCGTCAACACCGTCCCCACAGCCTCGAACGCGGCCCACTATGCGAGAATCGTGCATCGCAAGCGTATTCATCGCGATTTGATTGAGGCCGCACACCGCATCTCGGAACTCGGATACAAGGAAGACGAGGATCTTGAAACCGTACTCGACGATGCCGAGAAAACGGTTTTTGCGGTTGCCCAGAGCTCCCTCGCGCAGGAATTCCAGCCGGTAAAAAAATCACTCGAAGAAGCGTGGCAGAGAATCGAAAAACTCCAAGCTGGTGATGGAGCGCTTCGAGGAGTCTCGACTGGATTCCCCGACCTCGACAACATTCTCGCCGGACTCCAAAAATCGGATTTGATTGTGCTTGCCGCGCGCCCAAGCTTGGGAAAAACATCCTTAGCACTCGACATGGCAAAAAATGTTGCCCTCAAGGATAACCTTCCCGTCGGATTTTTTTCAATCGAAATGTCGCGGGAGCAGGTGGTTGACCGGCTTATTGCGTCGCAAGCATCGGTTGACCTTTGGAAGCTCCGGACCGGACGGCTCTCGGACCAAGGGGACGACAATGATTTTTCGCGGATTCACGATGCGATGGAGACGCTCTCAAAAATCCCGCTCTTCATTGACGATGTTGCCTCCCCCACCGTCATGCAGATCCGGGCTATGGCGAGGAGACTCCAGGCCGAGCACGGCGACCTTGGACTCGTGGTCATTGATTATCTCCAGCTCATCCGCGGACACGAGTCGGCAGAAAACAGGGTGCAGGAAGTCTCCGAAATTTCGCGGGCATTGAAAGCCATGGCAAAGGAGCTCAATGTCCCGGTACTCGCAATCTCCCAGCTCTCGCGTGCGGTTGAGATGAGGTCTGATGCCGTGCCAAAACTCTCCGACCTTCGTGAATCAGGATGCCTTGCGGGCGATACCCTTCTCATGCGCGCTGATAACGGTGAATTGGTAACCATCAAAGATCTTGTCGGGAAAAAAGATGTTCCCGTGTATTCACTTGAGCGTGGTTGGCGTGTAAAGCCCCAGATAATTTCAAAGGTATTCTCGAGTGGACGAAAACAGATTTTCGAGCTGAAATTTCGAAGTGGGCGTGCGATAAAAGCTTCGGCAAACCATAAGTTCAGAACCATCAACACGTGGCAGCGACTTGATGAGCTTGCTCCGGGCATGCATATTGCGTCTCCACGCACCATGATCCCCTTTCAACCGAAACAGGCACTCACGCGCGATGAGCTTGTATTACTTGCGCATCTTACCGGGGATGGGTGCGTATTGCCTCGTCAACCCGTCCACTATACGAGTGCCGACCCTGCGAACATTCAAATCGTTTCCGAGACGGCAAAGCGTCTGTTCAACATTGCACCCCGCACCGTTCGGCAAAAAAATTGGTGGCACATCTACCTTCCTTCGCCTTATCACCTTACCCATAATCGCCCGCACCCCATTACGGCATGGTACCGAAAACTCGGACTTGCATCCGTGCGTTCATACGAGAAAAAACTTCCCTCGGCTCTGTTTCAATCTGACGCGGAACATATCCGGCTCTTTCTCCATCACCTCTGGGCAACTGACGGCAATATTTCTTGGAAACACCTCCCTGGCCGTATATCGACTGCGGCAATTTACTACGCGACCGGAAGCAAGATTCTCGCAGGCCAAGTCCAGCATTTGTTGCTTCGAATTGGTATCCATTCAGTAATTCGCAAGGTCCCCCAAGGGCGCTACCGCGCTCAATATCACGTGCATGTGCAAGGAAGTCCAATGCAGCTTCGCTTCCTCGAATCCGTTGGTTCATACGGAGCGCGAGGTACCCATATTCCTGAACTCATTGCCTCCCTCCGTGCGATCAGGCCGAATCCAAACCTCGACATCATCCCGAAAGAATCGTGGCAAGTTTTCGTTGCCCCGGCCAAACACGCGGCTCATCAAAGCTGGCGAGATCTTGCCGAGAGCCTCGGCATGTCATACTCAGGAAGCTCGCTCTTTCATTCGGGACTGTCGCGGGGGCGCATGGAACGAGTCGCAGTAGCGCTTGCAAGCCCCCGCCTCCTCGAGCTTGCTGAATCTGATGTGTTTTGGGATGAAATTCTTACTATTACTCCACTCGGCGTGGAAGAAGTGTTCGATGCCACCGTGCCGGGAACTCATAACTTCATCGCGAACGACATCATTGTTCATAACTCAATTGAACAAGATGCCGACGTGGTGCTCTTCATCTACCGTGAGGATAAGGTAAAAAAGAATGTTGAAAAAAAGAATGTTGCTGAAATATTGATTGAAAAACATAGAAACGGTCCGACCGGCAGAGTTGAACTCTACTTCAACGAAGAGATGGTAAGTTTCCGCTCGATGGCAAAGCACTTCGAAGAAGAGCAATTTTAATACCACCAATGTTTTCAAAACCAATCCAGACTCTTATTGAGTATTTCATGAAGTTTCCCGGCGTGGGGCCGAAACAAGCCACACGCTTTGTGTTTTATTTGCTTCGCGAAGATGAAGCCGAGGTTGAATCCTTCGCATCAGCCATCGCCCGACTCCAGAGTGACGTAAAAATCTGTCGCCAATGCTACAAAACATTTGATACCAACCCCTCGACTTCGCTCGACGTAGCTCGGGACAGGCAGCTCGGGACAGGTGGCGGCGAAAAGGAACTCTGCGAAATTTGCAGAGATACAAAACGAAACAAGTCAGAAATCATGGTTATCGAGAAAGAAGTTGACCTCGGAAACATCGAGCGAACCCACAAGTTCAGCGGCCTCTACCATGTGCTCGGAGGAATTGTCTCCCCGCTTGATTCGACCGCGCCCTCACGGCTCCACCTTCGCGAACTGTTTGAACGTATCCAGACGCGTGCGAAAACCGGAGACGCAATCGAGGTTATTCTTGGCACAAATCCAACAGCCGAGGGGGACGCAACCGCGCTCTACATCGAACGCATCGTGACCCCATTAAAAAACCAGTACCAAAACCTCACACTTTCCCGTCTCGGACGAGGCCTCACCACCGGATCGGAGCTCGAATACTCCGACGATATTACTATTGCGAATGCGTTGGTAAATCGGAAGTAAGGGAAGTTCTTTTCTCACCATGCCGTGAGCACGCGGCATACAAAAGGAGGTGGACCGTGGCCGTAAAAGACAACCTCAATGGACATGACCTCGAAGTCGAGCGGAGTGGACGCTACACCGCGTGCATTCGCCTGCTCGGCACCACAATGCATGTGATAGAGTCTCGGTTGTCCGAGTGTACCCCCGCCGGGCGAAAGAAACTCCTCACCGCCGCTGCAGATGAACTCACGTCCACCGCAGAAAGACTGCGCAGGCAAGCGAACACAATCCCGGATGAGGTGCAGCCCGGTGGTGGTCCTCCGCAACCGCCCGAGGACGGAGCACGAGTCATCGAGCTCTTCCCAGCCAAGGGCTGAAACCCACTCCTCCGAGACCCCGAAGCAAAAGGTGCCCTGACTGCGATCAGTGCGCCTCTTTTTTTATTTGTCCGCGATCCGCCAGCTGGCGGAGAGCGGGAACAAACAAATAACCCGCCGAAGCTATAGCGAAGGCGGATTACAAACTTATCTACAAGCGAAAAAAATAAACTATTTCTTAATCTCCTGTATCTCAACCTCGGTGTAAGGTTGGCGATGGCCGTGTTTTTTGTGATACCGGGATTTCGAGTGATACTTAAAAACGATTTTCTTCCGATCTCGCGCCTGTTTCAAAACTTTCGCGGAAACATGCGCCCCTTTCACGGTCGGTGTTCCGATCTCGAGCGAATCACCATCCGAAATCAGCAGTACTTCGTCAAACCGAATTGCCTCCCCGCCTTCGGCGATGAGCTTCTCTACTTTCAATTTCTGGCCGGGTGCAACCCTATACTGTTTGCCGCCCGTCTTAATTACTGCAAAATTTGACATACTATTGCTTCCCGCCGGCCTGCCCCGTTGCATCCCGCATCAGCGGGATTGCTGCGGGGTTTTGATGACTGCAAATTTCATATTGGTATTTCCAAACCTCAAGAAACTGTAGCATGCCCAGCGCCCCTCCGACAAGGCCTACTCATCGTTCTCAACCATCTCGGGCTTTGCGAGCATCACCGGCTCAATTTCAAGCGCTTTCCCGGTAATTTTCAAGAAATCCTTATCAATTTTGGTGAATTCTTTATAGGTACTATTATACATCCCGATCGAAGTACCGAGATTCTTACCGAGTTTCTTCATATAGTCATCAAAAGACAGAAGATGGCGACTTAAATTTTCCACCTGTTTTATGATGTCCCGCGTTTGTTCCGAGATCAGCTGGTTGCGAAGGCCCTGGAGCACTGTTTGCAGATACGCGAGGAATGACGTCGGAGATACAATAATAACTCGTTTCTGCCCCGCATATTGCAAAAGATTCGTATCTTCAACACCTGACCCCACCTTATTAATCAAGAGATCGTAATAGACAGCCTCTGAAGGAATGAACATGAACGCAAAGTCCATCGTATTTTCTTCGGGTTTCACGTATTTCGACGTCTCATCAATTCGTTTTTTTAAGTCGCTGACAAAGGCGTTTTCAAACCTCTTTTTCTCTTGTATATCCCCCGCCTCGAGCATGCGACTATAGTTTTCAAGGCTAAATTTTGAATCAATCGGAACAATTCTTTTATCGACAAACACGACCGCATCGACAATCACTCCGTTTTTAAACGAATACTGCATCTGGTAGGAGCCGGGCGGCAGGACATTTTTTAAAACCGTCTCCAAATAATACTCGCCTAAAATTCCCCTTTGTTTTGGATTATTTAAAACATCCTGCAATTTTTTTAACTGATCGGTGACGTTCACCACTTGCCGGTTCGTCTCTTCGAGTTTCACCAATTTCTCAGTCACATCGCGCGTCAGCTTTGCGGTCTCTCCGTACTGGCCCTGCATGACTTTCGACATCTCGCCATACTGCGACTGCATCACCTTCGTTGACTCACCCAATCTTTGATCAAGACTCCTCGTAATTTCATTCAGCTGATTTTGGAGCATGAGGAGCGATTGGTCGTCCTTTGGCTTTTCTTCGCGCCTGCGCATCATAAAAAAGAGGCCAGCAAAACCGGCGATGATGACCACGAGAATTGCCACAAATTCAGCACTCATATCCGTATCCTACGCGTTCCGAATAAGGTTGGAAAGTTCCTCCACTTTCAAGCCAAGAGTAACTGCATCTCTCGCTTCGGCATTTAAACGAACCAGAGGTTCCGTGTTTGATGATCGCACATTAAACCTCCAGTCGGGAAAATCAATCGTGATCCCATCTGTGGTATCGATTGTTCCCTCGCGGTAGTGAGCACGAAGCGCTTCCTCTAATCCGGCCCAGTCGCGCACAGAAAAATTCTTCTCACCGAGTTGTATGTATCGCTCAAACGGTTCTGCAAGTTCCGAGAGTGATTTCCCGCTCTTTGTCATCAGATCAAGCACCATGAGCAAAACTTTCATCGAGTTATCCGTTGAAAATGTCTCCTCAAAATAATAATGGCCTGAATGCTCGCATGCAAAACGCGCCTTTTCTTTTCTCATGAGGAGCTTGATGAAATAGTGCCCCGTGCGGCAGGGCAGAGCTCTCCCCCCTGCGGCCTCAACTGTTTCTTTGAAAATACGGCTCGTGGGAACCGAATACAGTACGGTCGCACCGGCGTGTTCTTTCGTTATTTCCTCCGCAAGTAATGCGCCAATCGCGCTTGCAGGAACGCGTTTCGCGCCGGCATCGACAAAAAAAATCCGGTCGCCATCGCCATCGAAGATAACGCCAAAATCTGCGCTCGACTTTGTAACAGCTTCTTTCAGTGCGGCGTTCGTTGATTCGGTAATCGGATCGGGCGGATGGTTTGGGAATCGTCCGTCGGGTTCCCAGAAGAGCGGCACGATGCGCAATTCCGGAAAGCGCGCCATAAGTTTTGGTAGCACGACACTCGTAGCGCCGTTTGACGCATCGATTGCAAGGGTGACCGGGCGGAAGGCATATCCACCAGCAAGAAATTCAACATACTCATCCAAGAAATCTTTTGCAGAAACTGAACCGGGCTTTCTTCCGGAAACGGGATTTTCCATAAGTTCCTGGAGGCGACCAAAACAATTTTCCCGGGCAAACGGATACACACTTCTGCCAACGCATTTCGCCCCGTTATATTCGGGCGGATTGTGCGATGCCGTTACCATAAATCCCCCATCAGCGCCCTCGCGTCCGGCAATCCAATAGAACATGGGCGTTGTGGTAATACCGGAATCGGTCACCATAGCCCCACCAGCAACAAGCCCGCGTTTTGCCGCATCAGCAAGTTCGGGCGAAGAGATGCGAACATCCCTTGAGAGAATAACCTTCGGCTGTTCGGTGTTGTATTGTTCACAAAGAAATGCAGCAAACGCTCGCGCGATTGCCTCCATCACTGCGGAATTGATCTCATCCGGTACCACGCCGCGAATATCATATGCTTTAAAAATTTTTTGATTGATTTCCATACTTATTCAGCATACACTACCGCCAATCGTCTTAGAACCTTTGGAAAGCACTTTTCGAATGTAAGCCACACAGGGACACATTGCACCCACTATAGGAGACCTGTCATGCAAGAGCATCGTTTCAACGAAACAGGGAACGAAGTACTGCTGATCGGTGCAGGGGACGCGCGGGGGCACGCCCTCGCCTGGAAATTCGCCGAATCACCCATGATTGATCGGGTTTGGGTAGATCAGGCCCGGCCCGGAGTTGCGGATGAGCCGAAGTGCGAGATCCTTGGCGTTACAGGAAACGCAAGTCTCGTCGCGTTCGCGAATTCACGAAAGAATCCCCTCGCATTCGTCTGTTCCGAGGCACCACTCGCTGAAGGCATCGTAGACCTCTTCACCGCGGCGAACATCCCGATCTTCGGGCCCACGATGGTAGGAGCGTGCCTCGAGTCATCAAAAATCTTCGCCAAGGAGTTCATGGCGCGGAACCGCATTCCGACCGCTCCCTTCGAGAGCGCTCGAAATTACGAGAAAGCAGAACAGATCCTTCGCAGGCGCAGTGGAATCGGTCGCTTCCCGGTCGTGGTGAAAGCCAACGAGCTCGCGCGCGGCAAGGGTGTGAAGATCTGCGAAACCCTGGTCGAAGCTCTCGACTGGGCAAGCAAGTGGTTTCCCGGCTCTGGCGTCGGCTCCGGCGTCGTGATCGAAGATGTCCTCACCGGAGACGAAGTTTCATTCACCTGCTTCGTTGATCGCGATACTTTTTTCCTGCCTCTCGCAACAGCCCGCGATCACAAGCAACTCTACGATGACAACACCGGACCCATGACAGGCGGAATCCTCACTATCTCACCGGCTCCCGGTTTCACGGACGAAATGGGCGAACGATTCATCCAGGAGATCGTCCTGCCAACTCGGCATGGTTTGATGAAGGAGGGCATCCCCTTTACCGGGGTCATCACCTTCGGCGGAATGGTGACGGAAGACGGCCCGAAGCTCCTTGAGTACAACACGCGTTTCGGAGATCCCGAAGCCGAAGTCATCCTCCGGCGCTTCCGCGGGGACCTCTTTCGCCTCGTCACAGCCCTCATGCGCGGCAACACAATTCACCCGGATGACCGTGAGTGGGATCCGCAACACGCTTTCTGCACGGTTCTTTGCGCGCCGGGGTATCCTGAAGCGCCTCGGACCGGCAAGCTGATCTGGGGCATCGACTCCGCAAAAGCAGTCGAGGGTGTGAAAATATTCGATGCGGGGACCGCGCGAATGCCTGGCTCGAACGAGCGTATCACCGCCGCCGGCCGCGTTCTCGCCGTAACAGCCCTTGGTGAGGTGCTCGAGCAAGCCGAAGAGCGAGCCAAAACAGCAGCAAGACGCATTCACTTCGAAGGCGGTATGCACCACCGCACGAAGGTCAACCGCGGCAAGCTCGCCGCCGCAAACGTACAACCATAAGCTCCGCGATCAGTAGTATCTCGGGGCTTTTTTGTTGTTTTGTCTCCAGATTTTCCTGCTTGGAGCAGAAATATATGGAGTTACAAAACAATAACCCCGTACGAAGTTTATGTGACAATGCGTGCAGTCGATGCAAAAGTCGAAGGCAAATACCGTGCCGAGTTCCCCATGTATGAAAAAACTATTTTTAAACTTTCGTGCGGGGTACTCAGTATGTGAAGCGGATTTTGCCCTGCCGAACAGCGAAGCTGTATGCGTGTCAAGCACATCTCATATTAGGATCTAACGCAGATCTTTGAAAAGAACCTCCACACATTTCGAACCATGTGCGGGGTTATCATTCCCCTTGCACGAAAATACAATTTGTACTACAGATACACATACGAAAGCGCTCAATCAACGAGCCGAACTTGCCAACCGAGTTGAGCTTAGCTCGGCGAGCAATCGTGCTCGCAAGAGCAGGCAGTTCCCCACATACACGAAGGAGAGCCCAGATGAAAGCACTGCGGAAGGACCAACGCGGTTTCACTCTCATCGAGTTGATGATCGTCATCGTGATCATCGGCATTCTCGCGGCGATCTTCATCCCGCCCTACACCAATTCGCAGACGAAGGCACAAATACGGACTGATGCCGAGAAGTTGGCGTCAGCTGTGTTGGTCTACGGGCTCTCCACCGGCAAGCTGCCGGCAAATCTCGTCGACCTCACGCAACAGGTCAGTATCGACGGTAAGAAGGTCGGCCCCTTCATCAACTCAATCCCGACTCTACCCGCAGGATGGAATCCCTTCACATACACGATCGATGGACCTGCCAAGTTCACAATCGTCACAACGCATGGAAAGGAGACGATCACCATCACCAGGCCCTAAGGGCTATCCGCAGCAGAGCAGTACCTCGGCTGCTTTTTTCTTTTTATATTCCTGACCAAATTGTACAAAAACGTCCGATCGGTCGAAAGTGTACAATTGTAATCCTCATCACCCATCTATTCCCATATTCCTAGGAATATGGGAATAGATTTGGGCACTCCTTTTCTATTGCTCATCAAACTTCCCGCTCAGAATTGGAGCACGCTCCCGCCTGCGAAAATTGATTGGAAAGAAAACTAAATTAAAAAACGCCTGCTGTTTCCAGCAGGCGTCTCGAACCTCTTCCGAAGTGGGAAATATGATTTCCAAACTCGGAAGAGGCGGCGTGTGAATGAGTATACGTGCGCCTGCAGTGCCTCCCACCCTTGCGACCCCTTGTTCGGGAGTTGCGCCCGGTCCGATGTCCATCGGACCGTCAACCGGGATTTCGGCTAAAAAAAGAGTCGCGAGATAACGCTTAATATACGCTCACAATTTTCGATTCATTGAAGCGGCTCGAGCGATGCCATCGCGGCCTTTAGGTGCGGTATATCTTCCTAGATTGTTTTCCAGATGATCTCGGCGTCAACGCCGAAATATTCGTGGGCGACTTTATTCCTCATGCCGATAACCTTTGCCCACGGAATTTCCGGATGTTGCTTTTTGAACTCTTCCGGCGCATGAGCGGCCGCTTCTCCCATAATTTCAAAATTGCGAATGACCGCATCAATCGTTTTCGAGTCATCCCGAAACGTTTCGAATATAAAACCGTTTGTGTAGTCCTCGACCCGGGCGATTGCGTCCCGGATGTCGCTGATATAGAGTTCTGGTCCCCGCTTAGGCATACTGCACTTCCATCAACACCGACTCCCGAATTGCTGATTTCAGGGCTTTTCGTGTAACGAGGTCAACCCGTTTTCCGAAAAGAGAACCTAAAAAACTTTCAAGTTCGAGGAAGTGAAAGAAGCCTACGGGCTCGGAGAACTCAACCAGAATATCAATGTCGCTTATTTCGGTGTCTTCTCCGCGCGCGACGGAACCGAACACGCCAATTTCTTGTACGTGATAAGTACCGCGCAGGGTCGGCATTTTTTCGCGTAATATTCGGCGGATATTTTGCGTATCCATATATTTTTATTATATTCAAAACACAAAAAAAAGCAACCCGATTGGCTACGTTTTTTGAACCTCTTCCGAAGCCGGAAATATAATTTCCAAACTCGGAAGAGGCGGCGTGTGAATGAGTATACGTGCGCCTGCAGTGCCTCCCACCCTTGCACTGGTTTTGAAGCCAGCGCTCCGTCGAGATTGTTCGCTTTTTTGCTTATCTTTGCTACGGTTAATGCCATGAGTCTCAACCCCGCCCCAATTTTGCGAGATACGCCAGCGCGAGACGCTTCGCCCGCAATGGGTTGGCCTATTCGGCCACGCATCTCGCGAGATTCTGCGGAGGACCATGTAGCAATTCCTAGTTTTGTTAGTAGCCAAGTCAAAATTGAGGCGGGGTTCTAAAATTTGTAACTTCTCGGCCGTTTAAGCGGCCTCGCAGACAAATGTTGAAAATCGGAATCGTGGGGCTGCCGAATGTGGGGAAATCCACCCTCTTTCGGGCGCTCACGAAAAAACAGGTCGCGGTCGAGAACTACCCGTTTGTCACGATCGAGCCGAACATCGGCATTGTTGAAGTTCCTGATGAGCGAGTGGAGAAACTCGCCGAGCTTTCACGTTCAAAAAAAATAATCCACGCGGTCGTGGAATTTGTTGATATTGCGGGGCTCGTGAAGGGGGCCTCCACCGGTGAAGGGCTTGGCAATAAATTTTTGCAAAACATCCGCGAGGTGGATGCCATTGCTGAGGTCGTGCGCGTGTTTGATGACCCGAATATTATCCATGTGGCGAATCACGTGAACCCGAAATCCGATATCGAGGTCATCGAGCTCGAACTCATTCTGAAAGATGCGGAAACGGTGGCTAAAAGACTAGAGACGAATGCAAAAAGCGTGAAGAGTGGTGACAAGACTGCGCTCATTCAAAAGGAAGCTCTGGAAAAACTGAAAATCGCGCTTGATGCGGGGAAGAGAGCGCGCAGCGTTCTTGAAGGCGATGATCGAGAAGAAGTTTCCATACTCATGAACGAGCTCGGGCTCCTCACGGCAAAACCGCGCATCATTGTGTTTAACGCATCGGAAAAACAGATCCAAGAAAAATGGACGCCGCCGAGCGAGGTGAAATCCCTCATCGGTAATGATTCTTGGCTTATCATTTCCGCCAAAGTCGAGGATGAGCTGAATTCGCTTGAAGACACCGAACGCGCCGAGTATCTCCAATCGCTCGGGCAGAAAGAATCCGGCCTCGACCAACTCATCCGAGTCGGCTACCACACACTCGGCCTCATCACCTTTCTCACCACGGGAGAAGATGAGACACGGGCCTGGACCATTCCTAAAGAATCAACCGCACCAAAGGCGGGTCGCGCAATTCATTCTGATTTTGAGCAAAAATTCATTCGCGCCGAAGTCATCCCGTATGCAAAATTCATTGAGGCCGGAACAATTGCGCATGGCCCAAAGACGCCGGGCTCGGCGTGGGCCGCGGCACGCGAACTCGGATGGCTCGGCATTGAGGGAAAAGAATACATTGTCCAGGATGGCGATGTGATTGAGTTTAGAGTCTAGCACTATACCCCTCCCCAGTTTTCCTTAAGAGATCTCAGAGTAACAGCGTCAGTCGAAGTAATCTTCCTCCACGATATTCCTACAAAGGCGGAAAACTTGAGAGGGGTTATTTGTTTGTCGCCATTCACCCCGCCCCGACCGCGGTCGGGGTGTTCTGGACAAACAAATAAAAAAGACCCGAGCAGTGAACCTACGCTGGGTACTGCTGGGTCTATGCGAACTGCTGTTTGCGGATCCCGAACACTTGTTCGAGGCGCTCGAGCTCACCTTCCCCGAGCCGGCCCTCTCGCTCGCGCAGACGCACGAGCCAGTCGAGGTGTGCCCGGGAATCGCCCCACATCGTCCTCATGAGGAGGAGATCGTCGTCCGTGGCTTCACGCCACGTAACGTTGAGCGGGCTTGACCCATTCCTCGACCTCTCCCACAAAACGTCGTATGCCCTCCCACCGAAGCGCTCTTCGACTTTCCCGTTACGGATCATGAGGAGCTCCCGATAGAAGGTCGTATCCTGGACGTGCGGCCGATAGAGCAGTACCGACTGCTGATCGCCACGATCGACGAGATGCCGAATCACGAGTTTGCCTACACCTGGAATCCCATCCATGTGTCTCCCCTCCTTGAGGTTGAAGTACGGTTTTCGACAGACTGCGGGCCTAGGCGATCTGATGCTGAGGGCTTGATGAGAAAATTCGTTCGAGTCGCTCGAGCTCGCTTGCATCAAGCCGAACTTCCCGTTCTCGCACCCGCGCGAACCATGTGCGCTCCTCTCGAGGATCATCCCACAACATCTGGAAACGACACAGATCCTCGTCCGTGGCCTCACGCCACGTGATGTTGACCATACTCACCGCCCCCTCTTTGACCATCTTCTCGAAAGCGCCGTGTTCCGTCCAACCAAAACGCTCCCAGACTTCCCCGTTGTGGTTCACGAGCAGTTCCCGAAAGCGCGGATCTTCCGGCGGCCGGTAGAGCAGTGTTGTTTGCTGGACGCTCGAATCAACGTACCGCCGAATGAGAAGTCTGCCCGCAGGAATCCCTTTCATTGCGTTCCTCCCTTGTAAGGTAAGAATAGCCTTTCCGCAGGGTCGTGATGACTACAAAGTACAATCTTTTATTCCTCATGTCAATTCAAGAACCGATCTTGCAGAAATCCAAAGCTTTTGCTACAGTTTCGTGGTACATTCGCTTCTATGTGCATGTGAGCAAATAGACTACAGTCAAACAGAGCAGTACTAAACGTATGGACCAAGAAGTTAAGGGGTACGAAATCGCCTACCTCATCAGCGCGGAAATCCCCGAAGATGAGGTCTTTGGCGTTGCGGGAAAAATAACTGGCGCGATCCAAGATGCGCGGGGACTTGTCGGCAAAATTGAGGAACCGAAAAAACGACGCCTTGCTTACCCGATTAAGATTGCTCGACTCAACCACACCCACAGCTACTTTGGTTGGACGCGATTCACCATGGCGCCGGAACATATAAAAGATCTCGAAAAACAACTCAAGCTCGAAAAGCAAATCATCCGGCATCTCATTGTTGAAGAGGTAAAGCGTCCGGTGTATGAACCGCGTTTCCGCCCTGATCGTCCGCGCAATTTCCCAACCCAACCACTCGAAGAAGTGAAGCCATTCACCCCGCAAGCTCCCAAAGAGGAAGACAAGATAAAAATCGAAGAGCTCGATAAACAGCTCGAAGAAATCCTCGGCAGTTAAGGAATATGACCCCAGCATCAAATTTCGCACACGGATTTGCAATTCGCATCATTAGCATAAGATTCGTAGATTGGCATCATATTGTATGAACTTCAACAAAGCATTCGTCCTCGGCAATGTCACGCGCGATCCTGAACTTCGCACCACTCCTTCGGGCCAATCAGTCGCTTCATTCGGCATTGCCACAAACCGCATCTGGAAGAGCCAATCGGGCGAACGCCAGAAGAGTGCGGAATTCCACAACGTGGTTGCCTGGGGCCGCCTTGCCGAAATCTGCCATCAGTATCTGAAAAAGGGTTCCCTCGTATTCGTGGAAGGCCGGATTCAAACTCGCTCCTGGCAGGATAAAGACTCTGGCCAGAAGCGTTTCCGCACCGAGATCGTTGCCGAAACCATGCAGCTCGGCCCGCGCGGTGCGGGTATGGGCGCGGGAGGTGCGAGTGGAGAAGCGGCTGAAGAAGCCGGAAACCAACCGATGAGCCAAGAGCCGCCAATTGAAACCGTCCAATACCCTGGAGATGAAGACGAAATTAAACCCGAAGAAATTCCTTTCTAAGATCAGCGTGAGATCCCCTGCCCGTCCGGCAGGCGGGGCGTTACCATCAGCGTAGGATCCGCTTCTACGAAATACAAAACATGCGACCCAAATCTTCACGACACATGCAAATGTTTCCGCGCGAACCTGCTCCCAAGCAGTGCTTCTTTTGTACGTCAACCCACAAATTCATTGATTACAAAGACCCCGAACTCCTCCGTCGCTACATGTCGAGCCAGATGAAAATCGTACCGCGCAGGCGAAACGGCCTTTGCGCCTCGCACCAACGAGAGCTCGCCGAAGCGATCAAACGCTCGCGCTTTTTGGCACTCGTGCCTTTTACACTCCACTAGATTTGAATTTTCAAAATTTCCAATGCGCGAAGGCATGAGTAATACCCGCGTCGTCGTTTTGGCGGCAGGCAAAGGCACGCGGATGAATTCGGATATTCCCAAAGTGCTGATGCCGTTTCACGGCAAGCCGATGGTTCAGCATCTCCTTGCCTCTATTCAATCCTCGGGAGTAGATTCGAGACCCGTGGTGATTGTCGGATACGAGGCCGAGCTCATCATGAAAACCCTCGGAGGCGAAAACGACTATGTGCGCCAAAAAGAACAGCTCGGCACCGGTCATGCCCTACAGTGCGCCGAACCACTCCTCGCGGGCAAGGCGAGTGACATCATCGTGCTCTACGGTGACCATCCCTTCGTGAAAGCCGAAACCATCGCCAAGTTGCGATCACTCCATGAGCGAGAAACATGCGTACTCTCACTCCTCACGAGTGTGGTAGAAGACTTCGATGAATGGCGTAAGCCTTTTTATGATTTTGGGAGAGTTATCCGCGACCAGAACGGAGACATCACGGCAATCACGGAACTGAAAGACGCCACACCCGAGGAGCGGGAAATCCGCGAAGTGAATCCCGCGTTGTATTGTTTTCGTGCCGAGTGGCTCTGGCCGAACTTAAAAAAAATCGGGAACACAAACGCGAAGCACGAATACTATCTTACTGATCTCGTGCGGCTTGCAATCGAGGGGGGTGAGAAAATCGCCTCCATGGACATCAGTCCGCTCGAGAGCATTGGCGTAAATACGCCCGAGCATCTTGAGTTAGCCAAAGAACTCGCGTAGTTCCGAATCCGCAGGAGACGAGCAGAAACAATTGGCGTATTTTTTGTGTGCGCTTGTACGAAATTTCGCAACTCATCAAGATCCCTCCTGCCGCTTGACTCCTCCCAGCCAAGCG
>Ga0082335_1006025_pt1 | contig 16066 bp, 10 predicted proteins | sample Subgrocontami58m_FD_72375 | JGI IMG/M metagenome (GOLD analysis project Ga0082335, IMG submission 72375) | Subsurface groundwater microbial communities from S. Glens Falls, New York, USA - GMW37 contaminated, 5.8 m (SPADES assembly) (version 2) ... | reverse complement strand
CCGTCAGCAAGGCGCCGGGCATTGTTACCGTAATCACGGCGGAGGAGATTAAAAATTCAGGCTATCGCACCTTTATAGAAATCCTGAAAACCGTGCCCGGATTCGAAATTCTGAAGAAGGGGGATTTGGGCATATCTATCCCCACAGTGCGGGGCGTTCAGTGCGAAAACAGGGTAAGGGTGATGGTAAACGGTCATCTGACACTGAATCCGGTAAGGGGCGGTATATTTGAAATGTTTGATGATTTTCCCGTTGAAAACATAAAAAGGATAGAGATTATCCGGGGACCGGGTTCCGCCGTCTATGGCGAAAATGCGTTCCTGGCGGTTATTAACATCATCACGTTCGACGCGCGGGATATTGACGGGGTAAAGGTAAGCAGCGGTTATGGGAGCTTCGATACCTATGATGAGAACGTCACCTTTGGGAAGACGATTGGCAAGGTGGACGTGTCCGGGGCGGTTCGTTACCGGCAAACCGAAGGTTTTGATGGAGTTATTGAAAGCGACACCCAGACATTAGCCGATAACGCCCTTTCCTCTTTGGGTTATTCACCCGTATCACAGGCGCCGGGAAGGGTGCATGACGGCAGGCAGGAATGTGACATGGAACTAAAACTCGCGTACAATGATTTGTACTTCCTTGGATGGTACTCAAATAAAAGATTGGGTAGTTTTACCAGCGCTCAATATGCCTTAACGGACGCATCTTTTCTCGAACTTGATTATATATTTGGCGAGGTTGGATACAAGAAAACCTACGATGAAAGATTCACCATAAAGCCCAGGCTCTATTATGACCAGTTCAACGGCGATCACTATTTTAATACATTGCCTGACGGCACGACCATACCTTTCGACACCAATGGAGATGGGGTAAGCGACACATTAACCACCTATCCTGACGGCATTATTTACAGTCTCCAGGCGACCGAAAGGATCGTTGGCACGGAGATCCCGCTTGATTACGAGTTATTCGACGGGAATATTTTTACCCTGGGCACAGAATACCGGTTGGTCAACCAAAGCCCCAATAACGCTTCATACAACTTTGACCCGGAAACACTGGCGCCCCTCGATTCCCTGCAGAGTTTTACGGATACCGATCCATTCTTCGAAGACCACACCCGCAGGATTTTGTCATTTTATTTACAGGACACGTGGGATATTACGGAGACTGTAAACCTTACCCTGGGTGTAAGGCATGACCGATATAGCGATTTTGGCAATGCAACCAGTCCGCGGGCAGGTCTGACGTGGGCATTCATGAAGAACGCGTCGTTAAAATTTCTCTACGGCGAGGCGTTTCGCGCGCCAAATTTCCTGGAAATGTTCACCCTTATCAAGCCTACCATCGAGGGAAACGAGGATTTGAACCCTGAGCGAATCAGGACACACGAAGTGGGTTTGACGTATAAGTTTAACCAGTACGTTACCAGCGGTATTAATTATTTCAATAACGACGTCCGAGACCTCATTGTGCTGAGCACGTTATCAAGCACGGCGGGCACTACACGATACGAAAACTTTGGAGACGCGCACATTCAGGGCATAGAAACAGAGACCAAGATAGACATAACGAAGGGCAACTATGTCTTCATGAACTATACCTTCCAGAATCCTGAAGACGATGATGGGAATGACATGCCATTTGTCGCGCAGCACTTTGGCAATTTTGGCGTAAATACTCACTACTGGAAATATATCAACACCAACGTGAGCACATTCGTCAGCGGGAGCCGTTCCAGGGAGGATAACGACACGAGGAGCGACCTGCCTGCGTACGCACTCCTGAATCTTTCGGTTATCGGGAAAGAATTCTTTAAGACCATGGAGGTGCAGGGCACGGTGTATAACCTGCTCGACAAGGACTATAGCGACCCCGGACCTGCCTCGATTCCTGACGATTTCCCCCGACCCGGCCGCACGTTTTTTGTGGGATTAAGCTATCAGTTTTAATCATTTGGTTCGGTAAAAGTCAGAGAGAAAACGGGCAATGAGATATAAAGTGACACCCGTAGCGCAGGCTTCCAGCCTGCACAAAAAAGATGCAGATGAAAAAAGCAGGCAGGATGCCTGCGCTGCAAACGTCACGAAATTTTAACCTTGTCTTTGCAAACGGCATAAAAAGCGGTACTCAGGTTTCTGGCGATTCACTCAAGACACAGCACGGGACAACAACGCTTGACCGGATACACGCCGTCATGTTATTGCAGGCAGAGGAAGGACAAATACCCTGCGAACCCTGCTTAATGCTAAACAGGAAGGAATTCCTGATTTTTTTTAAGACTTGCAAATGCCCTTTCTGCATTGTATCCTGAAGGCCGCGAGGAGAAACGACATATTGATGCCGTGCTTTTAGCTGTGCCAAAATAGAGCGTCTTATAGTAAAATTAAGCTCTTTTCATAAATCTAGAGGTTTTACATGCATATAACAGATCGAATTGAAATGAATCCAAAGGTGATGATGGGGAAGCCTGTGATTCTGGGAACACGGATAACAATAGAGTTAATTCTGAGAAAACTGAGCGAGGGGGCGAGTATGACATCTCTGCTTGATGCCCATCCCAGGCTTACCCGTGAAGATATTCAGGCTGCAATCAGATATGCCGCAGACACACTAGCTCATGAAGAAACGATTATTCTGAAATCTAAAAAAAAATTGGCCAAGAAATAGACCGTGCGTTTCCTTGCAGACGAAAGTTGTGATTTTTCCGTGGTTCGTGCCCTTCGTAGCGCTGGGTATGAAGTGAAGGCCGTAGCCGAAATATCTCCAAGGGCTGAGGATACAGAAGTACTCCATCTTGCCTTTCGTGAAAAAAGAATATTGTTAACCGAAGATAAAGATTTCGGACAGCTAGTCTTTGCCCACAGCAAGAAAACCCGTGGTGTGATTTTTATCAGATATCCTATAGACCTTCGTCAGAAGATGTGTAAAGAGGTAGTAAACCTCGTTAAGCGATGTGGAGAGAACCTAATTGGAAATTTTGTAGTTGTACAACCAAGTCGGATTCGTATCATTAGAACCCCAGAAGATCAAAACAGCGGGAGGTAAACCCCTGCGCTCCGAATGCTGTTTTGTGTGGATTACCTGCCATCGTATGGATTTTCCAAAAAGCGACCCTATTACAAAAATACAAGCGTATTTTTGTTTGCTTTAAAACGGATTATTATTTATCATGAAACGCAAGTTTTGCATATACCCGTCACTCATTGGTAAAAAAGATGAATACAGCAACTTTCTTAAAAAAGGCATTTATAGGCATCATGGCCGTATGGTTTCTCCTGTGCATATTGCCGGGCGATTGCTTGCTGCTGAACTGCGGGGAAAAAGATTCGGACTGCTGCGCCGAAACGGAGGCCGGTGTTTTGCCTCACCATGACGACTCTTCTTCCATTCCCGCGGATGATCCATGCTGCCAAAACTGCTGTGTCCTCTGCGCCCATAATTTAATCTTGCATTTGCCCCAGAACTCCTCGTTTCTTTTCACCAATACCACAAGCTGGGAAAAAGCAATCCCGCTTGCTCATTTCAACAGCGTTTTTCAGGCCAGTATCTATCGCCCCCCACGCATGTCTGCCTAGTATTCCTTCAAGTAAAAATTTCTGCATTATTACTATCCACAGCATTCAAGAAAAGTCGGCATTTGGCGGGGGATAAACCACCCGCGCTACACTTTAAATTTTGAATTCAGGAGAAGAACCCACCCCTGGCCCCTCCCAGGAGGGGCCTTTGTGAATTCCCATTCCGTGAGGGAATTGAGGGCATACGTGTTACGTTAAGGACTCTGAGGGAGCAAATCTGTAGCGCAGGCTTCCAGCCTGCCAGCTTTCTTTTATTTTGCTTCATGCAGGCTGGAAGCCTGCGCTACTTTTTATGCAAACATTGCTTAACTTAACACCTATGGGATTGAGGGGTGGGTGAACAATTACCAATTTAGTTTTTGAAAGACCCAAGGAAAAACAGCACTGTCCAGGCAGGGATGGCCTGTTTGTAGTTGAGTAGGGTGGATTAAGCGAAGCGAATCCACCAATCTGATCGTATAAAAAAGAAGGTGGATTCGGCGTAAAAGACAACGCCTTAATCCACCCTACACATAACTTTAGGCACACGTCCTGGCCAGTATTCATTTACAAGGAGATTTATGTGCGCATATTTTAATTATCAACTCTCCCGTCGTAAATACGGGCTTCTAGCCTGTATCTCCGTAGCCTTTCTCGTTGTCTGTTTATCATCCTTCCGGGAGACAGCCTTTGGGGACAACTCCCAGCTCAAAGCAAAGACCGGGAACAAACAACCCATGAACAAGAAAATTTCACTTGAAGAGGCCATCAAGACGGCCATTGAAAAGAACCCGCAACTGCAGGCGACACTAGACCAGATAGACGCAGCCGATGGTTTATTGCAGCAGTCAAAACTGTACCCAAATCCCGTCCTGGAACTTCTTGCCGAGGAAATGCCGGGCAATGAACTTGGATTGAATCAGAGTCAAAACCTTGTTGGTATAACCCAGCCCATTATTACCGGCGGCAAGAGGGGGCTGGGGATAAAGGTAAGTGAGAAGGCGAAAGAGAAAGACGAATTAGAACGTGACGCCGTTTTGCTGGCCGTTATAGCCGACACGAAGAAGGCGTTTTACAAGGTAGTCGCAGACCAGGAAGGTTACGCCATTGCAAAGAAGGTGCAGGAAATTGCAAGGGGCATTTATGAGAGCGAGAAAATCAGGTTTGATGCGGGCGAGGTGGCCATTACGAACGTGCTCAGGGCTGAGGTGGAACTATCAAAGGCAAACAATGCCGTTTCCTATGCAGAGGGCAACCTCCTGAATTCCATAAAGGAATTGCAGACGGTGATGGGAACGCCGGAGGAGACGGTCGGCGGCGCAACGGGAAAACTTTCGTCACGTCCGGCGGCGTTGTCGCTTCCAGACCTTGAGTTGAAAATGAAGAATAACCAGCCGGTTTTAAAGGCGTCAAAGAAGGGTATCGAAATAGCGGACACGCTGCTGGCGTTGGAAAAGAGGCAGGTTGTGCCCGACATCAATGTGTCGGCAGGTTATAAGCGGCTTTCACAGGAAAACGTGGACACCGTTCAGATGGGCATCGAGATACCCGCCCCTTTTTTTAATCGTAACCAGGGCAATATACAGAAGGGCAAGGCGCTCTCAAGAAAGGCAAAAAGCGAGGATCAATCGGTTTACAATGAACTGCTCTTTCAGTTAAAAAAGAATTTCAATTCATACAACGTGGAGCGGAGACGTGTCGTTGAATTCAGAGACAAGATACTGCCCAGGGCGGAAGAATCCCTCAAATTGATAGAAAGGGGATACAAAGAGGGCGAGTTCAATTATATAGACCTGCTGGACGCCCAGAGGACGTGGGCAGAAACGAGGATTTCGTACATTGAATCATTAAAAACTTTAAACCTGTTAATTGCGGACATTGAAAGACTGGCCGTGACTAAAATAGGCGGACACTAACGAGGGAAATAAAGCAATGGCTTATTTACAATCACTTAACACGCGATGGATAAATTTCATGATTATTGTTTTATTCATTGGAATCTTTCAACTAGAAACTATTCTCGCAAACCAAAAGCACGACAGTTGCCAGGATTCACATAAAGATGAAATATGCACTGAACATGGTGTTCCAGAAAGTGAATGTTCTTTGTGTAATCCCACTATTAAAAACGGTAGCTTTGAAGAATTCTTCAAAAAACAATGTGAACACAATGTCCCCATTATCGAATGTGACGGATGCCGCCATGAGATTGGAGCCGTCAAGGTTGATAAGTCTATAATAAAGGAGATTATAACCATCAAAGATGTCGAATCGTTAAATATTGATGTTACGCTTAAGGCAACCGGAGAGGTGGGAACTAATCAGGATCGTCTTGTTATCGTTGCCCCAAGGATAGCCGGGGTTACTAAAGAGGTATTTGCGGACTGGGGTGATCATGTGAAAAAGGGACAGAAATTGGCTTTATTGGACAGTATAGAATTGGGAGAGGCCAGGGCAAATTATATGAAAGCGATGGCAATGTTGAGAATGGCAAAAAAGAATTATTCGAGGGAAAAATCCCTTTATTCCCAAAACATATGTCCCAAAAAACAATTCCTGGAAGCCAAGACCGCCTATGAACAGGCACGGATAGAATTGAAAACACTAAAAGAAAAGTTAAAACTCATGGGTCAGCAGGAGACTGACATTCAAAACATAAAAGACGGCAAGGTGTTGTCGTTATTTGCCATTTCAGCCCCCTTCGATGGTACGGTAATTGAAAAAAATATAGCCGTTGGCGGGCTTAAGGACGCCTTTGCTCCCCTCTTTACCGTCTCTGACTTAACACAACTGTGGGTATGGTTTGATGTTTACGAAAAAGATATCCCAAAGGTTATTAGAGGAAATAAAGTAATTATATCTGTTGCCTCTTACCCAGAAGAGCAATTTGAGGGACTCGTTACGTATATTGGAGCTACCGTTGATGAAAAGACACGGACCGTGAAGGTTCGGGCAGAGGTCGACAATCGTCATGAAAAATTGAAACCGGGTATGTTTGCCAAGGTACTGCTCCTGGTAGAAACAGGAAGTGATTCACCTGTTGTACCCGAGGAAACCGTCCAGACAGACGGACAAAAACACTTTGTCTTTGTGCCCCTCCGTGAGGGACTTTTTTTAAGAAGAGACATAACCCTGGGTGCGCGAGTGGATGGCCATGTAAGGGTCGTTAGTGGCTTAAGCAAGAATGACCGTGTGGTTGTCAAGGGTGGCTTCCTGCTCAAGTCTGAGATTATGAAGGAAAAGTTTGGCGAGGGGTGTGCACACTAAACTTTATGATCAATAAACTTATTGCATACGGATTAAAACAAGGTTTCCTTGTTATTATCGTGATAGGTGTCATCATAGGACTGGGTTTATACTACATTGTACGCTTGCCGATTGATGCCGTCCCTGATGTTACAACGAACCAGATACAGATTAATACTGAGGCGCCGGGACTTGGTCCTGTTGAAGTGGAAAAACTCATCACATTTCCTGTTGAATTCTCTATGAGTGGATTACCCAATGTTGTGGAGACGCGCTCCCTTTCAAAGTCAGGGCTTTCTCAAGTTACAGTAGTTTTCGATGACCATGTAAACATCTATTTTGCCCGTCAATTGGTCTTGGAGCGTTTACAAACAGCAAAAGAACAACTACCACAGGTTTTCAAGGCTCAGCCTGTAATGAGCCCGATTAGCACGGGTCTGGGTGAGATATATCAATACGTGGTTACCGGTGAAGGGAAAGATAATATGGAACTGAGGACCATCCAGGACTGGCTGATCAGGCCCAGGCTACTGACCGTACCAGGAATTATTGAGGTCAACAGTTTCGGCGGCTTTGTAAAGCAGTACCAGGTGCAGGTGGATCCCAAAAAGCTTATTACCTACGATATCACCCTCCGTCAGCTCTTTGATGCCCTGGCTGCCAATAATGCCAATGCCGGTGGACAATATATAGAACATGCCTCTGAACAGTATTTCATAAGGGGGATAGGTCTTATCACTACCATACAGGATATTGAAAATATCGTTGTCCATGCGACGGCAGAGGGTATCCCCATTTATGTAAAAAATCTTGCTGACGTAGCGGTGGGTCCGGAAGTTCGTTATGGAGCAGTTACTAAGGATGGTAAAGGTGAAGTTGTCACGGGTATTGCCATGATGCTCAAGGGTGAAAATAGCCGTACCGTAGTAGAAAGGGTAAAAAAGAAGGTTGAAGAGATCAGGCAAAACCTGCCAAAAGGGGTTGATATCATACCGTTTTATGATCGGGCCGGACTTGTCAATAATGTTGTTCATACGGTTATTACCAATGTCATCTCAGGTATCGTCCTGATAATCATAGTCCTTACCTTAACGGTAGGAAACTGGCGAGTATCACTCCTTATTGCTTTCTCTGTTCCTTTAACGGTAGTTTTAACCTTTTCAGGCATGTATCACCTGGGGATTGCTGCTACAGTAATGAGCATAGGATCCCTGGGGTTTGGCAATATTACTGATGGCTCAGTTTGTACCGTCGAAAATATCGTTCAACGTCTTACCCTCAGAAAAGGTAATACGAGTTACAGGGAAACTATATTGCTTGCATCTCAGGAGGTGGGGCGTCCTATCTTCTTCGCCGTGGGAATTATCATTATCATCTATGTGCCGCTCCTGACCCTTCAGGGTGTTGAAGGCAAGATGTTCAAGCCTGTAGCCCTTACGGTCAGTCTTGCCATGCTGAGTTCCCTTTTTGTTGCCCTGGTCATTATGCCCACCCTGTGCTCCCTTATTTTTAAAAAAAAGGGGATAACGCTAAAGGAACATACCGGCGAGGCGGATAACCGTGTTATACGGTTTTTAAAGAGCCGGTACAAACCCTTTCTACAAAAGGCCGTATTCCATCCCAAAGCAACCTTGATTATTGCCGCCTCGTGCTTCCTTTCCAGCCTTGTTCTTATTCCTTTTTTGGGTTCTGAGTTTATGCCCGAATTGGACGAAGGTTCCATAGCAATCAATGCGCGACGCTTGCCCAGTATCTCTTTAAAGGAGTCGGTAGAACTCTCTACCCTTGTAGAAAAGACGCTTATGAAGTACCCTGAGGTAGAAACAGTTGTATCCAAGACCGGGCGGGCTGAGATTGCCACAGACCCCATGGGGCAGGAGATCAGTGATGTATTCGTGATGTTAAAACCTAAAAAGACGTGGCAGACGGCTAGGACAAAAGAGGCGCTCATTGCGCGTATGGAAGAGGATTTGGAAAAGATACCAGGCATGCAGTATAGTTTTTCACAGCCCATTGAGCTAAGGGTCAGTGAGTTGATAGCCGGCGTTCGTTCTGATGTTGCCATCAAGCTTTTTGGCGAGGATTATGAGATATTAAAGTCAAAGGCAGAGGAGATCGAACGGGTTATCGCTCCTATCCGGGGGGCTGAGGATGTGAAGGGTGAACAGGTGGCAGGATTGCCGGTGGTACAGATAAAGATTGATCGAAACGCCATTGCCCGTTACGGGATCAACGTATCAGATATACAGGATGTTATCACAACGGCCATCGGCGGCAAGGCTGCATCACAGGTGCTGGAAGGACAGATGCGATTCGACCTCGTAGTTCGTTTTACCGAGGAGTCAAGGAACAGCATAGAGGAAATCGAAAATATCCTGATTAGCGCCCCTGGCGGTGTGCGTGTGCCGCTCACCCAACTGGCGGATATTTTCGTTGAAGAGGGACACGCCCAGGTCAGCCGTGAGAACGGACACCGCCGTATCGTGGTAGAGTGTAACGTGCGGAACAGGGATATCGGCAGTTTTGTTGCGGAGGCTCAAAAGAAGATACGGGAAGGTGTGGAAATCCCTGCGGGATATTATCTGGACTGGGGTGGCCAGTTCGAGAATATGCAGCGGGCAAGGAATCGCCTTGCCATCGTTATCCCCATTTCCATGGGATTAATTTTCGTACTTCTCTACATGAGTTTCCGTTCCATAAAAAACGCCGTCCTTATTTACTCAAATGTCCCTTTTGCGGCAACGGGAGGGATTGTTGCTCTATTCTTAAGGGATATGCCTCTGAGTATCTCCGCAGGGGTAGGATTTATTTCGCTTTTTGGACTATGTGTGTTAAACGGCACAGTTATGGTATCGTTTATCAATGAATTTCAACAAAAAGGAAAAGAAACGAGAGACACTATCGTAGAAGCGGCTTCAACGCGACTCAGGCCTGTACTCATAACTGTTATGGCAGATATTATTGGATTATTACCAATGACCATATCTACGGACACAGGGGCTGAGGTACAGAAACCGTTGGCGACGGTGATCGTTGGCGGGGTATGTTTTTCAAGCTTTTTGACTCTTTTTGTGATTCCTGCCCTCTATCAATGGTTTCCCAAAAAGATTGAGGCGGCGTAAGTATTTTTACCACAGAGGTCGCAGAGAACGTAGAGATGAATATAATAAAAACTGTTCTGGATTCCCGCTAAAAACATGCGGGAATAACAGAAAAAATGTTCGAAATTCCTTGAAAACATTACATTATTACAGAAATATGAATGAGGTAAAAAATGGAAAAGATTGAAATTGCCAGGTCAATTTTCTTCTTTGTACTTGCCGGGCTCTGCGAAATAGGAGGAGGTTATCTGGTATGGCTCTGGCTGAAGGAGGGTAAGAGTATCTGGCTCGGTTTATTTGGAGCGATTGTGCTGGTTATCTATGGAGTTATACCCACATTCCAGCCTGCAAACTTTGGCCGTGTATACGCCGCTTATGGCGGCGTATTCATAGTACTCTCAATTCTCTGGGGATGGAAGATTGACAAGATAGCTCCTGACAAATTTGACCTGATAGGTGGTTTTATTGCCATTATCGGGGTGGTTATTATCATGTACTGGCCACGGGGGTGATATGTTTAACAGAAATATGAAAAACGCAATAATACATTTTAAAAAATTCTACATAACCGGCATCGTCGTCCTGGCAGGCATTGTCCTGGCATTTGTGATTCTCCGTATGGAAAAAACGACGGTTAGCAGTTCTCATGAAGAATCCGAATCGCATCACGAGCATGATGAGGACGGCCACACGAAGGGCGCTCATGGCGGCAGATTGTTGTCGGATGGTGATTTTCAGGCGGAGGTCACCATTTACGAACGCGGCATTCCTCCCCAATTCAGGGTTTATATTTTTGAGGGAGAAAAAATGGTTAACCCTGATGAAGTGAAACTGACTATAGAATTACACAGGCTCGGCGGCAGGGTGGATGTAATTCGTTTCCGGAGGGAGGGTGAGTATCTTTGCGGCGATAAGGTCATTGAAGAACCGCACTCCTTTGATGTCAAGGTGTTCGCCGAACATAACGGCAAGACGTATCGTTGGGAATACTCACAAATAGAGGGAAGGGTCGAACTCAGTCCGGAGGCGGTACGAAGCGCGGGAATAGTCGTGGAAACTGCCGTCGCTGTTCAGATGAAGACCGTCATTGAACTGCCAGGCGAGGTTAAGCTCAACGCCGATAAGGTGGTGCACGTCGTACCACGGCTTTCAGGGGTAGTAACTGCGGTATACAAAAATCAGGGCGACACCGTTCATCACGGCGAGGTTATTGCCGTTCTGGACAGCCGTGAACTGGCGGAGCTGAAGAGCGCGTATATTGCCTCCATTAAACGGGTGGAACTGGCGCAGGCGACATTTGACCGGAAGGAACGCCTCTGGAAGGAGCGGATTTCCTCAGAAAAGGACTATCTTGCCAGCCGCCAGGCGCTGGTTGAAGAAGAAATAAATTTGCAAACAGTTAAGCAAAAGTTACTCGCCCTGGGGCTTTCGCAAGCTGATATGGACACGGTTTCAGGCAAGACAGAAAGAAGTCTTACACGGTACGAGGTGCGTGCGCTCTTTGACGGAGTGATTATAGAAAAACACATATCGGTTGGCGAATCGGTCAGGGAGGACGCCGACATCTTCGTCCTTGCCGACCTGGCAACCGTTTGGGTTGATGTCACGGTGTATGCGAAAGACCTGAACGTGGTAAAAACCGGACAAACCGTTACGGTAACCTCTGAGGTATTAGGCCAGAAAACAGCCGGAACGCTGACGTATCTCGGTCCGCTTGTTGGAGAGCAGACACGGACGGCGCAGGGAAGGATCATCGTTCAGAATACGGAAGGGCAGTGGCGTCCCGGCCTCTTTGTGACGGTTGAAATCGTTCAGGAAGAAACGCCGGTATCTGTCGCAGTCCCGGTGGATGCGATCCAAACCTATCGTGATTGGTCAGTCGTATTTGTGCAGTATGGCGACCTGTTTGAGGCGCGTCCATTGGAGCTGGGGCGAAACGACGGGCGATGGGTGGAGGTCTTGCACGGTCTCTCTCCGGGAGAGAAATATGTTTCACGCAACAGTTTCATCCTGAAGGCCGAATTAGGCAAGGCAGGGGCAACGCATGATCATTGACGAATGGTAAATCCGAAACATGAAAACCGAAATTCGAAATAAATTCAATGAACAATAACGAAAATCCTCGACAATATGATTTAGAAGAACGTACCTTTCTTTTTGCTAAAAATAATAGAGACTTTGTAAGGAAGCTTCCTAAGACTATTGCCAATATCGAGGATGGGAAGCAACTAATAAATGCGTCAGGTTCTGTAGGAGCAAACTACATTGAAGCAAATGAATCGTTTAGTAAAAAAGATTTTGTTTTTAGAATAAAGATTTGTAGAAAAGAAGCAAAAGAAAGCAGGTATTGGTTAAGATTAGTTTTTATCATTGACAATACCGCACTCGAAAAAGAACGAGCGAAGTTAGTTCAAGAAGCTACAGAATTGACTAATATCTTCGGTGCAATAATTCAAAAAAGTAAATAAAATACCTTGTTTTATTTCGGATTTCGATATTCGAATTTAGGATTTATTCTATTATGCTCGAAAAAATCTTAAAATTTTCAATCCATCACCGATGGGTAGTCCTCATGGCAACCCTGGCTGTTGCCGTCCTGGGCATGTATAACTACCAGAAAGTTCCCATAGACGCCGTGCCCGATATCACCAACGTCCAGGTACAGATAAACACGGAGTCTCCCGGATACTCTCCGTTTGAGGTCGAACAACGCATTACGTTTCCCATAGAAACGTCAATGGCCGGTTTGCCGGGTCTGTTAGAAACACGCTCGCTATCCCGATATGGGCTTTCGCAGGTGACGGTCATCTTCCAGGATGGGACGGACATTTACTTTGCCCGCCAACTGATCAACGAACGCATCCAGGAAACCAAAGGGAAACTCCCGCCTGACATTGAACCGATTATGGGGCCGATTGCCACCGGCCTTGGCGAGATTTTTATGTGGACGGTTGAGCCGAAAATTAACGCCTTGAAGCAGGATGGGACGCCTTTCACCTCCACCGATCTGAGAACCATTCAGGACTGGGTTGTCAGACCCCAGTTACGCAATATTCCCGGCGTTACCGATGTAAACACCATTGGCGGCTACGAGAAACAATATCATGTGACTCCCTATCCGGACAGACTGATTGCCTACGGTCTGTCATTCCACGACGTCCTTCAAGCCCTCGCCAGGAACAATGCCAACGTGGGCGCGGGCTATATTGAGCACAGCGGGGAACAGTATTTGATCAGAACACCCGGACAGGTGGCCGATATCGAGGATATTCGCCAAATTATCATTGGCAATCATAAGGGCGTTCCCATTTATATCAGGGATGTAGCGGAGGTATTGCTTGGGAAGGAACTCCGTACCGGCGCTGCCACGGAAAACGGGAAAGAGGTTGTGCTGGGCACGGTCTTCATGCTCATGGGAGAAAATAGCCGGACGGTTTCCAGGCGTGTGGCTGATAAGATGGCCGAAATTAACCGCACACTGCCGGAAGGAATCATTGCCAAAACCATATACGACCGCACAACACTGGTGGACGCCACCGTCAAAACCGTTAAAAAAAATCTGGTTGAAGGCGCCTTCCTTGTCATCGCCGTCCTGTTCCTCTTTTTAGGCAATATCCGGGCGGCGATTGTAACCGCCCTGGTTATTCCACTGTCCATGTTGTTCACCATTACCGGGATGGTAAGCAATAATGTGAGCGCAAACCTGATGAGCCTGGGGGCGCTAGATTTCGGAATCATTGTTGACGGCGCTGTAATAATTGTTGAAAACTGCATTCGCAGACTATCGGAAGAACAACATAAGCTTGGACGAATACTGACCCGCGCGGAGCGGTTTGACGTTGTATTTGACGCATCAAAGGAGGTGCGGAAGGCGACCATGTTTGGCGAACTGATCATCATGATTGTCTATTTACCCATCTTGAGCATGAAGGGAATCGAGGGCAAGATGTTTTACCCCATGGGATTCACGGTGATTGTTGCCCTGGTCGGAGCAATGATACTCTCCGTTACCTTTGTGCCTGCCGCAGTAGCGTTATGCTTTTCCGGTAAACTTTCTGAAAAAGAAAACATCATCATGCGATGGGCCAGGAAGGGATATACCCCCATCCTGAATCTGGCCATGCGTAACCGGGCGTTTGTTATCACGACGGCAGGTGTGCTTGTTATCCTCAGCGGACTTTTAGCAACACGCATGGGAAGCGAATTTTTACCGAGTCTTGATGAGGGAGATTTATTGGTGCATGCCCTGCGCATCCCGGGGACTAGCCTGTCACAGGCAGTGGAGATGCAGCACGTACTCGAAAAGAAGATAAAAGAATTTCCTGAGGTGGATAACGTTTTCTCTAAAATAGGAACCGCGGAGATTGCAACTGATCCTATGCCGCCAAGCGTGGCAGACACCTTTGTAATGCTCAAGCCCAGGGCGGAGTGGCCAGACCCTCACAGATCAAAAGACGATTTGGTACATGAGCTTGAGGAACACCTCACAAAGGTGCCTGGAAATAATTATGAATTTACCCAGCCTATTCAGATGCGTTTCAATGAGCTTATCGCAGGGGTGCGCAGCGACCTTGCAGTAAAGGTATTTGGCGACGACATGGAAGTCCTGCTCGATACCGGGGAGAACATAGCCGGAGTGCTTGGAAAAATCCAGGGGGCGTCGGACGTCAAGGTGGAGCAGGTAACAGGTCTGCCGGTGCTGACCATCCGGATGAACCGGAAGGAAATGGCGCGATACGGGCTCAATGTTTCTGATGTGCAGGATATTATAGAGATTGCGATAGGGGGAAAGAGCGCGGGCAAGGTCTTTGAAGGCGACCGGCGGTTTGAACTCATGGTCCGCTTGCCGGAGAATATGCGCAGTAACAGAGAAGCGCTCAAGCGATTGCCGATTCCGCTGCCTGACACCGGAGGCGTTCCAAATGCGGGCTTAACCTATCCAGAAGAGAGTAAACGATCCGGTTATATAACCCTGGGCTCTATAGCAACATTTGACGTTAAACCGGGACCTAATCAAATTAGCAGGGAAAACGGCAAGCGGCGGGTTGTCGTAACGGCAAACGTGCGTGGCCGCGACATAGGTTCATTTGTAAAAGAGGCAGAAAGAAAGATCGCACAGGATGTCACCATACCGGCTAACTACTGGACGTCCTGGGGCGGGCAGTTTGAGCAGATGATTTCCGCCAGAAAGCGCCTGGAAATTGTCGCCCCGGTAACGCTTCTGCTAATCTTTCTTTTGCTGTTTACCACCTTTGGGTCGGTAAAAGACGCCGTACTGGTCTTTACCGGCGTTCCTCTCGCCCTTACCGGAGGGGTTGTTTCGCTCTGGCTCCGGAATATTCCGCTGTCAATCTCGGCAGGCGTTGGATTTATCGCGCTCTCCGGCGTGGCGGTCTTAAACGGACTCGTCATGATCTCGTTTATCAATAAACTGCGGACAGAAGGTCATTGCATGGATACGGCCATCCATCACGGTTCCATTACACGCCTGCGTCCGGTGCTCATGACCGCGCTCGTTGCGTCGCTGGGGTTCCTGCCCATGGCGCTGGCCACGGGAACCGGGGCGGAAGTGCAGCGTCCGCTTGCCACAGTGGTAATCGGCGGAATCCTCTCATCTACCGCCCTCACACTACTTGTCCTTCCCGTGCTCTATCGCATCTTTCACCGTGCGGACAGTGTTGAAAACAAATCATAAAATATAAGGAGAGATTCGCTCCCGTTCTTCCCCCCAGAAAAACAAAAAAAGCTTGTATTCTTCTTTATTTTCGTATTATCATCATTCGGATGTTAAAACTACTATGATTTACACGCATGTGCTGAATTACGGTCCAAAAGGAGTGCGAAGTCCAATTGATGAACCAAAAGCGGTATCTTATACTGATCAGTCTAAGACACCTGCTTTTCATAACAATACTGCGCAACATAAAGGAGGTACGGTAAATGAGATAATGAGATTTTTATATCCAAAATACCGGCGTAATAGACTGACAGCCCAGCATGCCGAATGTCAATGGGGTCAATGGGGTCGGGTCAATGGGGTCAGACCTTCATATTTCAATTGACAACGTACGAATAATGGATAAAATGTAACACTATGGCAAGACCATTACGATTGGAATTTGAAGGTGCTTTTTATCATATCACATCAAGAGGTAA
>Ga0082335_1006023_pt1 | contig 16070 bp, 11 predicted proteins | sample Subgrocontami58m_FD_72375 | JGI IMG/M metagenome (GOLD analysis project Ga0082335, IMG submission 72375) | Subsurface groundwater microbial communities from S. Glens Falls, New York, USA - GMW37 contaminated, 5.8 m (SPADES assembly) (version 2) ... | reverse complement strand
CGCTCCTCGAGGTGAGCGAGGCCGCCGAGATCATCCACGCCGCCGCAGACCCCGAGGCGAACATCATCTTCGGCGCGGTCATCGACGAGCGGATGCAGGGCGACGTGAAGATCAGCGTCATCGCGACCGGCTTCGACCAGACCAGGACGCTGAAGAAGATCGAGCAGCCGCTCTACCAGCGACGGGCCAACCCCGCGGAGCCGGTCCGGTACGCGGGAGGCCCCGCCATGACCGTCGGCCCGGCGCCGCGGCCGGCCCCGGCGCCCGTGGCGGAGACCGCCAAGCCCGATCTGGACGACCTCGAGGTGCCGAGCTTCCTCCGCCGCAGGTGACCTCCGGCCCGCTAGATCGGTGAGCGCCCGCCACTAGACCTGGTGGCGGGTGCTCCCATATCTTGTGTCTGTGCGGTGCCCTTCCTGCGGTGAACCGGATACCCGTGTCGTGGACTCGCGTGAGGGGGCGGACGGTGACTCGATCCGCCGCCGGCGCGCCTGCGACAAGTGCGAGGCGCGCTTCACGACGTTCGAGCGTGCCGAGTCGGCCCGCATCCAGGTTCAGAAGCGGGACGGCTCACGCCAGGAGTTCGATCGCCGGAAGCTCGCGAGCGCGATCGAGAAGGCGGCGGCGCGCTCGCTCGGGCGCGAAGCGATCGCGCGGCTCATCGACGGCCTCGAGGCCGAGCTCCGGCATTCCGGCGTCTCCGAGGTCCCCGCCCAGCGGATCGGCGAGATGGTGCTCGAGCGGCTCGCTGCGGTGGACCCGATGAGCTACCTCCGCTTCAAGATCGTCTACGCGAACCTCGCCGACCCCGACGCGCTCTACGACGAGCTCGCCACGCTCATCCGCCGCCGGGAGGAGGCGCGCGACCGCAAGGTCGCCGAGCAGATCGCGCTCCCGATGGAGGCGCCGGCCGCCACCGCGCGCCCGCGCCGCCGCCGCTGAGCGGCCTCGCGGCGGTCCTCTGGGACCTCGACGGGACGCTCACCGACAGCGTCGCGTTCGTCGTCGACACCGCGAACGCGGTCATCGCCGCGCACGGCGGGAGGCTCCTGGACTTCGCGGAGGTCGGCGCGATGACCGGCCTGCCGCTCGAGACGATCTTCCGACGGTCCTGGCCGGACCTCTCCGACGCGGGCGCCGCCGCCCTCCGCGACGAGTACCGCGCGATCTACGAGGCCCGGGCGATCCCCGCCACGCGGCTTTTCCGCGGCGCCCGCGCCACGCTTCGCGCGTTCCGCGCCGCGGGCCTCCGCCAGGCCACCGTGACCGGCAAGCGCGCCGCCGACTGCGAGCGCATCCTCCGCGGCCTCGGGGTCGGGCGCGAGCTCGACCTCTTCCTGGGTGGCGACTCGGTCGAACGACCGAAGCCGGCGCCGGACCTCGCGCTCGCGGCGCTTGTCGGACTCGGCGTGGACGCCGCCCGGGCCGTCGTCATCGGCGACACGCGGACCGACATCGGGATGGGCCGCGCCGCCGGCGTGCGCACGATCCACGTCCTCTGGGGCTACGAGCGGCGGCCGCTCCCCGAAGCCGACCTCGCGGTCGGCACGTGGCCCGCGCTCCGGCGCGCGGTCCTCGGCTCGGTGGCGAGCTAGCGTGGGGTATGGCCTTCCGCTCACCTGCCCGCATGGAGAATGCTGTGGCGACGAGTAGCGAGCCTCGCAGCCTGGATCCCGCCCGATCTCAGCCACCGCGCGCGGGCGTCGCGGCGCGACTCTCAAGGCTCGATCGCTTCCTGCCGGTGTGGATCGCGCTCGCGATGGCCGCCGGTCTGGGCCTCGGCTCGGCCGTCCCCGGCCTCGACGCCGCCCTCGACCGGCTGCGGGTCGGCACCGTTTCGCTGCCGATCGCGGCCGGCCTGCTGCTCATGATGTACCCGGTCCTCGCGAAGGTCCGCTACGAGGACCTCGGCCGGATGCGAGGCGACGGGGTGAGCGACCGGGCGTTTTTCGGCGTCTCGCTCTTCCTCTCGTGGGTCGTCGGGCCGGCGTTCATGTTCGCGCTCGCCTGGCTCTTCCTCGCCGACCAGCCGGAGTACCGGACCGGCGTGATCATCGTCGGGCTCGCGCGCTGCATCGCGATGGTGCTCGTCTGGAACGACCTCGCCCGCGGCGACCGCGAGCGCGCGGCGGTGCTGGTGGTCTTCAACGCGCTCTTCCAGGTCGGCGCGTACGCGCTGCTCGGCTACTTCTACCTGACCCTCCTGCCGGGCTGGCTCGGCCTCGACGCGCAGGGTTTCCAGCCGGGCATCTGGGAGATCGCCCGGACCGTGCTGCTCTTCCTCGGCCTCCCGCTCGTGGCCGGCTTCCTCACGCGGCGCGTCGCTCTCCGGCGGCGGGGTCGCGTCTGGTACGAGGAGCGCTTCCTCCCCCGGATTGGCCCGCTCACCCTCTACGGCCTGCTGTGCACGATCGTGCTGCTCTTCGCGATCCAGGGCGAGCGGATCACTTCGCAGCCGCTCGACGTCGCCCGGATCGCGCTGCCGCTGCTGGTGTACTTCGCGGCGATGTGGAGCGCGGGCTTCGCCGCCGGGAAGGTGCTCCGGCTGCCCTACGCGCAGACGGCGAGCCTCGCCTTCACCGTCGCGAGCAACGACTTCGAGCTCGCGATCGCCGTCGCGGTCGGCGTCTTCGGAGCCAGCTCGGGGCAGGCGCTCGCGGGTGTCGTTGGCCCGCTGGTCGAGGTGCCGGTGCTCGTCGGCCTCGTCTACCTCGCCCTGTGGCTGTCGGCCCGCCTCCGCTGGCCCGAGCCGCGCGCGGCGCCACCCGATGCGGCCTGAGACGTCCTGGTCGGGACCGGCAGCGACCACCGGCCTGATCGCGACGAAGGCGTAGACCAGCTCGCGAAGGCGACTGTCGGCGCTCGCACCGTGAATGATCTCCCTCCCGATACTGACCTAGCGAAGCTCGTGTGCGCGGACCCCGGCGGGTCGATCCTGCGGAGCGAGCGAACGGCCAGCCCCTCGCGTCTGAAGGCCCCGTCCGCTTCAGAGTCGCCCGACCAGCTCCGTTGCTCGCTGTTCCGCGACCCGGACAGCATCCAGCTTGATGCGCTCGTAGCCGCGGATCAGATCGGGAAGCTCCGCGATCTCGACCGCGGTCCCCACCGTCTCCGGGGTGAGTCGCTCGAGCGCGGCGCGGATCAGGTCTCGATACCAGCCGGGGAGGCGACGCTCCGCGCGCCGCACGCGGGTGTGGCCGAAGGGATCGAACGGCGTGCCGCGGAGCCCTTTCAGGCTCTGCAGCAGCCGGAAGAAGGGATCGATCCAGCGCGCGTCGAGCGCCAGCTTCCGCTTGAGGCCGAGCGCGCGCAGCAGCGGCGGGTGCAGCAGGTAGGTGACGCGCCGGGGCTCGACGAACAGCGCCTTCGGGCGACCCTGGTGGACCTCCTGCACGTGGAGGCGGGCAACCTCGTACTCGTCCTTGTATGCCAGCAGCTTGTAGAGGTGTCGTGTCACCGCGTCCGTCAGTCGCCCGGGCGCGCCCAGGACCTCGTGCTCGATGGCCGCTACCTGCGCCACGAAGTCCGCGTAGTCGGCGGCGTAGGCGACGCTCTGGAAGTCGATGAGCTTGGCGAGACGGACGGCCAGCAGCCGGCGGATCGGCTCGGGCAGGTCCGCGGATCGCGCCAGCATGGCTTCGTAGGACCGGCCGTCGCGTCCCGAGAGTCGCGCGAGCGCGCCGCGTCGAACCTCCGCCGCGCCGAGCAGAGTCGGTTCCACGAGTGCCGCGACCCTGGCGGGATCGGCGAGGAAGAGGCGCCCGTAGCGGAAGGCCTGGAGGTTCTGCTCGGTCGCGGTGCCGTTGAGGCGGATGGCGCTCTCGATGCTCTCGGAGCTGAGCGGAAGAAGGCCAGCTTGATAGGCGGCGCCGAGCGCGATGACATTCGCGGCCAGGTGGTCGCCGAAGAGCTGCTCGGCGATGCGCCCCGCCGGCACGTGGACGTTCCGCTCGGCACGCGTGTACCGATCGATCGCCGCCGGCGCCATGCGGTCCCGTGGCGCGGTAACACGCACGTCGCGGACCATCTCGCCGCTGGGGAGGAGCGAGGTGTTGATGACCGCCACCGTGCGCGCGGGGTCGCACCGGTCGAGGTTGGGTTGGCCGGAGCCACCCATCAGGTCGAGGGCGAGGTACAGATCCGCCCGGCCCGCGCCGACCTTGTTCGAATGCGCCTCCGGCCGGTGCCCGTCGCCGTCGATCACCAGGCTGGAGACGACCGCGCCCCACTTCTGGGCCGCGCCGGTCTGGTCGTAGCTTCGCACGGACCTGCCGTCGATCATGGCGGCGTAGGCCAGGATGGCGTTCACGGTCAGTACGCCGGTGCCCCCGACCCCCGGCAGGTAGACGGAATACGGGCCCACCGGCTCGACGCGCCGCGGCTCGGGCAGCTCGGAGGGCTCGATCGTGGCCAGCCGCCGCCGTCGGCGGCCGGTGCCCTGGCGCGTCTCGACGACGATGAAGGAGGGACAGTCGCCGCCGAGGCAGGACTCGTCCTGCGCGCACGAGGACTGGTGGACCTGGGTCTTCGGGCCGAACTCGGTCTCGACCTTCTGGAGCGACATGCAGTTCGTGAGCGCGCCGCAGTGGCCGCAGTTCTCGCAGACCTCCTCGTTGATCATGACGAACCGGCTCGGTGTGGGCAGCGTTCCCCGCTTCTGCCGCCGCCGGCGCTCGTTCGCGCACATCCCGTCGTAGATGAGAACCGTCACTCCTCGCGTCTCGCGCAGCCACCGGAGCGCCTGCTCCTGATGCGCGACGTCGAAGACGCGCGCGGGCTCGCCGTACTCCTCATCCTGGTAAGCCGTCACGTCCTTGGTCAGCACCGCGATCCGCTTCACGCCTTCGATCTTCAGCAGCTTCACCGTCTCGGAGACCGTCTTCCCGCCCGTGGGGGTTTGCGCCCCGGTGTTCGCGATCGAGCCGTTGAACAGGATCTTGAACGTGAGGTTGGCTCCGACTGACGTCGCGAAGCGGATGTTCAGGTAGCTCGAATGGAAGAGCGAGCCGTCACCGACGTGCTGGACCATGTGCTCGCGGTCGGTGTAGGGGCCGAGGCCGATCCACGGCAGACCCTCACCGCCGTACTGGGTCATGGATTCGATGTGCCGCTCGGGCTGCTCGATGACCGACGCGAACGAGTGGCAGCCGGGGCTGCCCCACGCGAGTTCGCCCTCGAGCAGCTTGGTGGAGATGTTGTGCGGGCAGCCCGAGCAGTAGTTGGGTGTGCGCAGCGGCAGCAGGTCGTAGCGGCGAGCGCGGATGGCACGCAGCTCGGCCAGGCGCCGCTCGATGCCCTCGTGCGCGCCGCCGAGCGCGCCGAGGAGGCGGGGCCCGAGACGCTCGGCGACGATGTCGGCGTCCAGGCCGGCCTGGATCGGGAACAGCGGCGTGACGCCGGTCTCGTCGAGCTTCCCCACCACGCGGATCGCGCGGCCGGACAGCGCCTCCTTGACCTGCGCCTCGATGAAGCCACGCTTCTCCTCGATCACGATGACCTCGTCGAGCGGCTCGGCGAACCGGCGGACGATCTCCGGATCGATCGGATAGATGAGGCCCATCTGTAGCACCCGGATGCCAGCGCGGCGAAGGTCGTCGGCACCGCCGAGCCCGAGGTCCCCGAGCGCCTGACGAAGGTCCGCCGCGCTCTTCCCGGCGCTGATGATCCCGACGCGGTCGCGATCCCCCGAGACGAGGATCCGGTCGAGCCCGTTCGCGCGGGCGTAGGCGCGCACCGCGGCGTGCCGCTCGTAGTGGAGCTGCCGCTCGGTCTCGATCGTCAGCCCCGGGAAGAACGTGAAGTCGGCGGCGGGCTTCCGCCACGGCGCGCCGGTCGCGGACACGGAGCCCGGGCGGACGATCCCCGGCCGGTCGAGCCCGACCTCGATCGTCTCGCCGCCGTCGCACAGCTGTGCGACGAGCTTGAGGGCGACCCAGCAGCCGCTGAACCGCGAGAGCTCGATCGCGTGGAGGCCCAGCTCGATGAATTCGGTCACCGACGCCGGGTAGAGGATCGGGATCCCGTGGCTCATGAAGGCGTAGTCGTCCTGGAAAGGCATCGTGGAGGACTTCGCCTCGTGGTCCTCACCGGCGAGGAGCACCACCGCGCCGTGCCGGCTCGTCCCGGCGAAGTTGCCGTGCTTCATGGCGTCGCCACTCCGATCGACGCCCGGACCCTTCCCGTACCACAGCGCCACGACGCCGTCGTACTCGGAGTGCGGATAGCGGTCGAGCATCTGGGTCCCGCTGATCGCGGTGGCCGCCAGCTCTTCGTTCGCGGCGGGCACGTGCAGCACGCCGTAGCGACCCAGGATCTGGCGCGCCTGATCGAGCGCCAGGTCGTAGGAGCCCAGCGGGGAGCCGGGGTAGCCGCTGATGAACGTGCCGGTGCGCAGGCCGGCCGCGCGGTCGCGGCGCTGCTGCTCGATGACGAGTCGCACGAGGGCCTGGACTCCGGTGAGGTAGACGCGACCATCCTTCAGATAGCGGTCGTCCAGCGAGGCGTCGGCACGATCCGAGACGGCCACGTCCGTCGCGAAGCGGTCCGCCACTACGAGGGCGCTCTCAGCCAGTCGATGCAACAGCGCGTGCGAAGGCGCATCGGAGCTGCGGTGCGGGTCCGGACATTACCAGCCCGGTGGTGTTCTCTCTCGGGGCCGCCCCGGATCATGCGGGTACTACCGGCAGGACGAGGCAGGAAACGAAGCCCGCGTCGTGGAAGCCGCTCTGTCGTGCCGTGCGGAGTTCCGTTTCGTGTTCAGGCGCGCGGCGATCTCGTCGTTGTGCAGGCCCGCCGCCGCGAGGAGCGCGAGCGAGAGGTCGCCATTCGATCTTCGCGCGCACGACCTCCCCGTACGGGAACGTTCGCTTGCGCGCGCGTTGCCTGAGCGCCGCGCGCTCCTTGCGAGTGAGGACGATCGCGAAGGAGCTCCGTCTCGACATGCCGCCCTGCACCTCCGGCACTTCCCCTCGTCTGGAGGGCAGCATACTCATGAGAAGTAACTCACGAGAGCAAGGCGTTCTTCAGGCTCTCCCGCTCCTCGGCTCGAACCTTCACCTCGCGATGGGGATCTGGTCTTGGGCACTTGGATATCCTTCCCGGGGCGCTTGGCCCCCAGACTTCAAGGTCTCCACGAGAGCCGGGTCAACTCCATCTTGACCAGGCGCTGCCGCATCCCGGCCTTCGTCGCGCTCGCGAGGTCCGTCGCGGCCCACCGCGCGGGGATCGCAGCCGCGCTCACTCATCGCCTCTCCGACGCGCCGGTCGAGTCGGTGAACACGGAGATCCGGCGCATTCTCGCGTGGCCTTCGGCTCTCGCTCGCCCGACGCGCTCATCGCTCTCGCGATGCTCAGCTTCGGCGGCTACTGTCCGCCGCTTCCCGGGAGATCGGCGTGATCCACGGAAACAGGGAAACAGCACGAGACCCTCGTATACTCTCCGCCAGGTGAGGACGCGCTCCGCACGGCCGACGATGCGTGAGCTGCTGCAACGCGACGGGCCGCTGATCAGCCCCGGCGTCTACGACTGCATCTCGGCCCGCGTCGTCGAGCAGGCTGGCTTCGACTGCGCCTTCATCAGCGGCGCGGCGGTCGCCGCGAGCGTACTCGGGTACCCGGACGTCGGCCTCGACACGATGCCTGAGGTGCTGGCGCAGGCGCGCAACATCGCGCGCACGGTCGACATCCCCGTCCTCGTCGACGTCGGGACGGGGTATGGCAACGCCATCAACGTGATCCGGACGGTGGAGGAGTTCGAGAAGGCTGGGCTCGCCGGCATCTTCATCGAGGACCAGACCTCGCCGCCGCGCTGCGGGCACTTCGAAGGGCGGCAGGTGATCCCAGCCGAGGAGATGGTCGTGAAGATCCAGGCCGCCCGGGAAGTGCGGCGCGACGAGGGCTTCATCATCATCGCGCGCACCGACTCCCGCGTCGTATACGGAGTGGCCGACGCGATCGAGCGTGCGCACCGCTACCGGCAGGCCGGCGCCGACCTTACCTACGTCGAAGGCCTCTTGGACGTCGCTGAGCTCCGACGCGTGGGACGGGAAGTGCCGGAGCCGCTGCTTGCGAACGTCGGCGACGAGGCTGGCTCGCTGCCGGCGATCCCGTTCGCCGACCTCTACGCGATGGGCTACAAGTTGATCTCGTACTCCGGCACGCTGCAGCGGAGCGCGATCCGCTCGATGCAGCACGCGCTGGAGGTGCTGCGCACCGACGGGACGACGAACAGCATGTACCCGGAGCGCATCGCGAGCCTCGCCGAGCGGAGCGAGTTGCTGTGCCTGGACGAGTACCTCGCGCTTGACAAGCGCCTGTACGGGCCGCTCCTCGAAGCGCGCAGATGAAGCACCTCGTCGGCGGGCGGGTCATCGACGGCGTGGCGAACGAGCCGATTGAGAAGGGCGTCGTCTCCTTCGACGGCGAGCGGATCGTGTACGCCGGTCCGGAGGCGGGCGCCCGCCGCTCGGCCGAGGACGAGGTCATCGACGTCTCCGGGCAGACCGTGCTGCCCGGGCTGATCGACTGCCACGTGCACCACATCTACGCGCGCTACCGGAACCTCTCCGAAATCGAGCGCGCGCCAGTAGAAGCGGCCACCATCAAGGGCATCAGCCATGCTGCGATCTTCCTGCAGGCGGGTTACACGACGGTCCGCGACTGCGGCACCCGCGGGAACATCGCCGTGAACATTCGCGACGCGGTGGACGAGGGCCTCATCCCCGGTCCGCGCATCGTCGCGTCTGGGCAGATCCTGTCCACCACCGGCGGTCTCGCCGACACCAGCCCCGAGTACATCCACAACTGCTATGGCTTAGGTCGCGTGGTGAATGGCGCGGAGGGCCTGCGCAAGGCCGTGCGCGAGCAGGTCAAGGCCGGCGTCGACAACATCAAGATCGAGGGCAGCGCCGCCGAGGCGAGCTTCTTCACCTACACGTGGATGTCCACGATGTCTGTGGAGGAGATGACCGCCGCGGTGGGCGAGGCGCATCGCTACGGCAAGACCGTGGCCTGCCACGCGCAGTCGTACGACGGCGCGAAGAACGCGCTGCGCGCAGGCGCCGACACGATCGAGCATGGCACGCGCCTCGACGAGGAAGCGATCGCGCTGTGGAAGAAGGCAAGGACCGTTCTCGTGCCGACGCTCTGCACGCTCTACAGCGTCCTTGAGCTCGGTGAGAAGTTCGGCGTCCCGCCGAAGATGGTCTCGGAGATGCGGATCAACGAGCCGCTGTGGCTCCGCAGCCTCGCGATGGCGCGCGAGGCTGGCGTCACGATCGCGGCGGGCGCCGACATCGGCAACCGCTACGTGCAGGGCGACAACGCGAAGGAGATCGTGTTCCTCGCCGAGCGTGGCGGTCTGACGCCGATGGACGCGATCAAGGCGGGGACCGCCAACGCCGCGAAGGCGCTGCGCCGGGACGACCAGGTCGGCACACTGCGCCAGGGCCTCTATGCCGACGTCGTCGTGTTCGACGGCAACCCGCTCGCGAGCATTGGACAGCTTCTTGAGCGGCCCCGGATCCGCATGGTGTTCAAGGGCGGGACGCTGGTCGCGGGCTCGGCGCTGACGAGGTCGAATTGAGCGTGTCGCTCGTGATGCGCGGTGGCCCGCTCATCGACGGGCTCGTCGGCGCGCCGGTGCCGGACGGGACCGTGGTCGTGTCCGACGGTCGGGTCAGCTGGGTTGGCCCGAGCGCGAAGGCGCCGGCGGCGCCGCGCGACGCGCCGGTCATCGACACCCAGGGCGCGACGATCATGCCGGGGCTCATCGACTGCCACACCCACATGTTCTACGAGCGCTACGCGACGATCCTCGACATCGACGCGAAGCACTCGATCGAGCGGGCGACGATCAACGCCGTGCTCAACGTGAAGAAGATGCTCGACACCGGCTTCACCACGATCCGCGATGTCGGCAGTCGCGGCGCGATCGGCGTCTCTGTCCGCGACGCGATCAACGAGGGCACGATCACGGGGCCGCGCGTGCTCGCGGGTGGCCCGATCATCAGCACGACCGGAGGCCTCGGCGATTTCCTGCCGCAGTGGCTCTCGAACACGCACTCGCTGGGCCTCGTGGCCGACGGCGTCGAGGAGATCAGAACGGCCGTCCGTCGGCTTGTGAAGCTCGGCGTCGACGTCATCAAGCTCGAGGCGACGGGCCACGCCATCAGCCGTTCCGGCGGCATGCGCATGGCGACGATGACCGAGGAGGAGATCGCCGCGGCGGTGCGCGAGGCGCACAAGTACGGTAAGCGCGTCGCGGCGCATGCGCAGAGCCTCGGCGGGATCCTCAACGCGCTGCGCGGCGGCGTCGATACCCTCGAGCACGGCAGCGAGCTCGACGACGAGTGCATCGCGCTCCTCCGGAAGGGCACGACCGTCTACGTCCCGACGATCAGCAACCTCTACAGCTACACCGAAGAGGGTCGCAAGATCGGGGTTCCCGAGTCGATCATCGAAGAGGTGGACCGCTCGGCGCCCGCATGGATCCGCAGCGTCAAGCTCGCGAAGGAGGCGGGCATCCCGATCGCGATGGGTAGCGACGTCGGCAACCGTTACCCGAACGGCCGGAACGCGGTCGAGCTCGAGATGCTCGTGCGGCACGAGTTCACGCCGCTCGAGGCGATCCAGTCGGCGACGCGGATCTCGGCCTACGCGCTCGGGCTCTCGGCGGAACTCGGGACGCTCGAGGTTGGGAAGCAGGCGGATGTCATCGCGGTCGGGCCGAACCCGCTCGACGACATCCGCGTGCTCCAGGACAGCGCGAACGTCCGTGTGGTCGTCCGCGGCGGACGGCCCCTTAAGCGCATGACGTAGGCGAAACGACCAAGACGGAGGAAGTGATGGGCGAGACCAGAATCGATCGGCGGAGATTCCTGAAGCTCACCGGCGCGGCGGCAGGAGCCGTGAGCCTGGCCGGCATCCTCGAGGCCTGCGCGGCACCGCAGCAAGGTGGGTCGGCGACCGGTGGCGTCGTGCGCCTCGCCATTCCCGGCGACCCCGTGATGAACCCGATCGTCGGGGTCGATGCGTCCGCGATTCCATTCAACAGAGTCGCGTTTAGCTTCCTCACGCGCCCTGACCCGCAGGATCTCCAGCCGAAGCCCGACCTCGCGGAGAGCTGGGACCATAACGTTGACAACACGGCCTGGACGTTCAAGCTCCGCAAGAACGTGAAGTGGAGCGACGGGAAGCCTTTCAGCGCCGACGACGTGAAGTTCTCGATCGAGCAGCACCAGGATCCCAAGAACAACTCGACGCTCCGCGCCTCGATGAGCGTCATCGACAAGGTCGTCATCGTCGATCCGAACACGGTGCGCTTCGAGCTGAAGCAGCCGATCGGACCATTCCCGACACTCGTCTCCTACAATGCGGGCATCGTCCCGAAGCACGTGCTTGAGGGCACCGACCTCCCGAAGAACACCGATTTCAACACGAAGCGCCCGGTGACGACGGGCCCGTTCATCATCGACGAGGTCGTGGCCGGCGATCACTACACGCTCAAGGCGAACCCGGACTACTTCCTCGGGCGCCCGAAGCTGGACGCCGTCATCTTCAAGATCCTCAACGACGTGAACACGCAGGTCGCGCAGCTGAAGAGCGGCGAGCTCGACTTCTCGGTGATCGCGCCGACGAACATCTCGGCCCTGGACGGCGCGGCGAGCGTGAAGATCATCACTGCGCCCTACATCGGCTTCTACCACCTGTCCTTCAACTACCAGCACGCGCTCTTCAGCGATAAGCGCGTGCGCCAGGCGCTCGTCTACGCGATCGACCGTCCGGGGATCATCAAGACGGTGATGCTCGACAAGGCCCAGCCCGGCGTGACGCCGTTCCCGCCGATCTTCAAGTGGGCGTTCGACACGAGCAACCAGCCGTTCCCGTACGACCCGAACCGCGCGAAGTCCCTGCTGGCGCAGGTCGGTTGGACGCCGGGTCCCGACGGGATCCTGCAGAAGGAAGGCAAGAAGTTCTCGTTCACCCTCGACGCGGACACCGCGGACCCGGCACGCCAGCAGTCGGCCGTCATCGCGCAGCAGAACTTCAAAGCCATCGGCATCGACGCGCAGCTGCGCGTCCGTCCTTTCGCAGCGTACGTGCCCGATCTCACCGGCAAGAAGTACGAGGCGCACGTCGGCTTCTGGGTGCTGCCGCCGGACCCCGACCTGACGAACTACTACTCGACGGGCGCCGGCTACAACACCATCAACTACAGCAACCCGGAGATCGACAAGCTCATTGCGGAGGGCCGCGCGACCAGCGACATCGAGAAGCGCAAGCAGGCCTACTTCCAGATGCAGAAGATCATGCTTGACGACGTCCCCGGAGCCGTCCTCTTCTACCCGCAGGACATCCAGGCGATGAACAAGAACCTCACCGGCGTGCCGCCGCTGCCGTTCCGTGAGGCGCTCCAGTACGTCAACGAATGGAGCCTCAGCCGTTAGCCCGCATCGATGAAGGCGTACCTGGCGCGCCGGATCATCTTCGGCGTGATCGTGCTGCTACTCGTGTCAGTGGCGACGTTCACCGTGGTGCGTCTCGCGCCCGGTGGGCCGGGAGTGTTGGTCTCACCTGACCTCCCGGCCTCCGAGGTCGCGCGCATCCGCCGCGAGCTCGGCCTCGACGAGCCGCTCAGCGTGCAGTACTGGGCATGGTTCACGAAATCGATCCGTGGCGACTTCGGCCGGTCGTTCATGAGCGGCCGTCCCGTCCTCGAGATGGTCACCGAGCGGCTGCCGGCGACGCTCCTGCTCGCGGGTGCCGCGTTCACGTTCGCGCTCGTCGTGGGTGTCGGCAGCGGCATCGCGTCGGCGCTGCGGCCGAACACGATCCTCGACCACGCGCTCACGGCGATGGCGTTCATCGGGATCTCGACGCCACCGTTCTGGCTCGGGATCATCCTGATCCTCGTCTTCTCGGTGAACCTGCGGGTCCTGCCGTCCTCTGGCATGCAGACCCTGGGTATCCGAGGTTCGCCATTCGACCTGCTCCTCCATCTGATGATGCCTGCGGCGGTGCTTGGGCTCCTCAGCACCGCGGCGATCTCGCGCTACACACGCGCCGCGATGCTCGGCGTCCTGCGCCAGGACTATCTCCGCACCGCACGCTCGAAAGGTCTCCACGAACGCGTGACGCTCATGCGCCACGCCCTCCGCAACGCGCTCATCCCCGTGGTCACCGTGCTCGGCGTGACCCTCACCGGCTTGTTCGGCGGTGCGCCCGTGACGGAATCGGTGTTCGGCTGGCCGGGGATGGGGCAGCTCGCGGTGCAGGCCGCCCGCTTCAACGACTACACGCTGATCATGGCTATCACGCTGTTCATCTCGGTGGTGGTCGTCGTCACGAACCTCCTCATCGATGTCCTGTACGTGGTCATTGATCCGCGGATCGATCTCACTGGTGGGTGAGCTGCGGCGCCAGCGCATTGGCGCGCTCGCGGTGATCTACCTCGTGCTCCTCATCGCGCTCACGCTCGCGGTGCCGGGGCTCACCGGCTACCGCGCCGACCAGATCGACCTCACCGCCGCGCTCGCACCGCCGGGCGGCGCGCACCTCCTGGGCACGGACGAGAGCGGTCGCGACGAGCTCACGCGGCTGTTCGTCGGCGCGCGCGGCTCGCTGACGGTCGGGCTCGTCGCGATGACGATCGCGGTCACGGTCGGCACGCTCGTCGGGGCGCTGGCCGGCTTCCGCCCAGGCGTCGTGGACGGCGCGCTCATGCTCCTGACCGACGCCTTCCTCGCGGTGCCGATCTTCTTCGTCCTGCTCACCACGCTCATCCTGTTCGGACCGAGCCTCGTGAACCTCGTGATCGTTATCAGCCTTACGAGCTGGATGACGGCCGCGCGTGTCGTGCGCAGCGAGGTCATCCGCGTGCGCGGGCTCGAGTTCGTCTCGGCGGCGCGCGCCGTCGGTGCGCGCGACCGGCGAATCCTGGTCCGGCACGTCCTGCCCCAGGCGACGCCGTCCATCGTCGTGGCAGCGAGCCTCGGTGTCGCCTACGCAATCCTCATCGAGACTGCGCTCAGCTATCTCGGCGTCGGCGTGCAGCCGCCGCAGCCGAGCTGGGGCAACATGCTGACGAACGCGCAGCAGTACATCTACACGGCGCCGCTGCTCGCGGTGTATCCCGGGCTCCTGATCCTCCTGACCGTCCTCGCGCTCAACTACTTGGCGGAGGTGCTGCGCGCGATCCTCGACCCGATGGCGGCCCGCCGGTGAGCACGCTTCTCGTCGAGGTCGACGGCGCGCGCCTCCTCCAGCGCCTCGAGGCGCTGGGCCGCTGCGGGCTGCGGTCGGGCGAGCGCTATCGGGCCCTCTACGACGACGCCTGGGTCGAGGCGACCGCGGTCGTCGCGTCCTGGATCGAGGAGGCCGGCCTCCGCGTGCGCCGCGACGCCGTTGGCAACGTCTGGGGGCGGCTCGAGGGCACCGCGGGCGGCCGCGTGATCGTGACGGGCTCGCACATCGACACGGTCCGTGGCGGCGGCACGCTCGACGGGGCGCTCGGCCTCGTCGGCGGGATCGAAGCGCTCGCTGCGCTGCGGTGGATCGGCGTCCGTCGGACGGTCGAGACGGTCGCTTTCTGCGAGGAGGAGGGCAGCCGCTTCGACACGCAATTCTGGGGCTCGCGCGCCGTGATCGGCGACATCACCCCGGAGGAGGCGGAGCGCTCACGCGACGGCGACGGCACGACGCTCGCGGCGGCGATGCGCGCGCGGGATCTCGATCCCGCTCGCGTGCGCGAGGCGGCGCGCGACGACATCGACACGTTCGTCGAGCTGCACATCGAGCAAGGGCCGTTCCTCGACGAGGAGGGGCCCCGGCTTGCCGTGGTGACCGCGATCGCGGGCACCGCGCACCTTGAGGTTGAGGTCCGCGGCGTTCCCGACCACGCGGGTACGACGCCGATGTCGCGCCGGCGCGATGCGCTGCGTGGCGCCGCAGCCATGATGGAGGCGATCGCCGCGGTTGCGCGCGACCAAGGCGACCCGGCCGTCGCGACGGTTGGCCGCATCAGCGTCGAGCCATCGCAGGTGAACGTAGTCCCAGGCGTCGCGCGCTTCAGTGTGGACGCCCGGCACAGCGTCGAGGCCGAACGGCGCCGGCTCGCGGCGGCAATCGTGCAGGCGTGCGAGCGCGTTGCCGCCGAGCGCGGCCTCGCGGTCCACATCACCCCGCTGCGCGAGCGCGAGGTCGTCCCCACGGACGAGCGTGTGAGCGCCGTCCTGCGCGACGCCTGCCGCGCGGCCGACATCGAGCCGCGCCCGATGCCAAGCGCCGCGCTGCAGGATTCGCAGATCATGGCGGTGCGGTCGGCGATGGGCATGATCTTCGTGCCGAGCATCGGCGGCCGCTCGCACCGTATGGACGAGGCGACGAAACCCGAGGACATCGTGCTCGGCACGCGTGCGCTCGCCACCGCGCTCGCCATGCTCGCGCGTTAGGTTGCACGGCCACCAAGGTCTCCGTGCACATTCGGTGGGTCATCGTGGCGGTGAGCAGACGGTCGCTCACACGATGCGGCCGGGACCAAGCAGGTATGGCCCGAACATCGCGGTGGCCGAGCCGCGCAGGCCGAGGGCCGACGACGGGGTGCGCTAAGCGAGCGAAGGGTCGCGGCACACGCGACGCGCTCTTGCGGTCGACCGTCTCCAACCCGCTCTCGGGCCAGGCGATGCTCAAGGAGAAGTGCGTCCGGGTCAGCCGGCCGCCGTCGGCGCGTAGGCCATATGCTGCACGCACGTGGTCCTCTCCGATCGTGACATCCGCGCGGCGATCGTGGCCGGGCGCATCGTCGTCGATCCCTACGACCCGGCGCTCGTGCAGCCGGCGAGCCTCGACATCCGCCTCGACCATCGCTTCCGGGTGTTCCGCTCCACGAAGCACCCGTACATCGATCTTGCGCGCCCGCTCGACGACGTGACCGAGCTCGTGGAGGCGAACGACGGGCCGTTCATCCTCCACCCCGGCGAGTTCGTCCTCGGCTCGACCCGCGAGCGGATCAAGCTCTCGGACGACCTCGTTTCGCGCGTCGAGGGGAAGTCGTCGCTCGGCCGTCTCGGCCT
>Ga0082335_1006020_pt1 | contig 16084 bp, 8 predicted proteins | sample Subgrocontami58m_FD_72375 | JGI IMG/M metagenome (GOLD analysis project Ga0082335, IMG submission 72375) | Subsurface groundwater microbial communities from S. Glens Falls, New York, USA - GMW37 contaminated, 5.8 m (SPADES assembly) (version 2) ... | reverse complement strand
CTCCTGCCCTGAGTCGCTCCCGCTACAGCCACCCATCAAACCCAGGGCAATAGATAAAACAACGCTCAGGCACACCGCATAGAATCCGTTAATCCCGTGTTCTCTCATTTAATGGCCTCCTCTCACTGATATCGCTAATAGGCTTCTTTTCCAAGACTACATAATAGATGGCTTTTTGAGCGATTGATAATTTTGTGTCAAAACCGTATCTTGACCAAAAAGCGGATAGCGAGGCCGGGGTGTAAAAAACGCTTTTCATATTCAATAAGCTTTCAAAAACAGAGGCGAGCCAGCCGACGGGCTTGGCCGGATTAAATTCTTCAATAATCAATTTTCCGGATTTTCTCAGCAACCTCTCGACCTCTATGGCGACTTTTTCGTGGTCCTGAAAATGATGGAAGGCATCGACGATAATTATCTTATCAAAGTATCCGTCGGCAAAGGGCAGATTTTCGGCGAAAGCCAGTACGCAATTAATTCCCCCATGTTTCCTGCATACAGCGAGCATCCCCGGGGAGGAGTCGGCTACCGTTATCTCCCGGACTTGGCCGACAAAAAACTTGGCGATTCGTCCGCTGCCGCCGCCCAAGTCTAAAACCCGATCCGTTTGCTCAAAATTTCCCAGCGCGTAGATTTTTCTATAACTGGCTGCGGCGCCGAAATGAATCCTTTCATAAATTGGGGCAACCAAATCAAAGAAATTCTTCATAATTGTCGTCGCGAGCTTATTCTGTCTTTTCCTGCCGCAGGTGCACCGTGCGTTGTGGGAAGGGCATTTCTATCCCCTCTGCCCGGAATCGGCGAAAAATCCTTTTCCGCAATTCATCCTGGGCCAAGTATTGGTCAGCGAACTCCGCAACCTGGCAGACCAGGGTAAAGTCGAGGGAACTTTCGCCGAAGCCGGGAATGAACCTGGCGACGGGCTCAGGTTCTTCCAGCAAGCCGGGAATTGCCCCTACGGCCTTCTTTGCCTCATCGACCAGAATTTCTTCCACCTTTTCGGGGTCCGCGGAGTAACTGACGCTGACCGGTATCGGGAGGGACATCCTCTTTTCCGGCAGATAATAGTTGACGACGATACTCTGGGCCAGCTTGCTGTTCGGTATGATGACCATGTTATTGGGCAACATCTTTACCCGCGTGGTTCTCCAGGTAATATCCTCCACATAGCCTTCCTGGCCCGTTTCCAGCCGGACAAAGTCGCCGACCCGGATCGTTTTCTCCATGAGGATATGGACACCCGAGAAGAGGTTCTCCAGAGTGTCTTTAAGAGCCAGGGCAACCGCCAGCCCTCCCACGCCCAGTGCGGTAATGATAGGAGTGATCGATAATCCCAGTACGCCAAGAATGATGAGAAAACCCAGGGTGAGAATCACTGCTTTTATTATCCCGTAGACGAGACCGGTGCTGGGGAGCGGCAGGTTGGTTTGCTGTATGTAGATCTTAAACATTTTTCCGGTGAGGTTTGCGGCCGCGATAGTAATGGACAAGATAAGCAGAACATGGATCATCTTGGTCGCGTACAAGATGTATCGTTCCGGCAATTCCGAAACGGCAAGACCGATATAGAGGCCGATGGCGAGACACCAGTATACGGAAGGCGTTTTGATGGCGCTGATGATAAGATCGTCTATCTGGATCACCGTTCCTTCGGCCCGCTTGTGGAGGCTCCGGAAGATGAGAACGCGTACAATAAGGAGCGCCGTCAGTGATGAAACAGTTACGATCAAAGGAATGGCTATTTTTCTGATGTTTTCATCCATGGGACCGCTCCTCTGTCTTTACAAAAAAGGCCGGGACGATCAAATGTTGGCGGCGATCCAGTCGCCGATTTCGCTGGTGCTCATGCCCATCTTCCCGGCGTCGAGGCTCTTGAGCTTTCCGCTCTCCAGCAGTTTTATCACCGCGTTCTCCACCCGCCGGCCGGCCTTTTCTTCACCCAGCGTCTCCAGCATCATGCCGCCGGCGCAAATGGCGGCCAGGGGGTTGATGACGTTTTGTCCCGTGTATTTCGGGGCCGAGCCGCCGATGGGTTCGAACATGGAAACGCCCTCAGGATTGATATTCCCGCCCGCCGCGATGCCCATGCCGCCCTGGATCATGGCGCCCAGGTCCGTAATGATGTCGCCGAACATGTTGTCCGTGACAATCACGTCAAACCATTCGGGATTTTTTACCATCCACATGCAGGTCGCATCCACGTGGGCATAGTCGGTCTTGACATCGGGGAAATCTTTGGCGACTTCGTAAAAGGCCCGTTCCCAGAGATCGAAAGCGAAGGTGAGCACGTTGGTCTTGCCGCAGAGGGTAAGCTTCTTCGCCTTGGCCCGCTTCTGCGCATAATTGAAGGCGTAACGCAGGCAACGTTCCACCCCTTTTCTGGTATTGATCGATTCCTGCGTGGCGACCTCGTCGGGCGTGCCCTTCTTCAGAACGCCGCCGGCGCCGGCATAGAGGCCCTCGGTATTTTCGCGCACCACCACAAAGTCGATATCGGCGGGGCCTTTGTCCTTCAGGGGGCAGGGGACGTTGGGGTAGAGCTTGACAGGCCGCAGGTTGATGTATTGGTCCAGCTCAAAGCGCAGGCGCAGGAGGAGCCCTTTTTCCAGGATTCCGGGCTTCACCTCGGGATGGCCGATGGCGCCGAGATAGATGGCGTCAAACCTCCGCAACTCCGTCAGTACGGAATCGGGGAGTATTTCGCCGGTTTTCAGGTAGCGCAGCCCGCCCAGGTCGTACGGGACAAGGTCGAAGGGAACGGACTCTGCGGCCGCCACGGCCTTGAAAACCTTGAGCCCTTCGTTGATCACTTCCGGTCCCGTGCCGTCACCGGGCAGGACCGCAATCTTGTATGTTTTTTGAGAAGTCATGATAACCTCCTGGAAAATGGAATTAATATAGTGACGGATAATACCTTCGCGGAAGAAAGTAGATAAAAATGTCGAAGGTGCCACTACTTAGCGCAATGAGGTCCTGAAGTCAACCCGAAAAAGTGGAAAAGAGAGGTTGTTTTACTTGACAAAGGCGGGAACATTCATTTATTGTTGGCCTGTTCATAATCAAGGATCGTGCCATAGCTAGCTAATATATAACTTTTAAAGTTATGAGCGGGAATGATAGCTAATGAGGGAATCCACGCCAGGGTATAAAAAAACGGTTCCCTTTTTGATTATTTTCTTCATAGTTTCCTATTTCATGATTTCCTCCGATCGTCACTACGGGTGGTTTTGTCCTACCTGCACGGTTTGCCAGGCCAATGTTTCCTTCAATGGCTGTCAAGATGCGGTCACCCTGGAATTCTATTCCACCATCACCCACTTCTCTTTTGTGGAAAAACCTCTGGCCGCCTTCATCCTTACTCCCTTTCATTTTAACGACAGGGTATCTCCGGAACACATTTTCCAAAGCAATGTTTAACAGGCCCGGCTTGGGCATGTTTTTTTAATTCTTGCAAGTCGTTCGGCTGAGATATAGGGAAAGGAGACAGTTAAGAAAGTATGACCACAATTCTTCTTGTTGAAGACCATGCAATGAGCCGGCAGATGCTGAAGACCCTCTTTGGGTACTTGGGTTATCGTGTCTTGGAGGCGGCCGACGGTTCGGCCGGCCTGGCGCTTGCCCGCTCCGAGCATCCCGACCTGATCATCAGCGATGTCGCGATGCCCACCATGGATGGCTTCGAGTTTGTCAGGCTGTTGCGCTCCGAGGTCGGTCTGGAAAAGACGCCGGTCATCTTTTACACCGCTACGTACCGGGTTTCGGAAGCGCATAGAATTTGCGAGGAATTCGGAGGATGCCGCGTTATCCCCAAACCCTCGGACCCTCAGTTCATTCTTCAGAGCGCCAGCGAAATGCTGGGACTTGCTCCTCTGGAAATCTCCACGCCGGTGACGGATCGCCTGGAGGTTGCTCTCCCCGATCATGATCCCCTCCGGAGTGCCGGACTGCAGCTGGCAACGCTCATGGACCTCAGCTTCCACCTGGCAGGACAAAGGGATCCGGTGCGGCTGCTGGGCATTTTTTGCCGTGCCACCCGGGAGATACTGAGGTGCAGGCAGATACTGCTGGCGGTTCCAGAGAACGGACGGACCCGTTATTTTGTCGGAAGTGGCGAAGAGGAGCCGCTCTACGTTTGCCCTACCAATGCGCTCCCGATCGAGGAAATCATGGAGCGGGTAATGACGGAGCGTTCCGCCTTTCGGCGCTATCGTCTGCCGGTACAAGATCGATCAACTGAAACGCCCTTGCCGGAGTCGCCGGGCGGTTTATCTTTCGAATCTATCCTTATTATCCCCTTCGCCACCTCCGGCCGCGTATATGGCTGGCTGTGCCTGACAGACAAGCTCGACCAAGGGATATTCAGGGACGAGGACGAGGAAATGGCGGTAGCGTTGAGTTCGCAGGCCGCTCTGGCCTATGAGAACATCATAGCCCATAAGGAACTGGAACATAAAGTTATTGAACTCGCAAGTGCAGTGGGCCGGACTCGGATGAGTGAAGAGAAATACCGCAGCATTGTGGAGAATGCCGAAGAGGGAATCTACCAGGTAAATGACGATGGTTTCATTACTGTAAACCGGGCCTATATAGACATGCTGGGTTATCAGTCTTCTAAAGAAATGATGGAAACTATTACCAACATTTCCCGCCAGATTTTTGTAGATCCGGAAGAATGGTTGAAATTGAGAAGCATCATTGAAGAACAAGGTTCCGTCAAAGGCTTCGAAACGGAACTCTATCGCCAAGACGGCAGCCGGATCTGGGTGTCGATCAACGCACTTGCTGTCAAGGATGGCAACGGAAGACCTGTCTATCATCAGGGAATTTGTACGGATATTACGGGAAGAAAGTTTATCGATGAGGAACGTCGGCAAAATTTTGAACGTATGCGGAAAGCGCTGGGGGGAACAGTGCAAGCGATCTCTGCGCTTGTGGAAACGAGAGACCCTTACACGGCGGGCCACCAGCGCCGGGTAGCCGATCTGGCCCGCTCTATTGCCGCGGAGATGGGGCTTGCGTCTGATCAGATCGAAGGACTCCGAATGGCAAGCACGATTCATGATATCGGCAAAATAGCCGTTCCCGCAGAAATCCTCATTAAGCCCGGACAACTGACGGATATTGAATATAGCCTGATTAAAATTCATTCCCAGGCTGCCTATGATATTTTGCAGGACATCGACTTTCCCTGGCCGATTGCCCGGATGGTGCTGGAGCACCATGAGCGGCTGGACGGGTCCGGGTATCCGCAGGGATTGTCGGGGGACCAAATTCTCCTGGAGTCCCGGATTATTGCCGTAGCCGATGTGGTGGAGGCAATGGCATCACACCGGCCTTACCGGCCGGCTCTCGGCATCGATGTCGCCCTGGATGAAATCCGCAGCCATCGGGGGATCAGGTACGATGCGACAGTCGTCGATGCCTGCCTGAAACTTTTTATAGAAGGTAAGTATAGATTGGTTCTTTAAAGATCAACGGTTTTTAAAATTTACCGTTCCCGTTCAGATTGAACCAGCGACGAATAAAAGTCCTTCAATTATAGTCACTTACCACCACCACTCCCCACCCCATTTTTATCTTGACAAAGGGCGGGACATTCACTTATTGTTAATTCGTTCACACTCAAAGATCGTGCCAAGATTTGCTATTACTCCGGCAATTCAACATGTCCACCCGAGTCATGCCGGACCCCGTATCAGGTACGGGGCAAGCTCTGATCCGGCATCCAGCCTTTTCACTGGATTCCGGCTTTCGCCGGAATGGCAAAATGACTTATTTTGTTGCCGGCGTAATAATAGCTGATATAAAGGGTATGGGGAAAAATAGTCAATGACGGCACCCACGCGCAGGTATAAAAAAGTTTTTCCCCTGCTGATTGTTTTCTTCATAGTTTCCTATCTCATGATTTCCTTCGACCGGCACTACGGGTGGTTCTCTCCCACCTGCACGGTCTGCCAGGCCAAGGTTTCCCTCAATGGCTGTCAAGACGGGGTCACCCTGGAATTCTATCCCGCCGTCACCAACTTCTGTTCCGTGGAAAAACCTCTTGGCGCCACTATCCTTCCTTCATTTCACTTCAACAACAGAGCCTCTCCCGAACATTTACTCCCAAGCGCTGTTTAACAGGCCCGGCTGGGGCATGTTTTTTAGCTCTCAAGCAGAGCAAGAACCCCGGGGGAGTGATCATAACCACCGGTGTTCCATTTAGGACGAAAATAGACTTAAAGAGTCATGCCGGCGAAAGCCGGCATCCAGTCCTTTAAGCCTGGATTCCGGATCGAGTCCGGAATGACTACTGTCATGTCAACGATACTCTGTCCTTTCGAAGGAGTCTTCACGACCGAGAAATCTTAGATTTCTCCCTGCGGTCGAAATGACATTTCTTGATTGACGAGACACTACGGTATTTCCAGGCGACCTGGTACCCATGGGGCATGGAGGGTTTGCTTGGGAGCTGCTGACCAACGGAGGGAACAAGAGGATGAAGAATGCGAAGCACAAGTTGTTCAATGCCGAGGAGCTGAAGCAGACCCGGGACGCCATGGAGTTCATGGCGAACCTCCTGCAATCCTCGACGGAATATTCCATCATCGGCAAGGACCTGGAAGGCAGGATCCTGCTCTGGAACGAGGGCGCCCGCCGCATTTACGGCTATGAATCCGAAGAGGTGGTGGGCAAGGCGAACTCCTCGATCCTGCACACGGAAGAAGACGTCAAGGCCGGCCGGCCGCGGGAAATCCTCGATGCGGCCCTGAACACCGGCAAATGGGAAGGCACCATCAACCGCCGACGCAAAAACGGGGAGATATTTTCCGCCCGGGTCGTAATTACACCGCGCCGCGACGATGCGGGTGAGCCCGTTGGGTTCCTCCTGATCTCGAAGGACATCTCCCACGAGATGCGTTTCACCGAGCAACTGCGCAAGGGGAAGCTCTTCGACAGCGGCATCGTGAGTAACGCCCAGGAGGCGGTGGACTTCATCACGAACATCCTGGAATCCTCCACGGAGTATTCGGTCATCGGCAAGGATCTGGACGGCAAAATCCTCCTCTGGAACGAGGGCGCCCGCCGTCTCTACGGCTACGAACCCGAAGAGGTGGTGGGCAAGGCGAACTCCTCCATCCTCCACACCGACGAAGACGTCAAGGCCGGCCGGCCGCGGGAGATCCTCGATTCCGCCCTGCACAACGGCAAATGGGAAGGCACGATCACCCGGCGCCGCAAAAACGGCCAGTATTTCCAGGCCCGGGTCGTCATCACGCCGCGCCGCGATTCCCTGGGCCGGGCCATCGGGTATCTGCTCATCTCCAAGGACATCTCCGACGAGATCCGCCTCACGGAACAGCTCAAGTCCACCCAGTTCTACACCCGGTCCCTCATCGAGTCGAACATCGACGCCCTGATGGCCACGGACCCCCTGGGCATCATCACCGATGTAAACAGACAGATGGTGACCCTCACCGGCTATACCCGGGACGAGTTGATCGGCTCTCCCTTCAAGAACTATTTCACCGACCCGGAGCGGGCCGAAGAAGGCATCAAGCTGGTGCTCCGCGAGGGCAAGGTCACGAACTACGAGCTGACGGCGCTCGCCCGGAACGGCCGCATGACCGTGGTTTCTTATAACGCCTCCACCTTCCGCGACGCCGAGGGCCGGCTGCAGGGGGTGTTTGCCGCCGCGCGCGACATTACGGAGCAGAAGGCGCTGGAACAGCGGCTCCGGGAGTCCGAGGCTTATAACCGCGGTTTGATTGAGGCCTCCGTCGACGGCCTGATCACCGTCGATCCCGTGGGGCTCATTTCCGACGTCAACGCCCGCATGTGCCAGATGACCGGCTATTCCCGTGAGGAGCTTACGGGCACCCCCTTTATCGATTACTTCGTGGACAGCGAAAGCGCCGATGCGGGCGTGAAACAGACCTTCGACCAGGGCATCGTCACGGATTACGCCCTTACGATGGCCACCCGCGACGGCCGGCAGCTCGTCGTTTCCTTCAACGCCTCGGTCTTCAAGGACCCCACCGGCAGTGTGCGGGGAATCTTCGCCAGCGCCCGGGACATCACCGAACAGGCCCGCCTCCAGACGCAGCTTTCGGAAGAACGGGCTTACAACCGCGGTCTCATCGAGGCGTCCCTGGACGGGCTCATCACCGTCGATCCGATGTTGAACATCACCGACGTGAACGCGACGATGTGCCGCATGTCCGGCTACACCCGTGTTGATCTCATCGGCACGCCCTTCCCCGACTATTTCACCGATCCCAAGCGCGCCGCCGAAGGCGTCCGGCTCACCTTGGACAAAGGCGCGGTCACCAACTACGAACTCACGCTCCACAGCCTGGACGGCAGTGAACAGCTTGTCTCTTTCAATGCCGCGATCTTTAAAGATGAGCAAGGCGCCGTGCGCGGGATCTTCGCCTCCGCCCGGGACATCACCGAGCAATCCCGCCTGCAGGGGCAACTGGCCGAAGAGCGCGCTTACAACCGCGGTCTCATCGAGGCCAGCGTGGATGGTCTGGTCACGGTCGACGAAAAGATGACGATCACCGACGTGAACGAAACGATGTGCTTCCTGGCCGGCCGGCCGAGGAACCAGCTCATCGGCTCCTCTTTCCCCTCCTACTTCACCGAGCGGGAGCGGGCCGCCGAAGGCGTACACCTCACCTTCAAAGAGGGATCGGTCAGCAACTACGTGCTCACCTTGCTTGCCGCCGATGGCCGGTCGGTGCCCGTCTCCTTCAATGCCGCCGTGTTCAAGGACGCTGCCGGCAAGGTGCGCGGGATCTTCGCCTCGGCCCGGGACATCACCGCGCAGAAACAACTGGAATCGCAATTGCAGGTCTCCCAGTTCTACACCCGGTCGCTCATCGAATCAAACATCGACGCCCTGATGACTACCGATCCCGTGGGCATCGTCACCGACGTGAACGAGCAGATGGAGAACTTGACGGGCCATTCCCGGGAGGAGCTGATCGGTACGCCCTTCAAGAACTACTTCACTGATCCGGTGCGGGCCGAGGAAGGCATCCGGCTGGTGCTCCGGGAAGGCAAGGTCACGAACTACGAGCTCACCGCCTCGAGCAAGCAGGGCCGGCAGACCGTGGTCAGCTATAACGCCACTACCTTCGCGGACCGGGACGGGAAGCTGCAGGGCGTGTTTGCCGCCGCCCGGGACATCACGGAACAGAAGAAGCTCGAACAGCAGTTGCGCGATTCGCAGGCCTACAACCGGGGGCTCATCGAGGCCTCCATCGACGGCCTGATCACCGTAGACCCCGAGGGCATCATCAGCGACGTCAACGACCGCATGTGCCAGATGAGCGGCTATACCCGCGGCGAACTAATCGGCACGCCCTTCTCCGACTACTTCACGGACCCAAACCTCGCCCTGGCGGGAGTCAAGGAGACCTTCGAAAAGGGCATTGTGACGGAGTATGCGCTTACCCTGATCAGCCGCACCCGCCGTTTCCTGCAGGTGTCCTTCAACGCCTCGGTCTTCAAGGACCCCACGGGCAATGTGCGGGGCATCTTCGCCAGCGCCCGGGACATTACCGACCGCGTCCGCCTGGAAGAGCAGCTCCGGGAGCAGCAGACCTATCTGCGAGGGCTCATCGAATCCTCCGTCGACGGCCTGATCACCGTGGACCCGGAAGGGTTCATCACCGATGTGAACGAACAGATGTGCCGCATGACGGGCTATCTCCGCGATGAACTGATCGGCTCGACCTTTAAGGAATACTTCACCGATCCCCTGCGCGCCGCCACGGGCGTGAAGCGCACCATGGCCGAAGGCGTGGTCACGAACTACGAGCTGGTTCTGAAGACGAAGACGGGCCGCAAGGCCACGGTTTCCTTCAATGCCTCCGTATTCCGCGCCGCCGACGGCCGGGTCCAGGGCATCTTCGCCAGCGCCCGGGACATCAGCGAGCAGGCGCGCCTGCAGACCCAGCTCGTGGATCAGCAGGCCTACAACCGCTCCCTGATCGAGGCCAGCGCCGATGCCCTCTTCGCCATCGCGCCCGATGGCACGATCACGGACGTGAACGAAGAGGCGACGCGCCTGACCGGTTACTCCCGCAAGCACCTCAGCAATTCGCAGTTTTCTTCCTATTTCACCGAACCGGAGCGGGCCAACGCCGGCGTCCAGGAGACGCTGGACAGGGAACGGGTGCTCGCTTACGAACTGGTGCTGATCACCCGCCAGAACCGCCGGATCGCCGTCTCCTTCAACGCGGGCGTCTTCTCCGATGCGGCGGGCAAACAACTCGGCATCCTGGCGGCGGCCCGGGACATCACGGAGCAGAAGAAACTGGAACAGCAGCTCCGCGATCAGCAGTTCTACGCCCGGTCGCTCATCGAATCGAATATCGATGCCCTGATGACCACGGACCCCGTGGGCATCATCACCGACGTGAACCAGCAGATGGAGTCCCTCACGGGCTGCAGCCGCGATGAACTGATCGGCACGCCTTTCAAGAACTACTTCACCGATCCGGTGCGGGCCGAGGAAGGCATCCGGCTGGTGCTCCGGGAAGGCAAGGTCACGAACTACGAGCTCACTTCCCGCAGCAAACAGGGCCTGGAGACGGTGGTCAGCTATAACGCCACGACCTTCGCGGACCGGGAAGGCAAGCTCCAGGGCGTGTTTGCCGCCGCCCGCGACGTCACGGAGCTCAAACGGTACGAGCGGACCCTCCAGGAAAAGGGCATCGAGATGGAGAATGCGAACCTGGCCAAAGACCGGTTCCTGGCCAGCATGAGCCACGAATTGCGCACTCCCTTAAACGCCATCATCGGCTTCACCGGCACGCTCCTTATGAAGTTGCCGGGCCCCCTCACGGGAGACCAGGAGAATCAGCTCACGAACGTCCAGACCAGCGCCAAACACCTGCTCCTCCTGATCAACGACCTCCTCGATCTGGCTAAGATCGAGTCCGGAAAGGTCGAGGTCATCCCGGAGCCGGTCTCCTGCCAGGGTGTCGTCCAGGAAGTCATCGGCACGCTCCGCCCGATGGCTGAAGTCAAGGGCCTCAAACTGCTCTCCGACCTGCCGGAGCAGGAGCTGACGTTGAACACGGACCGGCGCGCCCTGAGCCAGATCCTCCTTAACCTGGCCTTTAACGCCATCAAGTTCACGGAGAAGGGCGAGGTCCGGATTGCCTTGCGCCGGAAAAGCTATAACGGCCGCCTGCAGACCGAACTCAGCGTCACCGACACGGGTATCGGCATCAAACCCGAGGACCAGGCCCGGCTCTTCCAGGCCTTTACACAGGTGGACGCCGGGAGTTCCCGCCGCTACGAAGGCACCGGCCTGGGCCTGCATCTCAGTCAGAAACTGGCCGAACTCCTCGGCGGCCGCATCGTCATGCAGAGCGAACACGGCCGGGGAAGCGAGTTCACCCTGCTCCTGGAAGAAAAGGAAGGTTGAGGGGTTATCTATGATTATCACCAATTATGAAATCATCGAGAAGCTGGCCGAGGCGCCCCAGGCGGCGATCTACAAGGCTTACCATAAAAAAAATCCCGATCGGTTGTTGGTGCTCAAGATCCTGAAGGCGGACGGTCTTTCGGATTATAAAAAATCCCAGTTCCGGCAGAAAATCGAACACCTACGGGTCCTGAACGATTCCCTGGTGATTACCCCCGTTTCCCTGGGCGACAAGGAAGGGGTTTGCTTTATCACCCAGGACTATTACGAGGGAGTCACCCTCGATTGCCTCATGGGGGCGCCTTCCCGGATCTCTTTGAACGATTTTTTCACCATCGCCTGCCGGCTGGCCAAGGCCCTGGAAGCAGTCCACGAAGCGGGAATCATCCACGGCGGCCTCAAGCCCCACAACATCCTTGTTGATGGCAGCACCCTGGACATCCGGCTGATCGACTTCTTCAGCGCCGTCGATGTCCGGGATATCAGCCATTTCGTGTACGAGCGTTCCTTTATCCGGCATACCCTGGCCTATACCTCGCCGGAGCAGACGGGGCGGATCAACCACCGGGTGGTTTTTTCCTCCGACCTCTATTCCCTGGGCATTGTCTTCTACGAATTGCTGACGGGCCGGCTGCCCTTTTTTTCCGACGATCCCCTGGAATTGATCCACGCCCATCTGGCCAAGGAAGCGCCCCGGGTCCACGAGGTCAATCCCAATATCCCCGTAGCCCTCTCCAATGTGGTCGCCAAACTGATGCTCAAGCAGCCGGAAAAGCGCTATCAGAGCGCCGGCGGTCTCCTGGCCGACTTGTTGCGGTGCCGGGATGAGTTTTCGGCCATCGGCACGATCCGTGAATTTCCCCTGGAGAGCTGCTTTCTCACCCAGCGGGTGGCCTTTATCTCCAAGATGGTCGGCCGGGAGCGGGAAGCGGAGCTGATCCTTGACGAATACGAGCAGGTGGCCCGGGGGGCCTTCCGTGCCCTGTTCATTTCCGGGCTCTCGGGCATCGGCAAGACCCGCCTGATCCAGGAACTGCAAAAGCCGATCGTGAAGCACCGGGGCTATTTCACCTCGGGGAAATTCGACGTCTATCAGAAGAACATCCCCTACAGCTCCCTCATCCAAGCCCTCAAGAACCTGACGCGGACCTTTCTCACGGAAAGCGACGAGCGGGTAATGCTTTGGAAAAACAAGATCCTGAAAGCGGTGGGCAGAAACGGGAAGGTGCTGACGGACGTCATCCCGGAGCTGGAAATCCTCATCGGACCACAGCCCGGGGTCAAACAGCTCCCCCCGGTGGAAGCGCTCAACAGATTCCATGATCTCTTTGATAGGTTTTTGACCTGTCTGGCGAGCGAGGAGAACCCGCTGACCATTTTCATCGACGACCTCCAGTGGTGCGATGTCGCCTCTTTTGACTTTCTGACCAATATCTTCGCCAATTACAAGGATCACCCCTACCTTTTCCTGCTGGGGGCCTACCGCCATAACGAGGTGGACCCGAGCCATCCCCTGACCAAACTAATCAGGAATGCCAAAGAGGGCGGCTGGCCCCTCAAGGAGAGCCGGCTGGACCCTTTGAAGCCCCAGCATTGTCACGAAATGGTCTCTTACATCCTCGACTCGCCCCGTCCCCAGACCCGGGCCCTGGCCGATTTCATCTACACACTCACGGAGGGCAATCCCCTCTTCGTGAGCGAGAGCCTCTCCTACCTCTACAACGAAGACCTCCTCTTCCTCGACAGCGACAAACAATGGCGCTGGGACCTGGACAAGATCCGGCAATCCCGGATGCCCACCACGGTGGTGGCCCTGTTCAGTGCGAAGATCCGGAAGCTTCCGCCAGACCTGATCGCCCTGCTCGAATATTGCGCCTGTATGGGCAACACCTTCTCGCCCACGGAGATCTCCGCCATCCGGGGCATGGCGCTGATCGCCACCTTCGAGACACTCAAGCCCGCCCTCGGGCAGGGACTTCTGATGGAGACGAAAAACCTGCTCCAGTTCATCCACGACCGCGTCCAGGAGGCGGTGCTCTCGGCGATCCCGGTCCGGAAACGCCGCGAGATCCATTGGCAGATCGGCAGCCACCTGCTGGCCGACTTGCCCGCCGGCGCCGACGTGGAGAAAAGGGAGAACCTCTTCACCATCGTCTCGCACCTGAACCTGGGGAAGGAGGAGAGCCTGGAGGCCGAGACGGCCTACGCCCTCTCGGACCTCAACTACCATGCCGGCAACAAGGCCCTCGATTCCCTGGCCACTGAGGCAGCCAACGAATATTTCAGCCTGAGTCGGGAACTGCTGCCCTATGACTGCTGGGAGGACGCACAGTACGAACGGACTTTCCGGATCTTCCAGAAGGCCGCCAAGACGGAGCTCATGTGCGGGAATTACGGGAATTCGGAGCGCCTGCTTACCCAGCTCCTCGACCATGCCAAGACTGACCTGGACAAGGCGGAATGCCTGGCGGAACAGACGACGTCGCTTTCCTCCATCGGTAATTTCATCAAGGCCATCGAGACCGCCAACCGGGGACTTTCCTATTTCGGCAAGGCGATCCCCGATGATCCCGAGGAAGCGGACCGGAGAAGGGCCGCCCTGATGGCCGAAATCGCCGCCCAGGATTTCGATGTCTGGGAGGCCATCCTGAACATGCCCTTCACTACCGACCGGAAAAGCAAGATCGAGCTATCGTTCTATAGCGAACTCATTCCCGATCTCTACATGTCAGGCCTGGTGCCGCAGCTCTACCTCTCGGCGGCCCAGTCGACCCAGCATTGCCTCGCCGGCGGCATGGACGAATCGGTGATCTATTCCTTCAGCATCATGGGCCTGCAGCTGGGCGAGCAGGAAGAGTTCGCGCCGGCCTTCCGCTACGAAGACCTGGCCCGCGACCTCTCGGCGAAATACCCGAACACCTTCGGCGCCACCCGGGGCATGAACGGGATCGTCTGGTGCAACATGCACTCCCGGAGCCACCCCCGGGAGATCGTGGATTATTGTCTCAAGGCGATCCAGTGCGGCAAGAACTGCGGCGACCTCTACAATGCCGGTCTTTCCTACGGACCCCTGATGTGGAACCTCCAGGTGCAGGGGATGGATCTGTCGATTATTGAAGATGTAGCCAAAGAGTGTCTCCTCTTTTCCAACAGATACCACCTGTCCTTCTCCGTGGGCCTGGCCGAAGCGATGCAGGAGGGTTGGATCGGGCCGATGAAAAAAGCTTACGCGCCGGCGCCCATGGAGGAAAAGCTGCGGCAATGGGAACGGGACAACCACGTGGCTTCCGCGGGCAGCTATTACGTCCACATGGCCCTGGCCCATTATTATCTGGGCGAGTACGAAGAGGCCGAACGGTACCTCATCGGGGTCAGGAAATACCTCTCCGGCCTCACGGACAACGTGCTGAAGCGACAGTGGCACGTCTTTCGGGTGTTAAACGCCTTGAAGCTCTATGAACGAAGGGGCGGATATGTCAAATACATCAACAAAGAGGCGCTCCTCGCGGAGATCCGGCCCATCATCGGCAAGATCGAGACCTGGGCCGGTCTGGGCCCGCTTTTGAAACCCTATCTGGCCTTTCTCTATGCCGAGTTGGAGCGGGTGACGGGCGATTTTAAGGAGGCCAGGAGTCTTTACCTCGATGCCATCAACATCGCCCATCACGAGCGGTATACCTTCCTGGAAGGGCATCTTCACGAATGCCTGGGCGAACTGTTCCTGCAGGCCGGTCAGTTTCCCGAACAGGTCTATTTTACCGAGGCGGCACGCCTGTACCGGAAATGCGGCGCCGAACGTAAGGAGAGCAGCCTGCTTACGCGCTATCCCGAGTATTTCGAAGAAGAGAGCCATCCCCTGCCGGTTGTCTTCGGCGGCGAGGCCGCCGCTTCCTATACCCTGCCCGACCTTAACCTGGACTACCTCATGAAGTCGTCGCTGGCCATCTCCGCCGAGATCGAGCAGGACGCCCTGATGAAGAAGATCATGAACGTGGTCCTCGAAAGCTCCGGGGCACAGCACGGCTACCTGCTGATCGAAGAAGAAGGCGACCTGCTTGTCCGTGCGGAAAGCCATGTGATGGGCAAAGAAGCGGTGAAAACCCTGAATCAGCACCTCGAAGACGCCCCGGAGATCTGCAAGGCGATCGTGCGCTATGTCTACCGGACCGGTGAGCGGCTGATCCTGGACAGCGCTTCCCAGGTCGGCGCCTTCAAGGACAATCCCGAAGTCCAGAACCTGCAGCTCCGTTCCGTTCTGTGCCTCCCCGTGGTCAAGCAATCGCGGCTGATCGGGATCTTGTATCTGGAAAACCGTCTGTCCGACGGTGTCTTCACCTCCGAAAGGACGCAGATGACTGAATTGCTGACGTCCCAGGCGACGATCTCCCTGGAGAATGCAAGGCTGGTGGACGAGATGATGAAAGCCGAGGAACGGATCAGAAAATCGCTCCATGAGAAGGAAGAGCTATTGAGGGAATTGCGCGGTGCGGCTTCGGTAAGGCCGGCGGACAGAATGCTTGAAGAAGACGAAGAGGCGCTGTGACGAACACTTCCCGGGGCCGCATCATGATTATCGAAGACAATCCCGCCAACCTGGAGTTGATGACCTATCTGCTTAAGGTCTTCGGCTTCGCCGTCCTGTCTGCAGGCAATGGC
>Ga0082335_1006019_pt1 | contig 16086 bp, 11 predicted proteins | sample Subgrocontami58m_FD_72375 | JGI IMG/M metagenome (GOLD analysis project Ga0082335, IMG submission 72375) | Subsurface groundwater microbial communities from S. Glens Falls, New York, USA - GMW37 contaminated, 5.8 m (SPADES assembly) (version 2) ... | reverse complement strand
CCGGCGCCAGAACCGCGCGCGCCCAGGGGAGTGCACGACCTCGAGCTCCGGCTCGACGGCCGGCGCCCCTGGCGTACCGTGGTGCGGGTCGTGGGAGGCGAATCGCTCGACCTCGAGCGGGTCGAGCTGGGACGGTGAGCCCGCCCGCCCGCCGGTACGAACCACCGGCGCGCCCACACCGAAGCGTCTCACGGGCGGGTCAGGGCCGGTCCCTGGGGCATCACTCCGCCAGGAGCATCTGCCGGACGACGTGAAACGGGACGTGGCCGCAAGAGAGTAGCGCGTCGTGGAACGAGCGCTCGTTGAAGAGGCCGCCCCAGGCGCGCTCGCAGTCGCGGCGCAGCCGTTCGATCTCGGTCCAGCCGACGAAGTATCCCGAGTAGTAGGAAGAGCTCTGGCGGATCCGGTCGAGCTCGGAGCGGGCGGCGAGGGGCTCGTGCCCGACGCCCCGTTCGAGCAGGGCTTCGAGGTCCCCGCGCGGCAGGCCGGCGCAATGCACGCCGAGATCCGCTACCACGCGGGCCGCGCGCCAGAGGCGCATCTTGAGCTGGGCGAACCGCTCCTCCGGGGTGACGAAGTACCCGTGGCGCGCCAGCACGTGCTCCCCGTAGAGCGCCCAGCCCTCGACGAAGGCGCTGTTGTACACCGTGCGCCGCATCCGCGTGGCGTCGTTGGCCGCGATCGCGAGCTGGAGGTGATGGCCGGGAATGGTCTCGTGGGCCGCCACCACTGCGGTCCACGGGCGGTTGTTGCCACGCAGGTGCTGGAGGAGCGCCGACCCCTCCAGGTGGCCGCCGGACGGGACCACGTAGTACCCGGGAGTCCGGCGCGGGTCCTCGGTGGGCCAGTAGTGTCCATAGGGCGTGTTCGATTGCGGGTCGCCCGGTCGGACCCGCACGTCGCGCGCATACTCGGGTACCGTGACGAAACTCCGCTCCAGCGTGAAGCGGCGGGCTCGCTCGAGCGCGACGCGCGCGACGTCCAATACCCCGCCCGCGTCCGGATGGTCCGCCTTCAGCCGCCCGTCGAATGCGCGCCGGTCGAGGCCCGCGTCTACCGATCGCGCCAGGCGCTCCATCTCCTCCTCGGTCTCCCGGTAGACGGCGAGCGCCTCCTCGAGCACCTGGGCGAGCGTCCGGTCGATCCCGAATTCCCAGGCCCAGTGATGCTGGTGGCGCTCCTCCGCGGTCGGAGAGACCGCGGCGCCCCGAGTGAGCTCGCCCCAGGCCAGGAGGCGGTCGAGCCGGTTGCACAGGACCAGGAAGTCGAGCCGCTCCCGCCGGGGCAGCCGCTCGGCGCTCACCGCCGCCGCGCTCCGCTCGCGGAAGGCCCGGATACGCTCGAGCGCCGGGCCGTCGGGGTCCGCCGCCCGATCGTAACCGCGTTGGAAGAACTCGTCCTCGACGACCCGCCAGGCCGTGCGGTCGTCCTGGGCTGCGGCGCTCGCGGCCGCGAGGATCCCGGCGAGCAAGATCGCGCCGAATCGCATGTGGCTCCTCCCCTCGCTCGGAATCATCTTGCCTCGATCGGTGCCCGGCCCATCGCTCCGGCGGTCCCGCGAGACCCGGGCGCAGGGCCGGTGACGAAAACCGGTCTGGCCGATCTGACGACCCTACGTCGTTACCGGCCTACGCCGACGGCGGGATCGGCAGCTCGTTCAACCGGTCGATCAGCATCCGCAGGCGGCCGTAATTGCGGCGGACGAATTGGAACGTCAGTCGAGGAAGCGGCAGCAGATGCTGCTCCTCCGCCTCTTCGGGAAGCGCCGTCGCCTGCTCGATGGCCCCCGAGGCCACCAAGTCGCCGAACTCCCGGTTGAGCAGGTCGAGCGATTCGGCATCGAGCGGGTGGATCATTCGGATCACCAACTTCTCGCGCACGAACCGGCTCGAATGGTAGCGGCGATAGAAGCGGAGCACCTCCTCGCAGGCGGCGACCGGGTCGGCGACGATCCGGTAGAGGGCGAGGTCGTCCCGCGAAATCAGCCCGCGGTCCCGGAGTTGGCGGCGCACATATTCGTCCCACGCGCGCCAGTAGTCCCCGCCCGGCGCGTCGAGGAGCACGATCGGCACCGGATTGCTCTTTCCCGTCTGGACCAGCGTGAGGCACTCGAAGCCCTCGTCCATGGTCCCGAATCCCCCCGGGAAAAGGACGACGGCGTCCGCTTCCTTCACGAAGATCAGCTTACGGGTGAAGAAGTACTTGAAATTGATGAGCTTCGGGTCGTCGCGGATGATCGCGTTGGCGCTCTGCTCGAACGGCAGTCGGATGTTGACCCCGAAGCTCCGCTCGCGACCGGCGCCGGCGTGGCCGGCTTGCATGATGCCGCCGCCGGCCCCGGTGATCACCATCCAACCGTGCATCGTCATCTGCCGGGCGAACTCGAACGCCGCGCGGTACTCCGGTGCCTCCTCCCCGATGCGCGCGGACCCGAACATCGCCGCCTTGCGGACGCGCCGGTACTGCGAGAACACCTTGAACGCGTAGCGCATCTCCTTCAGAGCGGAGTTGACCAGCTTGAGGTCACCGCGCGACATCCGATCCTCGATCGCCTTGAGCGCGGTGATCACGACCTCCTTCACGAGGTCGGAGTCCGGCGTGCCGCCGGCGAGTTGGATCAGCGCCACGATGGCGTCGTCGATCGTCTCGTCGCCGTAGTCGAGGGGCATGGCGTCACTTTCCCGCCGAGGGAAGGAGGGCCGTCGACAGCCATGGCACGTACGTGATCACCCCGAGCGCGAGCAGGAGCAGAAGCAGGAACGGGACCGTGGCCCGGTAGATCTCGATCACCGGCCGCTTGAAGCGCAGGCTGGAGAGGAAGAGGTTGATCCCCACCGGAGGGGTCAGGAACCCGATCTCCAGGTTGGTGAGGAAGATGATCCCCAGGTGCACCGGGTGCACGTCGAACTGCTTTCCGATGGCGAGGATGAGCGGGACCACCACGAGGGTGGCGGAGAAGATGTCCATCAGGCAGCCCACGATGAGCAGGAAGATGTTGAGCAGGATCAGGAAGGTGAACCGGTCCTGGATGTGGGCGCCGATGGCCGCGAGGATCTTCTGCGGTACGTTTTCGAGGATCAGGAAATTGGTGAAGCCGAGGGCCGCGGCCAGGATGATGAGCACGCCGCCGATGAGGACCATGCTGCGCCGGGCGATGTCGGGCAACCGCCGGAGGGGCACGTCCCGGTACACGAGGACCTCGACGAAGAGGACGTACACCGCGGTAACCGCGGCGGCCTCGCTGGGGGTGAAGAAACCGCCGTAGATTCCGCCGAGGATGAGGAAGGGGATGGGAATCTCCCAGGCAGCGGCGGCCAGAGCCACCCAGACCGCGCGGGCGACGAACGGGACCCGCGAGGATCCGCGCCGGCCGACCCAGGCGGAGTAACCCGCGAGGACGAGCATGAGGAGAATGCCGGGGAGGATGCCGCCGCGGAACAGGTGGTCGATGTCGACGCCCGCGATCAGCCCGTAGAGGATGATCGGCAGGCTGGGAGGAAAGAGCAGGCCGAGGGAGCCGCCGGTGGTGAGGAGGCCCAGGTTGAAGCGCTCGGAGTAGCCGTCCTTTTCGAGCAGCGGGTAGAGCAGGCCGCCGAGGGCGATGATGGTGACGCCGGAGGCTCCGGTGAAGGCGGTGAAGAACGCGCAGACGGCGATGGCGACCACGGCGCTGCCGCCCGGCATCCACCCGAGCAACGCGCGGGAGACCCCGACCAAACGCACGGGGGCGCGGCTCTCCGCGAGCAGGTACCCGGCGAAGGTGAACAGGGGGAGGGTGACGAAGAGCGGCGAGCCCGCCATTTTTCCATAGAGCTCGGTCGGGAGCGACTGGGCGTTGGCGGCGAATGTCTCGAAGTCCTCGGAGACCGAACCGAAGCAGAGGAACGCGGCGCCGGCGATGACCGCGTAAAGCGGCGCGCCGAGGAGCGCGAAGACCAGGAGGAGGATGGCAAGCAGGGCGATCATGCGCCGGCGCCTCCTCCGGGAGACGCCGCCGGCCCGGGCGGCGGGACAGCCGCGGGGATCCCCGCGGCTCGGGCGGCGCCTTGGGCGAGCGACCGCAGCGCGATCACGCCGAACGCCACCGGTAGGATCGTCTCGGTGACCCAGGTCGGGACCCGGAGTCTGAGGGTCTCCACCGTGAACAGGATCTTGGCGTCGTCGATCTCGGCGGCCAAGTAGAGCGCGGAGGCCCAGGCGAACGCGCCGGCGATGACCGCCGAGAAGCCGTGAAGTGCGGCGTCCACCCAGCGCTCCATCCGCGCGGGGAGGAACTTGCGGACCGCCTCGATATTGACGTGTTTCCCCTCCCGGGTGGCGAGCATCGCCCCCAGCAGGCCGATCCACAGCACCAGGTGGCGGTTGAAGGTGTCGACCCACGAGGCCGCCGCGGTCCCGAGGTTCCGCTGCACGACCTGCCAGAACCCCGCGAATACAAGCACGCCCAGCAGGCCGACGAGCAGCGCGCCCTCGACGCGGGCGACGGCTGCGTCGAAGCTGCGGAGTGCCCGCGCGATGGGCGGGGTCTCGAGGGCGGCGGGGGACGCAGAATCGGCCAACGTCATTTCCCGGCGCGCAAAGTGGCCAGCGCGGCGATCACCTCGTCGAGCATCTCCTGGGAGTAGAGCTTGCCGGTCAGTTCCCTGCCCACCTGCGCCGCGATCCGGTCGAACTCGCCACGCATGGAAGCGTCGGGCTTCACGAGTTCGAGCCCCTTCTCCTGCAGCACCTTCACCGAGTCGTCGTTTTCCTTGCGCGTCAGGCCGACCAGCTTGCGGCTCCAGCGCCGGGTGATCTCGAGGACCGTCACCTGAACCTCGGGCGCGATCTTGGCCCAGGTCTTCCGGGACACCACCATGACTCCGAGCGAGTCCAGGATCGGCATGTCGGTGAAGGTCTTGACCTTGCTGAACCACTGGAGGGCGATGGCGCCGAGGGGTGAGATGTAGACGGTATCGACCAGCCCGGTCTGCAGGGAGGTCATCACGTCGGGGAAGGCGAGCGGGATCGGCCCGACGCCGGCCGCGCGGAAGGTGGCCTCGGCGACCGGGTCGCCTTCCCAGACCCAGACCTTGCGGGCGCGGATGTCTTTCAGGTTGCGGATCTGCACGGCGCTGAAGAGGTACACCGCGCCCGTGTCCGACCAGCCCAGCACCACGTACCCCTTTTCCTCCAGGGCGGCCTCGAAGCGGGGCTGCAGCAGCTCGCGGATCCGGTCGGTCTCGTCGTGGTTGCGATAGAGGAAGGGGATGTCGAGGATGCGGACCTCGGGGAGGATCTCTCCGATGCCGAGAGCGGTGAAGCCGGCGGCGTGGAGCTGGCCGATGCGGAGCTTCTTGACGACCAGCTTTTCGTCGCCCGCGACGCCGCCCGGGTAGAAGGCGAACTCGACCTTTCCGCCGGTCTTTTCCTTCACCTCGGCGGCCATCTCCTGGAGCAGGTTCATCCAGGTCGAGCCCTCGGGCGCGAGGGTGGCGGTGCGGATCCCGACCGGGTCCTGCGCGCCGGCGGGGAGCGCGGCGACGGCGACCGTGAGTGCGAGGGCGGCCAGAGTCTTGTGGGACATGCTTACTCCTTGGCAGGCTCTTCCGTGCCTTCCTCGGGCAACTCGGGGAGGAACAGGTCGTCGACCTTCTTGAGCAGCCTGGCCGCGCGGTCGCGCGCGATCGCATTGGCCAGCGCCTGGTCAGGGTCGAGATCGGCGGCCGCGTCGCGCACCTCCTCGAGCAGCTTCAGGAACAGGTTGCGATCCTGGGTCTGCACCGCGTGGAACCGGGCATAGTAGACGTGGGAAAGGAGGAACCGCCGGGAGGTCAGGCGCAGGTTCGCCTCGAAGTGCTCGCGGGCCTTGTCCGGGTCGCCGCCCATGGTCTTGGTGCGGGAGCCGTAGGTGACGCCGAGGAAGAGGTGAGGCCCGGCCTGGTAGTAGGTCTCGTCGAGCTCGCGCAGGCGTCCCATGAGCGCCTGCACGGTGGGCAGGTCGGCCACCGCGTCCGGGGAAGTCCGCTGTACGTTCACCCAGGAGCCCCAGGCGAAGGCGTACCAGAAGAGCAGCGGCACGTCCTCGCGGCGGAGCCCCTGGAGCGCCGCGTCCAGTTCGGGCCCGCCCTTGCGCAGCGCCTCGAGGAAGCCTTTGCGGCGGGAGAGCAGGCGCTCGCCGTAGGCGCGCGCCCTGGCGTAGAGATCGCGGGCGCGCTGAGGGTCCTCCTCCTCGATGAGGGCGAAGCCGAACACGGTGTTCATCCGCATCCCGGCGAGGAGCAGGTCGGGGTTGTCGGGCGAGCTGACGAGGAAGCCGTCCAGCATCTTGAGCATCCCCGGCCCGGCTTCGCGCGCGTGGCGGACGTTGGTCTCGCGCTCGAATGCGATGGTCTGGTCCTGCAGGCTCGCGGTCATCTGGTTGGCGATGAACCGGTTCATCTTGCAGGCGGGGAGCGCCGCGACGAGCAGGCAGAGCGAGGCCGCGAGGCTGGTGCGCATCGGATTCTCCAGGGTGCGAAGCGGATCTACTCTACCCGGGTGCAGCAGGGGCCGCAATGAAACCCGCGGCCACGCCGTCGCGAAAACCCGAACCCATGATCCCAAGGCCGCTTCCGAAAATGGGTTGCGACCTTGGGCGCGCCCCGCTCAGCGGGCTTCGAGAAGCGCGGCGACGACCGGCCGGTCGGGCCAGTCGGGCGGGGCGAATTCGCAAGCCAGGCGCAGGTCCTCGAGCGCGCCGGGACGCTCGCCCATCGCGAGGCGGAGCAGTCCGCGCCGGTGATAGGCGGGATAGGAGCGGGGATTGGCGGAGATGGCCGCGTCGAAATCAGCGCGCGCACCCGCCCGGTCCCCGGCTTCGTCTCGCGCCGCGCCGCGGAAGAGGAGCGCGAGCGCGAATCTCGGACGCTGGGCGAGCGCGCGGCCGTAGGCCTCCCCGCACCCCTCCCCCTCCTCCACGCAGCCGAGGATCCACCACAGGTCCTCGCTTCCCTCCGAGTCCGGTATGCGGCGGATCGCTTCCCGGCAGGCGGCGCGCACGGCGCCGAGGTCGCCGGAAGCCAGCAGCTTCACGGTGGCCAGCAACTCCTCCGGCCGCAAGGCTTCCCCCTCGGCGCCCGCGCCGCCCCCGCCGCTCTTCAGGCCGAGTTCCAGTTCCCGACCGGCATCCTCGAGCAGCGCGCGCATCCGGGACTCCCGATCGGCCGAGCGACCCAGGCGGCCCCACACGAACGCCCGCACCAGGAGGAGCCTTCCGAGCTGGTAGTGGGCGGGCCCGTAGTCGGGTTCGCGCCGGATCGCCTCGCGCCAGCAGGCCTCGGCCTGCGTCTCGATCCCCTTCAGCTCCCACGCCCGACCCAGCAGGGTGTGGCCCGAGGCGAGGTGGGGCGCAACCTCCACCGCCCGCTGCAGCGCCTCGAGCCCGAAGTCGACCTTCTGGGTGAGCTCCTCGTAGGAGAAATCGGGCCGGTACAGAAAGCGAAGCGCCCGCTCGAGCGCGGGCCGGCCCTGCTCCTGCAGCTTGAGCGCCGCGCTCTCCCGGCTCGCGGTCACGGCCTGGGCGAGCGCGTAGGCCGCCGAGACGAGGGCGAGGACCGCGAAGGGGACGACGGCGCGGCGGTACTTGACCGCCTTGCGCAGGACGCGCGAGGGAAAGGAGACCGGGCGCGCCAGAATGGGCTCGTGGTCGAGGAAGCGCTTGAGATCGGCGGCGAAATCGGCCATGGCCGGGTAGCGGCGCTCCGGCTCCTTTTCGAGCGCCCGGAGGCAGATGGTCTCGAGGTCTGCCGGGATGCGCGGGTCGAGGATCCGCGGACGCACGGGATCGGCCCGGGCGACGTTGCGCAGCAGGTCGTACAGGGTATTGCCGCGGAACGGCACGCTCGCGGCCAGCAGCTCGTAGAGGACCACGCCGAGGGAGAACTGGTCCGTGGCCGGGCCCAGCCGGTCGACGTCGCCGATCGCCTGCTCGGGGCTCATGTAGTCCGGCGTGCCGAGAACGTCGCCGTGCATGGTGAGAGGCGAGGCGCCCGGCTGCTTGCCGACGCTGACCTCCTTGGCAAGCCCGAAGTCCATGACGTGGGGGCGCCCGCCGGGATCGATCATGATGTTGCTGGGCTTGATGTCGCGGTGGACCACGCCCTGCTCGTGCGCGTAGGCGAGAGCGAGGGCGACGTCGCGGGCCCATTCGGCCGCCTGTAGGGGCGTGATCGGCCGGGAGAGGAAGCTCTCGAGGGGCGCGCCTGCCACGTACTCGCTGGTGAAGAAGCGCTGGCCCTCGTGGTTGCCGACATCGTGGACCCCGACGATCCCGGGGTGCTTGAGTTTGGCGGCGAGGCGCGCCTCGCGGAGAAAACGCTCGACCATCTCCGAAGTGACGCCGCCCTCGGTGAGGATCTGCTTGAGGGCGACGATGCGCTTGAGCTGGGTGTCCCAGGCCTTCCAGACCACGCCCATTCCGCCGCGGCCGAGCTGCTCGAGCAGGCGGTAGCGGCCGAACGGACGGCCGTCGTCGTCCTGCGGGTCGGGCGCCACGGGCGGCATCGCAGAGGGCTCCCCGGGCGGGCGCGGCGCGCGGGTCCGGGTCTCGCCGAAGTCCGGCTCCGGAAGCGGCAGTGTCTCGTTCGTCTGAGAGGTGCCGGACATGTGCGCCTCGAACGCTGGGGTCCCGGGAGTCGTCCCGAGTGCGGTTGCCGGTCATCCTGTCGCAACGGGGAGCGCCGGTCAAGGATGGGGATGGACCGCGTAGCGGAGGGCGAGCGCGAGCTTGTGGAAGGCGGAGAGGCGCACGCGGGCGGAGAAGACGTCGAATCCGCGGGCTTCCATGCGATCGAGCAGGCGGCTGTAGATCCCTTGGAGCACGGCCGGGCAGAAGCGGGAGTCGCGCTCGAGCAGGGGGATGAGGGCGCGTCCGCGTGCGAAGTACTCGCGGGCGCGGGCGACCTGGAAGGCCATGAGCTCGCGAAACGCCGGGGTGACGCTACCCGCGCGCAAGTCGGCCTCGGCGACGCCGAAGCGGGCGAGTTCGTCCTGCGGGAGGTAAAGACGGTCGCGGGCGAGGTCCTCGCGGATGTCGCGCAGGATGTTGGTCAACTGCATGGCGATGCCGAGATCGACCGCGCCCGGGCGGACGATCTCGAAGTCGGCGGCGCCGAAGATGCGCACCGAGATCAGACCGACCACGGCGGCGACGCGGTAGCAATAGGTGTGGAGCTCGTCGAAGGTGCGATAGCGGCGCGGGTCGAGGTCCATCTCGCAGCCGTCGACCAGCTCGTGGAACAACGCTGGCGGAATGGCGAAGCGGCGGATTGCGTCGGCGAGCGCGAGAAATACCGGGCTGGAGCTGGGCCGCTCGAGGCAGCGCTCGAGCTCGCGGCGGCACTCCGCGAGCAATCGGACCTTTTCCGCGCGCGGCCGCTCCTCGTCGACCACGTCGTCGACCGCGCGGCTGAAGGCGTACGCCGCGTACATCCCGCGCTTCTTCGGCCGCGGCAGGAGGAGGAAGCCCCAGCCGAAGTTCCGCGCCTGCGCGCGGGCGACCGCGGCGCAATAGAGGTAGGCGGAGTCGAGGTCGCGGGCGGCGGGGTCGCCTGCGAGACAGAGCGGGTCGGGCGCGATGGTCGCGGAAGTCATGGGCACGGGGTGGACCTGCTACCGATCGACGAGAAACATCACCCGGTTGCTGCGATGGCCATCGATGACGATGTCCAGGACGCCCGTCCGGGCCTCCTTGGGGATCACCACCAGCAGATTTCCGTTCTTGAGGACATGGGCGTCGTGCGTCGACCCGCCGAGGAAGTTCACCTCGATCTCCTTGCCGACGAACCGCTCGCCGAGGACCTCGATGGGGGAGCCGGGCTTGCCATGCGGCGGGAAGATCTCCTCGATGTGGGGGGCGGATTTCTCGGGCCGCTCGGCCACGACGGTCTGTCCCTTCGCATCCACGACCGTGAACGGTATGGCGTTGCTGAGCACGCCGTCGATCACCACGTCGAGGGTGCCGGAGCGCGCCTTCGCGGGGACCAGGGCGACCAGGGCGTCGCCCTTGGGAGCCACGCTGAGGGCGGAAGTCTCGACGCCGCCGAAGCGGACCAGGACGGTCCCCTCGCCGAGGAAATTGAGGCCGCGCACGACCACGCGATCGCCGCTACGGCAGCTTCCGGGCGCGGCGGAGTCCACCCGCGGGGCCCGGGAGGGGTCCGTTGCGGCGAGGGGCGGGACGACGATGAAGTCCTCGAAGGGTTCGCTCTCCTTGTCGTCGACGGAGACGATCACGTCGCCGGTCTTGGCGCCCCAAGGCAGGTGGAGGGTGAGGCGGTGGCCGTCGACGACGCGGGTCACCTTTTCCGTCTTGTCCCCTTCGAAGCGGACGACGACGACGCTGCCGTAGAGGTTGGCGCCGACGATCGACAGGAACTCGCCCGGCTTGGCGGTGGAGGGGCTGATGCCGCGGATGATCGGCCGGGGTCCCCGGTTGGCTTCGTCGAAGGGGCTGGGTCCGCCCGAGGACTGCCCGGGCAGGCGCTCGTTCTTGGGCCCGATCGCTTGTAGGCAGGAGGGGAGCGCGAGCGCGAGGAGGGCGCAGAGGAGTAGGGCGGGTCGCGACGTCATGGTGGCCTCCCCGGTGCGGGCCCCGCAGGGCCCAACGCGGCGGGTGCCGCAATCCAGTGTCCCGTCCCGCCGGACTCAGCAGGTTCGGCGGGGTGCCCGCCCGCCGCGATAGATCCCGAATCCCGACAGGCTCCCGCGTACCCGATCCCGACGCCGTCCGCGGAAGCTGCCGGCAGTACTTCGCGCAACGTGCGGGATCCGCCGGATCACCTACACGGCCGAGGCGACCTGCTGGAGGCCGGCCGCCTTGCGAAGCAATTCCGCTTTGTCGGTGCGCTCCCAGTGGAAGATCTGCGGATCGCGTCCGAAATGCCCGTAGCGCGCGGTGTCTTTGTAGATCGGCCGGCGCAACTGGAGCGACTCGATCATCCGACGCGGCGAGAAGTGGAAGTTCTCGCGCAGCAACTGGGCGATCCTGTGGGACGGGACCTTGCCGGTGCCGAAGGTATTGACCGCGACCGAGACCGGCTCCGAGACGCCGATGGCGTAGGCCACCTGGATCTCGCAGCGGTCGGCGAGGCCCGCGGCGACGATGTTCTTGGCGGCGTAGCGGGCGGCGTAGCAGCCGCTGCGGTCGACCTTGGTCGGGTCCTTGCCCGAGAAGGCGCCGCCGCCGTGGTGGCCCATTCCGCCGTAGGTGTCGACGATGATCTTGCGGCCGGTCAGCCCGCAGTCGGCCTGCGGGCCTCCCTGGACGAACCGCCCGGTCGGGTTGATGTGGTAGATGACCTTGTCGTCGAGCAGATTCGCGGGCACGACGGCCTCGATGATGAGCTTGCGGAAGTCCTTCTTCATCTGCTCGAGCGAGACCTCGATGCCGTGCTGGAGCGACAGCACCACGGTGTGGACGCGAATCGGCCGGCCGTCTTCATAGTCCACGGTGACCTGGGACTTCCCGTCCGGCCGCAGGTACGGCAGCGTTCCGTCCAGGCGGACCTCGGCCGCGCGGTTGACGATGTTGCGCGCGAGCAGGATCGGCAGCGGCATCAGTTCCGGGGTCTCGTTGGTGGCGTACCCGAACATGAGACCCTGGTCGCCGGCGCCAATGTCCCCGTTCGCGCCGGAATCGACGCCCTGGGCGATGTCCGGCGACTGCGGCTCGATACAGGAGAGCACGCCTACCGAATGACAGTTGAAGGAGCTGCTCGGGTCGGTGTAGCCGATCTCGCGGATGACGTTTTTCACCAGGGCGGGGACCTCGACGTACCCCTTGGTGCTCACCTCGCCGGCGACGATGGCGAGGCCGTTCTTGAGCATGGTCTCGACCGCGACGCGGGAGCCGGGGTCCTGGCGCAGGAGATCGTCGAGGATGGCGTCGGAGATCTGGTCGGCCACCTTGTCGGGATGGCCCATGCAGACGGCTTCGGAAGTGAAGAGCCCGCGGCCCTCGATGAACATGCTCGTCGACTCCTCGAAATCGCGTAGCGGGACGGGATCGGAAGCAGGGAACTGTACCGCGGTCCGGACCGGCGATCAAGGGAATTCGGGCGGCGCGCGCAGGTGTGACGCGACCAATCTGGGGCGACCCCGGGGCGGGGCGGTGGCGTTTGGAGCCGGTCTGGGTACCCCAGGTCTTCCGCATGTCATTGCAGGCATGGGTGATAACACGATCGGGAAGAAGTGGACGAGTTTCTTGACCATACGGGGTGGCAGCGGCGCCACCCCCCGGGCCCCCCGGCCGGGGAAAGGGGAGCGAAGAGGAGAGTGAGAGGGGCAAGGCAGGTCCTCTCCGAGAGGAGCGCGACCGCCAGGTCGGAAGTCGCGCAGCCGTTTTTCGGAGGACCTACGGATCGTCCCGGCTCGAGAAGTCTCGTCCTGGGGCATCCTGGCGCGTCGGATCCCGCTCGTTTGCGGCCTGATCTGGCAAACCACAGGTACCGCTTGGGCACGCGCTATATACTCGAACGTCACTTGGGATTCTGAGCGCGACGGCACAATTCTGCGCGAACCACGTACGTCAGCTGGGAGTGGTTCTTCGATGCATCACGGAGCTCGTCATCGGTGGCGGTCCCAATGCGATGCCCGAAGAGGCGTTCGTAGTTCGCATCCTCCATTGCACGCGCATCGATGATTCTCTCTAGAGTTTTCTGGACCATCGGGTGCTCTTCAACATGCCGCATTGCACGGAGGTCGTCGAGCGGGAGTGTGTCGTGGAGGACCCACGCCAACGCCCAATTTCGCACCTGCGCGTCCGTATTGGCCTTTGCCACGTCTGCTGCATACGGGACACCGCTGTAGTCCTCGAATGTGGCGAGGGAGGTCCCGAGGAGTAGCTTTCCCTGCGTTCCGCGCCATTCGACGAATTTTCGCTGCATCGCTGGCACGGCCTTGGTCCAGCCGTTTCGCTCAATGGCGTCGAGGAGTTGGCCCACTCCCCCAAGAGCATCCAGGGCTCCGGGCGCGCTCTCGTCCAGTTCTTGCAGACCTCGGATCACCTCGTCCTCCGTGAGTTCGCGACTATAGTCGTACGGAAAGCCACCGCGTCCAGATCTCCATTCATCGACCGGATCCGGAATCGACGTTGTGGAAATCGCCTCAGATCCTGCCTGAACAAAGGCAGCACTTTCTGTCGGGCCAGTCGTGGGGTCGGCAAGCGGCAATCCGATATCGCCACACGTCGTCCCACCCTCGATCGGCGCAACCTGTCTTGCCACGAATCGGTCGTCGACGGTGACACTGCCCGATGGGCCATGTGCCACCAAAGCGGCCACTACGGCAAGCCCGACCGCGATCGTGCATATCACGGGGCCCATGTGCTGTGGCTGACGTTGAACGCTCATGGTGATTGTTGCCCCGTGCGATCAATTGCCGGTGATCGGACCGAGGCTGATCGCTCTCGGGGACGCCGCGTCGGGTCGGACTCTGAAAAAAGCGAAGCCTGGAACGTTGTCAAACACGATCACCTGCAGGGGCCGGTCGGACAGAAGGTCGATCGGGGAGGAGTGCAGTGTTCGTCCATCGCCAGGTAGGCCATTGTCCACTGCAGTACGGATCGCTGAACGCTTGATATCCGGATCGGAAACAAACCAGAGGATGCCGGTGTCGGGAGTTTCCCCAATTCGCGTTGGGTCCGGCGTGAGATGGCTGAACACATTCGCGACGGACTCTACGACGAGAAGGTAGTTGCCGACCTCGTTTTCATTGACAAGCCGAATCTCGGCGGCCCTGAGGAAGGCACCGCTGCCCACAGCTTGGAATTGCCCCGAACGGATCGTGGTCTGGTAGGTGACGGGCTCGGCTGCCGGTATCCCGAAGCGGTCGATCCTCCCCTGTTGCTGCACTCGATTGCGAATCACCCACGCCAGGGCAATCGCCGTTGGGCTGAGAACCTGACCCCGGCCGGTCCGATTGGTATAGGTGTAGCCCATGTTCGCCGTCATTCTGCGGATTGTTGAGACGGCATTGCGATTTCGCTCCTTCGTGATTTCTCCGCCTCCCTCAGCAAAGACGACTTGAACAAGCCGTTGGGGAGGGGCGACAACCCATGTTCTTCCGTACTTCGATCCCCGAAGGGCTAACGCTGCGTCGGTGACATCGTACTTGGCGACTGCTCCCTCTGGCGGAGAGGAGCTGAAGGTGATTGGAACATCGCCGTTGGCTGCAGCAACCCCCGAGACGTCGATATCCAGGAATTCCGGGCCCGGGTATCCCCCTACTGGTGTCTCCGCGAAGGTGACCGGAGGAGTGAGAGGTAGCGGGAGTGGTGCAATCTCGAGCTGCGAACTCAATTGGATCCGATTATTGGCAATAGCAGCCGGGAGATCTCCTGGCCGAACCACGCCACCGAAGCACGTAATCGCGATTTGCGGTACCAACTCCCAGTCGCGGAGATTCATCGGCGGAGTCATGGCGGTGGCTGCACGAAGACCACTGCCTGCTACCAATTGGATCAGCAATTCTCCCGAAGGGGCCCGGCCGCTCGGTGAGCCGACGACACTGGGAGGCGACAGCCCGGCAGTCGGCAAGATCGCCTCGCTGCGGTAGAGAGCAAAGCGAGCAGAGGACGAGACGCGGTCCATGGGCACATCCAGGTGCATTGGCGCGATCCGCCCGGAGATCTCAGCGGCCGGTGACGCGCATGCGTCGAGGGTTGTGATGTCCCCGGCGATGGACGACCCGCCATCAACCGGGCCCCGCATCTCCAGGAAGAACCTGCTGCCGGAGTCAGAGGATGAGAGTTCGCCGGTCTCCGGATCGGTGAAGAGGCCAGATCGAAGACGTTCCACCGCCCGGAAGCTACCTGCGCTAGCCTCCTCGACGAACCTGACCTCCGGGGCGCCGACCAGCGCCAACTCGAAATGCGCCGAGATTGGGTACGAGGTGTCGGAGTGTGAGTGTGCTCCGTCGCCCCCCTCCGATCCTCCGCCCTCGCTCCCGCCGCCTCCCGTCGCGCTGCTGGGGGGCGGCGGCGGCGCGCTCACGGATCCTGCCGCCAGAACCGGCACCGTCGGTGCACCTCCGCCCCCCGTCGCCGGCGATGGCGTCGAGATCGTGGCCGGTGCGGCCGGCGGGGTGGCCTTCGGGGGCGCGGCAGACGGCGGCGGTGCCGCCTTCGGCTTCTTCAGCTCAATCACCGGATGGACATTCACCGCGATCCATACGGGAGTTGACGTCTCTGGATGCACCTTGAAGGTGAGCTTCGATCCCAGTCCTACAATGTGCGTGAATCCGGCAGTGGGCAGGCCGCCAACTCGCGAGACCTTGCTGCTCGTATTCCCCGCCAGCGGATTCTCCCCGTGCGACGGGATCACCAGCAGCTTCCAGCCCGTCAATTCGGTATCTCCCCCCCGCGCCACGGCGACATCGGCGAGCCTTCCCGCGACCTTCGCCAGCTTACTGGTATCGATCGTCAGGTCCACCGGGTGGTCGATCGCCGCGATCTTGCCGTTCCCCGTTACGATCGACGGGCTCGTGATTCCCCAGGGGACCGCCCGCGCGGCCTCCACCCTGGCATCCGCGGTGTAGATCTTCGTACCCGCCTCGGGGAATTCCGGCAAGGAGACTTCGAGCTTCCACAGCCCGGGCTTGAGCGGGATCACCCCCGCCATGAACTGCCCATCGTCGTTCGTCTGCCCCGACTCCGGGCACAGCACCGCGTCTACTTCCGGCACCGCCGCGACCGCGCCCGACGTCAACGCCAGCTTGACCGGCGTGTGCGAGATCCCCCGCTTTTCGCCACTCTTCGTTTCGTATGAGGCCCGGACGAAGACCCCCCATTCGCCCGCCCCGGCCAGCATCACTCCCTTCAAGCCCGCGTTCTGCTCGACCTCGAGCTTCGGCGCCAGGCCTTCCTCGTGGAAGGTCACCTCCGCTGCCCCGCTTTCACCGAAGACCGACGCCTTCACCGCCTGCGCCCCCGCGGTGCGGCCGAGGATGTAGCGCACCGCGGCGTTTCCGCCCGCGTCGGTCACGGTCGACATGCCCGGGGCTTCCACTACGAATCCAGCCGGGTCCGCGGGCTCGAACCGGATCGGCACCCCGGCGACGGGACTGCCC
>Ga0082335_1006018_pt1 | contig 16087 bp, 14 predicted proteins | sample Subgrocontami58m_FD_72375 | JGI IMG/M metagenome (GOLD analysis project Ga0082335, IMG submission 72375) | Subsurface groundwater microbial communities from S. Glens Falls, New York, USA - GMW37 contaminated, 5.8 m (SPADES assembly) (version 2) ... | reverse complement strand
GGGCCGCGTGGCCCGGGCCGGGCGGCGTGCCGGGGCGCCCCGGCCGGGGGGAGCGGCCCCCGGCCCGGGGGGAGCCGTAGCGGCGAGCGGAGAGCACGTTGAGCAGCGCCTGCGAGGCGAGGATCTGACCGATCGGCGCGGCGAGCGGTGGCCAGCCGGCCTCCGCGCGGACGCGGCCGATCTCCACGAGCACCTCGAGCAGGCGGTCCCCCGCCGCGTGCGCGCGCAGATGGACGTCGATCGCCGCGACGAGCCCCGACGGCAGATCGTGCTCGGCCGCGCGCACGGCGATGCGGGGCGCGAGCGGAGTGACCGGCTCGTCGCCGATGTGCTCGTCCACGAGATCGGAGGCCTGCCAGAGCTTCGCGGCGTCCACCCCGGTCTCCTTGCCGTAGCCGTGCAGTGCCTGCACGAGCGACTCGGCGGAGACGCGGTGGAGCGTCAGCGCGAGCGGGTAGACGGCGCAGGCGACGAGCTCGGCGCCCGCCTCGACGGCGGCGAGCGAGTCGGCGAGGGCCGTGCCGCCGGCGCCCTGGCTGTAGTAGCCGACCGGCAGCCCGCTCGCCTCCGCCACCCGGCCGACGAGATCGCCCGCGCTCGCCGGCGAGAGCGCGCCCGTGGGGTCGTTGACGATCACCCACGCCGCGCCGAGATCTCCCAGCTCACGCGCCTGCTCGACGAGCGCGTCGGCCTCGCCCGGCCGGCCGGGGCTGTAGACGAGACCTGCGTGGAACTCGCCGCCGGCCGCCTTCACCGCGTCGGCCGAGCGGCGCAGGCTCGAGACGTCGTTCAGCGGGTCGTGGATGCGGAAGACGGAGATGCCGTTCTCGGCCGCGCAGGAGACGAAGCGGCGGACGATGTCGCGGTGCACCGCGCGCGAGCCGACGAGGAAGCGGCCGCGGAGCGCGATCCCGAGCGGCGTCGCCGTCCGCGCCTTCAGCGCCCGGATGCGCTCCCACGGGCTCTCGACCCCGCGCCGGACGGCCGCGTCGAAGCCGCCGCCGCCCGAGACCTCGAGGTAGGCGAACCCGGCGCCGTCGAGGAGCTCGGCGAGCCGGAGCACCTCCGCGGTCGGCATCCGTCCCGCGAGCGGCTCCTGCGAGAGCAGCCGGATGGTCGTGTCGACGAGCTTGGGCATCGGGGGGAGCCTACCGCGGGACGCGCGATCGGCACCGGGCGCCACGACGTCCCGGGACTCCGTTCGACGCGTCGTGCGCTCGACCGTCATGCCTCGAGGATCGGGATGCACGCTCCCAACCCGGCTCCAACCCCTTTGCGAGCGGGCTTGACGCGAGCCGGCCGGCCCGACAGCATGCCATCGTCAGACATCCGAGGAGGACCGATGGCCACGCACGTCTCCGGGCACACACGCGAGTCCCTTGCCGCCCTGCCGGACAGCTACTTCAAAGCCGTCGACGCGATGGACGTCGACGCCGTGCTCTCGCACTTCGCCGACGACGCGATCATGACCGTCCAGACCGATCACGCGACGTTCGCGGGCGCGCAGGAGATCCGGCGGATGTTCACCGAGTTCTTCGCGAGCTCCGAGTCCATCTTCCACGAGATCCGGAACATCGTCGTCGAGCCCGATGCCGCCAAGGTCGCGACCGAGCAGGGCTACATCGGGACGCTCCACGACGGCACGAAGAACGACATGCACAACTGCAACTTCTTCGACGTCGGCCCCGACGGGAAGTTCACCCGCGTCATCATCTGGATGGCCGGGACGAGCCCGCTCAAGTAGACGCCGGGGCGGGGACGGGCCCGGCGTCGACCGCTCTACCTCGCCGAACGCCCGAAGCCACGTACCACGGCGCCGGCTGACTACGCACGGCCGATGTAGCGGCCTTCGTGCGGGTCGACCTTGATCCGGTCGCCCGGGTTGACGAAGAGCGGCACGGCGACGACCGCGCCCGTCTCGAGCGTCGCCGGCTTCGTCACGTTCGAGACGGTGTCGCCCTTCACGCCGGGCTCGGTGTCGGTCACCGCCAGCTCGAGCGAGGCGGGGAGCTGGATCCCCGAGGGCTTGCCGTTCACCTGGAGTATCTGCACCGTGCTCGACGGGAGCAGGTACGGCAGCGCGGCCGCGACCTCGGCGTTCGGCAGCGCGAACTGCTCGTACGTCGCCTCGTGCATGAAGTGCGCCTCGACGCCGTCCTCGTAGAGGAACTGGACGTTCTTCACCTCGGTGTGCACGCGTGGGAACTTCTCGCCCGCGCGGAACGTCTTCTCGACAACGGAGCCGGAGTCGAGTGCCTTGAGCTTCGTGCGCACGAAGGCGCCGCCCTTGCCCGGCTTCACGTGCTGGAACTCGACGATGCGCCAGACCGAGCCCTCGAGCTCGATGTGCATCCCGTTCTTGAACTGGTTCGTGGCGACAACGTCGGCCATGGCCGCGCGCCAGTCTACTCAGGAGACGGCGATCAGGTCTTTGGTGAACCGCGTCAGGCGCTCGCAGCCGTCCTCGGTGACCGTCACGAGATCCTCGATGCGGACGCCGCCGACGCCGGGGAGGTAGATCCCGGGCTCGACCGTGACGGTGTTTCCGGCGACGAGCGTGTCGGTGGACTCCGGCCGCAGCGCCGGGGCCTCATGGATGTTCAGCCCCACGCCGTGCCCGAGGCCGTGGCCGAACCGCTCGCCGTAGCCCGCCGCCTCGATCACGCGGCGCGAGGCGGCGTCTCCCTCGACCCCGGTGATTCCCGCGCGGACGGCGGCGACGCCGGCCTCTTGCGCCTCGAGGCAGATCTCGTAGATCCGCGCCAGCTCGTCCGGCAGGTCGCCGGTGGCGAAGGTGCGCGTGCAGTCGGAGCGATAGCCGCCGACCGTCGTGCCGGCGTCGATCGTGACGAGCGTGCCCGCCTCGATCGAACGCTCGCCGGGGATCGCGTGCGGGCGCGACCCGTTGTCGCCCGCCGCAACGATCGTCTCGAACGCGGGGCCCTCGCCGCCGAGGTCGTGCAGCAGCTGGTCGAGCCGCCAGGCGAGCTCGCGCTCGGTGCGGCCCGTGAAGCGCTCCTGGGCGAGCGCCTCGAAGGCGCGGTCGGAGATCGCGCACGCGGCGCGGATCGCGTCCAGCTCGCCGGGCTCCTTGACGGCCCGCAACGCCTCGACGACGCCCTGCGTCGGCACCAGCGCGAGCCCGTTTGCGCCGAGCGTCTGCCAGCCCGCATACGTGACGTGGTCGGCCTCGAAGCCGACGGTGCCGTCGAGGAGCTCGGCGAGCGTCGGCAGTACCGCCCGCGGTGTCTCGACGACCTCGACGCCATCGAGCGCGCGCGCGCGCTCGATGTAGCGGAAGTCCGTGTAGAGCCGCGCCCGATCCGGCTCGACGAGCACGGCGGCGTTCGAGCTGGAGAGCCCGGTCAGATAGAGGACGTTGACCGGGCTCGTGACGAGCAGCGGCCCCTCGAGCTCCGCCCGCAAACGTTCCAGCCGGCGGTTCACGACCCCTTCACCAGGAACTCGAGCGCCTCACGGTATCCCTCGGGCCCCTTGCCCATGATCCTCCTCGCGGCGAGGTCGCTGAGCACGGAGAAGCGCCGCCACTCCTCACGTGCCTCGATGTCGGACAGGTGCACCTCGACGACCGGGACGGTGAAGAGCTCGGCGGCATCGCGGATCGCCCACGAGTAGTGCGTCCACGCGCCGGGGTTGAGGATCACCCCTCCGGCCCAGTCGAGCGCGTCGTGGCACCAGTCCACGAACATCCCCTCGTGGTTCGTCTGCCGGCAGCGGGCGCTGCACCCGAGCTCGTTGGCCCACTCGTAGATTCGCGTCTCCAGCTCCGGCAGCGTCAGTCCGCCGTAGTGCGCCGAGTTGCGGCGCCCGAGAACGTCGAGGTTGACCCCGTTGAGGACGGCGACCCGCACGGGCGCGAGTCTAACCGGCGATCAGGGCGTCGAGCGCGGACCGCACGGCCTCGTCCGGGAGCTCGACACCAAGCCGCGGTGCGCCGAGCGCCTCGAGCAGGACGAGCTGCGGCCGGCCGCCGACGACCTTCTTGTCCCGGTGGAGGGCCTCCCACGCCCGCTCGCGGCTCACGCTCACCGGCGCGGGCCGCAACACGCGCTCGACCTCGCCCGGGACCGCCGGATCGAGGCCGAGGTGCTCGACGGAGAGCCGCGTCGCAGCGAGCAGGCCGAGCGCGACCGCCTCGCCGTGCGAGGGCCCCGCGTAGCCCCCCGCCGCCTCGAGCGCGTGGGCGAAGGTGTGGCCCAGGTTGAGCGCGTTGCGCGGGCCGCGGTCATCGGGGTCGCGCAGGCAGAGCGCGGCCTTGAACGCCGCGCAGCGGCGGACGCTCTCCGCGCGCGGCAGCTCCCAGAGCGGCGCACCCGCGAGCAGCCCCGTCTTGACGACCTCGGCCAGGCCCGCGGCGACCTCCTCCTCCGGCAGCGTCGAGAGCACGTCGGGGTCGCAGACGACGCGCGCGGGCCAGTGGAACGCGCCGACGAGGTTCTTGCCGCCCGGGAGGTCGATCGCGGTCTTGCCGCCGAGCGCGGCGTCCACCTGGCCGACGAGCGTCGTCGGAACGGCGACCCAGGCAATCCCGCGCAGGTAGGTGGCGGCGACGAAGCCGGCGACGTCGGTGGTGCAGCCGCCGCCGGCGGCGACGAGCGTGCCGCCCCGCTCGAGCCGGAGCGCCTGCCAGAGCTGTCCGCAGATCTCGGCGCTCTTCGCATCCTCGCCGGGCGGCAGCTCGTGCACGCTGGTCAGCCGCGCGCCGAGCGCGTCACGGATTGCCGGGCCGTGCAACTCGGCCACGTTCGCGTCGAGCGCCAGCTCGAGGGGCCCGTCGCCGGGAACGAGCGCCGCGAGCCGTGCCAGCGAGCCGGCCTCGACGTGGATGCCCGCGGCGCCGAGCACGGCGCCGTCGGCGTCGTCGGCGTGCCCGTCCGCAACCTGGTCGTAGAGCGGGCGCCGCGCCTCGTAGAGCGCGCGGAACGACTGCTCGTCTCGAGCGAGGGGTCGGTCGCCGCCCCGCACGCGCCGCCAGGCCTCCTCGACCTCCACGTCGAGGACGACGGTGAACGCCTGCGCCCGCAGCGCCTCGCGGATCTCCGGCGAGGTGACGGCGCCGCCCCCGAGCGAGATCACGGCGGGCTCGGGCGCGCGCAGCGCCTCCAGCGCCCGCTCGGTCTCGAGCTTGCGGAAGTGCGCCTCGCCGCGCTTGGCGAAGAGCTTGTCGATCGAGAGTCCCGCGTGCCGCTCGATCTCGGCGTCCAGGTCCACAAAGCGGCGGTCGAGCCGCTCGGCGAGCTGCAGGCCGATGGTCGACTTCCCCGCGCCCATGAAGCCGACGAGCGCGAGGTGCCGAGCGAGTGCGTTCAGCGGCCGATCCAGCCGATCCGCTCCAGGTAGGCGCGGTGGGCGGCGACGAAGTCGCCGAGCGCGTCGCCGCCGAACTTCTCGCGGGCCGCGGAGGCAAGCTCGAAGGCGACGACTGCCTCGGCGACGACTGCGAGGGCCTCGACCGCCGCCACGTCGCTGCGCTCGACCAGCGCCTGGGCGGGCTCCCCGGTGGCGATGTCAACCGAATCGAGCGGGCGCATCAGCGTGGGCAGCGGCTTCATCGCGGCACGGACGACGACCGGCTCGCCGTTCGAGACGCCGGCCTCGATGCCGCCGGCGCGGTTCGAGCGGCGCCTCAGGCCCGGCTCGATCTCGTCGTGGGCCTCGGAGCCCCGTTTCCGCGCGAGTGCGAAGCCCTCGCCGACCTCGACGCCCTTCACCGCCTGAACCCCCATCAGCGCTGCGGCGAGGCGGGCGTCGAGACGTTCCTCGCGCGTCGCGTAGGAGCCGAGCCCGGGCGGGACGCCCGTCGCCACCACCTCGACGACGCCGCCGAGCGTCTCCCGGTCCCGCTTCGCCGCGTTCATCGCCGCCTTCTGCGCCGCGGTCTCCGTCTCGCCGCCGATCTCGAGCACGGAGCCCGCGACGGAGACGCCGATCGCCCGAAGCAGCGCCTTCGCCACCGCGCCCGCGGCGACGACGACCGCGGTCGAGCGCGCGCTCGCACGCTCGAGCGCGTTGCGGACGTCGTCATGCCCGTACTTGAGCGCGCCGGCGAGGTCGGCGTGCCCCGGCCGGGGCAACGTCACCGGCTTGACTCCCTTGCCGGACGGCTCGCCTTCCGGCGGCCACGGGCTCATCCCCCACGCCCAGTTGGCGTGATCGCGGTTGCGCACGGCGAGCGCGAGCGGTGTCCCGAGCGTGCGTCCGTGACGGAGTCCGGCGAGCACCTCCACCTCGTCGGTCTCGAGCTGCTGGCGCGGGCTGCGGCCGTAGCCCTGCTGGCGCCGGTGCAGGTCGGCGTCGATCGCCGCGCGGTCGAGCGTCAGCCCGGCAGGCAGCCCGGTCACGATCGCGACCAGCGCGGGGCCGTGGGACTCGCCCGCGGTGACGAGGCCGAGGGTCATGGCCACGAGCCTAACCGTCCCGGACCGCGGCCCGCATCGCCTCGACCGGCGCCGGCACTCCCGTCCAGCGCTCGAACGAGGCCGCGCCCTGGCGGACGAGCACCTCGAGACCGTCCACGACGCGGGCGCAGCCGGCCGCGCGGGCGGCCGCGACAAGCGCCGTCGGCTGCCCGTCTGCGCGGTACGCGAGATCCACCACCTGCTGCGACGAGTGCAGCGCCACGATCGCGTCGTCCCGCACCGGGGTCGCATTGACGATCACGCCCGCCCGGGCGCCGCTGGGCGGCCAGCCCGGGTCGCGCCGCGAGACGACCTCCACGCCGGCAGCACCGGCATCCCGCAGCGCCGCGATCACCGCCTGCGCGGCCCCGCCCGCGCCGAGGACGAGGCAGCGCGCCCCGGCGGCCTCGATCGCGCCCGCGACGGCCTCGCCGTCCGTGCTCGAGCCGAGCACGCGACCGTCGCGGATCACGAGCGTGTTGACCGATCCGGCCCGCTCGGCGACCGGATCGAGCTCGTCGCAGAGCTCGACGACGGCGCGCTTGTGTGGGATCGTGACGTTCGCTCCGGCGAAGCCGAGCGCGACGAGCCCGCGCACCGCATCGGCGAGGCGTTCCGCGGCGACCGGCAGCGGCACGTAGGCCCAGTCGAGCCCGGCCGCTGCGAACGCGGCGTTCTGCATCCGCGGCGAGAGCGAGCCCGCGACCGGGTCGCCGATGAGGCCCACGAGCGTCGTCGTGCCGCGAAGGTCAGTCACAGCCGTAACCGTATTCGCACGCCTTCTTCAGGAACTCCTGCTCGCTTGCGGTGAAGAAGTGGTGCACCTTGTCGGGCTTGCGCACGAAGTAGAGGTAGTCCACCTGCGCCGGGTGCGCGGCCGCCTGGAGCGACGCGAGGCCGGGGTTGGCGATCGGCGTCGGCGGCAGCCCCTGTCGCCTGCGCGTGTTGTACGGGTTGTCGCTCTCGAGCTGGGAGACCCGCAGCGGCTCGGTCGCCGGCACGTTCAGCCCGTAGCGGATCGTCGCGTCGATCCCGAGCGGCATCCGCGCCTTCAACCGGTTGTAGATGACCGCGGCGACCAGCGGCCGCTCGTCGGGCGCGACGGTCTCCTTCTCGACCATGGACGCGATGATCAGCACGTCGTAGGGAGTCAGGTTGCGCCTGCTGGCGTACCGGAGATCGAGCTCCGCCCAGTTCCCCCGGAAGAACGCGAGCTGGTCGGCGACGAGCTGTGCAGCCGTCGTCTCCGGCAGGAACTCGTAGGTGGAGGGGAAGAGGAAGCCCTCGCTGCCGTGCCCCTTCGCGTCGGCGCGGAAGCCGGGCGGGGCGACGAGCTTCGCCGTGGCGTCAAGGTACGCGTTCGCCGTCAGCTTCGGCGTCACGCCGCGCCTGGCCTGCGCGATCTTCCGCACGGCCGTGATCCGCGCGGCCATCTCCCGGCGCGTGAAACCTTCCGGGAAGACGATCTTGAGCACGACCGGCGGGGGCGCGGCCGTCGTCGCCGGCGCGTTCCCTCCCCCGCCCGTCGCCGTCACGGCGGCCCACACGACGAGCGCAAAGACCGCGACCATCAGCGCCGCGCCGAGCGCGCGCCGGCGAACGATCACGCTCCTCGGCACCGGCGGGGGCGGCGGGAGCCCCTGCCGCGGAGGGATTACGCCCGGCCGCTCGCCCATGCCAGATAGCCCTCGAGCAGGTGCGCGGCCGCGAGCGCGTCCTCCGGCGCCGACGAGCGCGTGCGCGCCGCCATCGCCGTCGTGAAGCGCTCGTCGAAGGTCTCGACCGGGACGGCGAGGACGGCGCTCAACGCCACGACGAACTCCTCCGTCTCCTGCGCCTGCGGGCCACGCTCGCCGCGAAGGGTCAGCGGCAGGCCGACGACCACGCGCTCCGGCTCGTGCTCGGAGACGAGCTCGGCGATGCGCGCGAGCCCCGTCTCGGTCGCGGCGCGCTGGACGACGCCGAGCGGCCGGGCGATCGTCCCCGTCGCGTCGGAGACGGCGACGCCCGTGCGGGCGGCGCCGTAGTCCAGGGCGAGCACCTTCACGAGAGAGCGGCGACGATCAGGCGTTCCGCCTCGGCCAGCGCCTCCGGCAGGCGCTCTGGATCCTTGCCCCCGGCGCGCGCCATGGTCGGCCGCCCGCCGCCGCCGCCGCCGACGATGGCCGCCGCCTGCCTGACGACGTCGGACGCGCTGACGAGGTCGGCGACGGACTGGTCGAAGTTGGCGACGAGGTGTACCGTGCCGTCTTCGCGGGAGCCGAGCACAACCGCGGCCGGCGCGTGGCGCTGCTTGAAGCGGTCGGAGAGGTCGAGCAGCTCGTCGGCGTCGAGCCCCTCCACGGACTGCACGATCACGCTGACGCCGTTCTCCTCCCGGACGGCCGGCGCAATCTCTTCCGCCCCGAGGCTCGGCCGCTTCTTCGCCGCCTTGCGCAGCTCCCCCACCTCGCTGCGGAGCTCGCCGGCCTCGCGCGAGCGGCCGTGCAGAAGGGCGTAGGCCTCGCCGGAGGTGACCGCCTCGATCCGCCGCGCCCCGGCGCCGACCGAGCCTTCGGAGAGGATCGCGAACGCTCCGATCTCGGCGGTCGTGCGCACGTGTGTGCCACCGCAGAGCTCGCGCGAGTAGCCGCGCACCTCGACGAGGCGCACGATCTCCCCGTACTTCTCGCCGAAGAGAGCCATCGCGCCGAGCCGCCGCGCTTCCTCGAGCGGCGTCTCGAAGACGTGCACCGGCAGGTTCTCGAAGATCTTCTCGTTGACGCGCCGCTCGACCTCCTCGCGCTCAGCGTCGGAGAGGGCCTGCGGGTGCGTGAAGTCGAAGCGGAGCTTGTCGGGGCGGACCGCCGAGCCCGCCTGCTTGACGTGGTCGCCGAGCACGTCGCGCAGCGCCTGGTGGAGCAGGTGCGTCGCGGTGTGATTCGCCATCGTCGGGAAGCGCACTCTCCAGGGCACGACCGCGCGCACGCGGTCGCTTGCGGAGAAGCCCTCGCCCTCGAAGAGGAGCGCCTGGTCGCCCTCGAAGCGGTACGCCTCGCGCAGCTCCGCGCGCACGCCGGCGTCGCCGTCCAGCTCGATCCAGCCCGCGTCCGTGACCTGGCCGCCGCCGGCGGGGTAGAACGGCGACTCGCGCAGCTTGGCGAGGAAGAGCCGCTCGTCCACCTGCTCGAGCGCGCCGATCTGGGTCAGCACGTCGGTTTTCTCGTAGCCGACGAACTCCGTCGTGAAACCGGCCGCGTGCGCCAGCTCCGCGGCCCGCTGGGCGCCGGTTTCCGCGGCGCCGGCGCGCGAGATCTCGCGGTGGCGCTCCATCTCGAGCCGGTAGCCGTCCACGTCCACTGCCTGGCCGCACTCCTCCGCGAGCTCGACGGTCAGCTCGACCGGGAACCCGTACGTCGCGGCGAGAGTGAACGCGTCCGCGCCGGAGATCGCCTCGCCGCCCGCGAGCTCCTCGAACACCTTCAGGCCGCGCTCGAGCGTCTCGGAGAAGCGCTCCTCCTCGCCGCGGATGATCTCCTGCACCTGCTGCCGATGCTCGGGCAGCTCGGGGTACCACTCGCCCAGCTGCTCGATGACGACGTCGGTGAGCGGCCAGAGGCTCGCGAGGTCGATCGCCCGCGCCTGCTGGACGGCCCGGCGGATGATGCGCCGGAGGATGTAGCCGCGCCCCTCGTTCGACGGGATGACGCCGTCGGCCGTGAGGAAGGTCATCCCGCGACCGTGATCCGCGAGAATCCTGTGCGCCTTGGTCGCGCGCTCGGACTCGCCGTAGGCGACGCCGCTCTGCCCAGCGATCCACTCCATGATCGCCTGGTAGCCGTCGGTCTCGTAGACGGATGTCACGCCCTGGAGGATGGCGGCCGTCCGCTCGATGCCCAGGCCGGTGTCGACGTTCTGCGCCGGGAGCGGCGTCAGCGTGCCGTCGGAGTGGAGCTCGAACTCCATGAAGACGAGGTTCCAGAACTCGAGGAACCGCTCGCAGCTGCAGCCCGGCGCGCACGCGGAGCGGCCGCAGCCGGTCCCCGCGCCGCGGTCGTAGAACATCTCCGTGTCGGGGCCGCACGGGCCGGGGCCCCCGACCGACCAGAAGTTGTGCGACCGGTCGAGGCGGCCGATCCGCTCCGGCGGCATCCCGATCCGCTCCCACGCCCGGACGGCGACCTCGTCCTCGCCGAGCCCGAGCGCCGGGTCGCCGGCGAAGACGGTGACCGAGACCCGCTCCATGTCGAGCTTCAGATGCTCGGTCATGAACTCCCAGGCGAGCCCGACGGCGTCTTCCTTGAAGTACTCGCCGAACGAGAAGTTCCCGAGCATCTCGAAGAACGTCAGGTGGTGGCCGTCGAGCCCGACCTCGTCGATGTCCGGCGTCCGGAAGCACTTCTGGGCGGTCGTCAGCAGCCGCGCGGGCGGCTTCTCCCGGCCGAGGAAGTACGGCATCAGCGGCTGCATCCCTGCGCTCGTCAGCAGCGTCGAGCGGTCCCACGCGGGCGGGACGAGCGAGCCGGACGGGTGCCGCTTGTGGCCCTTCGACTCGAAGTAGGCGAGGTAGCCCTCGCGAAGCTCGGCGGTCGTGCGCATCCGAGGGATTGTAGGTGCGCGGCCCGGCGTGCCTACGGCGCGTCGGAGCCCGTGCGGCGCAGCTCGTCGGCGAGCTCCGCCTCGCGGCGGGAGGCGGCCGCCCTGGCCGCGGCCTTTGCCTCGCTCCAGTCGCGGCTCGCCCTGAAGGCGGAGGCGCCGTGGCTGACACCGGCGGCGAGCCCCGACACCTTCTGCACCGGCTTCGAGATCGCCATGCTGACCGAGCGCACAGCCGTGTCCACGCTGTCGGCCATGTCCACTGCGCTGTCGGTGATCTGACCGACCTTGTCGAGCTCGGCGTTCACCTTGTCCACGCTCTCCCCCACCTTCGAGATCACGGGCAGCACCTCGCGCTCGGTGCCGTGGATGAAGGACGACAGGCGCCCGAAGGCGCCGCCAAGGCGGACGAGCATGTAGCCGAGACCGAGCCCGGCCGCGAGCAGGAAGACCGACAGCGAGAGGTCGGCGAGGTCGCCCGAGGTGAAGCCTGCGATCGGCATGCGGCTGGATCCTAGCGCCCAGCGGACACGACGAGGCCGGAGCCGACGACCGCGTCCCCCTCGTAGAGCGCGACGAGCTGGCCCGGCGCGACCGCGTACGCAGGCTGCTCGAGCCGCAGGCGGAAGCCACGCGCCGTCTCCTCGACGAGGGCCGGCACCGCGGGCGAGTGGTAGCGGAGCTTCGCGTCCACCCGCCCGGAGGAAACGTACAGGCGCCCGCGGGCCGACACGCTCGTGCGCGCGAGCGCCTCGCGGGAGCCGACGACGACGGTGTTCGTCCGCGCGTCGGTACGCAGCGCGTACAGCGGCTCCGGGGCGGCAAGCCCGAGGCCGCGCCGCTGGCCGGGTGTGTAGCGCCAGAAGCCGTCGTGGCGGCCGAGCTCGAGCCCGCGCTCGTTCACGATCGCGCCGCCACCGCCGTTCAGGCCCTGCCGCGCGAGGAACGCCCGGTAGTCGCCGCCGGCGAGGAAGCACGCCTCCTGGCTCTCCGCCCGCCGCGCCGCCGCGAGCCCGGCGCGAGCGGCCTCGGCGCGCGTCTCCTCTTTGGCCTGCCCGCCGAGCGGGAACGAGATGCGGTCGAGCAGGCGTGGATCGAGCCGCGCGAGCATGTACGACTGGTCCTTCTCGGCGTCCGCGGCGCGGCCGACGAGCAGCCGGCCGCGGTGCGAGACGACGCGCGCGTAGTGGCCGGTGACGAGCCGCTCGCACCCGGCGCGGCGCGCGAAGGAGAGCAGCTCCGCGAAGCGGAAGCTGCCGTTGCAGCGCCCGCACGGATTCGGCGTGTCGCCGCGGGCGTAGGAGCGGACGAACGGCTCGACGATCGCGCGCCGGAACTCCTCGCGCAGGTCGAGCGTGACGTGCGGCAGCCCGAGCTCGTGGCAGGTCGCGCGGGCCTGCAGGACGGCTTCCGGCGAGCAGCAGACCCGCTCGGTGTCGGGCCCCTGCGGGTCGAGCCAGAGCCGGAGCGTGACGCCGATCGCGTTCGGCGCGCTGCGTAGGAGCGCGACGGCGCTGTCCACGCCCCCGCTCATCGCGACAGCGGCGCGGCCGGGCACGGGCGCGGCACCGAAGGCCGGCCCGAGTGCGTTTGCGAGCGCGTCCACGGCAAGAGTCTCCCCGCTTACCGCCGCCGCCTCCAGCAGCGTCAGCCCGGCGAGCGGCCGGTCGAGCCCGGGCGCATCGGCTGAGACGATCCGGTCGCCGTCCACGGCGAGTCGCACGAGCGCCCAGTCGCCGTTGCGCGACGAGTCTCCGACGACGTCGATCATTCCGTCAGCGTACTCGCCGAGATAGTGCTCCACCCTGCCGATGAAAACCCAGCGCCCCTTGCGAACCTGGTCATACCAGGTGGGTGCCCTGCCGGATTCGGCGGTTGAGGCCTGAGCCGGACGCGAGCTCCCTTCGCATGTGCATTGGTCCACGTTTAGGACGAGAGCCACGCACAGGGTCGAGCAGACTCACTCTAGTCGCTCAGCCGCCCTCTGCAAGCCGCCAGCGGCGGGCGCCGCGTGCCGCGCTGATGCCGAGCCGCCTCGCAAAGGGCGAGCGAGCGCTGCGCGACGGAGAGGCTCACCGGCTCGCGGCGGCTCCCACGACGTCCCCGAACGACTCGCGCACGAGATCGTCGAACTCCTCGGGCAGCGAGCCGTCCGCCGAGGCGAAATCGCGCAGGTAGACGAGCAGGAAGCCGAGCTCCTCGTCGCGGATCGGGTCGGTTCCGTGGCGCGCGCGGGTCAGCCTCTCGAGCTCCCAGACGTTCCAGCGTTGCCGCGCGTAGGCGGCGGCGGGGAAGGCGACCACGCGCTCGGGCTCAGGCGCCAGCGGTGGGAGCGCGACGACGATGGGCTCGGGCGGCGGGGACGGAACGGCTGCGAGCGGCGAGGGCGCCTCGACTGCTTCGGGCTCGGGCTCGGGCTCCACCGCGACGGGCTCCGGCTCCTCCTCGCCGACGGGTTGGGGCTCTTCCACGGCTGCCGGCTCCGGCTCCTCCACGGCCGCCGGTGCCTCTGCGCGCGGCAGCACGCGCACGTGCACCGGGATCTCAGGCTCTCCAGCCCGCACGGGCGGGAGCCTCGTCTCGTCCTCCACCCACTCCGTCCCGAGCTTCGGCTCGTCGTCCCGGCGAAGCGGCCCGACGACGACGATCCCCTCTCCGGCCTGCGCCGGCGCAGGCAACGAGGCGGGAGCCTGCGCGGACACCGGGTCGCGCACGGCCCGTGAGAAGCGCCACTCGACCGCGGTCGTCAGGATCCAGGCGATACTCATCACGCCGACGATCGCCGGCCAGCCCAGGTCGAGCAGCGCCGCACCTGCGGCGGCTGCGACGAGAAAGGACACCTCGAGGGCGAACCTCAAACCGAGACCGCGTGGCACGGCGCGGATCCTAGCTGTGCTGCTCGGGCTCGTCCTGCTCGCCCTCGGGCAGCTCCGGCTCGTCGTCGGCCGGCGCTGCGGGCGGGCTGAACGCCGGCGGCGGGCCGCTCGGGGCAGGCGGAGTCACAGGCGGGACGGCCACGGGTGGGGCCGAGACGGGCGGGGCGGCGGGCGGCGCACCGCCTGCGATCGCCTCGGCCGGACGCGACGGCGCCTCGGCCCTGCCCTCGACCGATCTGAGGATCGCCTTCACGACCTCCGTCATCGCCGGCTCGCCGAGGCCGGCGGCCGCGAGCAGCTTCTCGAGGCCGTCCTGGGCGCGCGCCATGACCGCGGAGGCCTGTGCGCGGGCCCATTCGAGCGTCTGCTCGACCTCGGCGCGGGCGGCGTTCGTCAGCTCGGTCGCCTGATGGCGCGACTGCTCGAGCAGGCGGCTCGCGCGGGCCTCGGCCTCGCGCAGCTCGCGGGTCGCGTCGGCGTTCGCCTTCGCAACGAGGTCGCGCGCCTCGGTCTTGGCGGCGTTGACGATCTCGGCGCGCTGGCGCTCGCTCTCGGTGCGGAAACGCTCGACCTCGGCCTCGCGCGCCTGGAGGTCGGTCTGCCGCCCGCGCACCTCCTGCTCCGTGCGGGAGAGCTGCGCGGCGGACGCGGTCTGCGCGTCGCGCTCGAGCGTGTCGGCGAACTCGGCGGCGGCGCGGATGAGGTGCAGGGCGTCCATCCGCACGGCGTGGCCGGTCGGCTCGACGTCGGCGGTCTTGCGCGCGGCCTGGAGCACGCGAAGCTGGGCCTGGAGTTGGGACGCGTGCCTGCGAAAGGCGTCGAACGCCTCGCGCACGCGATCCTTGTCGTACCCCTCGCCCGCGGACGGCAGCGAGTCGAGGCTGGGAAGAGCCGTCAGCCCCTGGGCCCGCGAACGCTCTGACTCACCTGTGGACATGTCTCTCCTGCCGGTTCGGCGGCGCCGCACATGCGTCGCGCCAGAAGTATGACTAGTTCATCGGCTACTGCGGCGCCGAACTCAATCTTCCTGCTCGACAAGGGTGATTCCGAGCTCGTCGAGCTGTGCCTGTGTGACCTCCGACGGGGCGCCGCTCATGGGGTCGACGCCCGCCTGATTCTTCGGAAATGCGATCACGTCGCGCAGATTCGGCTCGCCCGCGAGCACCATCGCCATCCGGTCGATGCCGAGCGCGATGCCGCCGTGGGGCGGGGCGCCCATCGCGAGCGCGTCGAGCAGGAAGCCGAACTTCACCCGCTGCTCCGCCGGGCTCAGCGCGAGCAGGTCGAAGACCCTCGCCTGCAGCTCCGGCTCGTGGATCCGGAACGAGCCACCACCGAGCTCGTTGCCGTTGCAGATCAGGTCGTAGGCGTGCGCAAGCGCGGCGCCCGGCTCCTCGGGGAAGCGCTCGAGCCACTCCGGGGACGGCCGCGTGAAGGGATGGTGGACTGCGCTCCACCGCTTCGCCTCCTCGTCCCACTCAAACATCGGGAAGTCGGTCACCCAGAGCCAGCGCCAGGCGTCCTCGTCGATCAGGCCGAGCTCGCGCCCGAGGTGGAGACGGAGCTGGCCGAGAGTGCGCGAGACCTGCGCGGGCGCGCCGGCGCCGAAGAGGACGGTCGAGCCGGGAGGGGCGGCGAACGCGGCCAGCTCACGCTCGGAGAGGAACTTCGCGATCGGCGAGCGCACCTCGCCCGACTCGTCCACGACGAGGTAGGCGAGCCCCTTCGCCCCCCACTCCTTCATCACCTCTTCGAGCCTCGCGAGCTCGCCGCGCGAGAACGCCTTCGGTGCGACGAGGCAGCGGACGCACGGCGCCCCGGCGAAGACGCCGAAGGCCGAGTTGCGCGTGACCTCGGTCGCGTCGGCGAGCTCGAGGCCGAAGCGGACGTCAGGCTTGTCCGAGCCGTAGCGCAGGTCCGCCTCGGCGTAGGTCATACGCGGAAACGGCGTCTCGAGCTCGACGCCGATGCACTCCCGCCAGATCGCGCTCATCGTCCGCTCCATCAGCCCGAAGATGAGCTCCTGATCCGGGAAGGACGTCTCGACGTCGAGCTGCGTGATCTCCTGCACGCGGTCGGCGCGCAGGTCCTCGTCCCGGAAGCAGATCGCGATCTGGTAGTAGCGGTCGAAGCCGGCGATCATCGTCAGCTGCTTGAGGATCTGCGGGCTCTGCGGCAGCGCGAAGAAGCGGCCCGGCTGGAGCCGCGTCGGCACGA
>Ga0082335_1006013_pt1 | contig 16101 bp, 4 predicted proteins | sample Subgrocontami58m_FD_72375 | JGI IMG/M metagenome (GOLD analysis project Ga0082335, IMG submission 72375) | Subsurface groundwater microbial communities from S. Glens Falls, New York, USA - GMW37 contaminated, 5.8 m (SPADES assembly) (version 2) ... | reverse complement strand
TCGCCAGGTTACTTCGCGCCTTTTCGCTGTGGGGATCGAGCTTAAGCACTTCTTCAAACTCGGCAACCGCCTCGTTGAGCAAACCGGTTTCCGCATAAATAATCCCTAAATTATTATGCGCTTTTACATACTTTTTGCTCAGTTTCAGGACTTTTTTAAATTCGTTGGACGCATCCGTCAGCATGCCTTTTTGGTAGTACATTGTTCCAAGGTTGAAATGCGACTGGATGTAATCAGGGTTTATTTTTAATGCCGTCCTGAATGCGGTTATTGCCTGATCAAGGAGTCCGCTTTTACTGTATATCGTTCCCATATTATTATAGGCCGCGTGATACAAGGGATAGAGCCGCAGTGATTCCTGATAATAGTCCAGCGCCTTTTCATAGGCCTCTTCTCTGACGTATACGTTTCCCAGGGCGTGATGAAGCAACGCCGCGTCCGGCGCGTCTTTAAGCGTCTTCAGGAAGAAGGTCTTTTCATCCACCCAGTCCCGGTTCCTCACAAACGTCAGACCAGCATAGGCGGCGAGAAACGCAATTAACAGCGAAACAGATACATACCTCCATATCGTGGATGCGCTCTTCCGGGTTTCCCACCCGCGGGTCAACAATGTCGCTATTATGCCACAAAATCCCAGAGAAGGAATATACAAAAACCTTTCTGCGGTGACAAAACCCATGTCCCACGGGGCAGAGATGCGGATAAAATTGGATAGCGGTAACAGTGTTACCAGATAAAAGAGTATGAAAAAGGATATGCTGCCCCACCGGTTTTTCAGCCATACAACAAGAAAAATCAGCAGGAAAACCCCGGCGATGGATGAAATAACGACCGGTTCGGTTATAGAGAAAGACATGGGATTCTGAATGTATGCGCTGAGATGCGCGGGATACGTGAGTTTGAATAAATAGATCAAAATTGTTTTCATAAACGAAAAGGCCGTTGGTGAAAGACCCTTCATTTCTTCCCCGCCCGGATTGACCACGGTGTGAATTTCCAAAATAAAGAATCGGGTAACACCGTACAGCAGGACTACAGCAAAATAGGGTATGCTGAAAATAAAAAGTTTCCTGATCAGTTTTTTATCAGGTAGTTTTACAAAATAATACGTATAGGCAATTATGAGAAAGGGCAATGTTGCGGCCATTTCCTTGCAAAGCATTGCAACTGCAAACGCAACAATGGAACAAATATAAAAAATTTTACCGCGGGCGAAGAATAGTTTAAATACCTCGCGGCTGCCGGAAAGCCTGTCTTTTGCAATCAGTACCAGGGGGGCGATTGCCTTTTGGTACAAATAAAAGGTCAATAAGAAAAACACCCCGGCAATAACGTCGGTGCGGCCGGATACCCACGTTACCGATTCCGTATGAATGGGATGGCAGGCAAATAAGAGAGCCGTCGCAAGGGAGGCGGGGCGATTCCTGAATATTGAACCGGATATCACATAAACCAGAACACTGCTGATAGTGTGAAAAATTACATTTGAAAGATGAAAACCCCACGGCCGTAATCCCCAGAGGGCGTAATCAAGCATATAGCTCAGGCTTATTATGGGGCGATAATAACCATATTTGAACTCAATGGTATCATCGGTTGTGTCGAAGAAGTCCCTCACAAAATTTTCCCAGAAGCAGCCCCACTTTTTGACGCCCTCATTGTCGTAAATCAAAACCATGTCGTCCCAGACAAAGCCATTTCTCAACGCATTCAGGTAAACCAGGAAAGAAATGACGATAATCGCAGGGATGGGGAAATAGGAGCGTATCTTATTCATGTCGTATAAATATAAGCCTTTCACGGCGTATTCTCAAGGTATTTTTATTTACTTTTTTGAACTTAGAAAGTCCCCTCCTGGGAGGGGATTTAAGGGGTGGGTAAGGCGGTAATTCGTGAGATATTCACTGAGATTTCACGACCTTTGTCCTCGTGGAAACGGGGAAAGGAACCCACCCCTAACCCCTCCCAAGAGGGGAATAATCCATGCCGCCCTGTAACCCGCATAAATAAAATGAAAATTCCTATACAATGAACTTATTAGAATAGCTATAATGCTAACAATCCCTTAATTTCCAAGGTAAAACGGGAAACCAGTTACAAGCATGAACCCGCTGGAAATCCGAAATCCAAATTCCAAAAAGTGACGCGTCCCACGGCACCCGATACTCGCTACCTAAAACTTTAGGAGACTTATGAATGCCTTACGAAGAAGCTTGCCTTCCGGATGACCCTGTCTGGTATAAGGACGTCATCATTTACGAGCTGCATGTACGGGCATTTTACGACAGTAACGCCGACGGCGTCGGCGATTTTAAAGGGCTTATCGAAAAATTAGATTACATAGAGAATCTGGGCGCTACCGCTATATGGCTTCTTCCCTTCTATCCCTCTCCTCTCAAGGACGATGGATACGATATCGCGAATTATTTCGGCATTCATCCGGATTACGGTCTATTACGCGATTTTAAGGAGTTTATCAGGGAAGCCCACAGAAGGGGCTTACGGGTTATTACAGAACTCGTCCTGAATCATACCTCCGACCGGCATCCCTGGTTCCAGCTTGCCAGAAAGGCAAAACCGGGTTCGGCGATGAGGAATTTTTACGTCTGGAGCGACACCCCTGAAACGTATAAAGAAGCAAGGATTATATTCAAGGATTTTGAGGCGTCAAACTGGACGTGGGACACTGAGGCAAAGGCGTATTACTGGCACCGCTTTTTCTCGCACCAGCCGGATTTAAATTACAACAATCCCCTCGTGCGCAAGAAAATCATGCGGGTTATTAATTATTGGCTGGATATGGGCGTTGACGGGTTTCGCTTAGACGCCGTTCCCTACCTCTTTGAAAAGGAGGGCACAAATTGTGAAAACTTGCCGGAAACGCATGCATTTTTGAAGGAACTCAGGTCGTATATTGACGGCAAGTTTAAAAATAAAATGCTCCTTGCCGAGGCAAACCAGTGGCCTGAGGATGCTATTGCATACTTTGGAAACAGAGACGAGTGTCAGATGGCATTTCACTTCCCCCTGATGCCCAGATTATTCATGGCAATGTGGATGGAAGACAGATTTCCCATAGTTGACATCCTTGAGCAGACGCCATCAGCCCCGGACACATGCCAGTGGGCGTTTTTCTTAAGAAATCATGATGAACTTACCCTGGAGATGGTAAGCGACGAAGAAAAAGATTATATGTACAGGGTCTACGCGAAAGACCGCGTTGCGCGTATAAACCTTGGCATCCGGCGGAGACTTGCCCCTCTTCTCGGAAATAACAGGAGAAAGATTGAAATTATGAATATCCTCCTCTTTTCCCTTCCCGGCACCCCCATTATTTATTACGGGGATGAAATCGGCATGGGGGATAACTATCATCTTGGCGACAGAAACGGCGTAAGAACGCCCATGCAATGGGATGTGGACAGAAACGGCGGTTTCTCCCGCGCCAACCCTCAAAAACTCTATCTCCCCCTCATTCTGGACCCCGAATTCCACTACGAAGCCGTCAATGTCGAAAACCAGGAAAAAAATCAGGCGTCCCTCCTCTGGTGGATGAAAAGGGTTATTGCCACGAGGAAACGTTTTAAGGCGTTTGGCAGGGGAACGATTGAATTCTTATTGCCTGACAATCCAAAAGTGCTTGCATTTACCCGTCAGTATAAAGATGAGATCGTTCTCGTGGTGATCAACCTTTCCCGCTTTTCCCAGGCTGTCGAACTCGATCTCTCAAAATTTTCAGGGTATCTGCCCGTAGAGATTTTTAGCGGAAATAAATTTCCTGTCATAAAGGAAGTCCCTTACATACTTACCCTGGGGCACTACGACTATTTCTGGTTTGTATTAAAAAAAGAAGAAGCCGCACGATTCAGAAAAATACGGACTATCCCTGAAATAAGCGGTATCTGGAAAACAATATTCACGGGAAAGACTAAAGAAATATTTGAAAGGGAAATTCTGCCTTCTTATATAAAGACGTGCAAATACCTTGGCGCTAAGTTTCAAGACATAAGAGAGGTTAAAATTATCGAAACCATCAGAATTGAAGACGGCTGTGATACACAGATGCTTTTGCTGGAGGTCAAATACGCTGTGGGATTATCAGATATGCACCTTCTCCCCCTTTCTTTTGCGCCCGGTGATAAGGCCGAAAGTATCGTTATGGAAAATCCCTATGCGGTTGTTGCACACTTACGGCATGGAAATGTGGAAGGGATAATATACGATAGCGTCAACGATGAGGAATTCAGGAAACATTTCCTTCTCGTACTTGCAAAAAAACACAGTATTCGGGGTACGTATGGGGAACTTATCACGCAGACAGGAAGGTACTTTAAAAAATACAAACCCCAGGAACTCCGGATGGTAAAATCTCAGGTACTCAAGGCGGAGCAGAACAATTCATCCATTCTGTACGGCAAAGAACTCATTTTCAAACTGTACCGGCGCCTTGATGAAGGAATAAACCCCGAACCGGAAATTTGCAGATTCCTTACCGAAACGCGTTCTTTTTCCCATACTCCGCCGTTTGTGGGGGCAATCGAATACAGAAGACCCGGATACGAACCAATGACCTTGGGGATGCTTCAGGCTTTTATACCAAATGAGGGAGATGGGTGGACATACACACTTGATTGGCTAGGGAGATACTTCGGCAGAATCCTTGCCAGAAAAAATGAGCTTCATGAAATACCAACCGTTCCATCCTTTCTTTCAGAGAGTGCGTTTCAGGATATACCGGGGCTTTTTCAGGAATTAATAGACGGCGTATATCTTGATATGATAAGCCTTTTGGGAAGGAGGACGGCCGAACTTCACTTAGCGATGTCATCTGAGACAGAAGATGTGAGCTTTGCGCCAGAATCTTTCTCGGTATCCTATCAAAGGTCGCTCTATCAATCCATGCAGTCTCTTACGAAAAGGGTGTTTTCGCTTCTGGATAAAAATGTGGAAAATCTGCCCGATAATCTGAAAGGACTGGCCGGCGAGATACTGCATCGCGAAAAAGAGATCATGGATCGTTTCAGGGGCATTCTGAAGAAGAGAATTTCGGCGATGAAGATACGCATCCACGGAGACTATCATCTGGGGCAAGTTCTTTACACGGGAAATGACTTCTTTATCATTGATTTTGAGGGGGAACTTGCAAGGACGCTGAGTGACAGGAGATTGAAAAGGTCGCCGCTCAGGGATATCGCAAGCATGATACGGTCGTTCCGGTATGCGACCCATGCCGCTCTTTCAAAATATACCCCGATAAAACCGGAAGATATGCCCGTGCTGGAGCACTGGACGGACTTATGGTATCAATATGTGGCAAGAGCATTCCTGAGGTCATACCTTGAAAAAGCCGGAAATGCTGGTTTTATTCCGGATGACAAGGAAACGCTCCACACCATGCTAATTGCTTATCTTCTGGAGAGGGCAATTTACGAACTCGGATGTGAACTGACAGATCGCCCCGAATGGGTAATTATCCCTCTGAGAGGCATAAAACACCTGCTGGAGGTCAAATAATGGAGAGATATATCTGCATCCACGGGCACTTCTATCAACCGCCGAGGGAAAACCCATGGCTTGAGGCCATAGAGATACAGGATACCGCCTACCCCTACCATGATTGGAATGAAAGGATAACGACCGAATGTTATGCCCCAAACGCTGCTTCCAGAATTCTGGATGGAGAAAGACGCATAACAAATATTATCAGCAACTACTCCAGGATAAGTTTTAACTTCGGACCCACCCTCCTTTCATGGATGGAGACATACGCGCGTGACATCTACCAGGACATACTTGATGCAGACCGTCAAAGCATAGCGTGGCGCTCCGGCCATGGCAACGCAATTGCCCAGCCATACAACCATGTGATAATGCCCCTTGCCAACACACGCGACAAACGCACACAAGTACTGTGGGGCATAAGGGATTTTGAGCACAGGTTCAGGCGTATCCCCGAAGGCATGTGGCTTTCAGAAACGGCAGTTGATGCGGAAACACTGGACATCCTTGCAGAGCAGGGCGTAAAGTTTACCATCCTTGCCCAACATCAGGCGTCCAGGGTTAAGAAAATTGACGCAGAACTGTGGGAAGATGTGAGTAGGGGACGTATTGATCCTACAAGGACATATCTCTGTAAACTACCATCGGGACGCAGAATCAATATCTTTTTTTATGATGGCGCTATATCACAGGCGGTAGCATTTGAAAAATTGCTGGATAAAGGCGAGGATTTTGCAAACCGCCTGACAGGCGGTTTTTCTGACCAAAGAAGCTGGCCGCAGATATTACACATTGCAACAGACGGTGAATCTTACGGACACCACCACCGGTATGGCGATATGGCGCTTGCCTTTGCCATTAATTACATAGAGTCAAATGGACTGGCAAAATTGACAAATTATGGGGAATACCTTGAAAAACATCCCCCGACGCATGAGGTGGAAATAATCGAAGGTACTTCATGGAGTTGTCTCCATGGCACAGAGCGATGGAAAGGGAACTGCGGGTGCAATTCCGGAGGGCATCCTGAATGGAACCAGGAGTGGAGATCTCCACTGCGAGACGCCCTGGATTGGCTCAGGGATCAATTAGCAATCAAATACGAAGATAAGGCGAAGGAATATCTTAAAAACCCCTGGGAAGCGAGAGACGAATATATTGGCGTCATCCTCAACCGCACAGAGGAAAACATTGACAAATTCCTTGAAAAACACGCGGTAAAAACTCCCGGCGAGGATGAAAGGATTTTAACCCTTAAACTGCTCGAGATTCAAAGACATGCCATGCTGATGTATACGAGCTGCGGGTGGTTTTTTGATGAACTGTCAGGGATTGAAACTGTGCAGATTATGCAGTACGCCGCAAGGGCAATCCAACTGTCAGAAAATGTCTTTCATGACGCCATAGAGAGCGCCTTTTTAGACAAACTTTCTAAGGCAAAAAGCAATTTACCCATGATGAAAGACGGGGCGCACATTTACGGGAAATTCGTAAAGCCCGCCATGATAGACACGAAAAAGGTTGGGGTGCATTACGTCGTCAGTTCACTCTTTGAAGATTATCCGGAAAAAATTAAGATTTATTCCTTTGAAGTCGCCAGAGAAGATTATCAAAAGACGCAGACGGACTTAATAAAACTGGCCATAGGACGTATTCATGTTATATCGGCGGTAACAAGGGAAACGGAGCATATCAGCTTTTGTGTTTTGCACCTTAGTAGCCATGATTTCAACGGCGGTGCGCGCGCTTTTCTCGGAGAGGATGCTTACCGGTCAATGAAGAATGAGATACTCGAGAAATTCGAAAAGGGCGCCTTTGCAGACATCATAAGGCTCATGGATAAACATTTTGGCATGCATAACTATTCCCTGAAAGATCTTTTCAAGGATGAACAGCGTAAAATCCTGAGCCAGGTCGTTGATTCCGTCCTGAAAGAATCCGAGGAAACTTATCGCCGTATGAACAAAAACAACCGCTTCCTGATGGGTTTTTTACAAGAAACAGGGATGCCTTTGCCAAAGGGATTCCGCATTGCTACCGAGTTTACGCTTAACTATGACATTAAAAATGCATTTTTAGAGGAAACGCCGGACACAGAGAGAATACAGAATATAATTGACGAAATCAAACGCTGGGATGTGGCGCTGGATTCTACAGATATAGAATTCACCTTCCGGAAAAAACTCGAGAAAATTATGGAAGGGCTGAATGAAAACCCTTCAGATTTTTCTTTAATAACGGAGATCCATAGAATAATGGAGTTGCTGCAACTGCTGCCCATTGAAATAAATTTCTGGCACATGCAGAATATTTATTACACCATGGGCAAAACTGCCTATAAGGAGTTTCTGATGAAGGCAAAATCAGGGGACGAGAACGCAGCCAGGTGGACAGAATCATTCAAAAAGATCGGGCAGGATTTGTTTTTTAATATAGCTGCCGTGCTGCCTGAAACTTGAGGGCATTATTTTAAAAAATGTGTCAATTTAGTTTTTTGAAATACATTATACACACCCCTGAATCCCCTCTTTTTAGAGGGGACTTCAAATCTCCCCTCTATCAAGAGGGGCCGGGGGTGTGTTTCAGTACTGGTTTCCAAACGGAGTCACGTAGGGTGGATTAAGGCGTTGTCTTTTACGCCGAATCCACCAGCGATGTCTGAAGGGTGGGTTCGCATTCGCTTAACCCACCCTTTAAAATTATCCTTGAATAAAGATATTTTTCACAAGCAATGAATAAAAATGAACAAAAGAAGATGTACAGAAATATTCTCTGACCCCCGTATACCGGTTTCAACGTACAGGCTACAATTGAACCATAAATTCAGGTTCTCAGACGCCAAAAGGATTATTTCTTACCTCAATGGCCTCGGTGTTAGCGATATATACACCTCCCCTTATTTTAAGGCAAAAGAGGGCAGCCTTCATGGCTACGATATCGTTGATCACAACACCCTGAATCCGGAGATTGGCGCGGAAGAAGAGTACCATGAGATGGTACGGGAACTGGGTACATATCAAATGGGACATATCCTCGACATCGTTCCAAACCACATGTGCATCACCAGCAAAGAAAATGCCTGGTGGATGGATGTCCTGGAAAACGGTACAAGCTCTCCCTATGCGAATTTTTTTGACATTGATTGGGATCCCGTAAAAACTGAACTAAAGAACAAAATACTCATTCCTGTTTTAAGCGCCCAATACGGAATCGTCCTGGAAAGACAGGAGTTGCAACTTGCCTTTGAGAACGGGGCTTTTTTTATTCATTACTATCAACACAAGCTTCCCATAATACCCAAAACATACATAGACATATTCCAACATCGCGTTGACGAACTAAAAAATCAGCTTTCAGCAGAAAACCCTTGTTTTCTTGAACTCTTAAGCATTATTACCGCGCTGAATAATTTACCTGCCTATACGGAAAAAAATCCGGAAAGGATTGCCGAAAGATACCGTGAAAAGGAGATTATAAAGAAGCGCTTGTGGAATCTTTACAACGAAAGTCCTGAGATTAAGACATTCATGGATGAAAACATTAGGATATTCAATGGGACAAAAGGCGCTGCTGAAAGTTTTGACCTCCTCGACAAACTTCTTAATAAACAGATATACAGGCTTTCCCACTGGTGCGTGGCGACCGACGAAATAAATTACCGGAGATTTTTTGATATTAACGACCTTGCCGCAATAAGGATGGAATATCCAGGGGTCTTTACAGAGACCCACAAGCTGATTTTCAGACTCATAAGAGAGGGCAAGGTCACAGGGCTGAGAGTTGATCATCCCGATGGATTGTACAACCCCTCCGAATATTTCCAGAAACTGCAAAGGAATTGCTTCCTCCATAAAGGTCTTGGCGCTACAAGGAATTCAGCCGATCATCCTGACATCGTGGCTGAAATATCAAAGCAGTATGACGACCGCCTGTTGTCTGACCCGCACATGAAACCCTTTTATATCGTTGGCGAGAAGATACTCATCAAAGGGGAAAAGACGCCTGAAGACTGGCCAATTTACGGCACCACCGGATATGACTATTTAAACTCCTTAAATGGCCTTTTTGTCGAAACGGTTAACGTAAAGGCATTTGACGACATATACACCAGATTCATCAAATCAAAGATCAACTTTCAGGATAGTATTTATGAGAAGAAAATACTTATCATGGAAACGGTGATGTCCAGCGAGGTGAATACCCTGGGTCACTTCCTGAACCGGTTATCTGAAAAAAACAGGCATACAAGGGATTTTACCTTAAACAGCCTTACCGTAGTCATAAAGGAGGTTATCGCCTTTTTCCCTGTATACAGAACGTATATACAATCGTCGGGCGTGTCCGAACGTGACCGTAAGTATATAGAACAGGCGGTGTCGAAGGCGAAGAGAAAGAATCCTGCCATGAGCGCGTCAATTTTTGATTTCCTTAAGGACGTCCTGCTGCTCAGGTATCCTGAGAATTTTGGGGACAACGATAAAAAGGATTGGCTTGATTTCATTATGAGATTCCAGCAGATTACCGGCCCTGTCATGGCTAAAGGACTGGAAGATACAACCTTCTATGTTTATAACCGGTTTCTTTCCCTGAACGATGTGGGGGGAAGTCCGGATCGGTTTGGCACTCCCCTGGAGACCTTTCATGGACAAAATATCGAGAGGTTCAAGTCCTGTCCCCACGCCCTTATCGCCACCTCTACGCATGATGCAAAGCGCGGTGAAGATGTGAGGGCGAGGCTCAACGTGCTTTCGGAAATACCGGACGAGTGGAGGGAACACCTGATACGATGGAGACGGCTTAACAAGAAAAAGAAGGTTGCGGTTGAAGGCCAGGAGATACCCGGCACGAACGAAGAGTATCTGCTGTATCAGAGCCTTATTGGCGTATGGCCTGTTGAACCGATGGACAGGTCTGAATATGAAGTATTTAAGCAACGGATTAAAGATTATATGGTAAAGGCAACGAGAGAGGCAAAGGTACACACAAGCTGGATAAGTCCCAACGCGGGCTATGAAGATATTCTCGTACATTTTATCGAAACGATTTTGAGTAATGTCCGGGGAAATAAATTTCTGAAGGATTTTCAAATGTTTCAGAAGAAGATATCACATTACGGCATATTCAACGCTCTCTCGCAAACACTGCTTAAAATAACCTCTCCGGGTGTTCCTGATTTCTATCAGGGCGCTGAGTTGTGGGATTTCAGCCTTGTTGATCCTGACAATCGAAGGCCTGTTGATTACAGCGTAAGAGCCAGGATGCTGGATGTACTAAAAAGGAATGAACAAGAAACGCCGCTACCGGAGCTTGCACAGGAATTGATTATCAATAAAGACAACGGGAAGATAAAACTTTACCTGATATATAAAGCCCTTAATTATCGGAAAAATAATAGTGAATTATTCCAGGGTGGAGAATATTCTCCGGTTGTAGCAACGGGAGAAAGGTCTTATAATATCTGCTCGTTTTCGAGGAAATCAGGAGACTCCATTGCGCTGGTTGTCGCGCCCAGATATTTTACAAGGCTCACACAACAACCTGAATGCCTGCCATTAGGCAAAGATGTTTGGCTAGATACATTTGTTGTCCTTCCGACGGATTACGCAGGCATGAAATACCGTAATATTTTTACCGGAGAAACGGTAACTATCGGGAAACACACGGAGTCAGCCGTCTTACCCGTGTCGGAAATACTCGCGCATTTTCCCGTGGCTTTACTGGAAAGGATTATTTAAAGATGTTTGAGAAGTATATAGCGCTAAAGGGAAAACATGCCGTTATGCGCTCAGTGTGTCTGAGCGTTTGCTTTCTATGGGTATGCCTCTGCGCCCATGCTCAGGCACAATCTCTTGAAAAAAAGACCGACGAAGTAAAACTCTCAGAAACAGGCATAGCAGTGAAAACAGAGGATATTGAAACAGCCCGAATAAAGGCTGAAGAGTTAAAAACCACACAAGGTAAATCCGTTAGTGAAATAGAACTTGTGATATCGAATTTAGAAAATGACGCGGAGACAACGGCTACTTATCTTGATGAATTGCAACGGGACAGGGATATCTTTCAGGCAAAAGAGACAAATCCTAAATTCTTAGAATTATTAGATAAAGAACTCAAAATTGTTAAACAAAAGATAGATGTAGACAACGAACAGATACAGGCATACAAGGACCGGATTGCAGCCCTTCAAAATCAATCAAAGGTTTACGCCGACCGCGTTATCTTACTGGGTTCAATAGCAAAACTGAAGGAAACACTTGCGGTAACGCCTTCCGAACAGGCCGCCACGGCAAGGAAAGAGGCTGACATTGCAAAGGGCTACGTTACGGCCGTGCAGGCAAATCTCAAGGAGAAAGAGACGCTGATCTCACACTTTACCAGGGAACTGGAAGATGTTAAGGCGCGGCTATCCGCAAAGGAACAGGACATTGCCAGGAATTTGGAACTGATAAAGGCGGAAATCACGGACGACAAACTTATTAAGACCGCGCCGGAAAAGGTAAACAATGCGTTGATGTGGCAAAAGGCAGTAAATGCCCAATGGATTATGATATTTACCATACGATTGGAAACGGCCGGGATTCGTCACGACGAAGCGGTGCAGGCGTTGAAAAACGCCGAATTCAACGCAGTCTTTCTGGATGAAAAGGCAAGACGTTTGGAGGAAAAGCGAAAAACTGAGGAATTACAAAAAAAACAGGTAGAATTGGAAGCGGCAAAAAAAGCCGAGGAGATAACGCAAAAAGTCGCAGCAGTCTCGAGGGCAGAGGCCGAAAAGACCATACAGGAAACAGCCACGAAAACAGAAGAGATTGCCCAGGAACAAATGATAACGACCTCGCCCGAGAAAAAGAGGGTGTTGGAGTTAGAGGCTGAGGTGCATAAGCAAATCGGATTAGTGGCAAAAAAGAAGGACGAACTCATTACCATAGGCGCACAACGGTATAAAGACGTTACCGAACTCAAAAAGCTGGAAGCAGAAGTCGAGGACATGATAGACAAGGGAGCAGAGGTAAAAGATGTTGAAGAATCGCTGAAAAAAGTTGAGTCAGAAACAAAACGCTTCTCGGAGGCGATTACCGCATTGGAAAGCCTCATCCCTTCCGTAAAGCAGGAGGAAAAGCTGGTTGCAGATAATTTGGCTACGGCCTATGAGGAAATAGCAAAGATTGAAAAAGAGGTTACCTTATTCGAAGATAAAGAACTTGCAGGAAAGGCGACAGACCATACACAACAGATAGCAAAGACACTGGAAGAACAGGTCGGACTCGTGTCTGCAAGGCTGGACAGATTGCATGAACGGCTGGACATCAAGAAGGATGCCTTATCGCTGCTGGATAAGACCAAAGAAACCCTGAATACGATAAAGGCAGCCAATGTATGGACCAGACAAAAGAGTTCAATTTCTACAAAGACATTTGTTGTGGTATACAGAGACCTGGCAGGCATCAACACCAGGCTGGATGATGTGTTCAATGCAGTCAGGGTGTATGGAAAAGATGTTATTACCTACGGAGCACAAAAGAAACATACCGTCGCATTCTGGGTGAAATTGTGCGGCATAGCGCTGCTGGCCACGGGATGTTACATTACAAAACAACGTATCCATCGTATTTGCGCAAAAAAGGCCATTGAGTTCTACGAATATGAGGCATCTTCCGACTACAGGGCGAGGCTTTTTTACAGCCTTTTCGTAATCCTGCGGAAAAGCATATTTGCCGCATTACTGGCCGTTCTTGCCGTGCTTGTTGCCGTGATTTTCGACCTGCAAGTCCCTCTGGCAAAGGCAACGATACAGGTACTCATCTATATTGCCGCTTACAGGGTTTCCAAAGGCTTTCTGGTTGAGGCCTTTAGCCCGGAAAAGGGAGACAAAAAATTAGTCGCCTCAATGGCGTATGTATCCCCAAAACACCTCTACAGGTCTTTAAGCGGCATATTATTGTTTTCCCTCATTTCCCTCTCCCTGATTGCCGTACTGGGAGTCTTTGGGTACAAACCTGACGTTATTGAGTTGATCTGGTTTGTTTACCGGGTCGGAATGCTGGTGCTGTTATTGTGGCTGGCAACGCAGAGGTCGTTTATATTTAAATTGCTCCCGAGCGCCGAAAGCCCCCTGGGAAGGTTTATCCACCGGATAATAACGGTAATTTATCCGGTCTTTATCGCCTTTGTCATCGCCCTGTTTGCCATAAGAAGTCTGGGGTATCCTGTATTAACATACGTATTATTAAAGACGTGTATTAAGAGCTTCATAGTTGTTTTTATCGCATTCTGGACGTGGAAGTTTCTGGTGTACCGCTTAAATTCTGCAAGAGAGGCGCGCCGGAAAAGGGAACATATCAAAAACGGCACACCGGACGAAAAGAAGTTTCATGCCATTACGGCAATATACAGTGTTTCGTTTAATTACATCGTCTCTGTTATATCTGCGGTAATTATTATCCGTGTATGGGTCAGGACGTTTCGCGACTCGATAGACTCGCCTGCCGCCCCCTATCTGGTACAGAAAACCTTTGGACAAATCGGGGCAGTCTTAAACGCTATTGGCGGCGCATTACAGCACCGTTTTGTTTTTGAGGAAGGGAGGCATACCACCCCTCTCAAAATAGTGATTGCGTTGATAGTTTTTGGCGTTTCATTTTTCATTGCGCGGTATATAAAGAACCTGCTTGATAAAAAAGTGTTTTATAAATTGCGTCTCGACCGGGGCGCAAGGCAAACATTATCAACCATGGTGCGATATGCCATTGTGGGGATTGCCATACTCATCGGGCTGAATGTCGCCGGAATTCCTTTGCGAAGCCTGGCAATATTTGCAGGCGCATTTGGTATTGGTATCGGGTTTGGCATGCAGAACATCATCAGCAACTTTATTAGCGGTATTATTCTGCTAATCGAACGTCCCATGCGTGTTGGCGACGTTATTACCCTGGAAGACGGCGCACTGGGCACAATCGAAAAATTCAACGCACGAAGCACCACAATCACCACCCCGGATGGTATCACCATGACCGTGCCCAATTCGAAGTTTATTGAGAGCAGGATTACCAACTGGACACACCCGGTTTCCCATATTAGAGGGTGTGTAAAAGTTGGAGTTGCGTACGGTTCAGACACCATGTTGGTGAAAAAATGTTTATTGGAAATTGCCCGGAATAATTCCAACATAAGAACACACCCTGAACCGGTCGTGCGGTTTGCCGAGTTTGGCAATAGCGCATTGATCTTTGAATTGTACTTTTGGGCGGATGATCCGGGGAAACGATGGTTTACCCAAAGCGAACTCAATTTTGCGATTGATGAAGTGTTCCGGAAACATAAAATTGAAATCGCCTTCCCGCAACAGGATATTCATATCCGTTCGATAGCGCCTTTTACAGACCAAACGATACAGAAACACCTTAGACAGGAAGACAAGAAATAGCTTGATTGTATGGGAATTTCCATTTCATTTAAGCGGGTTACGGGTTGGCATGGATTATTCCCCTCTTGGGAGGGGTAAGGGGTGGGCGCCTTTCCCCGTTCCCCATTTCCATGAGGACAAGGGTACTGTGAAATCTCAATGAATATTTCACGAAGTTATTGCCTTACCCACCCCTTATATCCCCTCCCAAGAGGGGACTTTTTAAGTTCTATGAAGCACTATTACTTAATAACAATAACCACCGTACTGATATTTTTATGCCTTGCTGATGGCGTGTTTCCTGACGATATCAAGACCATTGACGGAAATATTATTACGGGAGAAGTCGCGGCAGTTGATGAAGAATACCTATCCGTCAGAGAGGGGCAGAACAACATGGTATTTATTCAATGGCGCATAGTCAGTCTCATTTCAAGAGGCAAAGAAATTATTATTGTGAGTCATGAGCATGATCGGAAGAAATTTTCTGTTCTTACAACAACCACAGGCAATTTATCCGCCAGAGACATGAGTTTCAGGACGACTGAGAAGATACAGGATATTTACCCGGAAGAAATAATATCCAACCGCCCGTCCTTTTTCCACCAGGGAGGGCAATCCGGGCAAGGAGTAACGCAGTCGCCTTTCTCCTCCTCACAGCCTGAAACACAGCAGAGCGCCGCCCTGCAAAAGAAGAACTGGAAGGGAAACGTTGACGCCGGCCTTACAATCCAGAAAGGAAATAAAGAGGCGTTGACAACCAATGCAAAGACTGACTTTTCCTGGGAAAGAACGAGATATAATATGTACTTTAACGGTCTCCTTCTTTTCGAGACAAAAGATAGCGTTAAAAATGCAGATGAACAACGGGGCACGTTAAAATATGAGCGCAAACACAAAATAAGGCTGTATTCGTTTTACCAGGAGAGTGTGGAACATGATGAAATAGAAAAACTGAACCTGCGTTCTATCACGTCAACCGGGTTTGGATACCGGTTTATCGAACGGGAGAAGCTGAAATATAAATCTGAAATAGGTCCGTCATTTACCTATGAAAGATTTCGCGACGATATTCAACAGACGAGCCCCGGCTTGAGGATAGGAAATTCCCTCGACTGGCAAATCCTTCCCTCAACGCTATTCTATTTTAAAGCGGACTTTTTACCCGTGCCGGAGGACATTGCAGATTGGCGGCTGGG
>Ga0082335_1006011_pt1 | contig 16118 bp, 16 predicted proteins | sample Subgrocontami58m_FD_72375 | JGI IMG/M metagenome (GOLD analysis project Ga0082335, IMG submission 72375) | Subsurface groundwater microbial communities from S. Glens Falls, New York, USA - GMW37 contaminated, 5.8 m (SPADES assembly) (version 2) ... | reverse complement strand
ACCATTGATCCGTGCTGAAGCCCTCGGTAGCGGCGGCCGCTACCGACTCCGGGCTGCGAGTGGGCATCCAGAATGGCGGATGGGGCTTTTGCACCAACGGGATACTGAGCTCTGCGTTTTTCACCTTGAAGAACTTGCCTTGATAGTCGAAGTGAGGGTTGGCCCATACGCCCTTGATAATTCTGTACGCCTCCCACGTGACTTCCTGTTTGTCGTCCCACGAAGCGTTAAAGGCAGGGAAAGAGTACTTGCCGATCCCGCTGCCAATCCCGCACTCCAGGCGTCCCCCGGTCAGATTATCCAGCATGGCCACCTCTTCTGCGACCTTCACCGGGTGCCACAGAGGGAGGACATAAACCAGGGGCCCTAGACGAATCCTCTTGGTTCTCTGTGAGGCCGCCGCGATAATAGCGCCCGGGCTGGAACACTCGGAGAATCCAAGATCGAAATGGTGCTCGGCGACAAAGTAGAAATCCATACCGGCCTGATCGATGAATTCCACGATATCGAGATGGCGCGCATAAAGGTCCGCATAGGAAAGATCGGGGCGATCGTTTTTCTGCATGTGGTCGAAAACGCCGATTTTCATGGGTGCTAGTTTTATGACAACTGTGTAGGGCTTGCAAGTGGATTACGTGGGGCGACATAACAGTGGAAAAAGCGTCGTAAGTCGCGTATGCTAAGTGCTACAGGAGGTCAGTCATGAGCAAGCAAGCGTCTTTCTCATCAACCCAAGGTCTTTTGTCTATCCGCGTGCCTAAAAATCTGGGAGGCAAAAAAGTGGTGCTTGTGGAGGCGGAGGAGTACGCGAAAATGAAGCGGCGTCTTGCCGAGATCGAGGACACACTGGAAAAGGTCGCTCGCGGCGAAGCTGCTTATCGCCAGGGACGGACGAAAACCGTAAAGTCTCTTTCCGAGTTGGGTCGCTGACCATATGGAGGGATAAAGGAGAATTTCCATGACTCGGTTGGAAAAAAGAATGGTCGATAAAAATCTTGATTTGACTTTTGAGTTTGAGAAATACGTTTTGGATCATCCTGATCTCGCCGACCGCATCCCGCGCAATGCGGTGGTCTCCGTGTGCCTGGAAGGCGACGATAAGTTCAACCGTTGGAGCCGGCGACTGGTGGAAAAGCAACGTAAAGGACGGCAGCCTGTGTTCTCTGTAACAATCAGGAAAATGAGACCCGTCCGATCTCGTATCGAAGAGTTGAGAGTCGAACGCGCGGCGTAATCGCCTGATCTCTCGGCTCTCCTAACTCTCGCCTCATGCCTATTCTTTTTGTTTTTACACACGATCACGAGTCGCGAGCACGAACAACGATTTTTCGTTTGACGTCCTGATCTCCGCGAGGACAACAGACGATTAAATAGGTCGGTTCCGGGTTTGATCGTAATCACGAGCGACGGGCGGCTGCTGGGTCCTTCGATCCGGTCACATCTTTGATTCCACATCATCGTCGGGACTGGCTCTCCCTGGCCGGGCGGTTTTGAATTGGGGAGAGTAATGAGAAAATTTCCAGGATGCAGCGTAGATCTGGCAAAAGGTCAATTAGGCATGCCTGACACTGCAACCGACTTAACTTGCCTAAACTTTACTGTCGGGTAGCTCCAGGGCCAGGCTTTCCTTTCTAGAGAATCCTGGCATAGCGACGCCGTCCGCTGCTTGGTCGGATAGCGCCGCTAGATCGGTGATTCACGCCATGCGTTTCTGCAGCAGATTTTTCCTCCTCACGCGCTCCGGTAAGAGACGTGCTCGTGAGTCGTGCTCGTGTTCGTTTCCCGCCTTAGCATAGACCTCACATGCGGACCTCCACATTTATGCAAATGAGGGAGAACTTGCCGTATTTGCGCAACTATCGCCGGGAAGGTGAGGCTGAATCGATGAATTCCGATAGGGACCTGAGGATCTGCCGGATTTGGCGGGGATGCTTCAGCTGGCAGGGATCGGAAGTCTTTGCGTCAAACTAATCCTCGAACATTGACGTATCCAGAAGCCTCGCCCCATGAATAACTCTTAGGACGTAGACTGTCTTTCCCGCGATGCGAAACACACTTCGGTAGTTCCCGTACAACAGGTGACGGTAACGCGTTCCCAGCATCTCGTTCTCGGGAATAAGAGGGCACCTTTCGGGAAAGCGCTCCAGCGTTTCGATTTGTTCTTCGAGTCGGCGGATGAACTTTTCTGCTTCTTCGTGGCTATCCTGTGCGATAAAAGTCCATGCTTCTTCGATATCTCGTTCCGCCGTGCGCGTAATCCTAACGCGAAACTTTGCGGGCATGTTTGAATTCTTTTAGAAAAGAGCGGATGGGTCGTGTGCTCCCGGCTGTGATATCTTCCTCTGCCCGCGCAAGAAGCCTTGCCATATTGCCCGCCTTTAAGTGCTTCTCGTAGGTTTTCGTATCCATAAGGATCGCATCAGCTTTGCCGTTGACCGTAAGCACGATGGGCCTTTTGGTACGATGAACCTGGCTTAGAATTTCTTTGGTCTTTCGCTTAAGATCAGTGACCGAGCGAATATCCTCGGAAGGATTCAGCGACATGGGTCGACCTCCTTATTGCGCGAAGTGAATGTGACACCAAATATAGCACCATAAATGGTGCTCAACAATGGACGCGCGGGAAAAAATAACGTAGTGCGCCACACTCGCCGCGGCCTCCGGGGAACAGTTGGGGTCTTGTGATCGAGCGCCTCGGCTTCCTGGAGCCGAAGTAGGTTTAGGCAACCCCCCACACCTTGCCGGCGGTATCCACCACTAGCTTGAGCTTGCGCCACTGGTCGTCCTCGGTGAGCAGGTTGCCCTCCATGGTGGAGGCGAAGCCGCACTGGGGGCTCAAGGCCAGGTTCTCCAGGGGCACGTACTTGCTCGCCTCCTCGATGCGCCGCACGAGCTGATCCTGCGACTCGAGCTGCGGCACTTTGCTGCTCACCAGCCCTAGCACTACCGTCTTGCCGCGCGGCACGAACCGCAAGGGCTCGAAGCTGCCGGCCCGCTCCGACTCGTACTCGAGCAGGAAGGCGTCCACCTGGAGGTGGCCGAACAGCTTCTCCGCAATGGCGTCGTAGCCGCCCTCGGCGTACCACTGGCTGCGGTTGTTGCCCCGGCAGAGGTGGATGGCCAAGATGACGCCCTCGCGCCTGGCGCCCTCAAGACACGCGTTGTCGGCCCGAACCGCCTCGTCGAGTGCCTGGTCGGGCTCCAGCCCTATCTCGTTCTTGATGTAGTTTCGCCACTTCGGATCGATGTAGTAGCTGTAGCGCGGCGCGTCGATCTGCACGTAGCGCACCCCTTCGTTTACCAGCGCCTGAATCTCCGACTTGATGACAGGCACGATGTCCCACAGCAGAGCGGAATGGGTAGGATAGACCTTGTCGGTGATGCCCCGCTTGTAATAGATGGCGGGGAACTGGTTGGCGGTGGGTAGGGTGATCTTGATGTCACCGGGGCTATGCTGCTTCATGAAGGCGACCTCATACTGGGTCAATCGCCTGGTCTGCCTCAACTTGCTCACCACGACTCCGGGGACGCTCGAGGCCAGACCGCTGCTGCCCTGCCAGGAGCGAGCGACGAGATCGCCCTCGTCGATCCCCTCCACCGACTCGCTGAAATCGCTCATGAAGTTGCTGCGCCGAAACTCGCCGTCGGTGAATATCTTCAGGCCGAGCTCCTGCTGGCGCTGAAGCACCCGCTGAATGTGCTTGTCTTCCAGAGCCCGCAGTTGCCGGCGATCGACCTTGCGATCGCTGCGTGCCTGCAGCAGCTCCTGGGGCCTGAGCAGGCTGCCCACGTGGTCCGCGTGATTTTTCATCTCTGGTAAAGACTGGAAACGAAGCCGCTCTTTTCGATCTCTCTAAGGCTGGTCGAATCGATGAACTGTTCCGCGCGCGATTCTTTAGCCCTCGGGTCTCTCTGCGCCATCCATCCGAGAAGCATCTGCATCCCTTCGACTGTGGAAAGCGGCAGCGGCGCGAGTACGTTCTTGTACAATTCGTAGATTTCCGCCAGCGCCTCGCGATCCTGGATCCCTAAATATTTGCCCAGGATGCGAATGCTCTCCTCTCGGTTGTTCTTAAAATAATGAATTGCCTCGATAGCGGCCTTCAAGTATTGGGTGACGGCCTCAGGCTGCGACTTCAGAAAGGCCCGCGAAGTCGCGATCGTGTTTTGCGGGAAATCGATCTTCACGGACAGAGGGTCCGCCAGGGTAACAAAACCCGCCTTTTTAGCCAGCAGATAAAACTCAGGAGTCAACACCGCGGCATCGACGCTTCGCTTGGCCATGGCAGCCAGGCGGGTGCTGGTGCCGCCCACCTGGAGCAAGGTCACATCCTTCTCAGGAGTCAGGCCGAGCCTCTGCAAGATCAGCCGGGCGGCCAGATCCGAGGCGCTGCCAAAGCGCGAAATAGCCAGTTTCTTGCCTTTGAGTTGATCCGCGCTCTTGATCTCCTTTTGAGTGATCAGACTAAATGGGGAGCGATTCTCCAGCCCGGCGATGGAGACCACGTCCGAGCCGGCCAGGCCGCTGCTGAGAATGACGCCCCCGGAGAGCTGGGCGATTTGAGTCTCTCCCGCAAGCAGGGCCTGGATCGAAGTCGTGCCGCTCTCTATGAGCACGACCTGGACGTCGAGATGATGTTTGCTGAAAAACCCTTTTTCCTTCGCTATCCATAAGGGACTATTATTGGCAGTAATGGCGCTATAGGAGGTCTTAAGTCTGGTCGCTTGCGCTGAGGCAATGGAGGCGTGGCACAGGACAAGCAGAAGCAGGGAATAAAAAAACCGACTTTTTGAACTATAAGATTTCATCTTGGTGAATATCTCCTATGATCACGTCTCGTGCCGGTAGGGAATCATGGGGATGGTCATTTCACAGCATGCTCGCGCCGCCATCCACGCAAAGGGTCTGCCCGGTGATGAAGTCGCTCAAGGGCGAGGCGAGGAAGAGCATGGCGCCGACCAGATCTTGCGGCATCTGAACGCGCTTGAGGGCTCTGTCTCCTACCCGTGTCTGCCGGAAGCGGAGGATCTCCTCGCTGGGGTTTTCTTCCGAGAGGGTAGATCCCGGCGCTATGGCGTTCACCTGGATGTTGTCATTTCCGACCTCGCGGGCGAGCGTGCGGGTGAAGCCGATAACTCCGGCCTTAGAGGTCACGTAGTGGATTCGTCCAGGGCTGCCGCTTAAAGCGGTTCCCGAAGAGATATTGATGATCTTTCCGGACTTCTGGGCGCGCATGGCAGGAAGCACGGCGCGGACGCAGAAGAAAAGCCCCTTCAGGTTGACCGCCATCAGGCGGTCCCATTCCTTGGGATCGAGCGCTTCGATCCCGCCGCGGTTGATCGGGATGGTGGCAAAGATGGCTGCGTTGTTGACCAGGATGTCAATTCGTCCAAAGCGCTCCAGAACTACTTTGGCCATTTGCTTGGTGGATTCTTCCTCCGCGACATCCACCCGTACCGCCAGGGACTTGCCTTCCGTTTTCCCGCTTACCTCCGAGGCTACTTGCTCGACTGCCGGACCATCAATGTCGGCCGGAACGACGCGGGCGCCAGCCTGGCCAAAACCCAAACAGTACGCTTTCCCTATTCCGTGCCCTCCTCCAGTGACGATCACGACTTTGTCTTTTAACCCTTCAATCATGGTTTTCTCCTTTTCTCCAAGGGTATTTCTATTTCTTCTTTAACCACCTGTCAAATGGGAATGGGAAGGTAGAATTTCACTTTTTTGCTGTTTCGGTTTGACGGCGAAGGGATTTCTGTTGTAGTGAGAGCATGTTCTCTACGGTGAGGGGGTGCGAGGGAAAGATCAAGCAGGTGGTGGCAGCGATTGAGGCAGAACAGGCAGAAGGTCGCAAGATAAAGTCGGCGGCATGATCAAGTTCAGGCAGGAGTCACTCAGGAAAATTTCAACTAAGAGGCTGAGTCCGTCCTCCTCACTTGGAAATCAGAAACTTTGGGGATATTATACGGTTACTCCTCAGATGACTGGAGCCTGAGCGCTGCTTGGATGTTTTCAACGAGAGGGCAAATATCGTCTATGCGGGAATTAGTCTTGGCACTTGGTTGGCTGGATAGTTGGTGAGAAAACTTTGAGGCCTGGGGAAAGAAATTCAGAGAGATGTTCTGGTGGGAGCAAAGGATGAGTTTAGCTGGCACGCAAAGGAGGGTAGGAGATGGAAAGCTCAAAAGGTTTAACGGTTAAAGGGATGAAGGGATTGACGGCGCTGTGGATGCTTGCGGTTGCTGTCGGTTTCAGTACGTCCCTTTCTGCGCAAGAGCCCTTTTACAAGGACAAAACGGCTCGCATCGTCGTCGGCTTTTCGGCTGGGGGTGGCTTCGATACCTATGCCAGGATCATCGGCCGCCATATTCCTAAGCATATTCCTGGTGGTCCCGCAATCATTGTGGAGAATATGACCGGAGCTGGAAGCCTCGTGGCGGCCAATCACGTTTACAAAGTTGCCAAACCTGATGGACTGACTATGGGCCACTTCATTGGTGGTTTCTTCTTAGGTCAGGTGCTGGGCCAAGCGGGAATTGAGTTTGACGCGCGGAAGTTTGAGTTTGTGGGTGCTGCGGTCACAGAGGACGTTGTCTGCGCTCTGACGAAGGCCAGCGGGATTACAAGTATGGAGAAGTGGATGGCGTCGAAGACTCCGGTCAAACTGGGTGGGACTGCCCCTGGCGCTTACGCACCTGATAACTTGATCAGGATTCTAAGGACGGCCCTTGGACTTCCCATCCAGCTCGTCTCGGGTTACAAAGGGACTGCTGACATTCGTCTAGCCGCCGACAGCGGGGAGCTAGCCGGGAGTTGCTGGTCGTGGGACTCCATAAAGTCTACCTGGCGTAATGCTCTGGACGCGGGGAACGTAGTCCCGGTACTGAAGGCCGTCTCTAAGGAATTCCCGGACCTTCCTAGAGTTCCAAGGGCTGTGAGCTTCGCCAAGACCGAGGAAGCTCGCCAGTTGATCGAAGTGGGCATCGACGACGGCAGCAAGTACGCCCGGCCATTTGTTCTCCCTCCTGGGACACCAAAAGAGCGAGTGGGGCTCCTGCGTAAGGCCTTCCAGGAAACCCTTAAAGACCCAGCTTTCCTCGCGGAGGCGGAAAAGGCCAAATTAGGTCTCGACCCGGTGAGCAGCGAGGAGCTGGAGGAGATGGTTTCTCGCCTCTTCAAGCTGAGCCCTGGTCTGGTAGCGAAATTGAAGGACATTCTCAAGTAGTTCAGGAGATCAATGGCCAGTCGACCGTTCAGAGCAAGAACTTCAGTTGCCGCACTTTTTTAGGCGCTCAGGTTTTTATTTGAAGGCATTTACAGGTGAACAGCATTCCCGCTCTAGGATGCATAACTGAGGCAAGAAATGGCACAAGCATTAGCTGAACAAGTTAGGCACGAGGAAGAGTGCCAGGTGCGGACTATGTGTCGGCTCTGCCTGAACCGGTGCGGGATCCTCGCTACCGTGCGGAGAGGAATGGTAGTTCGGATCGATGGCGACCCTGCCAACCCCTATAACCAAGGCAAGGCCTGTGCCAAGGGCCGCGCGGGATTCTACACACTCTTTTCCCCCTATCGCGTTACCAGCCCGCTGAGGCGCACAAACCCGGAGAAGGGTCCGGGAGTGGATCCGGGCTGGGAGCCCATATCATGGAACCAGGCGTTGGACCTCGTGGCGGGCAAGCTGAAAGATCTCGGTGAAGATGACCCTAGGAAACTATGGCGCGTCACCTTCGACCGATCGCCGCTCGATCATACATGGTGTGCGGCTTTTGGTACATCGCCCCAACCCTTTTCCGCTGGGTTCTTCTGTGGCAACGCGGTGCACCCTATGCATTTCCTCAACCAATTCGCCGTCGAGGCGGTGCCGGATGTTCCGCTTACCCAGTACATCCTTTCAGTGGGCGGGCAATATGGGGCTGTGGTCCACTACGATACCATGAACGGCGCTTTCGAACTGGGGCAAAACCGCGAGAAGATCAAGCTCGTGGCGGTAGATCCTTTCTGCGGCCACGCTGCCGGTATGGCGGACGAATGGATTCCCATTCGCCCCGGCACCGACGCTGCTTTCCTCCTGAGTCTTGTCCATGTTCTGATCAACGAGCTGGGCATCTACGATGCGCCTTTCTTAAAACGCTTCAGTAACGCCCCCTACTTGATTGGCGCGGATGGTCGTTATGTGCGTGATCCCGGCACCCGGAAGCCGCTCATGTGGGACGCAGCGGAGGGAGTCGCAAAGTCATTTGACGCCCCGGTGACCGACCCTGCGCTCTTTGGGAATCACCGAGTCTTGGGCGAAGAGGTGCGGCCTGCCTTTCAGCTGATTGCTGAGCGGGCGCGCCAGTACACTCCGGAGGAAGTCTCTCGGATCACCAGCATTCCCGCGGCAACCGTAAGACGAATAGCAAAGGAGTTTGGTGCGGCAGCCAGAGTCGGCGCTACCATCACCATTGACGGAGAACAACTCCCTTATCGTCCTGCATCCGTTGTTTGGTACCGCGGTCTGAGTTCTCACAAGTACGCCTTCATGAACGGTTTTGCCGCGATGCTTCTCCAGACCATTATCGGCGGGCTGGACGTGCCGGGCGGGCTGATGGGCTACCACCGTGCTCAGTACCGCGCCACGGAGGATGGTCTCCTCGCCGCCATGGCTCATCCAGGGCGGGTCGGCTCGGGACCAGGACCGACGAATCCGTATCCGGCGCGCACCGTGACACCGCCTCAGTCCATTGACCTGTTCGAGTTGTTCCCGGTGGCCTGCTACAGCAGAGCCTTCGCAGTGAAGGCAATTCTGGAGCCGGAGAAATACCATGCACGCGTGCGGCCCCAGATGCTCCTCCAGCGCCGGTCCAATATGGCCTTTACTGGAGCGGGGCGGGAAATGATGACCGAGTTGCTCTGCCGGATCCCTTTCATTGTCTCGTTCGCCCTTGAGATCGATGAGACCGCCGAGTTTGCCGATGTCGTCTTCCCGGACCTGCACTATCTCGAGCAGCTGGAACCGGTGGTGGAAGGCGAATACCACACCGGATCACAGCCTGCTACCTTTTACGGCTCCAAGCCTGTGCTCAAGCCTCCCTTCGATCCGCCCTGGGATCAATTGGTGAGTCACGATGAGATTTTGTTGGAGTTGGCCGATCGGGCAGGCTTCTTGGACGACGTGTATACCGCCTGTAATGCGATGTGGAGGCTGCCGTCCGACTATGCCCTTCAGCCCGGGAAGCGGTACTCGTACCAGGAGTTGATGGATCGCGCGCTCAAAGCAACGCACGGTCCGGATAAAGGTCTTGAGTGGTATGTAAAGGATGGGCTTGCAGTGAAAGAAAGGAGCGTGCGAGAGCGTTATCCGGGCGCTTATCCCAAACCCAGGATCCACGTTTACCATGAGTACATGATTGACGCCGGGCGCCAGGTGGAGGCAGTAACCAGGGAGTTGGGTATTCCTTGGGATTCCTCGGGCTACGTCCCGCTAGCCGAATGGCGGCCCTGTCCTGCTCATACCCCGAAAGCGCCTGATTTTGACCTTTATATGATCACTGCGAAAGCCCCCTATCACGCCCTGACCGCCACCGGCAGTAACCCTCTTCTCAACGAAGTCGGCTCCCGCCTGGGCTACAATGAGATTGCGCTGGATCGCGATACCGGCAAGCGCAAGGGGCTGAAGGACGGTGATTGGGTGGAGGTCGAGACGGACTCGGGAAAGAAGGCAAGGGGCCGCGTCAAACTCACCAGTGCCATTCACCCGGAGGTCACGGTGGTCTGGAGTTCTGCGGGAAGATGGGCAAGGGGAGCCACGCAGGATAAGGAGCCCCGGGGCATTCACTTCAATTCCCTGCTCACCCTGGATGACGAGCACATGGATTTTGTCAGCGGGGCAGTCGACTCCTGCCTGCGGGTGAAAATCACCAGGCTGGAAAAGAACTGAGAGAAACTTTGCCGTGATAGAGATCAAGGTTCGTTTCTTTGGCCCCGTCCGGGGTCTCGTGAGGAAAAAAGAACAGGTGATTCTCCTCGAGGAGGGCGCCACGCTGAGGGGGTTGCTGGAAGAGCTGGGGCGCTCCAACGATTCCGAGTTTCGCCGGTATATCGTCTTAGAGGGTAATACGCTGAATCCGGTCCTTCTAGTGTTCTTGAACGGTGAAAGCGTCGATGCCATCCAGAATCTTGACCATTCCTTGCCCTCCGGGCCGATGGTAGATGTTATGCTGGCCAGCCCGATCATGGGTGGATAGATTCAGAGGGTAATGAGGTATTCTGTTAACGGCTCGATTGAAAAATTGAAAGGGAGGCACACGATGAAGAGAATAATCAGGCTCGGTATCTTTCTGTCTTTGTTGCTGATGATTGGCGCCACGGCTGGCCGCGTCTTTGCCGCTCAGGCTGCCAAGCCCGCTTTCGATGAAAAGGCGGTGGCTGATTTTTATCGCGGCAAGACTGTTCGGATTATTGTCGGGTTCTCAGCCGGTGGCGGATATGATGCGTATTCGCGTGTGATCGCACGCCATCTCGGCAAGTACATTCCGGGGAACCCCGCGATCATCGTCGACAACATGGCCGGCGCCGGCAGTATCATCGCCGCGAATCACGTCTATAACGCCGCGCCCAAAGATGGAACCGTGATAGGCAACATCTCAGGCCCGATCATCCTGGAGCAACTCTTCAATAATCCGGCGGTTCAGTTCGACATGGGCAAGCTTCGCTATCTCGCTGTTCCAGTCAGCGAGACCTATTTGATGATCGTGACCAGAAAGCCTGGCGTTACGAAATTCGAAGAAGTCTTGGGACCGAAGGGAAAACAAGTCGTAATCGGCGCTATTCCCGGGTCAACCGTGGAGCATGCGCCGATCCTGGTTCGTGATGTACTGGGCGCCAATCTCAAAGTGGTCTCGGGCTACAAAGGGACCGCCGATGTCCGGCTAGCCATCGATAGCGGAGAGGTCGAGGGGTTCTTCAATACCTGGACCTCGGCTAAGATCACGTCCCTCGATAAATTCAAGAGCGGAGAATGGTTGATCCTCGCGCAATTAAATGACAAGCCTCTGCCAGACCTCATCTTTCCGAATGTTCCGACTATTCCGGCCATATCGAAGACGGAAGAGCAGAAACAACTCCTTCGCTTCGGGACGAGTGTCCCGAATCAATTCGGCAAAGTCTATGTCATGGCACCGGGAGTCCCTGCGGACCGGGCCTTGGCTTTGGAGGCGGCCTTTATGAAGACGATGGCCGACAAGGAGTTCCTGGCTGAGGCCGAGAAGGGAAAGCTGGAGATCGGACCGCTCTCCGGAGATCAAATCCATAAGCTCGTCGTGGAGTTCCTAGGGATGTCTCCGGAGCTGATATCCAGGCTCCAGAAGGCGATGAAACCGGCAAAGAAGTAACAGTCTCGCTATTTCAAGGTTGGCTGGGTGCTGTTGACAGAGCATGTTGCCGTTGGTTATAAGCGCTGATATCAGGGGGTGAGTTATGAAAACGATGAATGGTATTCTAGGGATGATCGTTGCGGTTCTTTTCTTCACCGTTCTTCTTGGCGTTGAGAGCCCGCTGGCGCAGGTGGAGAGCATGGATGAGACGTATAAGAAGGCCCTGAAAGAAGAAGGGGTTTTAAACTGTTATTGTTCACTCGCTCAGATCAACGCAGAGAAAATTTACCCGGTGTTTGAAAAGCGCTTTCCCGGTATCAGGATAAATCATGTGGATGCCACGGCCGATAAGCTCGCCGCCCGGGCTATCACCGAAGCCCGAGGGGGAAGGGTGATCGCCGATGTCCTGGAATTTGGAATTGAGAACATTAACCAGGTTTCATATAAGTTTTGGAAAATGGCAATGAAATTGCCTAACTCTGAGTTCTTACAAGACAAAGGGAAGGCTCAAGCATGAACCGAAGAGCTTTAACTGGCATAGTGCTGCTATTCGGCTTCTTTTGTACGAGCGCAGCAGGTCAGACTAACCCGTCTTCGACGCAAGCCACGCCTTCGGGGGACGTCAAGGTTACCTATGAGCGGGACAAGATTACTTACTGGAGTTCCAAGCACGGCATCTCTCTATCAGTCCCATCCCACCTTCGAATTTGGGTGGCAGAGTTTAGAACGGAGCGGAATCCGCTGGGGGAGGATTCTCCGTACAGGAATCCGGGCGCTCCAAGTCGATTGCTTGACGTAACCGAGCCTTCTAACGATCGCTATGTAATCAGTCTCAGGTTTGTCGAGAAGCAGCTCTCTGATGACAAAATTCAGGAATGGATAGCGACCACAATCGGAAGGTGGCCAGACGCCCAAAGATTTGGCATGCCACAGCGCCAAGATGAGAGTGCGATACTCTTAGATGGCTTAAAGGCTACGAAAGCCGACTACGTCTGGAGAAATGGGGCACGCTCTCTGACCGTTACGTTTCTTACGGAAAAGGGAACGTATTTCTTTTATGCACGGCCCGCTTCTTATGATGATTTGAATACCCTCATCAAGACAATCAGCCTTGTGAGGCGCTGAAGGAGGTTTCGCAAATGGACACCAAAACTTGGTTGTATGGAATGTTGTGCCTTCTCGTGGTTTCCCTGGCCGGTTGCGCCACGGCCCAGCCGGGCAATCCTGCTTACGCCTGGCTGAATGGCCGATGGCTGGGAAACACTCCGGGCTTCGGGGAGTGGATTTGAGAGCCCCTATCCTTGACTCTCAGGAATATTTGATGTTAGTTGAGCTGACCCAAATCGGCAATATCAAAGAAGAAATGGAGGTCTTCAGATGAGCGCGATCAGGAAGCTTTCCGGCTGGACGGCCTTTGCCGTGGCGTTTTTTCTGGCTGCCGTTCCTCTGGTGTCACAGGCTGAAACCCTTGACGAGATTCACAAGAAGGCGTTGAAAGAAGGCGGCACGCTGAACTTCTACGGGACGCTTGCCCAGATCAACGCCGAGAAAATTCTGCCTGTCTTCGAAAAGCGTTTTCCCGGCATCAAGATCAACCACGTGGATGCCACCTCCGACCAACTGGTGGCCCGCGCTGTGACTGAGGCCCGGGGGGGGAAAACTCTGGGTGATGTGTTGCAGATCCCGCTGGAGAACGTCGTTCAGGCCCATGACCAGGGTCTGTTGCTGGAAACGACCATCCCTGAAAGCGCGGAATACCCGGCCGGTATGAAGGGTGCCTACTGGGTTTCCTCCGATCTCCAGTTCTTCATTGCCGCCTGGAACACGAATCTGGTCAAGAAAGAGGAAGAGCCCAAACAGTTTGATGACTTTGCGGATCCAAGATGGAAAAACCGGCTGATCGCGGAGCCGAGGGATCTGGAACTTCTTATGGGTTTGGCAAAGTACAAGTTCAAGAGCGATGAGAAGGCGATTGCCTTACTGAAAAAAATCGCCGCCAACAACGTCGAATTTCATAAAGGTCACTCCCAGCTCGCCGAACTGCTAGTGGCTGGCCAGGCGGCAGTTTGCATTACTTGCTATTCCCATCACTATCCCCGGAGGATTAAAAAGGGCGCGCCGGTGAATTATATGCTTACGGAGGGGATTGCGTCGATCAATGCCACGGCGGTTTTCAAGAATGCCCCTCATCCGAATACGGCGATGTTGTTTGCCCGCTGGATTGCCAGCCAGGAGGGGCAAAAGGCCATGGCGGTCGGTGGACGGACCCCCGCACACCCGAAAGTTGAGCCGGTGGATAAGACTCGGACCGAGAAAATTTATCCCATCAGCGCCGCCGACATCAAAGAGTATCCCAAGTACGAGAAAATTTGGAAGGAGATATTCAAGCTGCGGTAACGATGCCTAAAATCCATTTCTTCTCGCCGCTCATGCGGTAAAGTATGTTCACGATCGCTCTGCCAAGAAGCATAAGAAATAGTGTCTCGCTCCTGGGTGATCCTGCACTGCTTATTCCTCTCGTAGGGGTAGGGGTGCTCATCTATCTCGCCGTTCTGCCCCTCTTTATGCTTCTGTTGGGGAGCTTTCAGATGGAGGTGGCCCCGCGTGAGTTTGTCACTACCTTAAAGAACTACCAAAACGCCTATGCCAGCCAGTACACCTATTCCACCTTCAAGAATTCCGTCATCTTTGCGTCGGGGTCAGCCGGGCTGAGTTTCTTGTTTGGAACCGTGCTCGCCTGGCTGGTCGAGCGCACCAACACGCCGCTGAGAGTTGTCTTTATCCCAATCGCTGTCGTTCCCCTGATTCTTCCGGGCGTGTTGGAGTCGATTGCCTGGATCTTTCTTCTGAGTCCTAAGTTTGGCTACATCAACGTGGCGTTGATGTCCCTGTTCGGGTTGGAATCGGCGCCGTTCAATGTGTTTTCCCTTCCGGGAATGATTTGGGTTCATTCGGTCGGGCAGGTCCCGCTCGCCTTTCTCATGATGGTGGCGGCGTTCAAGTCGATGGACCCTGCGCTGGAAGAGTCGGCCATGATGTCCGGCGCTAATACTCCGCAGACCCTGCGGCGGATTACGCTCCGTTTGCTCATGCCGACTTCAGCGTCCGTACTCCTGATTCTCTTCGTGCGAACGTTGGAGTCTTTCGAGACCCCGGCGCTAATTGGCATCCCGGCTCGCATTTATGTCTATACCAGTGAGATTTATCTCGCCTTCAACGAATACCCGCCGGATTATGGTCGCGGGGCCGCGCTGGCGGTCGGCCTGCTCATTCTTAGCGCGGTTGGGGTCTGGCTTTACACGAGATCGACGCGGGAGGGGAAAAGATTTCAAACGGTGACGGGTAAGGCCTTCAGGCCGCGTCAATTCGATCTCGGCCCCTGGCGCTGGGTCGGTTTTGGATTTCTGATGGTTTATTTCTTGATAGTTGTGCTCCTCCCCTTCTTGGTCATGCTCTGGGCATCGTTCCTGCCTTTCTTTGCCACTCCGAACTTGGACGCCCTGCAAAAACTGAGCTTCGAGAACTACCAATACTTGTTCGGTTTCAGGCCGTTTTGGGATGCGATGAAGAACAGCATCATTCTGGCGTTCATGAGCGCAAGCGCGGCGATGGTGCTCACCTCGCTGATCGCCTGGATCGTTTACAAAAGCCGGCTTCCCGGATCCTGGATGCTGGATTTTCTCGCCTTCGTCCCCATTACTGTTCCGGGCATAGTTCTTGGCATGGCGCTCATCCTGCTTTACGTGGCTTTCCCTATTCCTATTTACGGGACCATCTGGGTCTTACTCATCGCCTATGTCACCAGGTACATCCCGTATGGAATGCGTACGGCATCCGGAGCCATTCTCCAAATCCACAGCGAGCTCGAAGAGGCGGCGGCCGCATCGGGGGCCTCGTGGTGGGAAACGTTTAAGCGGGTTACCCTGCCGCTGCTCAGACCCGGAATTGTAGCCGGCTGGATTTATATCTTTATTGTCTCGTTTCGGGAATTTTCGACATCCGTTCTCCTGGCCACCGGAGAGAGCCGGGTGCTCTCGATCCTGCTGTTTACTATGTTCGAGCAGGGACAGGTGACGGTGGTCGCCGCGATAGGTATCCTGATGATCCTGACTCTTCTGACGATCGTCGCGGTATTTTATAAGCTCTCCGGCCGGGTTGGAATTCAGACGTAGCCCGCGCGGGGACTTTGGACAAATCATGATCGAAGTTAAAGCTCTCGTAAAGACCTTTGCGGATCGCAGCAGTGACCGCGTGAGAGCGGTGGACCATGTCTCCTTTAAAGCGGAGGATGGTCGATTCTACACGCTGCTGGGACCCTCGGGTTGCGGCAAGACCACGACGCTTCGCTGCATCGCCGGCTTGGAAAAGCCGGATTCAGGGGAGATCGAAGTCGCCGGCATCAAGGTTTACTCTTCGTCTAATGGCGCTTTTGTTCCTGCCTATAGGCGCCCTATCGGAATGGTATTCCAAAGCTATGCAATCTGGCCCCATATGACCGTATTTGAGAATGTCGCGTTCCCTCTCAGGGTCGGTAAACAGCGGTTGAGCGGCGCCGAAGTTCGAAAAAAAGTTTGCCATGCCCTCGAGCAGGTGGAATTGAGTCAATTGGAAGAACGGATGGCGACGCAGCTTTCGGGCGGACAGCAACAGCGTCTGGCGCTGGCCCGCGCGCTGGTCCGGGAGCCGCAAGTGCTCCTGCTCGACGAACCGTTGAGCAATCTGGACGCAAAGCTGCGGGAGCGCATGCGCGTCGAGCTCAG
>Ga0082335_1006010_pt1 | contig 16123 bp, 9 predicted proteins | sample Subgrocontami58m_FD_72375 | JGI IMG/M metagenome (GOLD analysis project Ga0082335, IMG submission 72375) | Subsurface groundwater microbial communities from S. Glens Falls, New York, USA - GMW37 contaminated, 5.8 m (SPADES assembly) (version 2) ... | reverse complement strand
GTCACCACGGACGGCCTCCTGGTAATGGCCTCGGAGGTCGGCGTCCTCGATATCCCGACCGAGAAGGTGCTGTACAAGGCGCGCCTGGAACCGGGGCGCATGTTCCTCCTGGATACGGTGCAGGGGCGGATCATCGACGACAAGGAGATCAAGGCGAGCCTGGCTGGGCGGCGGCCCTATGGGCAGTGGCTAAGGGAACAAGCGGTGGCCCTGGACCACCTGCCCGAGCCCGCCAGGGTCCAGGGGCATGACTACTCAACCCTGCTCACGCGCCAGCAGGCCTTCGGCTACACTGCCGAGGAGCTGCGGATGCTGCTGGCGCCCATGGGGGCCAGCGGGCAGGAGCCCGTAGGCTCCATGGGCAACGACACACCCCTGGCCGTCCTCTCCGACCGGCCCCAGCCGCTCTTCAACTACTTCCGGCAGCTCTTCGCCCAGGTCACCAACCCACCCTTGGACGGGATCCGCGAGGAGCTGGTGACCTCCCTGGAGGCCTTCATCGGGTCGGAGCAGAACCTTTTCGAAGAGACGCCCCGCCACTGCCGCCAGTTGGAGCTGAAGTCGCCGGTGCTGACCAACCGGGAGCTGGAGCAGGTGCGGGGGCTGGCTTTGGAGGGCTTGCGGTCCGTCACCCTCCTTACTCTGTTCGACCCGCGCGGCGGCGAGGGCGCCTCTTCTAGGGGCGTGGGGGGCCCGGGGCAAGCCCTGGAGGCGGCGCTGGAGGAGCTGTGTCGCAAGGCCTCCGAGGCGGTGGCGGACGGTCATAGTATCATCATTCTCTCCGACCGCGGGGTGGACAGGGACCACGCCCCCATCCCCAGCCTCCTGGCGACCTCGGCGGTGCACCATCACCTGATCCGCGAGGGGACCCGCACCAAGGTGGGCCTGGTCGTGGAATCGGGAGAGCCCCGGGAGGTAATGCACTTCTGCCTCCTCCTCGGCTACGGAGCGGCCGCGGTCAATCCCTACCTGGCTTTGGAGACGGTCGCCAACCTGGCACGCGTCAGCGAGCTGGACGGCAAGGAGATCGAACCCAAGACCGCAGAGAAGAACTTCATCAAGTCCATCAACAAGGGCATCCTCAAGGTCATGTCGAAGATGGGGATCTCCACGGTGCAGAGCTATCGCGGCGCCCAGGTCTTCGAAGCGATCGGGTTGAGCCAGCGCCTGGTGGACCGCTACTTCACCTGGACGCCCTCGCGCATCGAGGGGATTGGCCTGGACGTGGTCCAGCGGGAGGCGCTGGCGCGCCACGCCGGGGCCTACCCGGAGGTCAGGCTGCCGGGCGCCCTGGACCTGGAGGTAGGGGGGGTCTACCAGTGGCGCCGGGACGGCGAGCACCACATGTGGAACCCGGAGTCCATCGCCCGCATGCAGCAGGCGGTGCGCACCAACAGCTATCAGACCTACCGGGAATTCGCGGAACTCATAGACGGGGAGGGCGCGCGCCTTTGTACCCTGCGGGGGCTGCTGGGGTTCAAGGCCCTGGACAAGCCCATACCCCTGGATGAGGTCGAGCCGGCTAAAGAGATCGTCAAGCGCTTCGCCACGGGCGCCATCTCCCTGGGGGCCATTAGCCGCGAGGCCCACGAGACCCTGGCCATCGCCACCAACCGCATCGGAGCCAGGAGCAACACCGGCGAGGGGGGAGAGGACTACCGGCGCTTCCAGCGCGACGCCAACGGCGATTGGCGGAACAGCGCCATGAAGCAGGTGGCCTCGGGCCGCTTCGGCGTCACCATCAACTATCTGGTCAACGCCAGCGACCTCCAGATCAAGATGGCCCAGGGCTCCAAGCCTGGTGAGGGCGGGCAGCTCCCCGGCCACAAGGTGGACGACTACATCGGCTGGATCCGCCACTCCACGCCCGGGGTGGAGCTGATCTCACCGCCGCCGCACCACGATATCTACTCCATCGAGGACCTGGCGCAGCTCATCCATGACCTGAAGAACGCCAACCGCCAGGCACGCATCCACGTGAAGCTGGTGGCGGAGGTGGGAGTGGGGACCATCGCCGCCGGGGTCTCCAAGGCCCACGCTGACGTGGTGCTCATCAGCGGAGACAGCGGCGGCACCGGGGCCTCCCCCGAGTCCTCCATCAAGCACGCCGGCATCCCCTGGGAGCTGGGGCTGGCCGAGACGCAGCAGGTGCTGGTGCTGAACGACCTGCGAGGGCGCATCGTGGTGCAGACCGACGGTCAGCTCAAGACTGGCCGAGATGTCGCCATCGCCTGTCTGCTGGGCGCGGAGGAGTTCGGCTTCGCCACGGCGCCGCTGATCGCCCTGGGCTGCATCATGCTGCGCAAGTGTCACCTCAACACCTGCTCGGTGGGGATCGCGACCCATGACCCGGAGCTGCGCAAGCGCTTCGCCGGCCAGCCCGAGCATGTGATCAACTATTTCTTCTTCCTGGCGGAGCACCTGCGGGAGATCATGGCTCAGCTGGGCTTCCGCACCGTCAGCGAGATGGTGGGCCGCATGGACCTACTCGACACCCGGAGGGCCATCGAACACTGGAAGGCCAGGGGCGTGGACCTGTCGGCGCTGCTGCAGAGGCCCCAGGTGCCGCCCCAGGTCGCCACCTATTGCCGCCAGCAGCAGGACCACGGCTTGGACAAGGCCCTGGACCTCCAGCTGATCGCCTTGGCCCAGGACGCCCTGGAGGGCAAGCACCCGGTGCGCATAGAGCTCCCGATCCGCAACTCCAACCGGACCGTGGGCGCCATGCTTAGCGGCGAGGTGGCGAAGCGTTATGGCGAGGCGGGCTTGCCGGACGACACCATCCAGTGCAATTTCAAGGGCTCGGCGGGCCAGAGCTTCGGCGCCTTCCTGGCCAAGGGCATCTCCTTGACGGTAGAGGGGGACGCCAACGACTACTTCGCCAAGGGGCTTTCCGGCGGGCGGGTGGCTATCTATCCCCCGCGGGCCGCGGCCTTTGTGGCGGAGGAAAATACCATCCTCGGCAATGTGGTCCTCTATGGGGCCACAGGGGGCCAGGCGTTTATCCGGGGCCGGGCCGGTGAGCGCTTCGCCGTCCGCAACAGCGGCGCCCTGGCAGTGGTGGAGGGGGTCGGCGACCACGGCTGCGAGTATATGACCCGGGGGCTGGTTGTGGTGCTGGGCAGCACGGGGCGCAACTTCGCCGCCGGCATGAGCGGTGGCATCGCCTACGTCCTGGACGAAGACGGGCGCTTCGCCGGTCGCTGTAACCGGGAGATGGTGGATCTGGGACCCCTGGAGCCGGCCGATCAGCGCGCGCTGCGCGAGCTGCTGGAGGAGCATGTCGCTGCCACCGGCAGCGCCAAGGCGCAGCGAGTCCTGGATGCCTGGGATACCACCCTGCCCCGATTTGTCAGGGTGATGCCCTTCGCCTACCGGAAGGCCCTGGAGAAGATGGGGCAGCCGGCGGCGGAGCTGACATGGCTGTTGGGCGGCCATCGCCCCGTGGAGCCGCCGGACCTGAAGAACCCGGGGCTGCGCTTGCAGGTCCGCGCGCCGGAGCTGGCGGTCCATGGGTAAACCCACCGGTTTCGTGGAGTTCCGCCGCGACCCGCCCAAGCGGCGTCCGGTGGCGGAGCGGACCAAGGACTGGCGGGAGGTCTACCAGGACTGGCCCGAGCCTAACATCCGTGCCCAGGGCGCCCGCTGCATGGGCTGCGCCATCCCCTTCTGCCACACCGGCTGTCCCCTGGGCAACATCATCCCCGACTTCAACGATTCGGTCTATCGTGGCCAGTGGCAGAAAGCCCTGGAGGTGCTGCTGGCGACCAATAACTTCCCCGAGTTCACGGGGCGCATCTGCCCCGCGCCCTGCGAGGCGTCCTGCGTGCTGAGCATCAACGACGACCCGGTGACCATCGAGTATATCGAGAAGGCCATCGCTGACCGCGGGTACGCCGAGGGCTGGATCAAGCCCCAGCCGCCCCCGCGGCGCACGGGCAAGAAGGTAGCGGTAGTGGGCTCAGGCCCGGCGGGCCTGGCGGCGGCGCAGCAGCTCAACCGCGCCGGTCACTGGGTCACGGTCTTCGAGCGGGACCGCTACATCGGGGGCCTGCTTACCCTGGGTATCCCCAATTTCAAGCTGGAAAAGCAGGTGGTCCAACGCCGCGTCGCCCTCCTGCAGGAGGAGGGGATTGCTTTCAAGACCGGGGTCCGGGTAGGGCAAGACCTACCGGTCTCCGAGCTGCGCCAGAAGTTTGACGCCATCCTCCTGGCCTGCGGCGCTACCCAGGCCCGGGAGCTGCCGGTGCCGGGCCGCGAGCTAAAGGGCGTCCACCTGGCTATGGAGTACCTGACGCAGCAGAACCGCCTCTTGGCCGGGGAGCGGATAGCCCCCGAGGAGAGGATCAGCGCCGCGGGCAAGCGAGTGGTCATCCTGGGCGGTGGCGACACCGGCGCCGACTGCCTGGGCACCGCTCACCGCCAGGGCGCGCTCAGCGCACACCAGTTCGAGATCCTGCCCCAGCCTCCCTCGGCGCGCCGGGCCGACAACCCCTGGCCCCAGTGGCCCCTGGTCATGCGCGCCTCCCCTGCCCATGAGGAGGGCGGCATTCGGGACTACAGCATCTCCACCAAGGGCTTCGCGGGGCACGGCGGCAGGGTGGAGCGGCTGCACGCCGTCAGAGTGGAGTGGGTCTCGCCCGATGGCACTGGCCGCCCCACCATGCGCGAGCTGCCCGGCAGCGAGTTCGAGCTCCCGACGGAGTTGGTCCTACTGGCGCTGGGCTTTTTGGGCCCGGAGCGGCCGGGGCTGCTTACTGACCTGGGCGTCAAGCTGGACGGACGTGGCAGCATCCAGGTGGACCGCAACCGCATGACCAATGTCCCTGGGGTCTTCGCCGCCGGCGATAGCGCCCGTGGGGCCTCCCTGGTGGTCTGGGCCCTGGCCGAGGGCCGCGAGGCGGCGCGCGGGCTCGACCTGCACCTGATGGGTGCCACAAGTCTGCCGAAGGTGCTTACCTAGATATGAGTCTGGTAAACGAGCGCCACAACCACGAGGTCGAACGCAAGAGCATCACCATCCTCAACATACTCCGCGACGCCACCGAGCCGGTGGGGGCGCGGGTGATGGCGCGGGAGCTGACGGGCCACGGGATAGAGCTCTCGGAGAGGGCGGTGCGCTATCATCTCCAGCTCCTGGACGAGCGGGGCTTCACCAAGCTGGTGGGACGCGACGGGCGCCGGATTACCCCCCATGGCCTGGAGGAGCTCAAGAGCGCCCTGGTCACGGACAAGCTGGGGGTGGTGCTGGCGCGCATCGAGGACCTGGCCTTCCGTACCACCTTCGATCCCAGTCGTGGCCGGGGCACCGTGGCCATCAACATCTCCCTCTTCCGCAAGGAACAGTTCGAGGCGGCGCTGGCGGCCATGCGTAACGCCTTCCAGGCCGGACTGTGCGCCAGCACCCTGGTAGCCGTCGCCAAGGAGGGGGAACGGCTGGGTGACACGCTGGTGTCGGAGGGCAAGATAGCCTTTGCCACCGTCTGTAGCGTCACTGTCAACGCCGTGCTGCTCAAGGGCGGCATCCCCATGAACTCCCTCTTCGGCGGCATCCTGGAGATGCGTGCCTCCAAGCCGCTGCGCTTCACGGAGCTGATCAGCTACTCCGGCTCCTCGCTGGACCCCTCGGAGGTCTTTATCAGGGGCAAGATGACCTCGGTGGAGGCGGCGGCCCGCGCTGGCGATGGCAAGGTCCTGGCCAACTTCCGGGAGATACCGTCCGCGTGCTTCGCCGAGGCCCAGGAGCTGATAAAGAAGCTGCGCAAAATCGGGATCGCCGAGCCCCTGGTAGTGGGACATCAGGGGGAGCCCGTGTGCGAGGTCCCCGTGGGTTGGAACCGGGCGGGCGTCGTCCTCAGGGGCGGCCTCAACCCCGTGGCGGCCGCCGTGGAGGCTGGCCTGGAAGTGGAGAACTTCGCCATGAGCAGCACCCTGGAGTTCTCCGCCCTGCGTCCCTTCCCAGGGCTCTAAGCTGCCGCGGCTGTTCTCAGCGCCAATCCCGGCGGACGAAAGCGTCCTGATCCGCCCCTAACAGGCTGATGAAAAACGAGGAGTCCAGATCCCGACGTATCGGGACTCTGGCGGGGGATCTGGGGGTGTCCCCCAGGTTCAAACACCCCCTTCCAGGGAAGGAAGGGGGCTAGGGGGATGGTTCGTAGGAGTTTTTTCGGCACCCTGGTCGGGAGGGCCGGCGATGCTCAATTCCGATATCGAGGGGGCGCGGAAGTACCACAACGCCACCAAGCACTCTTACGAAAGCGTCCGCACCAGCCTCCACCGCATGGACTGGGAGATCCAGCCTCTGCCCTTCAAAATCTACACCACGCTGGAGCCCATCCCGCTCCCCCGTGAGGCCCCCGTTTCCCAGGTCCCGGCGCTGGAGGCCATCGCGGGTGAGGCGCCGCTGCCGTCCCCGGGTGAGGCGGTCCCCGATCTCCTGATGCTGAGCCGCTTGCTGTATTTCTCCAACGGCGTCACCAAGCACAGGAAGAATCAGGGCGGCGAGCACTGGTTCCGGGCGGCGGCGTGCACGGGCGCCCTCTATCACATTGAGCTCTACCTGGTGTGTCGCGCCCTGCCGGGGCTCGAGGCGGGCGTCTATCACTTCAGCGCCCACGACCTGGCGGTGCGGCGTCTGCGCGCCGGAGACTTCCGCGGCGTCCTGGTCCAAGCCACGGGAGGAGACCACTCCGTGGCTGCGGCGCCGGCCCTCCTGGTCAGCACAGGCACCTTCTGGCGGAACGCCTGGAAGTACCAGGCCCGCAGCTACCGGCACTCGTTCTGGGACAGCGGCACCATCCTGGCCAACCTGCTCGCCGTCGCCGCCGCCCACCGGCTGCCGGCGCGAGTGGTGGCGGGCTTTGTGGACGGCGCCGTTAACGCGCTCCTGGGCCTGGACGAGCAAAGGGAGGTGGCCCTGGAGGTGGTGCCCTTGGGCTATGGCCCCTCGTCCCCCGCTGGACCACCGCCCAGGCTGGAGCCCCTCGACCTGCCTACGGAGCCCCTCTCCAAGCGAGAGGTTGACTATCCTCTCATCAGGGAGATGCACGGCGCCTCTTGCCTCGCCAGCGTCGAGGAGGCGGCGGCCTGGCATGGGGCGGCGTCGCCTGCCCCGCTGCCGCCCCCGCAGGGAGCGCTGTACCCGCTGGCGCTGGCGGGTCCCGAAACGCCCGCCGAGCCCGTGGAGCAGGTGATCCTGCGGCGCGGCTCCACTCGCCAGTTCGCCCTGCGGCCGGTCACCTTTCAGCAACTCTCCCTCGTCCTGGACCGGGCCGCCGGTGGCATACCCGCTGATTTTCTGGGCCCTGGCGCCTCCTTGAACGACCTCTACCTCATCGTCCACGCCGTGGACGACCTGCCACCGGGGGCTTACGTCTTCCACCGCGACCGGCGCGCGCTGGAGCTGCTGAAGGAGGGCGCCTTTCGGGGGCACGCGGCCCACCTGGGGCTGGGGCAGGAGCTGCCGGGCGACGCCAGCTTCAACGTCTACATGCTGTGCGACCTGGAGCGGACGCTGGGGAGCTTCGGAAATCGGGGCTACCGCGCCGCCGAGCTGGAAGCGGGGATTATCGGGGGCAGGCTCTACCTGGGGGCCTACGCCGTGGGCCTCGGGGCCTCCGGCCTCACCTTTTACGACGACGACGTGACGGCGTTCTTCTCGCCCCATGCGGCGGGGAAGAGTGTCATGTTCCTGGTGGCGGTGGGCAAAGCGGCCCGGCTGCCCCGCCCCTGAGCGAGGCGTCTCCCCAGGAATGGCGTTAGCGGTGGCTGTTGCGCGCCGGGGGCGGTTTTATGGCGGGGGTGGAGGTAGCAGCTTCTTGGCGTTGCGTACCACCGCCAACAGCAGCAGGGCCACGAAGATGGCGGCCACCGCGACCGCCGTGGGCAGGAGCCAGGGGAGGCGCTCGCTCACGGGTGGCTTCTTCTCCATAAAGCTGGGGTTCAGCGCCTGAGGGTCCAGGCCGGCGCGGGGCAAGGCGTCGGTGGTCAGGTAGGGGAAGACCCGCTCGATATCGTAGCTGGGACGCCGGGCCTCGGCGCTGCCATAGTACAGGCGGTAGCTCTCCCCTAGGTTTCCGGCGAATACCAGACGACGCTGAAAGCCCCAGACCTCCACACCCTGGACCTGGAGCGGCAGGTTGTCCTCATCGTGGATGACTAGGCGCAGGTAGCGCTCGGTGCTCTCGGGGTAGGTGAACCCCAGGCTCTTGCCGACAAACTTAGGGGTATCGTAGGCATAGATGGAGGCCCGCGCCTGGATCATGCGCCACTCCCTCCGGTTCGCGCTCGCCTCCAACGTGACCTCGCGGTAGAAGTTGACATCAGGGACCGCCACCGCCACGCGGTGGGTGGGAAGTCCGGGTGCACCCAGGTCAAGCTCCAGCAGGGTGGCGCGGCGCTCCGTATCGCGGCCCGTGGGGGCGAGGGAGGCGGGCCAGGAGACCTCTCGCGCCGCTGTTTCCTTGAGGTAGAAGACACTGGCGCCAGTAATATCGAACGGCCCCTCTCCGTCGTCGCTTATGCGGACGCGCAGGTGGCGGGCCGTAGTCTCCCCATACCTGATGCCGGTATAGCGGGTGGTGAAGCCGCTCTCTCTGTCGGTGAAATCGTAGACCGGTTGCTCGGCCACCTTGGCCCAGGTGGCCCCGTCAGCGCTGCTCTCGACCGTGGCAGTGCGGAAAAAGCTGCGGGTGAGGGTCTGGAACTCGATCTGATTGTGGAGCAGCCCCGCTTGGCCCAGGTCCGCGTTGAAGGTCGTATAGCGCCCGGGGACATATCCCATATCGCGCAGGGATACGCTCAGGGCGGTCCGCTGGCGCTCGCCCCGGCTAACCTCGAGCTTGTAAGGCACTTCGACGTCGTTGCTGGCGATGATGCGCAGGTCCACCAGGTCGGGGGCCGCGCCTGTAAAGAGCTGCTGGTCGGGGGCCAGCTCTACCAGCGCGTCTCTCCCCAGACTCCCGGGTAGGATGATGGTCTTGTAGTAGCGCCAGTCCCGGAGCGAGAAGTCGGCCCAGGCGGGCGACGGCGTCAGGAGCGCTGCCAGGGCGGCGGTGCCCAGGATCCAAGCTAGGAGGTGGCGTCTATTTCTCAACGAGGAACCCCCTGATAGCTTTGCTATAGCGCTGGTAGAGGTAGCCGCTGGCAACCAGCACCACACCCAGGCCTATGAAGGCACCGATGCGGTAGACCCGGTCCAGGGTGAAGACATCGTAGACGAACACCTTGGCGATGGGTGCTGCCAGCAGGACGAGGGCGGCGATCCGCAGCGGGCGAGAGCGCTTGGCGATGCCTATCGCCAACACCACGCTCGCGTACAGGGCCCACAAGGCGGTGAGGGAAAGGTTCCTGGCGTTCTGGAGTCCGTGGCCGGCAGCGGTGAACCGCTCTCCGATAAGGAGGTGGTCAAAGTAGCTGATGATCTCAGCGCTCAGGAGCCAGAGGGTGAGCAGGTTGGCCGCCCCCAGGAAGATGGGGTAGATGGACCAGCCCTCCCGTTCCCACTGCTGGAGGCTCTCCCGCCCGCGCCAGAGCAGGTACGCGGCGAGATACAGGGCGGCGATGGCTACCAGGAAGGCCAGGAAGCGCTCGTTGAGCACTGGCCGGAAGGCCTCTAGCTCTACCGGCGTGTCAAAGATGAGCAGCCGCCCTGTCGCCAGGACGAAGACACCATAGGCGAACAGGCGTGATGTGGGCAGCCTGAGGGTCAGGGACAGCCACACCAGCGCTACTCCCTCCGCGGCCCAGGCGATCGTGGTCCAGGCCCGGTCGCCGAGCTGTACTGGGATGGCGATGGTGAGGAACACCAGGGCGATCCCCAAGGCAAAGAGGCTGAGGCGTGCGTTCTGGGCGCCCCGCTTCAGAGCGAGGTAAGCCAGCCCGCCGTAGAACAGGGCCAGCGCCAGCGCGAAGCCCCCCATCCACAGGCGGAAGTGGTCCCACAACAGCCCGTAGCTGATCCCGAAGTAGGCGGCGGCGTTGAGGACCATGAGGGATTGATCGAAAGCCTCAGGAGGCCGCCGCCAGATTATGTGGAACAGGGTGGTGGACCCTACGAAGATGAGGAACATGAGGGTGAGGATGACCTGAGAGGTGAGCAGGCTGGCCGTATCGCCGTACTGGCCAAACCATCCCCCGAAGGAGGCCAGGGACAGCAGGAGCGCCAGCAGGGTGAACCAGCGCCAGTTCCGAAAGCTGGCCAGGGCGAGGACTCCCAGGTCTACGACCATCACGTACACCAGGAGCCGAAGGCTATGGCCGCTGGCCGCGGCGCTCTGGGGGCTAGACACGAAGCCCTCCAGGATGAACGGCGCCCCGAAGGCCCCCAGGATGCCGATGATGGCCAGGCTCATGGACTCGTACCGCAGGGCCAGACTGGCGGCGGCGATGCTGATGAGCAGCAGGAAGCCGGTGGCGGGATAGAGAGAGATCAGGCCATAGAGGGCAAAGGCTGCGTAGATGGACAGGTATAGGATGGCGATGCCGCCGCCGCTGAGGGAGCGGGCGAGGGGCGGGTAGCGTCGGCGCCAGTACTCGCCGGCCCCCAGCAGCGCCAGCCCACCCAGGATGCCCAGAATGACCCGTCCAGTGGGGCCGATCCAGTTATTGTCGAAGGCGAGCTTCAAAAAGAAGGCGGCGCCGATGATGAGGGCGAGGACGCCCACCAGCGCCAGCCAGTTGCCGCCCAGGGCCTGCTCCCAGTCCCAGCCGTGCCCCTTGCTGGGCGCTGCCTCGCCGGCTGGCGGCACCGCCGCTGCGTCAGCCGGAGTCGCCGCCGCCTGGGGGAGGGCGTTGCCACCAACGCTTGGCCCACCCTGCAAGGCCTCCAGACGAATGTCTACGTCCGCCAGGGCAGCGCGGAGCCGGCGCACCTCTTCCCACAGCGCAAAGAGCTCTTGCTGGAAGTCGCCACCGCGCCCTGTGGCTTGGCTCGCGGTCTGGTCGGTCGCTGGCGCCGCGCTCAGGGTAGAGCCGCAAAAGATGCAGAAGTGGCTGTCTGCGGGGTTGTCCTTGTGGCAAACGGGGCATTCCATGGCGAAGCCTCTAGTTCCTGCCCTTCAGCAAGTAGGGTAGCACGGCCTGGACCGTGCCAGCAGTGCACCCTCCCTTCAGCGCTTGTTTACTCGCGCCTCCACGCCCGCCAGCTTCTCGTGGACCCGGACCAGGGCTTGCGTGCCCTCGCCCCCGCGGCCTTCGGCTTCCAGCGCCGCGTACAGCTGGTGGACCAGCCCGGTGGCAGGAAGGGGCAGGGCCATCTCCCTGGCGGCCTCTAGTATCAGGCGCAGGTCCTTTTGCTGGAGCTTGACCATGAAGCCGGGGGCGAAGTCGCCCTTGATGATGCGCGGGCCCAGGTTGGCGAGCTGCCAGGACCCAGCCGCGCCGCCTCCCACGGCCTGGAGCGTGGCCTCCAGGTCAGCCCCCGCCTTGGCGGCGAAGACCAGGGCCTCGGCGACGCCGTTGAGGGTGTTGGCCACCAGGATCTGGTTGATGAGCTTGGTCACCTGGCCCATGCCGTGGCCCCCCATGTGGGTGATGGTCTTGCCCAGCGCTTGGAAGACTGGGAGGCAGCGCTCATAGATGGCCTTATCGCCGCCCACCATGATGGACAGGGTGGCGTTGATGGCGCCCACTTGGCCACCGCTGACGGGGGCGTCCAGCATGTGGGCGCCCCGTTCCACCAGCCTGGCGGCGATCTCCCGGGTGACCCGCGGCGAGATGGAGCTCATATCGATGACCACGCCCTCCCGCCTCACCCCCTCGATCGCGCCCCCGGGGCCCAGCACTACCTGCTCCACGTCGGGCGAGTCGTTGACCATGGTGATGGTGACATCGGAGCCCTGGGCGATCTCCTTGGGTGAGCCGGCGGCCTTGGCCCCCTCCTTCACCAGCGCCTCCATCTTGGGGCGGGAGCGGTTGAAGACCGTCACCTGAAAGCCCGCTTTGAGCAAGTTCTTGGCCATTGGGCTCCCCATGATGCCCAGTCCGATGACCCCCACTGTTTGTGCCATGACCGGCTCCTTTCTTCCGGACCGCTAAGCGGTAGCGCGACGGTAGAGCCAGGTGGCAGCTGCTGTAAGCGCCACCGTCATCGCCGCGAGGACCCAGAGGCCAGGCAGGAAAGTCCCCCAGTCCCAGCCCTGGATGACCAGCACTCGCATGCTCTGGAGCACGTAGTCCACTGGGTTGATGGCGACCGCCACCTTGAACCAGCCCTCCAGGAACTCCTTGGGCATGAAGGCGCTGGTGAAGAAGATGAAGGGGAAGAAGACCACAAAGGATGATTGGGTAGCCTGGGCGCTCTTGGTCTTGAAGGCGATCATCAGTCCCAGACAAGACCAGGTCATCCCGAAGACCGTCGCCAGCAGCAATAACACGATTATCCCCAGCGGGCCGCTCTGGAACGACACGCCCAGCGCCAGGGCGATGACCACGACCACCACCGCCTGCACCAGCGCCCGCGTCCCCGCCATCAGCAGGCTGCTGAACAGGATAGAGAAGCGGTTGATGGGCGCCAGCAGGAGCTTGTCGAAATACCCCGACATGATGTCCGTCAGGGTAGCGATGCCCGCGTCCGCCCCGCTGAATATCACCGCTTGCACGATGATCATGGCGGTCAGGAAGGAGTTATAGTCGCCCGCAGGGAAGCCCGGCAGCTTGGTGACGCTGGTGAAGGCGCCTCCAAAGGCCAGGAACAGGAATGCCGAAATCAGCAGCGAGGGGATGACGTTGGCGGGCTGGGTTACCCAGATCTTCAGGTTGCGCAGGTAGATGTAGTAGGTCTCCCGCAATATTTTCACGGGCTACCTCTTTCCCAGCCCCAGCCAGGGGCGCATCGCCTGTGCCATCTCATCGCCTCCCGTGTCTTCGGTGCGTATCTTGTGGCCGGTGTGCTTGAGAAAGACATCGTCCAGGGTGGGGCTGGCCATAGCCAGGCTCTTGACGGGGATGCGGTTCTCGTGCAGCAGCCGCAGGAGGTCGGGCACGGCGACGCCACTGTCGCCCACGCTGATGCTGAAGCCGCCGTCGCTGGCGCTCACTGCGGCCACGTAACTGCGCTCGCGCGCCAGCGCCACGGCTTTGGCGGTCTGGGCCTGGTGCTCTTCAGGATTGGGAGCGTCGATTCTCACGGTTATCACGTCGCCGCCCATCTCCTCCTTGAGGGCCCGGGAGGAGCCCTGTGCCACGATCCGGCCCTGGTCGATGATGGCAAGACGCTGGCAGAGGCGGTCGGCCTCCTCCATGGTCTGGGTCGTGAGGACGATGGTGGTGCCCTGCCGGTTGAGGTGCTCCAGGTGTTCCCAGATGGCCAGGCGGCTCTGGGGGTCCAGGCCGGTGGTGGGCTCGTCCAGGAACAGGAGGGTAGGGCGGTGCATCAGGGCGGCGACCAGGTCGATGCGGCGCCGCATGCCGCCCGAATAGGTGCCGACCTTGCGTCCGGCCACGGGCGTAAGGCCGACCAGGTCAAGGAGTTCCGCCGCGCGCAGGCGCGCCTCCTGGCGAGGCTGCCCGTACAAGAGCCCCTGCAGCACCAGGAAATCACGCCCCGTGGCCAGGTCATCTAACCCCACCTCCTGCATGGCGAAGCCGATGCTCCGGCGCACCGCCATGGGGTCCCGGTCCACGTCGTGGCCGGCGACCACGACGTGCCCCGAGGTCTTCCTGAGCAGGGTGGAGAGTATCTTAAGGGTAGTGCTCTTGCCGGCGCCGTTGGGGCCCAGGAAGCCAAAGAACTCGCCCTCGGGGACGGCGAAGTCTATCCCAGCTATGGCACGGGTGCCGCCGGGATAGACCTTTACCAGGCTCTCGACCGTGATCATGGCGCTGTCAGGCAAGGGCGCCTCCTTTCAAGCAGCGACGTCACCATAGCATAGCTGGTGCCCACCGCCGGGGCCAGCAGGGTGCTGAAAAACGGGGAGCCCAGAGGGCTTGCCCCCTCTGGCGAGGGTAGAAGGGGGTGTCCTCCTTCTACCCCTTTCACACTGGCTAGAGCTTGATGCTCTTCCACTTGCCCTGGCGGAAGCGGGCGATGGTGAGCAGGGAGCGGATGGTGATGTCCATCACCGCCGCCATCCAGGCGCCGGGCGCTCCCAGGCCCACCAGGTTGGCGAGGACGTGGGCGGGAAAGAGCCTGAGTCCCCATACCCCCAGCGCTTGAATGACCAGCACCGAGCGCGTATCCCCGGCCCCGCGCAGCGCCCCCGAGACGGTGTTCATGATGCCGAAGCCCGGCATGGCGAAAGCGAAGATGAACATCAGCCTCCGCCCCAGCTCAACGACCGCTGTGTCGTCGATGAACAAGCGGGTGATGTGCGCCCCCAGAAAGATCAGGGCCACGCCGATGACCGTCATGCTGAGGGCCGCGTAGCGCGAGGCCAGCACGGTTACCCGCTGGGCCAGGTCGGGCCGCCCCATACCCAAGGCCTGGCCCACCAGCGCCATGGTGGCCACGTTGAACGCCATCCCCGGCATGAAGGCCAGGTTCTCCACCCGCAGCGCCACCTGGTGGGCGGCGATGGCCGTGGTCCCCAGGCCGCTGATGATGCGGGTGTAGACGGTGAAGGCGAGCTGGAATTGGAGCTGCTCGATCCCGGCCGGCAGCCCCACCTGCAGTATTCGGCCCGACTCCTGGGAGTCCCAGCCCAGGGCGCTGCGAGGCCGGAAGCGCAGGCCCCGGTGCCCCCTGGCTAGCAAGCCCAGGACCACCAGCATCCCAGCGATGTTGCCCAGCGTGTACCCCAGGCCGGAGCCCATGACGCCAAGCTGGGGGAAGGGCCCCACCCCGTTGATCAGGAGGTAGGCCAGGACGCCGTTGACCGCGTTGACCAGCAGCATCACCAGCATCGGGGTGCGGGTGTCGCCCGCCCCCACCAGACAGGCGCTCGCGGCCTGCAAGAGTGAGGCGAAGGTCAGGCCGATGACGCTGGCGCGCATATAGGTGGCGCCTAGCTCCACCACTTCCGGGGTCGCTCCCATGGCCCGCATGAGCAGCGATGCCAGCGCCCAAAAAAGGACGCTGAGGGCAACGCCCCAGAGAAAGGCCAACCGCAGGGCCTGCTGGAGGCTGCGTGAAGACTGCTCCGGGTGACCGGCCCCAACCTGGCGGGCTACGACGGCGGTGGCGCCCATGCCGACGGCGAAGGCTCCTGCCATGGGGAACCAGTACAGCATGGAGGCGAGGCCTACCCCGGCCAAAGAGGGGGCGCCCAGGTGTCCCACCAGGAAGGTGTCCACCAGCTGCACCAGGGTCATCCCCAGCTGCTGGACCACCACGGGCCACGCCAGTCGGACCACCGTGCCCGCCAGCCGACCCGGCTCCAGGGCGTCGGCCGTCACCCTCGTCGTCGCAGCGGGCGCCATGGCTGTTACTCTAACCGCCCCGGTGGGAAAGCTCAAATGGCCTGGAGTGTGCTACAGTGGGTCACTCTAATTGGCCGGCTTGCTGGCCTACCTCTCGCTATGAAGAAGGCATAGGGTGAAAGAGGATCGCCATGAAGGTCTTCGATGCCATCGTCGAAATCCTGAAGCGGGAAGGGGTGGAGTTCCTTAGCTGCTATCCCACCACTCCCCTGATCGATGCGGCCGCGGCGGCGGGGTTGAGGCCGCTGGTGTGTCGCCAGGAGCGGGTCGGCGTGGGGATCGCCGATGGCTTCAGCCGCGTCTCCAACGGCAAGCGCATCGGCGTCTTCACGATGCAGTACGGGCCGGGGGCGGAGAACGCCTTTTCAGGAGTATCCACGGCCTACGCCGATTCCACGCCGATCCTGCTGTTGCCCCTGGGGTATGCCAGGAGCCAGGCCGGTGTCTCGCCCCACTTCAGCTCCGTCCGTAGCTACGAGCCGGTGACCAAGTGGGTGGAGCAGGTGAACGCCCCCGGGCGGGTGCCCGAGATCTTCCGCCGCGCCTTCGCCCGGCTGAAGATGGGCCGCCCGGGGCCTGTCATGGTGGAGATCCCCGCCGACGTGGGGAGCGAGGAGATGCCGGCGGGCGACCTCAGCTACGAACCGGTCCCCAGGGCCCGCGCCGCCGGTGACCCCCAAGCGGTGGCGGAGGCGGCGCGGGCCCTGATTCGCGCCCGCAGCCCGCTCATCCACGCCGGGCAGGGCGTCCTTTACGCCGAGGCCTC
>Ga0082335_1006009_pt1 | contig 16132 bp, 16 predicted proteins | sample Subgrocontami58m_FD_72375 | JGI IMG/M metagenome (GOLD analysis project Ga0082335, IMG submission 72375) | Subsurface groundwater microbial communities from S. Glens Falls, New York, USA - GMW37 contaminated, 5.8 m (SPADES assembly) (version 2) ... | reverse complement strand
CGCGCGGAGCAGCTCGACCAGCGGGCCCAGCCGGTCGTCGTGTTCGACCCGAACGACCTTGAGGGCGTCTACGCGAACATCGGGCTGATCGGCACGCTCCTCGATCGGGAAGAGGCCGCGCGGGCGCTCGTGGACCGCATGCGCGCGCGCATCGCCGCCGTCGCCCTGAAGGCCGGCGGCGCGACCACGCGGCCGCGCGTGCTCCACGAGGTGGACTCGACCGATCCGGCGCGCGTCTACGTCGCCGGGCCGCGCAACTTCATCGACTCGATCATCACGCTGGTCGGTGGGCAGAACGTCGGCGCGTCGGCCCCGACGAAGTTCCCGCGGTTCTCGCCGGAGGAGATCGTCCGCAGCGATCCCCAGGTCATCGTGCTCGGCGACGCGCGCTACGGCGTGACCCCGGCCGTGGTCGCCGCGCGGCCCGGCTACGCGGTGATCGACGCGGTGCGGAACGGCCGCGTGCTCCCGATCGACGAGGACATCGTGAGCCGTCCGGGCCCGCGGCTCGCCGACGGCGTGGAAGCGTACGCGCGCCTCGTCCACCCCGAGATCTTCGGCACCGGGCCGTGAGCCCTCGGCCGGCGCGCATCGTGTCGCTCTCGCCGAGCGCGACGGAGATCCTCTGCGTCCTCGGTCTCGCGGCGGGAGCATCGACCGATGACTGACGACCTGCCGCCGAAGCGGCGCAAGGGGCTCGTCATCATCTTCACCGGCAACGGCAAGGGGAAGACGACGGCTGCCATGGGCATGGCACTGCGCGCCGCCGGCAACCACCTGCGCGTGCGCGTGGTCCAGTTCATCAAGGGGACCTGGAAGACCGGCGAGGTCGAGGCGGCGAAGGCGCTCGCGCCGTTCCTCGTGATCGAGCGGGCCGGCCGCGGCTTCACCATCGAGCGCCTGCGCGACGAGCGGATCAGCGACGAGGAGCACCGCGTGGCGGCCCAGGCGGGGATCGCGCGGGCCGGCGCGCTCGCCGCTTCGGGCGAGGTGGACGTCCTCGTGCTCGACGAGATCCTCGGCGCGATCAAGGCCGGCCTCGTGACGCTCGCCCAGGTGGAGGAGCTCGTCGCGCGCAAGCCGCCGGCGCTCCACCTCGTGCTCACCGGACGCGACGCGCCGGAGTCGCTCGTCGCGGCGGCGGACCTCGTGACGGAGATGCGCCTGGTGAAGCACCCCTACGCGCAGGGGATCGTCGCGCAGCGCGGCGTCGAGTTCTAGGAGCGCTCGGGTGCGCTCGCTGGTCGCCGCCCCGCTCGCGGCTCTGAGCTTCCTCACGATCGTGCCGGTCCCCGGCGCGGGCGCGCTCCCGCCGCGCGCGTTCCCACGCGCGGTCGGGCTCTTCCCGCTGGCGGGCGCGGCGATCGGGCTGGTCGTCGCGCTCGTGGACGTGAGCCTCCGTGCGGCGCTCCCGCCAGGCGTGCTCGCCGCTCTCGATCTCGGACTGCTCGCGGCGCTTTCTGGCGGGCTGCACCTCGACGGGCTGGCCGACTCGGCGGACGGCCTCTTCGGCGCGCACGGCAGGGAGGAGCGGCTCGCGATCATGCGGCAGGGCACGATCGGCACCTTCGGCGCCGCGACCTTGGTGGTCGTCCTGCTCCTCGACTTCGCCGCGCTGGGCGAGCTCGCGGAGCGCGGCCGGGTGCTCGTCGGCGCCGCCGCCGCCTCGCGCTGGGCGATGTCGCTCGCGCTGTGGCGCTTCCCCTACGCGCGGCCGAGCGGGGTCGGCCGGTCCTTCAAGGATGGGCTCACCGGCGTCGACGTCGCCCTCGGCTGCGCGCTCGCGGCGCTCGTCGCGGTGGCCGCTCTGGGTGCCGCGGGCCTCGCGCTCGTCGCGGCGTGCGCGGCGGTGGCGCTCGCGGTGGGGTGGTCCGCCTCCGCGAGACTGGGCGGTCTGACGGGCGACGTGTACGGCGCGATCTGCGAGCTCTCCTTCGCCGTCGCCTTGCTCGTCGCGCTGGGCAGGCGTGCATGAGCGGCCGCGTCGTCATCGCGGGGGCCTCGAGGCGAGCGGCGCGAAGTGCGCTCCCTTCAGCCTGCTGCGCCGCGGTCCTCCCGTCGTGAGCACCTGGCTCGCCGCGCTCTCCCTCGATCTGCTCTGCGGAGAGCCGCCGCGTGCAATGCACCCGGTCGCGATCGCCGGGCGAGCGATCGACGCGCTGCGCGACCGCGCGCCGCGAGCGCCGCGGGCGCAGCTCGTGCACGGCGCGTGGATCGTCGTGCTGCCCGCGCTCGGCGCGGTCGGGATCGGCCGGCTCGTCGCCGGCCTCCGTCCGTGGCCGCTCCGGCTCGCGGCGTCGGTCTGGCTGCTCAAGACGACCTTCGCGCTGCGCGAGCTCGTCGCCGCCGGTCGCTCGGTCGAGCGGTCGCTGGCCGGCGGCGACCTCGCGCAAGCGCGCCGCGGGCTTCGCGCGCTCGTCAGCCGGCCGGTCGAGCACCTCGACGAGCCGCACGTCGCGTCCGCCGCGATCGAATCGCTGGCCGAGAATCTCGCCGACAGCTACCTCGCGCCCCTCTTCTACTACGTGCTCGGGGGCCTGCCCGCGGCGCTCGCCTACCGCGTCGTCAACACCGCGGACGCGATGGTCGGCTACCGCGGCGACCTCGAGTACCTGGGGAAGGTCTCGGCGCGCCTCGACGACCTCCTGAATCTCGTCCCGGCCCGCCTCTCCGCGCTGGCGCTCGCCGCCGCCGCCCCGCTCGTCGGTCAGAGCGGGAAGCGCGCGCTCGCGGTCGCGCGGCGCGAGCACGGCCGGACCGAGAGTCCGAACGCCGGCTGGCCGATGGCGGCCGCGGCCGGGGCGCTCGGGGTGTGGCTCGAGAAGCCCGGCCACTACCGGCTCGACGGTGCGCGCGCGCCGGGGCGCGCCGACATCGCGCGGGCGAGCCGGCTCGTGCACGTCGCCGCACTCCTCGGTACCGCCGCGCTCCTCGCTGCGCGAGACGCGCACCGTGGCACCGCAGCGCTGCTCGCGGCGCGAGGCGCGCACCGTGGCACCGCCGCGCGGCTCGCGGCGCGAGGCGCGTAGCGTGCCTGACCGCGAGGTGGTCCACGGCGGCGCGCCGGACGGCTGGCTCGACTTCAGCGTCAACCTCAACCCCTGCGGCACGCCTCCCGCGGTGAGCGCCGCCGTTGTCCAGGCGAGCTTCCAGACCTACGCCACGCTCGACCCCACGCCGGCGGAAGAGCATCTCGCCGCGGAGGCGGGCGTCGATCGCGCAGGCGTGCTGCTCACCGCGGGCGCGACCGAGGGTCTGCGCCTGGTCTGCCGGACGCTCCTGCGTGCCGGCGAGACGGCGCTCGTGGTCGGCCCCACCTATGGCGAATACGCGCAGCAAGCGGAGCTCGCCGGAGCGCGCGTGAACGAGCTCCGCGCGCCGCCGCCGGGCTTCGTGCCGCCGCTCGACGCGCTGATAGGCGCGCTGGCCGCGCGCCCTGTTCGCGTCGTCTTCCTCTGCGACCCCAACAACCCGACCGGCGCGCAGCTCGCGCCGGAGCGGCTCCGTGAGCTGCTGCGCGCCGTCCCGCCCGAGACCACGCTGGTCATCGACCAGTCCTTCCTGCCGTTCGCCGAGCCCTCGCTCCCGCCGGCCGAGCTCATCGCCGGCGGGAACGTCGTCCTGCTCCGCTCGCTCACCAAGGTCCTCGCGACGCCCGGCGTCCGCGTCGGCTGCCTCATCGCGAGCGACGCGCTGGTCCGGCGATGCCGCGGTGGCCGCGACCCGTGGCCGGTCGGCGCGCACGCGATCGCGGCGGCCGCCGCTGCGTCGTGGCGCCTGCCGGACGACGTGCTCCGCACGATCCGGCTCTGGCGAGCGCGCCTCGCGAGCGGGCTCGCGGCGGCCGGCTGCTCGCCGCTCCCCGGCGGCGCGAACTTCCTCCTCGCGCACGCCGGCCCGGGCGCGAGCCGGCTCGCCGACGCGCTCGCAGCGCGGCGGATCGCGATCCGCTGGTGCGGCAGCTTCGACCTCCCCGAGCGCGTGCGGATCGCCGTCCGGCCGCCGGACGAGCAGGACCGGCTGCTCGCGGCGCTCGCCGCGGCCGCGGCCGGCACCCGATGGTGACCAGGCTCGCGCACTGCGTGATGGTGCAGGGCACCTCGTCGCACGTGGGGAAGAGCGTGATCGCGACCGCGCTCTGCCGGGTGCTGCGCGAGGAGGGCTACGCGGTGGCCCCGTTCAAGGCGCAGAACATGTCGCTGAACGCCGCGGCCACTCCCGGCGGGGCCGAGATCGGTCGCGCGCAGGCGGTGCAGGCGGAGGCCGCCGGCGTCGCGCCGCGCGCCTCGATGAACCCGATCCTGCTGAAGCCGGAGGCGGACTCGCGCAGCCAGCTCGTCGTCCTCGGCCGGCGCCGCCGCACGGTCGGGGCCCGCGAGTACTGGACGACGCGCGGCTTGCTCTGGCCGGTCGTGCGGAAGGCGCTCGGCGAGCTGCGGCGCGAGTTCGAGGTCGTCGTCATCGAGGGAGCGGGAAGCCCGGCGGAGGTGAACCTGGCGCGCGGCGACCTCGCGAACATGCGGGTGGCTCGCGCCTGCGGCGCGCGCGTGCTCCTGGTCGGCGACATCGAGCGCGGGGGCGTCTTCGCGCAGCTGCTCGGGACGCTCGACCTGCTCGCGCCGTCCGACCGTCCGCGCGTCCGCGGCCTGCTCGTGAACAAGTTCCGCGGCGACCCGGCGCTCTTCAGCGGCGGCGTGCGCTACCTTGCCCGGGCCTCGGGCGTCCCGGTCCTGGGCGTGCTGCCCTACGCAGCCGACCTGGGTGTCGCACCGGAGGACGCGCTCTCGCTCGAGGCGCCGCGGTCCGCGGGCGGGCGCCCCAACCGGCGCATGGGCTCCGCGGGCAGGGGACCGGACATCGCGGTCCTCCGCCTGCCGCACCTGAGCAACTTCGACGAGTTCGTCCCGCTGGCCTCCGCGGGCGCGGCGGTGCGCTACGTCGCCGACCCGGGCGCCCTCGCCGTGCCGGACCTCGTGATCGTGCCGGGCAGCAAGACGACGATCGCCGACCTGGCCTGGCTGCGCGCGACCGGCCTCGCCGCGCGCCTGCGCGCCCTCGCGGACGCGGGCGTGCCGATCCTCGGGATCTGCGGCGGCTACCAGATGCTCGGCCTGAGCCTCGCCGACCCGGACGGCGTCGAGGGGCCCGCGCGGCGCGTCCGCGGTCTCGGGCTGCTGCCGCTCCGCACGACCTTCCGCCGCGCGAAGACGACCGTTCCGGTGCGCGGCACGATCGTCTCCGCATTCGCCGGCGCCGCGCTGAAGGCGCTGCCGTTCGACGGCTACGAGATCCACCTCGGCGACACCACGCGGGGCGGCTGCGGCCCGTTCGCGCTCCTCGCCCGCGCGACCGGCGGCGCTCGGATCCGGGACGGCGCCGTGAGCGCCGACGGTCTGGTCGCGGGCACCTACGTGCACGGCCTCTTCGAGAGCGCGGAGGTCCGCGCGGCGCTCCTGCGCGGGCTCGCGCGGCGGAGCGGCCGCGCCTTCGAGCCGGTGGCGCTCCCGGCGGACCCCTACGCCGCGCTCTCGAGCTGGTTCCGCGAGGCGGTGGACTTCCGGAAGCTGTGCGCCGCGCTGGAGCTGCCGGCACGGTGAGCGAGGTCATCTTCATCCTGGGCGGCACGCGCAGCGGCAAGAGCCGCTACGGGGTCCGGCGCGCCCGCGAGCTCGGCGGGGACGCGGTGACGTTCGTCGCGACCGCGCGCGCGGGCGACCCCGAGCTGGACGAGCGGATCGTCCTGCACCGTGCGAGCCGCCCCGCGGCATGGCCGGTGCTCGAGGCCGGCGCCGATCTCGCGGCGGCCGTCCGCGACGTCCCGGCCGACCGCGTCCTCCTGCTCGATTCGCTGACCCTCTGGGTCTCGACCCTCACCGAGCACGCGGAGGGCATCGCGCGGGTCTCGACTGTCACCGAGCGCGCTGAGAGCATCGCCGCCCGCTGGGACGAGCTCGACGCGGCCGTCCGGGCGCGGACCGCCGCGACCATCATCGTGAGCGACGAGATCGGCCTCGGCATGGTCCCGCTTGACGCCGACGCGCGCCGCTTCCGTGACGAGCTGGGCTGGCTGCACCAGCGGGTCGCGGAGTCGGCCGACGAGGTCTGGCTCATGGTCGCCGGCTTGCCGCTCCGCGTGAAAGGAGCGCCGTGACGCTCTACCTCCCGCTCCGTGTCAGGGGAGTGCTATGACGCTCTGCCTCCCGCTGGGCCGGAAGGGAGTGTCGTGACGCTCTACCTCGTCCGGCACGCGCGCACGCGCTGGAGCGGTGTGCGGTACTGCGGCCGCACCGACCTGCCGCTCTGCGACGAGGGCCTGGCCGAGGCGCGCGCCGCGGCCGCCTGGCTCAGCGCTCGGGGCGGGCGCCCGTCCCGGATCGTGTCGAGCCCGCGCGCCCGCGCGATGGAGAGCGCGCGGCTCGTCGCCGCCCCCTGGGAGCGCGCGGTCGAGACCGACGCTCGCCTCCGCGAGGCCGACTTCGGCGACGCCGAGGGGCTGACCTTCGCCGAGCTCGAGCGGGGCTGGCCGGACCTTGCCCGGCGCCTGGCCGTGGACGATCTGGACATCGATTGGCCGCATGGCGAGCGCGCGCGGGACCTCTCGGCGCGGGTGGCGGAGTTCTGGCGCGAGCGGACCGAGAGCGACACGTCGGAGGAGGACCTTGTGGTCGTCACGCACGGCGGCCCGGCGCGCCACCTCATGACCCTTGCCGGCGCGGCGAGCCCCGCCGCGTTCGCGCCGGCCGAGATCGTCGTGCTCGAACGGGCGGTCGCGGAAAGCCCCGCGGTCCTCGCGCCGGCGCAGATCGTCGCGCACGAACGGATGGCCACGGCGAGCCACGCAGCGCTCGCGCCGGCGGAGATCGTCGTGCTCGAACGGGTCCCCGAGTGGAGGGTCGTGGCGCGCTGGCGACCGAGTGGATCCGAGCGTGGCATGGAGGTGTCCCGGTGACGGACGAGCTCGTGCGCGACACGATCGCGGCGATCGGCGAGCCCGACGACGACGCGCTGCGAGCGGCGCGCGCGCGCCAGGGCGTCCTGACCAAGCCGCCGGGGAGCCTGGGGCGGTTGGAGGAGCTGTCGATCCAGCTCGCCGGGATCCGCGGCACCGCACGCCCGCGGTTCACCGGGAAGGCGGTCGTGGTCTTCGCCGCGGACCACGGCGTCGTCGCCGAAGGCGTGTCCGCCTACCCCGCCGAGGTCACCGGCCAGATGGTCGCGAATTTCCTCGCCGGCGGGGCGGCGATCAACGTGCTCGCGCGTGCCGCCGGAGCGCGCGTGCTCGTGGTGGACGTCGGCGTGAACGACGACCTCGCGAGCCATCCCGACTTGGTGCGGCACAAGGTCACCCACGGCACGCGCAACCTCGCCCGGGAATCCGCAATGACGCGCGACGAGGCGCTGGCGGCGATCGCCGTGGGGATCGAGGTGGTCGCGGAGCTCGTCGCCGGCGGGACCGACCTGCTCGCGATCGGCGAGATGGGGATCGGCAACACGACCGCGGCGAGCGCGATCGTCGCGGTCTTCACCGGCGCGCCCGCGGCGCGCGTCGCCGGGCGAGGCACCGGCATCGACGACGCCACGCTCGCGCGCAAGGTGGCGGCGATCGAGCGAGCGCAGGCGCTCCACCATCCCGATCCCGCCGCGCCGCTCGACGCGCTCGCGAAGGTCGGCGGCCTCGAGATCGCGGCCCTCGCGGGCGCGATCCTCGGCGCGTCGGCCCGGCGCGTGCCCGTGATCGTCGACGGCCTCATCGCCGGCGCGGGAGCGCTCGTGGCCGCGGCGCTCGCGCCGCGCTGCCGCGCGTTCCTCATCGCCGGCCACCGTTCGGTCGAGCCCGGTCATGGGCTCACCCTTGACCACCTGGGGCTGCGCCCGCTGCTGGACCTCGGCCTCCGCCTGGGCGAGGGCACCGGCGCCGTGCTCGGGATGCCCATCGTCGAGGCGGCCGCCCGCCTCCTCGACGAGATGGCGACGTTCGACGAGGCGGGCGTGTCGGGAGCGACGGCGCGGAACGGCTGACGCGACGCCTTCTTCGATGACCGTCACGCGGCCCCTACAATGGGTTTCTTCACTGGCCCGTTCGTCTAGTGGCCTAGGACGCAGCCCTCTCAAGGCTGAGATCACCGGTTCGACTCCGGTACGGGCTACCGAGATTGTTGTTGATGGGCGTCTTGTCCGTCAGTTTCGGGCACGCTACTGGCACCGCACAGCAAGGATTGACCAACTTGACCAAATTGGTCAAACGAGCTAGGATTCGGCCATGACGCTGCTCGAGGTTATCCGTTCCCGCCCCTTCTCCGAGGCCAAGGCCGAGCTCTCGGAAGTCATGACCCAGGTCGTGCGCGAGCACCGGCCGACTGTCATCGCACGCGGCGGCGGTAAGGAGGCGATGGTCGCTCTCGACCTCGACGACTTCCGTCTGCTCCTGGGGAGTTTCCAGTTCGAGCCGCACGTGTCGTTCGGTGACGAGGGCGTCGTCGCGGCTATCGAGTCCTTCGGCCTTGTCGGACATGGCGCGGATCTCGAGCGCGCCATGAACGATCTGCTCGAAGAGCTACGGGCGTATGCGAGTGACTACATTCGTCGGTACGCGTTCTACGCGCAGACCAACCGACGCGCGCATGCTCCTTGGATCATGCGATTCGCCGCGACGCCCGTGGAGGAGCAACTCGCGCTGTTGTCTCAGGAACCTACCGAGGACGCCGCCGTCACGCGGTGAGCACCGCGACGTGGGCCGATCTCCGAGCGTTCTTCCACGCCGACAAGTGGACGCCGGATCGAAACACCGGTGACCAGCAGTTCGAGAAGATGCTTCCCGGCGAACGCGTACTTCGGTCGAAGCGTTCCATGGGCAAGGACGACGAGGCCATCGGCAAGGATCTCTTCAAGTGGATCCTGCGTGTCCAGCTCGAGGTGAGCGAAAAGGCGTTCTGGACGGCCATCCGGACCGGGAACCCAGCGCAACGTCCGAGCGTGGAGCTCCCCGAGCTGCCGCCAACGTTGCCCCCATGGCTCATTGCGGCGCTCAAGCGGGAGGTCGGCCTACGCGAAGAGGAGGTCGCCAAGCTCTCACGAGAACAGGCGGACGCGAAACTCGCCGCCAAGCGGTCGCCGCATGAGCCGTCGCCTCCGAACAGCGAATAGCCTCGAGCCGCGCGCCTCTATGACAGCGCGCGCTCCATTGCAGGGACGAAGCCTCTTGGAATGATCGGTGGCGCTCCTCGAAAGGTGCGGACCGACCGACGGACTTCATCCGCCCGCCCGCCGGCCTTCATCTATAGGGGCTACGCGACTTCCGGGTCGTAGGTCCGTTCGGCCACTGCGCCCACGGCACTCGGCTCCACGAACCGCTTGCGCCCAGCCTCGTAGCGCTTCACCGGCGTCAGGATGAGCGGCGCGAGCGGCCGAGCCTCGTGCCACGCGCCGCGCCGGTCGTCGGCGACGTCCTGGTAGAGCGTCGTCCGCTGCCACGGGACGCGACCCAGCGAGCGGATGAGGCGCTCCATCTCGTCGGGCGGCAGCTCCTGGCCCAGCTCCCCGCCGGCCGCGCGCGTGATGCTCTCGTTCATGAGCGTGCCGCCGGCGTCGTTGGCGCCGGCGCGCAGGCACGCGGCGAGGCCGTCGGGTCCCATCTTCACCCAGGAGGCCTGGATGTTCGTGATGAAGGGGTGCAGCACGAGCCGCGAGACCGCGTGCATGAGGACGGCCTCGCGGAACGTCGGTCCGCGCCGCGCGCGGCCCTTCAGGTAGACGGGTGCCTCCATGTGGACGAACGGCAGCGGCACGAATTCGGTGAAGCCGCCGGTCTCCTGCTGGAGAGCGCGCAGCCGCAGGAGGTGACGGGCCCACGACTCCAGGGGCTCGATGTGGCCGTACATGATCGTGGACGTGGTGCGGATCCCGAGTCCGTGCGCCGTGCGGATGACGGCGAGCCACTCCTCCGTCCCTAGCTTGTCCGGGCAGAGCGTCGCGCGGACGCCATCGTCGAGGATCTCGGCGGCGGTCCCCGGGAGCGATCCGAGCCCGGCATCGCGGAGGCGGCCGAGGAAGCGCTCGACGGTGATCCCCAGGGTCTTCGCGCCCTGCGACACCTCGAGCGGCGAGAACGCGTGGATGTGCATCTCGGGCAGCGCCTGCTTCACGGCGTCGCTGATCCGGAGGTAGGTCTCCCCGGTGTAGTCGGGATGGATCCCGCCCTGCATGCAGACCTCGGTCGCGCCCCGGTCCCACGCCTCGCGCGCCCGCCGAACGATCTCGGGGAGCTCGAGGTCGTAGGGCACGCCCCGCAGGCTCTCGCTCAGCTTCCCCTTCGAGAAGGCGCAGAACTGGCACTTGAAGTAGCAGATGTTCGTGTAGTTGATGTTCCGGTTGACCACGTAGCCGACGCGATCGCCGCTCACCCGGCGGCGCAGCTCGTCGGCCGCGGCACAGACCAGGTCGAGCTCGGCGCCGCGCGCCGCGAAGAGGCGGACGATCTCGCTCTCGCCGAGCGCGTCCCCGGCGGCCGCGCGCTCGACCAGCGTGCGCAGGTCGTCGCCGACGGCGGACCGCGTGCCGGCCCGCCCGTCGGGGATCCGCGGGCCGTCATGGCTGGCGGGGATCGGCACGCCGGCGACGCCGGGGGACCAGGGATCGGGCCGCGCGAAGCCCTCGCCGTCGCTCGCGCGGCGGAGCGCCGTGAGCAGCCCGGGGTCGTGCCACCGCTCGGCGTCCCGCACGTACGCGGGGTACGAAGCGAGCCGCTCGACCAGCACCTTGCCGGCCTCCGCGGTCCGCCGCGCCAGCTCGTCCAGGTGCGGCCAGGGCGCCTCGGGATTGACGTGGTCCGGGGTGACCGGCGACACCCCGCCCCAGTCGTTCACGCCGGCGCCGATGAGCTCGCCGTACGTCTCGGGACTGAGGTTCGGCGGGGCCTGGACGTTCATCTCCGGCCCGAAGAGCACGCGGGCGACGGCGATGGTCCAGCGCAGATCTTCGAGATCGGGCTCGGGGGATCCCGCCATGCGCGTCCCGGGCTTCGCCCGGAAGTTCTGGACGATGAGCTCCTGGAGATGCCCGTACCGGTCGTGCAGCTCGCGCAGCGCGAGGAGCGACTCGATCCGCTCGAGGCGGGTCTCGCCGATCCCGATGAGGATCCCGCTCGTGAACGGCACGCGCTGCACGCCGGCCTCCGCGATCGTCGCGAGGCGTGCCGCCGGGAGCTTGTCGGGCGATCCGTGGTGCGGACCGCCCGGCTCGGCGAGCCGCGTTGAGACGCTCTCGAGCATGATCCCCTGGGAGGCGCTCACCCGGCGCAGGGCGGCGATCTCCGCGGCGTCGAGCACGCCCGGATTCGCGTGCGGCAGGAGCCCGGTCTCCGCGAGCACCCGTCCCGCCATCTCCACGAGGTACGAGACCGTCGAGGCGTGCCCCAGCTCGGCGAGCTCGCGGCGCGCGACCGCGTAGCGGCGCTCGGGCTTGTCGCCGAGCGTGAACAGCGCCTCCTTGCATCCCGCGACCGCTCCGGCGCGCGCGATCGCGAGGACTTCGTCCACCCTGAGGTAGGCGCGCTCGCCCGGTCGCGGCGGCCGCGCGAACGTGCAGTAGTGGCAGACGTCCCGGCAGAGCGTGGTGAGCGGGATGAAGACCTTGCGCGAGTAGGACACCACGTTCCGATGTCCCCGGTCACGTAGGGCCGCGGCGGTGGCGACGAGCGCCTCCTGATCCGCACCGACGAGCAGGCGCGCATCGGTCGGCGAAGGCCGCGATCCGTCGCGAGCCGCGCGCAGGATGCCGGCCGAGGGGTTCAGCACGCCCGGTCACCATACCGCAGGCCAGGCCCAGCCCGCCTCGCCCCGAGGTTTGCCGAACAGCGGGACCTCTGGCCAGGAGATCGGGGATCGATCGTCACCCCGATACCGGCCGCCCGCGAGGTCTCAGCCGGCGTCGAACGTCGCGTCGTCGGCCAGGGCGAGGTCGCGAACGAGCCGCGCGAGCTCGTCGCGCGCACGCCGGAACGCGGCGAGCCGCTCGCCCTCCGCACCGTCGGCCGCCGCCGGGTCGGCGACGCTCCAGTGCAGCATCCGCCGCGCGGCCGGGAAGAGCGGGCAGGCCTCGCGCGCCTCGTCGCAGGTCGTGACGACGAGGTCGAACGGCTGTCCGGCGTACGCGTCGACGGACGTGGCGCGCTGCGCCGAGATGTCGATCCCGAGCTCGCGCATGACCGCGACGGCCTCGGGCCGGAGCGCCCCCGCGGCCAGGCCCGCGCTGCACACGTCGAAGCGGTCGCCGGCCAGCCGGCGCAGGAACCCCTCGGCCATCTGCGAGCGCGCGGAGTTGCGCACGCAGAGGAAGAGCACCCGCGCTCGCGGCATCGCTAGGCCGCCCTAGCCAAGGGCCTCGACGATCCGGCGCACGGGCTCCGGCAGGTGCGGCCGGAGCCGGTAGTACGCCCAGACGCCCTTCCGGGTGACCTCCACGAGGCCGGCCTCGCGGAGCCTGGCCACGTGGTGCGAGATCGTCGGTTGGGAGAGCGCGAGCGCGGCCGTGAAGTCGCAGACGCAGATCGGCTCCTTCGCCGCGCGCAGCGCGAGGACCATCCGGAGCCGCGCCGGATCGGCGAGGGCCTTGAGCACCACGACGGTATCGGCCGCCTTCGCGGCCGGCTCGAGCGTCAGGTCGCAGCAGACGCCGCGCTCGCGTTCGGGCAGGCTCGCCGGTCTCGTCACGCCGGCAGCCTAGCACGACCTATTGACAGCCATCTATCCTTCGTGGCACCGTGTAGGCATCGACGGCATTCGATGCTTCATGGCACCGTGTGCGTATCGACGGCATTCGATGAATTCGGGAGGGACGCCGTGAACGAGCTTCGGGAGCAGGTTCGCGAGAAGTACGCCGAGCGGGCGGTGAAGATCGCGATGCGGGCCGAGGACACCAGCTGCTGCGGCGAGGACGGTGACCCGATCTGCGCTGACCGCTACGCGCCTGAGGAGCTCGCCTCGGTCGGCTTCGCGCCGACCGCGAGCCTCGGCTGCGGGAATCCGACCCTCCTCGCCGACCTCCACCCCGGCGAGACCGTCCTCGATCTCGGCTCCGGCGCCGGCCTCGACGTCCTGCTCTCGGCGAGGCGGGTGTCGCCGGGGGGCCGCGCCTACGGGGTGGACATGACCGACGAGATGCTCGCGCTCGCCCGCGCGAACCAGGCCAAGGCCGGCGTCGCCAACGCCACCTTCCTCAAGGGCACGATCGAGGCCGTCCCGCTCCCCGACGCCTCGGTGGACGTGATCATCTCGAACTGCGTCATCAACCTGGCGGCGGACAAGAGCGCCGTGCTCGAGGAGGCCTTCCGGCTGCTCCGTCCCGGCGGCCGCCTCGCGGTCTCCGACATGATCGCGCTCGAAGAGCTCGCGCCGGAGGCGAAGCGGAGCCTCGACCTCTGGGCCGGCTGCGTGGCCGGCACGATCTCCCGCGAGGCGTACCTGGCCGGGCTCCGCAGCGCGGGGTTCGGGAAGGTCGAGATCGAGGTCACGCGCGAGGTGACGCTCGAGGGGGTGAGCGGTCGGATCGCGAGCGCCTCCATCCGGGCGGTGCGAGCGCCTCCATCCGGGCGGTGCGACCGGCCTAGCCCCGCTCGGCCCGCCGCTCTCGCCCCTTCCGGCCCACCGCTTGCGCCCCGCTCGGCCCACCGCTTGCGCCCCGCTCGGCCCACCGCTTGCGCCCCGCTCGGCCCACCGCTTGCGCGTGGTGGAGCGGCGCGAAGGTCAGGGGCGCCGCTTCCTCGACTTGAGCCCGCCCGACTTCCAGGCGGTCGCGGCGACGCGCAGCTCGCGCGCGCCGGCTGCGAGCGAGGCGGCCCCGCCGCCGGCGCCGAGCATCGCGGCGAGCTCGGCGACGATCCCGTCCTCGTCGAGCGTCTCGGCGATCACGTGCGTTCGGCCGCGCGCGACCTCCTTGCGCACCCGGACGTGCCGGTCGGCGTACGCGGCGACCTGCGGCAGGTGGCTCACGCAGAGGACCTGGTGGTGGCGGGCGAGCGACCAGAGCTTGCGGCCGAGGACCTCGCCGAGACGCCCGCCGACGCCCGCGTCAACCTCGTCGAACACGAGCACCGGCGTGGCCTCGTGCGCGGCGAGGACGACCTCGAGCGCGAGCATGATCCGCGAGAGCTCGCCGCCCGACGCGCTCTGCTCGAGCGGCGCGGCCGGCTCGCCCGGATTCGGCGCGATGAGGAAGCGGACGCGGTCCGCACCGCTCGCGTCCGGCTCCTGCGCCTCGAGGGTCACGCGGAATCGGCAGTGGGGCAGCCCGAGATCGCCGAGCTCCGCCTCCACCGCGCCCGACAGCGCCGTCGCGGCCTTCGCCCGCGCGTCGTGCAGCGCGCTCGCCGCGTCCGCGAGCGCCGACCGCGCGGCGGCCTCCTCGGCGTCGAGCCGAGCGAGGCGCTCCTCGGCGGAGCGCAGCGCGGCGAGCTCGCCGGCCGCGCGCGCGCCGTACGCCGTCACCTCGGCGAGCGTGCCCCCGTACTTCCGGCGGAGCTCGCCGAGCAGCACGTCGCGCGCGTCGAGCGCCGCGAGCCGCTCCGGGTCGGCTTCCACCGACTCGGCGTAGCGGCGGAGCTCGGAGCCGAGATCCGCGGTCTCCTCCACCTGCGCCGCGACGCGCTCCGCGATCGCGGCGAGACGCGGGTCGAGCTCGGCCGCGGCCGCGAGCTCGCGCGCGGCCACCGCGAGACGGTCGTGCGCCGCCAGGCGCTCGCCGACGAGGAGATCGTGCGCCGACGCGGCCGCGCCGCGGAGGCGCTCCGCCGAACGCGCGACCGCGAGGTCGCGGCGCAGCTCGTCGTCCTCGCCCTCGCGGATGCGGGCGTCCTCGATCTCGCGGACCTCGTGCGCGAGGAGGTCGGCGCGCCGCGTGCGCTCGCGCGGATCGCCGCCCAGGGCGGCCCGCTCGCGCCGCAGCGCCGCGAGCACGCCCGCGCGCTCGGCCGTGCGGGCGCGATGCTCGCCGTGCGCGCCGTACGCGTCGAGCAGGTCGCGCTGCACGGCCGGTCGCGCCAGGCGCGACTGCTCGCCCTGGCCGTGGACGAGCGCGAGCGCGTCGCCGATCTCGGCGAGGAGCGAGAGCGGCACGCTCCGCCGGTTGACCCGCGCGGGCGCGCGACCCGCCGCGATCTCCCGTGAGAGGACGAGGACGTCCTCGCCGGCGTCGGCGAGGTCGCGCTCGCCGAGAAGCGCCGCGACCTCGTGACCGGCGATCGCCGCGAACGTGGCATCGACCCGCGCCTTCTCGGCGCCCTCGCGCACGAGCGCGCCGTCGACGCGGCCGCCGGTCGCGGCGAGGAGCGCGTCGACGAGCATCGACTTGCCGGCGCCGGTCTCGCCGGTGAGCACCGTGAGGCCCGCGCCCAGCTCGAGCTCGAGGGCCGAAACGAGAGCGAGGTCCTTGACCGCCAGCGCCGTCAGATGCGGTGCCATCGGTCAACGACCTCGCTCTCTCGATCCGTCGCCTCCGTCGTCGCGGAGCCGTGCGTCGCCGGAGGTAGCGCCGCGGTTACTTCGCTCCGGGCTTCTTCGCCGGGAGGACGGCGTCCTTGGCTTCCTTCGCGATGACGAACTTCAGGACGCGCTTCGCGGGGATCTGGATCTGCGCGCCGGTCGCGGGGTTCCGGCCGATGCGCGCCTTGCGGTCGCGGAGCACGAGCTTGCCCAGGCCCGGGACCTTGAACCCGTTGCGAGCTTCCTTGTGCGCGAGCTTCGCGAGCTCGTCGAGGAAGGCCGCGACCTCCTTCTTGTTGAGGCCCGTCTTCTCGGCCAACCGGGTCAGCGTTTCCGACTTCGTCAGCGTCGCCACCTGTGTCGATCCTCCTACTCGCCCGGTCTGGGCGTCCATCTCTTTGCGGCGCATTCTCACACTACTCGGCGCATCATTGCACCGTAGTGCCGCTCACGCTCGTGGACGACCCGCTCGACCGCCCGGCCTGGATCGCCGAGACGATCCGGCTGCTGGCCGACGACACCGACCGGGGGCGCCGCCGGCTCCTCCGGCGGGTCGAGGCGGCGACCGACGCCGAGCTGGCGGCCGGGTCGGCCGACGACTGGGGGCTCGGGCAGGTCGCCACCCACCTCCTGGTCGTCGAGCGCGCGGTGGCCCTCAT
>Ga0082335_1006005_pt1 | contig 16146 bp, 14 predicted proteins | sample Subgrocontami58m_FD_72375 | JGI IMG/M metagenome (GOLD analysis project Ga0082335, IMG submission 72375) | Subsurface groundwater microbial communities from S. Glens Falls, New York, USA - GMW37 contaminated, 5.8 m (SPADES assembly) (version 2) ... | reverse complement strand
TCAATGCGGAGACCGCGGAGGATTCTCAGATGTTGTTGGCGATCTGAGGGGTTCCCTCTGGCTTGAAGCTTGGGAAGTCAGGACCGGAACGGGCTTTGCGCTACATACTATTTCGGTCTTCTCAGCGTTGTCCGCGCCTCTGCGGTGAGAACTTGGTGCCGGTTTTGAACGTTAGTGGTTTCATTGTGACTAAAGTCCTGTCCAACTCTTTTCCTCGATGCTAGAATGACTTAAGATTATCGGAGGTAGGACTTTGAGCGTGTTCAATCTGGCCCAGGAGGAAGAATTCTCATCCGAGCACTTTGTGCCGAAGTTTCTTCAATCCTCAGACAAGCTGCGGATCATACTCATCTGCCTCGAAGCGGGGCAGGAGATACCGGGCCACACCGCACCGGAGGCCACCCTCCACGTGGTCAAGGGCAAGGGGACCATTACCGTGGGAGAGGAAGAGGTGCCTGTGCAGGCCGGGACTCTGGTGGTGGTGCCCTCTGGGGTCAGCCACGCTATCAAATGCCAGGAGAAGATGGCTCTCCTAGCTACCATAACCAGCGAGTAGGAGGCACGAAAGAAAATGGAAGGACTTATCACCAAGGACAGTATCGTCGAGCACGTTATCAAGACGTATCCCAAGACCCTGGGTCTTCTGGTGGGTAAGGGGGTCGATTGCTGCTGCGGCGCTTATAATACCCTGGAGAAAGGGGTGGCCGACGCGAATGCCGATCTGTCAGCCCTGTTAGAGGAACTGAATGCCCTGGCCAGCCAGCCTGATGCGGTGGCTGCGCCAAAGGGGAGGTGACAGTTGGCGGAAGAGGATAAGGGCAAGGGATCGGAATGTATCGTCTGCCACTGCGACAGCCAAGAGCGCCCGTTGATCCCCCTGCTGAGCAAGGGCGAGAACCAGTGGGTCTGTGTAGGTTGCCTGCCCATGCTCATCCACGGGGCACATTGATGTCTTGTGCTTGATAGTGCTTAATAGTGCCTAATTGTGCTTGGACATTATTATCACAAAACGCCGCTCTCCGTAGCGCGGGGGCTTGTCCCCCGCTCAGCCGTGCGGGGGACAAGCCCCCGCGCTACGTTTTGAGATAGTTTCTTGGTTGCCGGCCTTTTGATCGCGTGGAATCAAGCAAGCAGCGCGACATGGCCGCAAGCAACGAGGCACAACAAGGCACAATCAAGCACAACGAAGCACCAGGAGGCACTATAGAGCGCTACAAGGCACTAAGAGGAGGATAAAATGGGCCAGGAGCACCGGCTAGACGTCCGGCCCCTAAGTATTCCTGAGCGGTTCAAGGCGATTTTTGGTAAACTGGATGAAGTGCCCGCGGGTGACAGCCTCCTGCTCATAAACGATTTCGAGCCTGTTCCCCTCTTCGGCGAGCTCAGCCAGAGAGGCTGCACCTATGAGAGCCGCCAACTGGGGCCGTCCGAGTGGCACATCAAGATAAGCAAGAGCTCGTAACAGGAACAAGGAACAGGGAACGAGGAACGAGAGCGCCGGCAGGCCGGGGGGCGTCCCTCATCCCCTTTCGCGGACAAGAGGAGGAAAGCGCCGGCAGGCCGGGGGGTTTGGGGGGCGTCCCCCCATCCACTTTCGCAGACAAGAGGAGGAAAGAGCCGGCAGGCCGGGGGGTTTGGGGGGCGTTCCCCCATCCCCTTTCGCGGACAAGAGGAGGAAAGCGCCGGCAGGCCGGGGGGTTTGGGGGGCGTCCCCCGAATCCCCTTTCGCGGACAAGAGGAGGAAAGAGCCTAAGCCATGTTGGAAATAACCAAGGACACGCTTATTGGTGACATCATCAGCACCTATCCCTGGGCGGAGGGCATCATAGAGAAGTACTTCGGCCGCGGTTGCTTTACCTGTCCCGGCGTGAAGATGGAGAGCGTCGCCTTCGGAGCCATGATGCATCAGCAGGACCCGGAGGTCATCCTCAAGGAGCTTCACGAGGCTGCCGCCCGGGCGGGGTCGCCTCTATGACCCCAAGTGTCATTAACTTTATCCGGTCTGCCATGGTTTACCTGGTCATCGGCTCGACCATGGGCATCCTGATGGCCGTTTACCCTCAATGGTCTCCGCCCCTGCGCACCGCCCACGCCCACATAAACCTCCTGGGCTGGGTCTCCATGATGATCTTCGGGGTGGGCTACCATGTGCTGCCTCGCTTCCGGGGCAAGCAGCTCCATAGCGAGGGAATCGCTACCGCCCAGGTCATCATCATGAATATCGGACTCGTGGGCTTCGCTATCTTCATCACCCTCTTCAATCTCAACGGAGGCGACCTCTTCAAGGTCCTGGTGGCAGTCTTTGGGGCTATCGAGGCCGTTGGCCTCTACCTGTTTGCCTACAACATGTTGCGTACGATGTAGAAGGCATCCCAAGCGGTGTAGGGGCGCACAGATGCGCCCCTACCTAGCGCTCCTGCACCAGCACGTCCACCACGGCAGCCTGACTGCGCTCCTTGATGGCCTGCAAGGCCCGATCCAAGGCGGGCCTCAGGTCTTCCAGCCGTTCTACGGGGCCTTCCCCATGCAGGCCGAAGGACCTTGCCAATTGGGCATAATCTACAGCCGGTTCGGCCAGCCTGGTGCCGATCCCCCGGCGCTCCACGTCCCGCCCCCTGGCCCTGGCAACCTGCGCCTGGTGCTGCTCCGAGTTAAAGTAAGTGCGATTATTGAGCATCACTACCAGGAGAGGCAGGCGGTGGTGCGCGGCTGTCCAGAGGGCGCTGGGGGTCATCAGGAAATCGCCATCCGGCTGGAGGTCAACCACCAGCTTGTCCGAATGGCGGTGAGCCAGGGCGGCCCCCATGGCGGCGCCTAACCCATAGCCCAGTCCAGCCCCGCTGCTCCGGCCAATATATTGGCCCGGTTGCTTCAACTCCCAGAGACGGCGGGCCCAGCGGTCCCAGACATCGCTGGTCAGCACCCAGTCCTTTCCCTTGATGGCCTCTCCAACCTGGGCCACGAGCGCGCCCTGGGATATGGCCTGACCGCCGCCGGGGGACCTGGCCTGATCGCGCCACCGGGCTCTTCTGGCCGCATGCTCGCCATTTAGCCTCCCAAAGCGCTGCCGCATCTGTTCGGCATCCGTGCCCAGTTCCCGGCAGGCAGAGGCCAGTTGTGGGACAGCCAGGCCGGTGTCAGCGATCATGGGTATGTCAACCGCCTGCAGTTTCTGGTAGTCCGCCGCCCAGCTTCTGGTTATAAGCTCGTCCAGGGTTATGTGGATGATAGCCGGATTCCGCCCCACGCAGGTGGTGAAGGTCCGGGTGTGGGTGTCTACCGTTCCCAGGGCTCCGTACAGGTCTTGGACATCCAGGGCCAGCACGACATCGGCCTCGGCCAGGGCCTCGGCCTCGGCTCCGGTGACATCTAAGGGATGGGTCGAGGGGAAGTTGAAACGTCCGCCTCGGTCTATCACCGGCGCCGCCAGGGCCTCGGCCAGCTCGATCAGAGATCCAACGGCGCGCGGGTTTCGCCCGAGGTTATCCGCTACTATCACCGGGTTTTGGGCCCTGGACAGGAGCTCGGCGGCGCGCCGCAGGGCCTCCGGGTTAGGCGGAAGGGGGGGCGCGGGGGTGTGGCGGCCGATATCGGGGATCGGGACCTCTCCGGCTATTCCGCTCTCCTGCATCTCGGAATCGAAACAGAGATAGACCGGCCCGCACGGCTCGGTCACGGCAATGCGGTAGGCGCGGATGAACGAGTCGGGGACCGCGCCCATGCCGTACGGCTGGTCGTCCCACTTAACGAAGTCCCGGACGAGGTTCCCCTGTACCAGGGCAGTGTGGACCCAGTCTATCCACGGCCGGCGCCGGCTCGTGTCCATGGGGCCGGTCCCGCCCATGACGATCACAGGCACCCTGTCGCACCAGGCATTGAATATAGCCATGGTGGCGTGCTGCAAGCCGACGATATTGTGCGTAATGGCGGCCATGGGCCTACCGGTGACCTTGGAGTAGCCGTGGGAGATGGCTACGGAGACCTCCTCATGACAACACTCGATGACCTCGGGACACTGATTGCCGCCGTAATTGACGATGGAGTCGTGGATACCTCGGAAGGTGGCCCCCGGGTTGAAAGCGGCATACTCGATGTTGAAAGCCTTCATGAGGTCGACCACGATGTCCGATCCATACTCTGGTTTCCGCAGGCTATTACTCATTTTTCGTCACTCCCTGTTAAGTTCAGCTTCTCTGTGAATTCCAGTGGGGTGCGGCGCTCTCTATGCCCTGCGTTATGAGGCTTGAACCAACAGGCCGGTATGCTGGCTAGAAAGGCCGTTGCCCCGCTCCTCGCCGTGGGGGATGGGCCGTCCGCCGCTATCCGTAGTGGCCGACCATCCTGGGAGCGCCGAGCCCCAGCTCGGCAATCGTCCATCACGACATAGCAGACGGGGCCGCCGCGTGCTGCGGCAGCCCCGTCTGCCCTCGCCCGTTAGGGCCGAGCTGGGGCTCGGCGCTCCCAGACAAGACCTCTTTCACAGGCGGAGGTTCCCCAAAAGGATATGAGAGGCGGGCTCTCATAACGGCGGGAACAGTGTGTCCACCGCCGGCCTGGTCTCTATACCCCCGTCCAACAAGAGGTAATTCAGGAAGGCCTCCACCGTTCGTCTTTCGCTGGGTCCCAGCCCACAGGCGAAGGGGTCTTCCCCTCCCAGAATAGGTCTGTCCACCTCCCACGTCTCTTTGTCCCATAGTTGGAGCTTTCCACCGGCCACATACTGGCCGGTCAGGGACGCGGCCTTCTTAAAGGCATCGAAGAGGCTCCGCGGGACCCACGGGTGTTGCTTGACGATGCGCTCGTTGACAACGAGCGTATGGATCGTAGGGAAGATGCTGGTCCGGCGGTAATACTCGGCCTCGATCTCGGGGAAGTTAGGAAACAGACGGGAGACCCCGGGCCGCGTAATATTTCTCGGCGCCACGCCGCCATCAAGCTCCCCCTGCTCAATCTTTTTGGATAAGAGATCTATGAGGTCAACGCCCGGCCCCGGCGACGGCATCAGCTCGATGGAGGCGCCCAATCGCCTGGCGCCCTCCGCGCCTTTATCAACGAACGTATACCAGAGGATGTCTTGTGGCTTGAGGCCGTGCTCTTCGTGCAGCAAGCCTCTGACCCAGGTCATGGTCGAGGCCGTGTAGGCGTGAAGCCCTATCCGCTTCCCTTTCAAGCCGGCCGGGGCCTTGATGCCTGCCTCGTCACGGATGTAGATGCTGCGGTGGCGGAACGAACGGAAGGGAAAGACCGGGATGCCCACGAGCGTCGCCTCCCCCAACTTGTTCTGGGTGAAGAAAGACATGGAGAGCTCCCCGCCATCCAGGTCACCTTTGAGGATCTTGTCGAACATCACCAGCACGCTCGGCTCGGGGAAATCGGTGAGGCAGGTGAGCTTGATTCCTTCCGGTTTCACTGTGCCGTCAAGGAGGGCACTCACAGACGTATGCTTGCCGAGGCCGAAGGTAATGGGCACCTGCTGGACGGTAGACATCGCCAAACCTCCTAAGCTTCTCCAGGAAGCCGCTGGTATTTAGAATCTAACCTTTGGGTCCCTCTATCGCCCGGAGGACGGCCTCCGGCAATGCGGGCAGGATCTTGAGGCGCCGGCCCGTGGCTTCCCCTATGGCGTTGATGATAGCGGGGGCAGTTGGCCCCACCGTTCCCTCCCCCGCCTCCTTGGCGCCGTAGGGACCCACCGGGTCGGGCTCCTCGGTGAAGACCACCTCCACCGCGGGCATCTCCAGGGCCGTAGGCACCTTGTAGTCTGTGAACGATGGGTTAAGGTTAACGCCCCCCTTCTCGGTGATTACCTCACTCACGGCGAAACCCAGCCCCATGTGTACCGATCCCTCCAACTGGCCTTCCACCAGCATGGGGTTCAGGGCCAGCCCGCAGTCGTGCGTGCAGACGATGCTGGCGACCTCTACCTGTCCCGTCTCCGGGTCCACCGTGACATCGGCCATCTGGGACCCAAAGCTAAAGGTGGGCGAGCCTCTGGCTTTGGTGTTAAATGTGCCCTGCCCGGTGACCGGCGCACCGCCTTGGGCTAACTGGCAGGCAATGATCGCCTGGGAAAGGGGCAGGCCCTGGTCTGGGCTTCCCTTGACGAAGATCATCTCCTCCGCCATTTCCAGGTCGGCCGCGTTGGCCTCGAGCTTCTGGGCGGCCGCCTCTTTGAGCTGCCGGCCGACCTCAGCGGCGGCCCTCAGGGCGGCGTTCCCCGCCATGGTGGTAACCCGGCTGGAGTAACTGCCCTGGTCCAGCGGGGTCAGAGCTGTGTCGGCCGCCACGATACGTACCCTCTCCAGAGACACCCCCAGCTCCTGCGCCACTATCTGAGACAGGATGGTGTCAGTGCCCTGGCCGATGTCTGCGGCGCCCGTAAAAAGGGTGAAGAACCCGTCCTCGTGTGCCACCAGCCTGGCCGCGGAATAGGCTTCGTTCCCCGGGCGCACCCGGTGGGAGGCCCCGGACCCGAAGCCGGCGCAGCCAATTCCTTTGCCCCGGGGCCGCCCGATAGGAGCATCACTTCCTGAAGCATCGCCGGTTATGGCGTCCAGGCCCTTGGTGAAGGCGCAGCTTACGATGCGAAAGCCGTTAAGGGTCACGTCTCCCGTGTGCAGGGAGTTCCGGCGGCGTATCTCCACCGGGTCCAGGCCCAGGTCTTGGGCCAGGAGGTCCATCTGCACGTCCTGGGCGAAGTGGGCCTGAGGCGACATATAGCCCCGCATAGCGCCGCCCGGGGCCTTGTTGGTATAGACCCGGTATCCCTCGTAGCGTAGCCCCTTTTGAACGGCATAGGGTGTGAAGAGACGCATCTGGAAAAGGAAGAGGGCAACGGCCCCGCTCATGCAGTAGGCCCCGCCGTCCAGGATCGTGCGGCACTGCTTCGCCAGGATGAGGCCGTCCCGGTCCACGCCGGTCTTGATCCGGACGATGGCCGGATGCCGGCGGCGGCTTACCAGGAACTCCTCTTCCCGGTTATACACAATGTGGACCGGGCGCTCCGCCTTCATGGCCAGGAGCGCCGCGCAGAATTCCAGGCTATCCGTCCCATCGGACTTCGCCCCGAAGGCTCCGCCCGTTGGAGGCTTGATCACGCGCACCCTGCTCCGAGGCACCTGCAGCATCTTGGCCAGGTCTTCCTGCGCGTAGAAGGGGGTCTGGGTCGAGGACCAGACGGTGAATCCCCCGGCGGGGTCGTACCGGCCAATGGCAACATGGGGCTCCAAAGGGGCATGGGCCTGGGCTGGGGTAGTGAAGGTGTCCTCCCGCACGTGGAAGGCGAGCCGGAAGCCTTCGTCCACTTCGCCCAGGTCAGAGACCACCTTATGGCCGATGTTGTTCTCCGCGTGGTCATGGATTCTGGGAGCGCCGGGCTCCATGGCCGCCTGGGGATCGTAAACGGCGGGCAGCTCCTCCATCTCGACCCGAATAAGCTGCAAGGCCTCCTCTGCGGTCTCTTCATCAACGGCCGCCACCGCGGCGATATCATCGCCAATGTACCGGACTTTGTCCATGGCCAGGGCCGGCTTGTCCATGAACCCCGCGGCAAAGCCGTGCTTGATGCCAAAGGTATCCTTTCCAGTGATAACGGCCTTGACCCCCGGCAATCTGGAGGCCCTTGATGTATCAAGATGGACGATCCTGGCATGAGGCAGGGTGCTGCGCAGGATGCGGCCCTGCAGCATGCCTGGCAGCTTCATGTCGACGGTGTAGCAGCACTGGCCGGTGGCCTTCTGCTTGCTATCTGTTCGGGGGAGCGGCCGGCCGACGACGGGTGACGAGACCATTGCAGGGATCCTCCAGGTAAGGACATATCATTCTGGGCGCTGAGCAGGGGACGAGCCCCTGCGCTACGTCATAAGCGCCATGTTGCGGCGGGCGCTGAGCAGGGGACAAGCCCTGCACTACGTTACGTTCCCCCGCCAGCGGCTCTTGCCAGCGATGTCGACTTTCGACCCTCGACTCTGCGCATCAGGTCCCTGGCCCGGCCCGAAAGATCAGGGACTTGATGACCACCGGCACCGCCTCCACCGGCGTGATCTCCTCGCCGATGTCTATGAAGTCGAAGTCCTGAAGCCGGATCCCATCGATGGAGATGATGGGCTGGTCGGGGCCCAGCTCTTCGGCCAGCAGCCGCCCTACCAGTTTGGCTATGTCGGCGTCGAATACCAGCACCAGGGGAAGCCGCTGCCGCAGGCTCTTCTTCATGCTGGAGATAATCCCCTTGGTCAAGGCCCGCAGTAGTGGATAGGCCGGCCCGTGGGGCCAGAGAATGGCCAGGGCCACCCGTCCAGACCCCTCTTCCAGATCATAACGCCGGAGCGATGCCTGGATAGCCCGGGCCACCGTGGCCGCACCGATGCGCCGTCCGGTTATCTGAGGGGCCAGCACCTGCAGGTTGTGCAGGGGGAGGAGTCCCTGCTGGGAGAGGAAGATGGTGTTGCCGCTAACTTGAACCGTATACTGGGAGGCCCCGATAACCGTGGCCCGGATGCGCTGGAGGGGCCACTCCAGGACGGCGTTCCCGTGGCCTTCGTTGGCCCAGGCTCGGATGTTCCTGCCCAGGAGGCGGCCCAGGTCCCCGTAGTCGCTCTCCTCGAAGTCGTAGATGTATTCGGATACCCCGCCGGAGAAGAGGACGCTGTCCACCGGGCCCGCATAGCTGAGCGGCGGGGTTATCATCAGGCTCTGCGCCAGGGGCGAGAGCGGGCGCCGCTCCAGTACCTCGAAGAGACAGTCCGCCAGGAGCAGGGCCAGGCTCGCCCGGTCCTTCGGAGGCAACGGATCCCCTTCCTCCAGCTTTAATCCCAACGCCCCGGCCACCAGCCGGCCCACGTCTTCGAGCCGGCAGATCCGGCCCTGGCCGTCCAGGGCCACCAGGCGAGCGCCTATGTTGATGGCGGCGGTGTCTATGATTTGCCCATCCTTCACGATGGCCACCTTGGCCGTGCCCCCGCCAACATCCACGTTCATCACCGTGGGCGACAGTCCGTCCTGCACGGACCGGCTCAGTGCCCCGGACCCGCTGGCCGCCATGATGGCCTCCAGGTTGGGGCCGGCAGTGGCGCAGACGAACTTGCCGCCCTCCTGGGCAAACAGGGAGACGATGGCCTCGGCATTCTCTTTCTTGGCGGCCTCTCCGGTGACGATGACCGCCCCGGTGTCCACATCGTCCCGCCCCATCCCGGCCTCCCGGTAGGCTCCGGCAATGAACTGGGAGAGCCTCTGGGTGTCAATGGTGGTCCTATCCAGGTAAGGCGTCAGGAGGACCGGAGACTCGTAGTCCACGGCCCGGTTGACCACCACGAACCGGCTGGACAGGGAAAGCCCCATGCGGCGCAGGGTCAGGCTGGAGAACATGAGATGGGAAGTGGAGGAACCAATGTCAATTCCCACGCTGTGGAGCAGGAGCACATCCTTGGCCCACATGGGGTGCTCCTGTTCCGAGTATTCCTCTTCTCCCTCCTCGGGACCGAAGTACTCGTCGTGCAAGGTCTAGTTCCTTTCGCTAGTACCGGACCGTCGCCAGTACCGGACCGCAGAGGTTTTGGAAGATGTCATTCTGAGCGCTCATCCTCCATGTCATTCTGAGCGCTCCTCACCCATGTCATTCTGAGCGATAGCGAAGAATCTCAGCGCTGCCATGAGAACCGGTATCTTTGGAAGCAACGAGATTCTTCGCCTCCGCTTGCCTGATACTCAAAGAAGCGTGATTCACCACGACGCTCCGGCTCAGAATGACATGGATCGTATCCGCTGTGGCCAAACACTAGCAACTGCGGAACGAGGAATTTGGGTGGACACTCTCCAAACTCCCCGCCCAGGTTCTAGTCTACTTCCTTTCGAAGAAAGCGGCCATCTTGGACTCCACGGACCTCTTGGCCAACTCGGCCTCGAACATGCGCCTTATCTCCGGGTCCTCATCGGGGTATTCGATCTGGTTGCCGCCTGCCTTCAGGCTCTGGTCGATCCCGCCGATGGCCAGGCTGCCGCCCGCGAGGAACTTCCGGCTGCCCCATCGCAGGGCCATATAGCGGGCGGGCGCTCCTCCCACGTTGAAGTGCTGGTGGAACCACATATCCGGCGGCACAAACATGCTTCCTGCATGCCAATCGACGCGGATCTTGGGCTGCCCCTCTTTCCAGAGCAAGGAGTAGCCCTCGCCGCTGATCAGGATAACATGGGCGCCGGGTCCGTGGCGATGCCCCTTCTTGTAGGTGCCTACCGGAAACTCGGAGATATGAGCGGCCATGGTGTTGTTGGCCAGCTCGAACATGACATTGGTGCCTCCGGCCCCCCGCTCCTTCCACTCTGTTAGCTTGAAGGACGGCACGTCCGGGATGAAGTTGCTCTCCCAAACCCGTCCCGGGTGGGTCTTACCTTCAGCGGAAAAGTACCCGTCCTCTCCGGCGTAGCGGTCTTTGAAGACGAAGGGGTTATTGAAGATGAAGTCCTTATTGTGGAACAGGTCGATCATGGTCGGGGCGCTGGTCACGGCCAGGAAGCGCGCCGGCTTATCTCCCTGTCCGTTGAAGTGCTGTCTCCAGACATTGAGGGGAGGAGAGAAGAGACTGCCTGCCTGCCATTCGAAGGTCTGCTTGGGTCCTCCCTCATTCCAGATGGTGGTAGCCCCCCTTCCGCTCAGGATATAGACCAGTTCCTCAAAGAGATACTTCTCCGGGTTGAGGCTCCCACCCGGCGGTATCTCCGCTACGTAGGCGTCATTGGTCCCGCCGGTCCCCTCCAGGTTGATACAGGCCCCCTTGCCCCCCTTTCTCGTCCAGGGGACTACCTCTACATCCTTCAAGTCGGCGACATAGAAGCCTCTGATTATTGGGAGTCCGTCTTCCTCTTGCCACTTGGCATAGGACGTCTGCTGGCCGAATCCCGTCTCTAGTGTTCCTGAATCGGGCACCGGACACCTCCTGACGTTGGTCTATCGGGGTCTTCCGCCCGCTAGTATAGTCAGAACGGGGAGAATTGGCAAGCTGCCGAGTTCCGTTTGCAGTCGCACCCTTTGCGAGTTTCGCAAGTGGTAGCAAATCTGATTGCCAGGGCCTCGGTGGACCGTAGGTGGCGGTTTGGTACATGCACCCTCCCCTTGACAGTAGGAACCGACTGTGTGAGGGTTATGATGTAGTCACAATTGCGCAATTTGTGCAACGGCGGAGGAGGTGGCAAAGCCATGGAAAAGACCGTTGGCTGCCACGTAATCAAGTTATGTGCCAGTTTCAAACCCACCACAAGGGCGCGCGACCAATTTGGAACAATCTAATATCTTCGCGTGTACCTTGACATGCCGTCAAGTATAGCGTACAGTTTAGTTGGTGAACTAGACAGCGCTTAGCTAACGGAGGGACGATGGCGCTTCCAAATTATGATTACGTCGTGTTTACGAGAGCCCCAGTTAGTCTTGCCCTCGGGCAGGTAAAGTTCCCAATCTTGCCTAGGTTCGGCGAGGCTGGCTTCATCGCTGAGTTTCAGGAAGCCATACGTTCAGAGTATCCACGAGTATCACGTGAACGTCAAATAGCTTTGCAACTTTCTATGGAAGAAGTCAAACAGGAAATTGGCGGTATGTTATGGCGGTTTGCCGACCGGAGTAATCGACTGTCGGTGGTGGTAGGGGAGAACGCCATAACGATTGAAGCACGAGGGTATTCCTCGATCGAGGACTTCCTCTCGCGTTTTCAGCGCATCTTGAGTGTGGCGAGTCAAACCATGAGAGTCTCCGAGCGCACACGCTTGGGTTTGCGTTACATCAATGAGCTGAGGCATCCTGATGCAAAGAGATTCGCAGATTGGAGGAGATTACTGAACCCACAATTCGTCGATTTCAAGGTGTCTGATCTGCTTGCTGGAGATGTGGAACGCACTTTGGCGGAGATGCAAGTTCGTTGTACTGACGGAACGTTGACGGTACGTCATGGTCTCTTGACTGGCACTGCAATAAGACCGTTCACGCAATCTCCTCAAACGAATGAGCCTTTCTATTTGATTGACCTAGACTACTATGATACGACAGAGGAGGAGCTAGACATTCACGCAACGATAGCTCAAATGCGCAAGTACAACGGCGATTTGTATCGCTTTTTCAGGTGGACCCTCAGCGACGAGTTATTTCGATATATGGAGCCCAAGAATGCCACTTAACATCCAGGATTCGGTCCGACCAACTGGTGGTGAGGTTGTCGTGAACCCTGATAACGAAGCTACGAGGGCCCCCCAGTGGGTTCTAGCGATTATTGGGGCGGGAGGTCTTTTCTTTGCACCTCGAACAGGAGACGACGCATCAGCCGGGCGGAGCAGCTTATGTTCGCTTGCTCACGGGGAGAAACACAATGTCCACCCGAGGCTTTGTGAAATCCTTGAGTCGGCCCGTAGCATGACAGCGTCTGGGTATCTTGTTGCGCAGAACATTAGAACTTTCTTCACTCCAGACATATCATTTGGCGAAAGAGCCACGGACTACCACGAGAGGATTTACTGGAAGGACTGGCCGGTCCTAGAGATTTCACGCATTGACTCCGTATCTTCAGTACCGGAAACAACTGAGGCTATTGCCTCACCGAGGAAGCACTCCGAAGAAGCCAGACGACTTCGGGAAGTATCGGGGCTTGAAGTAGAACGCCTGGCGAAGATATTTGGAGTTTCTCGTACTTCATACTACAATTGGACTACCTCGTCTACACCTCGCGGACCACGCCGCGGCCATCTTCTTGAAGTACTTCCTCTCGTAGAAGAAGTGTCACAGAGACTTCGTGACCCGAGCACCGTGTCAAACTGGCTCCTGACCCCGGTTTCACCGAATGGGAAGAAACCAATAGATTACTTGGAGACCAGGCAATATGAGCTTTTTCGCGGCTTCGTGCTCCGTTTGCCAAGTGAATTTAGGAGAATCCAACCACTTGGTGCGCTGAAGCCTGTGAGTCGTGAATACTCGCGGGAAGAGTTCGACGAAGTTCTTAGGGCCTTGAGCCCCAGGCCCTGGCGCGACGAGGAGCTTCAATCCCCCAACGACAAGGCGGGTGCGGCCCTGGTCGACCCGGCAGCCAGCGACGATCATTGAGACTATCGGCGAATATTGGTGCAATGGACATAGGGCAGCAACTGATCACGCTTGGATGGAGCCAGAGTTGCCTGGTCCCTACAACTTCCTTACAGAAGGAGTCGATCGTTCTGCCTGCCAATCAGAGTGCCGAACTTGAGGGTTCGTTTCCCCTCGGTGAAATTGGCGATAGCGAATACTTGATCGTGATCTCGCAGGATTGTGATATCGGGAAGCCAGTTCCAAGTGAACCATATGTTGAGGCTCTACCCGCTTTTTGGACGTCCGATAGAAACATTATCAGTAATGCCAATCGAAATGCCATTCGCTATTTCCTTTTGCGTCGGCGCACACTGGAAGGCGAGGGGGAAGAGGGCTTGGTTGCTGATGCGGCTATACATCTATATCTCAAGAAAGCACATCTGTTGGGTGTCACCCCGGAGACCTGCTTTAGCGAGAACGATGCCGATGCTCTTCCCACGTTCCGGGTGTGGCTCACCGTGCGCTATAATCGGCCAGCTATCCCAGGTCACCTGGTTACAGCTCTTCAAAAACCAGTTGTAGACGCAATCAAGAGGCTAGACCCTTCAGAACAGGTAAGAGTTATTCTAGATCGCATTCGCGAAGTGCGCTACGTCGCGCACAGCGACACCGTTCCGTACAGGATTGAGCTAATCCTGATGCGGGAAGAGGGGACCGGGTCGCATTCAGTAAGCCCAGAAGACGTTAGTTGTCTGGCAAGCTGGATTGCAGATATGCTAAAGAACACTGGACGCGCAGAGCTGACAGACTGCGATATTTATGATACGTCGAACATCAGCGTCCGCGACTATATGTTCGCAATACAGCTGCCCTTGGATCAGTATACGTTGTCAGAGGTTACCAGAACCAGAAAACCATCTGAATCGACAACTCGATAGCGAGCATTCATATCAAACACCAAGCCATAGCCGGCAACCGAATTTCTGGCTGGCCCGTGCACCTGCCCCAAAGATGCTGCGCAACTGAACGAGGAACGTCACGACCTTCGGGCAGCCGCCAAGACGTCAAATCCGCAGATCATCCAGAAACTCCGAGGCTGGAGCCACACTGGTGACAAGAAGATAGTCGCGCGCCCGCGTGCACGCGACGTAGAGCAGGTGGCGTTCGGTGTCGTACACCTCCTGCAGGTCCGCCTCGTCGCCGACCGTCTCGATTCGTTCCTGCAGGGGGATGATTTCGTCGTCACAGGCCATCACGACCACCGCGCGGAACTCCAGGCCTTTGGCCAGGTGCATGGTGCTGATACAGACATGGCCGGTAATCGTCTCGACGTTCTCGTCAAGGATCTTGAAGGGGACTCCTGCCTGCTTCACGGCTGCGGAGGCCCGATCCAGCTCCGTCTCAGACCGGACAAAGACCCCGAACTCGTGGGGTGAGACGCCTTCCTTCGCTCGTTCTGAAATCCAACCGGCCACCCGTGCGGTCTCTTCCGCCTGACTGCCAAGAACCCGGATGTCCGGCGCCGGCCCGTTGAAGACCGAGACGGTGTGACGGCGCTCCTCCTTGTTGCCGTCGGCATCGGACACTTCAGGACCCAGCAACCGGTCCGCCTGCATGCGGATTTGATGCGACGTCCGGTAGTTGACTCTCAGCGTTCGGGACCGTCCGCGAATATCCACGCCCAGGGCCAGCCAGGAAAAGGGCTGCTGGAAGATACGTTGCCCGAGATCGCCGGCGAAGAAGAGTGCGTCATGGCGGTGCCGGCCGAGTGCGGCGAAGAATCGCAACTGGGCCACGCTGATGTCCTGTGCTTCATCCGCCACGACGAAGTCGAAGGGCGGATTACCAGTTTTGGCAATGGCCTCCGCCAGTTTGGTAAACATGCCCGAGATCGTCATCATGTTCCGGGACAGAAGGGCCGAACGCACCCGCTCAAAGATCGACCACAAGACGGCGCGCTGCGGCTCCGGGAGCCTGGTCTTTCGGCCCAGCCGCACGACGTCGCGATACGACTCCCAGGTTCCAAGCTGCCACGCATCCACGACCTGCTCCCATTCCGTGAGCAAAAAGGGCGCGCTGAACTTGTGATTGCCAACCTCTTTGGATGCCGCTATCAGCAATCCCGAAATGAGGTCGCGCGGCGCAAGGTTTGGCGGCCCAAAGTGGGACCTGTAAAGCCGGGCTCCAATGGCGTTGAGCGAGTGCACTTCCAGTCGTTCCGCCAAACGGGGTTCGTTGCTGATCAGGTGCCTGAGTTTCGTTCGGAGCGCGTTGGCCAGGGCGTCGGAAAAGGTCGTGAGCAAGACTCTCGCATCAGGGTTAGCGCGGGTTAGAAAGACCGCCCGATGTAGAGCGACGATGGTCTTTCCAGTGCCGGCTGAACCGGAGACCCTGGCCGGCCCGCTGTATTCCCGCTCAACCCATTGCCGCTGTTCCGGGTGGAGGAAGACCGTCCACTTCTCCCAAGGATATTCGAGGGCGCGTTGCAGTTCCTCCATGTTGTTCATGGTGCGGAACCGGCGCTGGGCGTCAGGGTGAGCAAACGGGTCTAACGACACTAGACCAACCGCGATGAGTTGAGCGGATCGTGGTTTTCCGCCGGTCGCCAGCTCCAACAGCGCCTCTGCGGCCTCACCTGGCAAATGGTCGGCCAGCTCCAGCAGGGTGTTTTCGTCAGCTTTGCGTACATCTGCTAACCACTCAACTGGCACGCCGTAGCTCAACAGCTCATCATCAGTCAGCCTCGAAAAGAGCGGAGGTTTCGGCGGGGCGGGTTGTTCGACCTCCACATACCTGGGCACGATGATTTCCTTGACTGACTCGCGTACCTCAACTATCTGGGCAGCGCCCGTCTTCGGGTGCATTTCCAGCTTCCGGCACTCGGCCCAGGCGTAGGCCCGGTCATGATGGTCCACGTAGCACAACAGGAGCGAGCCCTCTGTCTTGTGGACGATCAGGCGGATGTCGTCGCTGACGCGCACCGACCAGAAGTTCTTGTCCCTCTGCTTCTCAAGTTTGTGGAAGCTCATTCCGGGACCGGACGGGTTGAGCTGCAAGTCGAAGGCGGTCGTCTTGGCGGCCTTCTGCTCCTCGCCGGTCAGTCTGGCGAGACT
>Ga0082335_1006004_pt1 | contig 16147 bp, 11 predicted proteins | sample Subgrocontami58m_FD_72375 | JGI IMG/M metagenome (GOLD analysis project Ga0082335, IMG submission 72375) | Subsurface groundwater microbial communities from S. Glens Falls, New York, USA - GMW37 contaminated, 5.8 m (SPADES assembly) (version 2) ... | reverse complement strand
CTTGCCGCCGCCGGCATCGCGACCCGCCCGCCCGCCGGCATGGCCGGACGGCTGAGCGCCGGTTGACCGGTCTGCATCGGGCGGCTCATGTCGAGCGACAGATAGTTCGGCGTCGGCTGCTGTGCCGCCATCGCGGCGATACCGGTGGCGACCACCGAGACCCGCATCCGGCCCTGCATCGTGGCATCGAAGGTCGAGCCGAAGATGATGTTGGCGTCGGCGTCGACTTCCTCGCGGATGCGATTGGCCGCCTCGTCGACTTCATGCAGCGTCATGTCGAGGCCGCCGGTGATGTTGATGAGAACGCCTTGGGCGCCCTTCATCGAGTGGTCTTCCAGCAGAGGGTTGGAGATGGCCGATTCGGCCGCGACGCGGCTGCGATCCGGGCCCTCGGCCTCGCCGGTGCCCATCATCGCCTTGCCCATCTCGCCCATCACGGTGCGGATATCGGCGAAGTCGAGGTTGATCAGGCCCGGCATGACCATGAGATCGGTGACGCCGCGCACGCCCATGTGCAGCACGTCGTCGGCCATCTTGAAGGCGTCGGCGAAGGTCGTCTTCTCGTTGGCAATCTTGAACAGGTTCTGGTTGGGAATGACGATCAGCGTGTCGACCACCTTCTCCAGTTCCAGGATACCCTGTTCCGCCGACTGCATGCGGCGGCGGCCCTCGAAATGGAACGGCTTGGTGACGACGCCGATGGTGAGGATGCCCTGCTCGCGCGCGGCTGCGGCGATCACGGGAGCGGCGCCTGTGCCGGTGCCGCCGCCCATGCCGGCGGTCACGAACACCATGTTGGCGCCATCGAGAAGCTGCAGGATCTCCGGCAGGGCTTCCTCGGCCGCCTGACGGCCGACTTCCGGCCGGGCGCCCGCGCCCAGGCCCTGGGTGATCGTGATGCCGAGCTGCACCCGCCGGTCGGCGAGCGACTGGCCAAGTGCCTGCGCGTCCGTGTTGGCGACGATGAACTCCACGCCTTCCAGCGCGGCGCTGATCATGTTGTTCACGGCATTGCCGCCCGCGCCGCCGACACCCACGACGGTGATACGCGGCTTAATCTCTGACTCCTTTTGGGGGAGGCTGAGGTTGATTGTCATTCGGTTTCTCCACGCAAACGAGGGGGGTATCTGCTCGGAGTAGCGACGCGGACCCTTTTTGGTTAAAGACCCTTCCTCGCCACCGGCTTTTTCTTATCGTTGTCTACAGCCTGTAGGAACTTTTACGTCCCACACAACATATTGCCTAAAAGTTATCTCTAATCCAACTGCCAATGCGGCCGATGCGACTCGCCTGGGCTTCCGTCGACGCCGGCTGCGCCTGCGCCGTCGCGTGATGGTGGAGAGCGAACGACAACAATCCCGCGGCGGCGGAAAATGCAGGCCCGCCGGTGGAATCCGCCAATCCCGCAAGGCGCAGCGGCGCGCCGGTCCGGACCTTCTTGTTGAGAATCGCCGCGGCCACCTCGGGAACGCCGTCGAGCTGGCAGCCGCCACCCACCAGAACGGCCCGTCCGCCGGCCAACTTATCCACACCGCTGGCCTCGAGTCGGCTGCGCACGAGCTCGAACGTCTCCTCGATGCGCGGGCGAATGATGCCGACCAGGATCGACCGCGGAATGTGGTTGGGCCGGGTGCGCTCCTCCTCGCCGATCAGCGGCACGTCGATGATGTCGTACTCGTCGTTGGGCTTGGCGACGGCGCGGCCGATCTGTGTCTTCATCCGCTCGGCATGGGCAAGCGGCGTCGACAGGCCGCGGGCGATGTCGCGGGTCACGTGGTCGCCACCGACCGGGATCGAATCGACGTGAACGAGGTGACCCTCGTAGAAGACGGCGATCGACGTGGTGCCCGCGCCCATGTCGATCAGCGTGACGCCGAGGTCGCGCTCGTCGGACACCAGGGAGCTCAGCCCCGCGGCGTGGCTCGCCACGACCCGCTCGGCGATTTCAAGATGGGCGCGACGCACGCAGACCTGCAGGTTGCGCATCGCGCCGCTCGCCGCCGTGACGAGATGGACGTCGACGCCCAGCCGCTCGCCGAACATGCCGCGCGCATCCCGGACGGGGGTGCCGTCGACCGTGTAGCCGATCGCGGCGGAATGGATGATATCCCGGTCCGCCGTCTCGGCCGGAAGCTGGATATGGTGCTGCACGCGGCGCACATCGCGCTCGCCGATCTCGTGATGGCCGATCGCCACCTCGAGGCTCTGGTTGTGCGAGGCGGCCGAACCGCCGCTTACGCCCACGATCACCTCACGGACGTGCTCGCCGCACATCTCCTCCGCCGTCGATACCGCCGAGGAGATCGCGCGGGTCGCGGCCTCCATGTCGACGATGTTGCCGGTGCGCATGCCCAGGGCGGGCTGATGGCCGATGCCGACCACCCGAAGCCCCTGCCCATCGACACGCGCCACGAAACAAACGACCTTGTTGGTTCCAATGTCGAGCGCCGCAATAACGCCGTTTCTTGCCTTCGCCACGATGTCCCCCGTCTCTACGCGTACACTTTAGGTTTCATTCGAGGTCACGCCGGCCCCGGCGCCGCATCGGCGCCCGGACCGCGTTTCCTGAGATAGAGCTTGTCCGGCAACCGGAGATCGACAACACCATACTCGCGCGACAGCAGCTTGTGCTGGCCGTCGAGCTTGGCGAGCTGCTGGAGGGCTGCGACCGCATCCTCCTCGGGCAGCCAGATTTCCACGCCGTTGCTCAGAACCAGGTTCCAGCGCCGCTCGCCGACCCACACGGCGGCGCGCAGCTGGCGGGCGACCGCCGGCTCGTAGGCAAGCAGCAGCAGCAGCTCGCCGACATGCTCGGGCGCGCCCGGCCCGCCCAGCAGCAGCAGCGACTCGGCGCCGGGCGGCATGCGGCTCGCCTTCACGGTGCGGCCATTGCGGTCGATCAGCGTGTATTCCGCGCCGTTCTGCCAAAGGGCGACAGCGCGACGCTCGCGCAGGGTCACGTAGAGCGTGTCCGGCAGGCGCCGCTCGACGGTGGCGCTCGCCACCCAGTCGATGGCCTCGAGGCGCTGGCGGGAGGCCTGCAGATCGACACCCAGCAGCGAATCGCCCGGCTTGACGTTGAGGGCAGCCAGAATGGCACTGCGCTCGACATAGTCGCGACCCTCGACGGTGACATCGGCAAGCTTGAACGGCGTGATTGCGCCCACGACGCTGTGTGTGACCGCGTCGATGCGAGACTGGACCTCGACCAGCCAACCCTCGTGCCAGGCCCACCAGCCGCCGCCCCCACCGCAGCCGAGGAGAAAGACGGCGATGCCGAGCAGGATCGGTTGGCGCCACAGCGGCCGGCCGGTCTTGCGCATCGGACCGCGCTTCTTGCGGCGGTCGTAGTCGCGCCGGTTGGCCGTGGTCTTGCCCGCCGTCTTGGCCGTCGTCCTGCGAGGTGCCGCGCTCATGACGGAAGCCTCGCGTGATCGATCATCCAGGTCATGAGCTCGGACCACGAGATGCCGGCCCATTTCGCCTGCTCCGGCGCGAGCGACAGCGGCGTCATGCCAGGCTGCGTGTTGAGTTCGAGGATGACGAGCCCCGACGTGCCGGGCTTCGAATCGTCCCAGCGGAAGTCCGCGCGACTGAGGCCATTGCAGCCGAGCTCCTGATACGCCGCGAGCGCCCACTGCTTCGCCGCCTCATAGACGTCGGCCGGTATCGGCGCCGGCACGAGATGCTCGGTAATGCCGTCGGTGTATTTGGCTTCGTAGTCGTAGAAGCGGGTGCGCGGCCGGAGTTCGGTCACCGCGATGGGCTTGTCGCCCATCACCGCGACCGTGAGCTCTCGGCCCGGCACGAACTTCTCGACCAGCACGCGCTCGCCGAACGCGGCCTCGGCGGCCTCGACGGCCGCAAGATTGTCGCCGTCGCGCACGATATGGACGCCGATGCTGGAGCCCTGATCGATCGGCTTCACGACATACGGCCGCGGCATCGGATCACCCGTGGCGAGCGACCGGCGCTCGATCACGCGGCCATCAGCAACGCGCAAGCCAAGCGACGCGAAGACATGCCGTGCCAGCGGCTTGTCCATGGCGATCGCCGAGGCGAGTACGCCGGAGTGCGTATAGGGCACGGCCATGATTTCGAGCACGCCCTGGATGCAGCCATCCTCGCCGTAGCGCCCATGCAGGGCGTTGAACACGACGTCGGGGCCGCCGCCGCCCGCGGGCCGCAGAAAATCAACCAGTGCCCGCAGGTCGCGCTTCACGTCGTATTCGACGACCTTGTGGCCGCCTTCGCGCAATCCTTCGGCGCAGGCGCGACCGCTCACCAGCGAGACCTCGCGCTCGGGCGACCAGCCGCCCATCAGGACCGCGACGGTACGTGTCATGCCGGTTCTCCGATGCGGCGGATTTCCCATTCCAGCCGCACGCCGCTTTGCTCGAAGACGCGGCGGCGCACCTGCTCGCCCAGCGCCTCGACGTCGGCCGCCGTCGCCGCCCCGAGATTGATCAGGAAGTTGCAGTGTTTCTCCGAAACCTGTGCGTCGCCGAAGCGCAGGCCGCGGCAACCGGCGCGATCGATCAGTTCCCACGCCTTGTGGCCGGGAGGGTTGACGAACGTGGAGCCGCCGGTGCGGCTGCGGGGCTGGGACTCGGTGCGGGCGGCATCGACCTCGGCGATGCGCCGCGCGATCGAGAGCTGGTCGCCCGGCGTGGCGCGCAGCCGGGCCGAGGTGAAGATCCAGTCGGCCGGCGCGGCGCTGTGGCGATAGCTGAACCCCAATTCGGCCGCGTCGACACGATGGACCGACCCGGCGCGGTCGACAGCCTCGGCCGCGACGAGGACCTGGGACAGCTCGCCGCCATAGGCGCCGCCGTTCATAGCGACGGCACCGCCGATCGTGCCGGGAATGCCGCTCAGGAATTCGAGGCCGGCCAGCCCGTGCTCGCGCGCCGTCAGGGCGACATTGAGATCGAGCGCACCGGCGCCGCTCACAACCTCATGTCCCTCGACGGCGACGGCGGTGAAGCCGCGCATCAGCCGGATGACCACGCCCTTCACGCCACCATCGCGCACCAGCAGGTTCGAGCCGACGCCCAACACCGTGACCGCAATGTCGCCCGGCAACGACGACAGGAACGACGACAGGTCCTCGACGTCGGCCGGCCGGAACAGCACCTCCGCCGGACCGCCAGTGCGGAACCAGGTCTGCGGACCGAGCGGAGCATCGGCCACAAGGCGGCCCCGCGGCTTGGACAGCCGGTCGATCAGGTGGGGACGAGGGGTCGCGAGCGCCATCATGCCGCCGATCCAGGGTCGTTGGCGTTGGCGATCGGCCGCGGACCGGCCTGCTCGGCGGCAAGCTGCTGGATCTGCCCAGGCAAGGCGTGCGCCCAGGCCGTGATATTGCCGGCACCGAGGCAGACCACGACGTCGCCTGGCCGCGCGACCTGCCAGATCAGCCCGGGGAGGTCGCCAGGCGCGCCGAGTGGCGTCACGTCGCGATGTCCGGCGCGATGCACCAGGTTGACGAGCATGTCGCGGTTGATGCCCTCGATAGGCGCCTCGCCGGCGGCATAGACGTCGGCAATGATCACCGCGTCGGCGTCGGAGAAGCAGGTCGCGAACTCGTTCTTGAGCGAGGCCAGGCGCGAATAGCGGTGCGGTTGCATGACCGCAATGACCCGGCCCGACCCGCCATAGGCCTGGCGCGCCGCGCGCAAGGTGACGGCGATCTCGACGGGGTGGTGGCCGTAGTCGTCGATCACCGTGATGCCGTGCGCCTCGCCGGTCTTGGTGAAACGCCGCTTCACGCCGCCGAACGACGCGAGCGCGCGGCGGATGGTATCGTCGGGCAGGCCCATCTCCTGCGCCACGGCAATGGCGGCCAGCGCGTTCTGAACGTTGTGCTGGCCGAACATCGGCAGGCGCATGCCGGTGATGATGCGCGAGTCGTTGGTGGCGCGGTGTTCGACCATGACGTCGAAGTCGGCGCCCGTGCGGTCAAGCTTGAGATTGATCGCGCGCACGTCGGCGTTGGCACCGATGCCGTAGGTGATGATGCGGCGGTCGGCCACGCGCGGGATCAGCGCCTGCACCTCGGGATGGTCCGAGCACAGCACGGCGAAGCCATAGAAAGGGATGTTCTCGACGAAGCGCACGAAGGCCTCGCGTAGCGCATCGAAGGTGCCATAGTGATCGAGATGCTCGGGATCGACGTTGGTGACCACGGCGATGGTTGCTGGCAGACGCAGGAACGACCCGTCGGATTCGTCGGACTCCACCACCATCCAATCGCCGTCGCCCAGCCGCGCGTTGGTGCCGTAGGCGTTGATGATCCCGCCGTTGATCACCGTCGGATCGAGCCCGCCGGTGTCGAGCATGGAAGCCACCAGCGACGTCGTCGTGGTCTTGCCGTGCGTACCGCCGACGGCGATTGACCATTTGAGTCGCATCAACTCGCCGAGCATCTCGGCGCGGCGCACGACCGGAAGCAAACGCGCACGAGCCGCCATGACTTCGGGATTGTCCTTCTTGACCGCACTCGAGACGACCACGACCTGGGCGTTGGAGACGTTGTCGGCGCGGTGGCCGATCATCACCTTCATGCCGAGGTCGGCCAGCCGGCGCGTGTTCGCGCCCTCGGCGACGTCGCTGCCCTGCACCTTATAGCCAAGATTGTGCAGCACCTCGGCAATGCCAGACATGCCGATGCCGCCGATGCCGACGAAGTGGATGAGACCGATGTCCAGCGGCAGCGCCCTCATGCGGCGACTCCTGTCGGGGTAAGGGAGAAGCCGGTCACCTCGACGACCAGATCGGCAAGGCGCGCCGCGGCGTCAGGCCGGCCCGCGGCATGCGCGGCGGCGGCCATCGCCGCAAGCCGCTGCGGCGCCTCGAACAAAGAGGCCAGGTGGCCGCCCAGAGCCGCCGCCGTGAACGAGGCGTGCGGAAGGACGATGCAGGCGCCGGTCGCTTCGAACGCACGGGCGTTGGCCCTTTGATGGTCGTCGGCGGCGTAGGGATATGGAATCAGGATCGACGGCCGGCCGATGGCCGCGAGCTCGGCCACGGTCGATGCACCGGAGCGGCCGATCACCAGATGCGCCGCCGCGAGCCGCGCCGGCAAATCGGCGAAGAAGGGAGCGAGTTCGGCCACGATCCCGGCCGCTGCGTAGCGGCCGCGCACGCGCTCCAGATCCTCGGGCCGGCATTGCTGGACCAGGCGGACGCGCGCGCGCAACGCCGCCGGTAGCGAAAGAATCGCATCGGGAACGACCTGGCTGAACGACCCCGCGCCCTGGCTGCCGCCGAACACCAGAAGGTCGATGACGCGGCCCTCCGCCGGCGCGCGGTAGGGCGAGCTGCGTAACGCACGTACCTGCTCGCGTACCGGATTGCCGACCAGGCAGGCGCGCCGATCGTCGTCCGCGAGGTATTGCGTCCGCGCGAATGACGTTGCCACCCGTACGGCGCCGCCCAGGACGAGGCGGTTCGCCTTGCCGAGGACGGCGTTCTGTTCGTGGAGCATCGCCGGCAGGCGGCGAAGGCGAGCCGCGATCAAGGTCGGCACCGAGGCATAGCCGCCGAAGCCGACGACGGCGGACGGGCCGATGCGGCCCAGTGCACGCCAGGCATCGAACAGACCGAAGCCCAGGGAGAAGACCGCCGCCAGCCGCCGCCGTAATGGGCCGGTCGGGCTGGCGGAATGGATGTAGTGGATCGGGCGGCGCGACAGCGCGCCCTGCCACTGCCGGCCACGCTGGTCGGTCACCAGCGCGAACGGCAGGCCGCGCGCCTCGAGCTCACCGGCCAGCGCCTCGGCCGGGAACATATGCCCGCCAGTACCGCCGGTCGCCAGCACCACGGGACCCAAGGGAGCGTGGACCTCGGCCATCACACCGCCTCCCGGAGGCCGGCATGCTCGCGCGTCAGCGACAGCAGCATCCCGACACAAATCGCCATGGCCAGCGCCGAAGAGCCGCCATAGGAGATGAACGGCAGCGTCATGCCCTTGGCCGGGATGAGCTGGATGGTCGAGGCCATGTTGATGGCGGCCTGCAGGCCGAATTGCACGGCGAGCCCGGTGGCGGCCAAGGTGATGAAGAGGCTGGTCTCCTTCGACGCGCGCGACATCGAGCGCAGCGTCACGAAGGCGAACAGGCCGAGGATCAACAGGCAGACGACGAGGCCGAATTCCTCGCCGGCGACGGCCATGACGAAATCGGTGTGGGCGTCCGGAAGCTGTGCCTTCACCGTACCCTCACCCGGGCCGCGCCCGAATAGCGAGCCGTTCATGAACGCCTCCAGCGACGTGTTGACCTGATAGTTGTCGCCCGAAGAAGGGTCGAGAAAGCGGTCGAAGCGGCTGCGTACGTGGTTGAACATGAAGTAGGCGCCGACCAGCGCGCCACCTGCGCCGATCGCACCGAAGCCGGCGACCCACATCGGCAGGCCGACGACGAAAAGCTGCGCGCCCCATACCGCAACCACGACGATACTCATGCCGAGGTCGGGCTGCATGACGAGCAACGCCAGCACCCCTCCGACCAGCAGGGTCGAGAGAAAGTAGCCCGGTGCGCGCCGCTCGGTGCGGCTCTGCGCCAGCAGCCAGGCCGAGATCACGGCAAGGCTGGGCTTGGCGAACTCGGAAGGTTGCAGCGCGGAGAGGCCTGGAACGGAGATCCAGCGCCGCGCCCCCTTGATTTCGATGCCAAAGACGAAAGTCGCGGCCAGCAGCACGACGCTGCCGCAGAATACCAGCAGGGCGAGCCGCCGGACATGGCGCGGCGAAGCCAGCGAAATAGCCAGCATCACCATCAGCGCCATGGGCAGGAAGATGAACTGGCGCTTGGCGAACATGAAGGAGTCGGCGCCAATCCGCTCGGCTGCCGGCGGCGATGCCGCCAGCGTCAGCATCACGCCGAAGGCCATGATCGCCAGGATCGCGCCCAGCGACCAGCGATCGACGGTCCACCACCATTGGCCAATGACGCTGCGGTCGTCACGTGGAACCTGGATCATGCCGCTTTCCCCAAACGCTGAGCTCCCGGCAGCGCCCGCGCCATGGCGCGGAACGCATCGCCGCGATGCTCGTAACTCTTCCATTGATCCCATGACGCGCAGGCGGGCGAGAGCAGAACCACCGACGGTCCGCTGCCCTCACGTTGTGCATACGCATGCGCCGCGTCGAGCGCCGATTGCAGGTCGCCGCAGCGGGTGTAGGGCAGCTTGCCTTTGAGCTGGCTGGCGAACAGGTCGCTCGCCTCGCCGATCAGGAACGCGTGGAGAATCCGGTTGAAGTAGGCCGCGAGCGGCGCCACGCCACCTTCCTTCGCCTGGCCGCCGAGGATCCAGTAGATGTTGCGATAGCTCGACAGCGCGCGGGCGGTGGCGTCGGCGTTGGTTGCCTTGCTGGCGGTGACGTAGACGGCGTTGCCGACCGATGCCACGCGCTCCTGGCGGTGCGGCAGGCCGGGATAGCTGCGCAGGCCGGCCACGATCCTCTCGCGCGGAACGTCGAGCCAGCGACATGCCGCCCAGGCCGCGGCTGCGTTCTGGGCGTTGTGGTCGCCCGGCAGCGTCGGCACATCGGAAAAGTCGACGGTGTAGCCATCGGCATCGATCAGCATGCCGGCACGATACGAGATACCGCCGGCCACGGGCCTGTCGAGTGCCACGGGCACGCAGGTGATGCCGGGCCGGCCGGCGATCTCGCGCTCGGCCGCTCGGGACGGCTCGTCATCCGTGCCGATCACGGCGCAGTCGCCGGGCCGCTGACGGGCAAAGATGTTCATCTTCGCCGCGACATAGCCCGCCATGTCGCCATGACGGTCGATATGGTCGGGCGTGATGTTGAGCCAAATGGCGATGTTGGCGCGAAACGTCTCGAGCAATTCGAGCTGGTAGGAGGAGAGTTCGAGGACATAGACACCACCCGTCCCGAGGGGCGCCAGATCGAGCGCACCGCGGCCGATGTTGCCGCCGACCTCGGAGGGCATCCCCGCCTCCCTGAGGATGTGGCCGATCAGCGCCGTCGTCGTCGACTTTCCGTTGGTCCCGGTGGTGGCGACGAAGCGCGCCTTGGGCTCGGCACGTGCAAGTAGCTCGACATCGCAGAGGATCGGCTTGCCCGCAGCGCGCGCGGCCACGGCGACCGGATGCGGCGTAGGCAAGCGGTTCGGAATGCCCGGGCTGATGATCAATGCGTTGGCGCGGGACCAGTCGATGGCTGCCGGCTCGACCAACGTCGCGCCCATGGCCGCCGCCTGCTCGCGCGACGGCGCACTGTCGTCCCAGGCCACGCACTCGATCCCCGCCGCCGCGAGGGCGCGCACGGTCGCCAGGCCGGAGCGCGCGAGCCCCAGCACGACGAACGACGAACCCTTGAGAACGGCAAGATCGATCATGCGCTCACCTCAACTTCAACGTGGCGAGGCCGGCCATCGCCAGAATGGCGGCGATGATCCAGAACCGGAAGACGATCGTGGGTTCCGCCCAGCCCTTCTGCTCGAAATGGTGATGCAGCGGCGCCATTCGGAAGACCCGGCGGCCGGTCCATTTGTAGGACAAGACCTGGACGATCACCGAAACGGTCTCGAGCACGAACAGTCCACCCACGATGGCGAGCACGATCTCGTGCTTGGTGACCACGGCCACCGCGCCCAGCGCACCGCCGATGGCGAGCGAGCCCGTGTCGCCCATGAAAACCATGGCAGGCGGCGCATTGAACCACAGGAACCCCAGGCCCGCGCCGACGAGGGCCGAGAGCAGAACCGCGAGTTCGCCGGAGCGCGGAATATGGTGGAGAAAGAGGTAGTTCGTCAGGATGATGTTGCCGACCACGTAGGCGATCAGGCCGAACACGGCCGACGCCATGATCACAGGGCCGATTGCCAGCCCGTCGAGGCCATCCGTCAGATTGACCGCATTGGATGCTCCCACCATCACCAGGCCGCCGAACGCCACGAACCCCACGACCCCGAGAGGCAGCAGCACATCCTTCAGGAACGGGAATGCCAGCATGTAGCGCAACGGGGTGGGCGAGACCTGCGCGATCAGGTAGGCCGCGATGGCGGCCACCACGATCGACAGCGCGAGCTTCACCTTGCCCGGAACGCCTTTGGAATTGCGCTTGGTGACCTTGAGGAAATCGTCCCACAGGCCGATCGCGCCGAACGCCAGCGTGACGCCGAGCACGATCCAGACATATCGGTTGGCGAGATCGGCCCACAGCAGCGTGGCGATGGTGAGCGTGATCAGGATCAGCAGGCCGCCCATGGTGGGCGTGCCCTTCTTGGTCATGAGGTGGCTGGCTGGTCCATCGTCCCGGATCGGCTGGCCCTGGCGCTGCTTGCTGCGCAGCCAGCGGATCAAGGCGCCGCCGATCAGGAAGCTCAAGACCAGCGCCGTCAGGAACGCGCCGATCGAGCGGAACGTCAGGTAGCGGAAGAGGTTGAACGGCCCGAACACGTCCGCCAACGGATAGAACAGATTGTAGAACATTCCCTACTGTCCCGCCTCGCCGCCGCTTGCCGCCACGATGGCATCTACGACGATCTTCATTTTCGATCCCAGAGAACCCTTGACCGCGACGACGTCGCCGGCCCGAAGTGCCGCCGCAAATTCTGCCGCCAGCGCCGCCGAGTCAGGCCGATGCACGCCGCGCTGCGACGGCGCGAGCTTCTGCCAGAGCGCCTCCATGTGCGGCCCGCACAGGAAAACCTGCGCGGCGCCACTGGCTACTACAGCGTCAGCGAGGCCGGCATGCAAGGCATCGGCCTGCTCGCCCAACTCGCGCATGTCGCCCAAGGCCAGCATCCGCCGCCCGCCCTTCTCCGGCTCGGTCCGCGCCAGCACGGCGAGCATGGCGCCCACCGAAACCGGATTGCCGTTGTAGCTCTCGTCGAGCAACTCAATCATGCCCGCACCGAACTTAAGTCGGCGACGCGCACCACGGCCGGGCGATGCCTTCAGGTCGCCCAGCGTCGTTGCGGCTGTGACGACATCCGCGCCGAGCACTTCCACGACGGCGAGTGCCGCCACACTGTTCAGCACCCAGTGCTCGCCTGCCGCCCCCAGCCGATACTCGATCCGCCGACCGTGGATCAAGGCTATAACGTCGCTGCCCGAATCCTGCAGGTTGCAGGAGACAAGCCGCGCTTCCGCAGCATCGCTGCGGCCAAACCCCACGATGCGAGAAACACCGAAATGACGGGCTTTTTCGACCAGCCGCGGATAGTGGCGGTTGTCACGATTGAGCACGGCCACTGCACCTTCGGCCATGCCGGCGAACAGGGCGCCCTTCTCGTCGGCAATCGCCTCCTCGCTGCCCATGTGGCCAATATGGGCCGGTCCCACATTCGTCACCACGCCGACATGGGCCTCGACCTGGCGGGCCAGCGGCTCGATCTCGCCGGGATGATTCATACCGATCTCGAAGATGCCGTAACGCGCCTCGCGCGGCAGCCGCGCCAGGCTGATCGGGACCCCGACATGGTTGTTGTAGCTTGCCACGCTGGCCGAGGTCGATGCCTGGGCCGACAGCATGGCGCGCAGCGCGTCCTTGGTGCTGGTCTTGCCGACCGAGCCGGTGACGCTGGCGATGCGCGCCTTGCTGCGGCGGCGACCGGCACGCGCGAGGTCGACCAGCGCCTTCATCGTGTCGGGAACGCGAACCAATATGCCGTGCGCGCCCTCGACGTCACGGGAGACGACGGCCGCCGCGGCGCCGCGCGTCAGGGCATCGGCCACGAAGCCGTGGCCATCGCTGGTCTCTCCTGCGAGCGCAAAGAAGATGTCGCCCTTGCCGACTGCCCGGCTATCGAACGTCACACCCTCCGCCTCGAAGGCCGCGACGGCTGCGATCGGCGACAGCGCCGCCGCGACTTCGTCGGAGGTCCAGAGGGCACTCATGTCGGCACCTTCCCTGGTGCGGACGCTCCCGCAAGCTCGCGCGCGACTTCCGCATCGTCGAAATGGTACGTGACGCCCTTGATGGTCTGACCGGTCTCATGGCCCTTGCCGGCGATCAGCAGCAAGTCGTCGGCGCTGCCAAGGGCCGCCATACCTGCTTCGATGGCGACATGCCGATCATCGGTGATCTCGGTCCACGTCTTCCGGTCGGCCGTAATGCCGCGCAGGATCTCCGCCCGGATCGCGGCGGGCTCCTCGCTGCGCGGGTTGTCGTCGGTGACGATGGTGAGATCGGCCAGCCGGGTGGCGATCTCGCCCATCACCGGCCGCTTGCCGCGGTCGCGATCGCCGCCGCACCCGAACACCACGACCAGCTTGCCGCGCGCGAAGGGACGGAGCGTGCGCAGTACGGTCTCCAGCGCCTCCGGCTTGTGCGCGTAGTCGACATAGACGGGCGCCCCCGACCGATGACGGGCCACAAGCTGCAGTCGGCCCGGGGCGCCAGTCAGACTGCTGAATCCGACCACCGCGCGCGCCGGATCGCCGCCCGTCGCCACGACGAGGCCGAGGGCCGCAAGGGCATTGGACGCCTGAAAGCCACCGACCAGCGGAAGGTCGATCTCATGGCGCGTGCCCAGGACTTCCAGTGTCAGATGCTGACCGGTCGAGGTCGGATTGTCGGTCAGCAGCCGGATGTCACGGCCCTTCGTGCCATAGGTCCAGAAGCGGATGCCTCGACGCGCGCAGATTGCGGCGAGTGCCTCGGCGCGATCGCTGTCGGCATTCACGATCGCCGTGCCATCGGACGGTAGCAGGCTGTCGAACAGCCTCGCCTTGGCAGCGAAGTAGGCATCCATCGACGCATGATAGTCGAGGTGCTCGTGCGTGAGGTTGGTGAAGGCCGCCGCGGATAGCCGGACACCATCAAGTCGATGCTGGTCGAGGCCGTGACTCGATGCCTCGATCGCGAGATGGGCGACGCCTTCGCGCGCCAGCGTGGCCAGATCCTCGTGAAGCTGGACCGGATCGGGGGTCGTGAGGCCAGCCTCACGCGTTAATCCCGGCGAGACGATGCCGAGCGTGCCCACGCTTGCCGCCTTGAGGCCGAGCGACGACCAAAGCTGCCGCACGAAATGGACGGTCGAAGACTTGCCGTTGGTGCCGGTGACCGCGGCAATGGTCTTGGGCTGCAGGCCGGCGAACGCCGCCGCCATCAAGGCCACGCGACGGCGCGGGTTGGCGTCGCGGATGACGACAACGCCCGGATCGAGCGTCGGCAGCGGAGCGTCGGGAGCGGCGAGGATCGCCACCGCGCCGCGACCCACCGCATCGGCAACGAACGTCGCGCCGTCGAGGCGCGCGCCCGGCAGTGCGGCGAACAGGTAACCAGGCCGGACCTTTCGCGAATCGAGAGTCAGGCCGGCAAGAACGGGATCGCGTAGCGGCGCGGAAAGGGTCGCGGGTTCATGTGCGCTCTGGCGCATGAGCTCACTCAGCCGCAACGCGACGCACTCCCACTGGGGGGGCGGACGCTGTCTGCGCCGGGCCAGGCCGCGCGGGCAGAGCCTTGCGCTGCTCAGATGCCCGATGGCGCGCGCTCACCGGCACGAACTGCGGTGGCACCACCGGCACGGGCAGCGGAGTCGAGGCGATCTCCAACGGCCGCAGCCCCTCCTTGAGGTCACCTGGCAGGATGCCGTACAGCGACACGATGCCTTCGATGATGTTCTTGACCGACGGCGCGGCCACCCAGCCGGCCGTGGCATAGCCGCCGGTCTCGGGAAGGCCCTTGGGCTCGTCGAGCGAAGCCAGGATGACGAATTTCGGATCGTTCATGGGAAACATGCCAACGTACGAACTGATCAGGGCTTTTTGGCGGTAACCGCCGCGCGACGGCTTTTCCGCCGTGCCGGTCTTGCCGCCGACCTCGTAGCCCACGACGTTGGAATTCTTGCCCGTACCCTCGACCACGTTCAGCCGCAGCAATTGGCGCAGGTTGAGCGACGTCTTGGTCTGGATCACGCGCCGGCCCGGATCGCTGGCGGCATTCCGCTTCACCAGGCTGGGCTGATAGAGGATACCGCCGTTGACCACCGCCGCCGACCCCGTCACGAGGTGCAGCGGCGTCACCGAGATGCCATGCCCGAAGGCGATGGTCATGGTGTTGATCTTCATCCAGTGGCGCGGGTAGAGCGGCGCCGCCAACTCGGGGATCTGGGTCGTCAGCGGCTTGAGAAAGCCGATCCTGTCGAAGAAGGCGCGCTGGGTCTCGGGGCCCATCTCCACTGCCATCTTCGCCGAGGCGATGTTGGACGAGTACTTGAAGATCTCCGGCACCGACAGCGGGCGGCGTTGGGCATGATCGTCGTTGATCGTGAAGCGGTCGATCTTGATCGGCGACGTCGCGTCGAAGACGCTGGTCATCGTCACACGGCCCGTGTCGAGCGCCATCGCCGTGTTGAAGATCTTGAAGGTCGAGCCCTGCTCGTAGGCGCCGAGCGTGGCACGGTTGAACAGCGCTTCGTTGGTCAGCGTCTTGGTGCTATTGGGATCGAACGTCGGCAGCGACGCCATGGCGAGGATCTCGCCGTTGGTCGCGTCCATGACGATGGCCGTAGCGCCGATCGCCGAGAATTTCTGGGCGGCGCGCGCGATCTCGCGCTCGACCATGCGCTGCAGCCTGAGGTCGATCGACAGCTGCACCGTTTCGCCGCTCTGCAGCTGCTGGTCGAAGTAACGCTCGACGCCGGCCAGACCCGCATTGTCGACGCTGGCGTAGCCCAGGATATGCGCCGCCGCCGATCCCTGCGGGTAGATGCGCCGCTCCTCGGCCTGGAACTCGAGGCCGGGAATGCCGAGCCGATTGACCAGATTGTGCTCGCGCGGGCTGAGGCCACGCTTGATCCAGACGAAGGTCTTGTCGCCCTCGAGCTTTTCCCTGACGTCATCGTACTTCAGGTCCGGCAAGGCGGTGACGATCTTGCGCGCGGCGTCCTGGGGATCGAGCAGCAGGCGCGGATTGACGAAGGCCGACATCACCGGCACCGACGTTGCCAGCACCGCGCCGTTGCGATCGACGATGTCGGCGCGCTCCGATTGGATCGACCCGCCGCGCGCCGCCACGCGCTGGGTCGGCTCGGCGCCGTCGCGCAGCAGCGAGACATAGCCCATGCGCAAGCCGACCGCGACGAACGCCATCGCAAATATCGCCGAAGCGATGACGAGCCTCTGCCGGGCCGTTTCCTGCGCATCGCCCTTGAGGCGATCCTGCGGC